>Ga0100403_1002495_pt1 | contig 14663 bp, 11 predicted proteins | sample CryGeymet201501t_FD_83663 | JGI IMG/M metagenome (GOLD analysis project Ga0100403, IMG submission 83663) | Groundwater microbial communities from Crystal Geyser aquifers in Utah, USA - Crystal Geyser metaG 2015-01t | ecosystem: Environmental > Aquatic > Deep subsurface > Groundwater | place...
AGTACTGGGCCGCGCAGGAGCGCGACGATCGCGCGCGCTACCCGAACTCGCTGAACGACGATCGGCGCCTCCACTGGCATCAGCTCGGAAACGATCGCGTCACCGCGATCGCGACGAACGACGGATGGATTCAGCTCTTCGGGCAAGAGCGCGGCGCCACTTTCTACAACCGCTTCGCGCCGGACGAAGGAAACTACGCGGGCGGCTTCGGCTTCGTCGGGAGCGCGAGCGACGCGTGGGCGACGGCGTACGCGTTTCGCCCGAAGGACGCGAAGGTGCGGCGCGTCTTCGGCGTCGGTTACGTCGAGTACGCGACCGAGCACGATGGCGTGCGCGTGACGCGGCGAACATGGGCGCCCGCGGGGGACGCGGCGGCGCTCTTGAGCGACGTCACGATCGAGAGCGATGCGCCGCGCGATCTACGTTACTACGAGTATTGGGACGTCGATTGGCATCAGCTCGTCTTCGAGCTGATTCGCGGCGGGACGTTCGGGACGACGGGCGATCAGCAGCGCGAGGCGAACCTCGCGGCGTTCTCGCAGACCGTGGCGCGCGACGGCGACGCGCTCCGTGCGTCGATGAAGAACGTGACGCACATGAACGTTCCCGGACCCGACGACGTCTCGCCGCGCGATTTCTATCCGAAGGACGTCTACCTCGCGCCGCTCGTCGGCGGCGTCGCCGACGCGTACTCGGATCAAGCCGCGTTCTTCGGCGCGGGCGGTCCGTCGCGACCGGACGCGGTCGCAGCGACGCGCGCGGGCGAGCTCTACGCGGGGCTCGCGAAGTGGCAGCCGGCGATGCTCGCGTTGCGAAGCGACGTCCACGTCGATCCGACGGCGCCCGCGCGCCTCAGGTACGCGTACGGCTACGTCGCGAGCGGCGCGCCGCTCCCGATCGATCCGTCGTGGCGCGACGCCGATCCGCTGAGCGGCACGATCGCGTCGTGGAAGGATCGCCTCGCGTACTTCGCGAGCACGACCGATCCGGCGCTCCACCGCGAGATCGCGTGGCGCTCGTATTACCTGCAGTCTGCATCCGGATTCCTCGACTACTTCGGCACGCACACCGTCCCGCAAGGGAGCGCGTACCTCTTTCTCCACGGCTTCGACGGCGCGCCGCGCGATCAATCGCTCTTCGCGATGCCGCTGGCGTACGTCGCGCCGGATCGCGCGCGCGATTTGCTGACGCTCGTGATGAAGCTGACGCGCGCCGACGACGGATCGATCGCGTACAGCTATCACGGCAACGGCGTCCTCGAGTCCGCGGGGATCCACGACAAGTCGAGCGATCTCGACATCTACTTCTTGATGGCGCTCGCCGAGTACGTCGCGGCGACCGGCGACCGCGCGTTCCTCGGCGCGAGCGTGCCGTTCTATCCGCGCGATTCGACGGCGACGCCGCCGGGCGCGATAGGAAGCACCGTGCTCGATCACGCGCGCGCCGCGCTCCGCCATCTCGTGTACGGCGTCGGCGTCGGCGATCACGGCCTCGTCAGAGTCGGCAGTGGCGACTGGAACGACGGCATCGCGCTCTACCTCGGCGCGGGCGACGCGCAGAAGAACACGACCGCGAGCGGCGAGTCGCACGCGAACGCCGCGATGGCCGCGTTCGTCCTGCCGATGGCAGCGGACGTGCTCGAGAGCAGCGACGCGACGCTCGCGTCGGCGATGCGCGCGTTCGGCGCGTCGCAGCTCGCGGCGCTTCGCAAGGAGTGGACCGGCCGCTGGTACCCGCGCGCGTGGCTGCGTGACGACGCGAACAGACCGGTGCTCGTCGGCGGCGACGCGAATTTTCTGTGGCTCGAGGCGCAGCCGTGGGCGCTCCTCGCGGGCGCGCCGGACGATGCCGCGCGCGCGACGCTCCTCGACGCGATCGACGCGCGCGTCGACGCGCCGTCGCCGATCGGTGCGATGATCCAGGAGCCCGCGCCGGGCAACGAGGAGTCCGCGCAGGTGTGGCCGGCGATCACCGGCCCGCTCACGTGGGCGTACGCGCGCGCGCGGCCGGAGCTCGCGTGGCGCTCGCTCGTTCGCAACACGTACTTCGCGCACGCCGAAGCGTACCCGGACATCTGGTACGGAATCTGGACCGGCCCGGACGGCGTGCAGGGCGCGCGCGCCGCGAGGCCGGGCACAGCGTGGGCGAGCGTCGCGACGCCGATGACCGATTTCCCCGCGATGAACGCGAACCCGGACGCGATGGGCCTCCTCGGGTTGCTCCGCGTCGCCGGGATCGAGCCGGTCGGGGACGGCCTGCGCGTTCGTCCCGTCGTCCCCGGCACGACGTTCGTCCTCGAGGTTCGCCTGTTGCGCCTCGACGTCGCGCCGAACCGCATACGCGGCGAATACCGCGCGCAGAACGACGGCGCCGTCGTGCTCCACGTCGCGATCCCGCCCGGCAACGCGGTCACGTCGGCGAGCGTGCGCGGCGCGCCGGCCACGTCCGGCGGCGCGCCCGGCGAGATCGCGCTGCCGCTCGCGTTCGCGGCAGGCGAGCGCGTCGCGTTCGAGGTCGACTACGCGCCGATGCGTTAGAGTCGCCGCCATGCCCGAGAAACCCGACGACATGCTCGGCCGCGTCTGCGTCGTCACCGGCGCGAGCGGCGGCATCGGCAAGGAGATCGCGCGCGGCCTCGCGCTCAAGCGCGCGACCGTCGTCGTCACCGCGCGAAGCGAAGAGAAGGGGCGCGCCGCCGCCGAGGAAATCTCGGACGACACCGCGAACCCCGCGGTGTCCTTCATGCAGCTCGACGTCGCGAGCAAAGCCTCGGTCACCGCGTTCGCCGAAGCGTTCGCGAAGAAGCACGAGGCGCTGCACGTCCTCGTCAACAACGCCGGCGCCTGGTTCGGCGAGCGCAAGACGAACGACGCCGGCATCGAGCTCACGTGGGCGACGAACGTCCTCGGGTACTTCCTCGTCGAGCAGGCGCTCGAGCCGCTCCTCGTCGCGAGCGCGCCGTCGCGCATCGTCAACGTCGCGTCCGCCGCGGCGAAGGGGCTCGAACTGACGGATGTAGAATACAAGCGTCGCAGATTCCAAGGCCTCGCCGCCTACGCCGCGAGCAAGCAGGCCGATCGAATGCTCACCTGGGCGATGGCCGATCGCCTCCGGAGCAAGCGCGTCACCGCCAACGCGCTTCATCCCGGCGTCGTCGCGTCGAGCTTCGGTCAGACCGCCGGCAGCTTCATGGCGGCCGCGTCGCGCCTCTATTTCAAAGTCGCGGGCATCAGCGTCGAGCGCGGCGCGGACACCGCGGTGTGGCTCGCGTCGAGCCGCGCGCTCGAGACCGACACGGGCGGCTACTACGTCAAACGCAAAGAGGTGCGCTGCAAGTTCCGCGACGAGGCCGCGATCGAGAAGCTCTGGGCGATCTGCGAAGAGATGACGCGCGGGTAGAGGCGGTTTTTGAACAGGGAGGCGGGGAGACGGGGAGTTTTTTTCTAAAGATCCTTCCCGTCTTCCCGTCTCCCTGTTCAAGAACTACGGTGTGCCTCGATGCGTTCGCTTCTGTTCGTAGGCGCTATCGCGGGCGCGCTCGCGCTCGTCGCGTGCACGACGCGCGCGCGGATGTGCGGCGCGCCGAACGAGTGCGGGCCGAACCAAGGCTGCGTCGCCGGGCGCTGCATGCCCGACGGCGGCGTCCCTGCGATCCAGAACGCAAAGCGCGTCGTCTACCCGCCCGTCGATCTCGCGTTCATCCGTCGCGGCGACGGCGCAATGGGCGGCGCGGTGCCGCCGGTCGTCGCGCTCGGGCGTGCGTCCGACTCCGAGGCGCTCCTCCTCTTGCGCTTCCACGTCCCGCTGCCGAAGGACGCGACGGTCCTCGAGGCGTACGTCCTCTTGGAGCGGAGTAATGCAGTGGACTCGGATCCAACGCCAATCACCCTACACGCTGCCCGGATCGTCGATCCGTGGGATGGACGATCCATTTCGTGGGGGACGCAGCCTCGCGTCGAAGAATTTCGCTCGCCGGCGACGACGATCGATCCCGCGGCGCGCGCGCTGGTTCGCGTGGATGTTCGCGATCTTGTGCAACGTTGGCGTCGCCACGAAAAATCGGACCACGGAATTGCGATCGTCGCCGACAACTCGAGTGCAACCGGAATGGCGTTTGCTCTCACTGTGGTTGGCGAAGCAGGTGAACGAGACACGGAGCCGACGGCAGGCGCGACCTCGTCCATTGGAGGAGCGTCCGTCTCCGGCAGCGAAGCGCACGGTTCGGAGCTTCCCGGGCTGCAGCGATCGGGTCCGCGGCTCGAACTTTACGTGAAATGACTGCCTGCTTCGTCTCACATGACGGCACGAACGTAACGACGAGGGACAGGACGATGAAGAAGACGATGATCCAGGGCTCGGTCACCACCATCTTCACTGCGGCGATCGCGGCTGCGACCGTTCTCGCGTTCGGCAGCGTGTCGACGCCGGCGTACGCAGGCGACACGACGGTCAGCGCGTCCGGCGCCGGCGGGTGCTCGGCCGGCGGAGAGTGCACCGTCATCGTGCAGGTGAAGGCGGGCGACGGTCTTCACGTGAACACCGACTACAACCACAAGGTCACGACGAACGACGCGAGCGGCATCACCTTCCTCGGCAAGTCGAGCGCGAATTTGTTCTCGAAGAACGACGGCGACTTCAGCACGCAAGGCGACAAGATCGGAATGGTGAAGATCCGCTTCAAGCCGGCGGCGAAGGGCAAGGTCACGATCGGCGGCACGTACAAATACGCGACGTGCAAAGAGGGCAACGGCGGCGGTTGCACGCCGGGCTCGGGCGGCTTCTCGGCCACCGTCGACGTGAAGTAATCGCGCGTCGAGCGCCCTGCTCGATCGAGCGGGCGTCGTCTGCTAAGCCGAGGCGCATGAAGAGCCTCGCTTGCGTGGCGGTCGCGCTCGCAATGGTCGGCTGCAACAAGAAGTCGGAGGTGTCGCCCGCGGCTTCGGCGGCGCCTCCCGCGCCGGTCGCGCCTTCGAGCGAATACGCGCTCACGAGCGACGCGCCCGAGTGCAAAGCGGGCGCGACGTGCACGGCGACGATTCGCCTCGAAGCGCGCGGCGCGTATCACCTGAACGACGAGTACCCGTTCAAGTTCACTGCCGGCGACAACGCCACGGTCGAGTTTCTCGGGACGGACGCGGGCGGGCGCAACGTGTTCACGAAAGCCGCGGGCGATTTCATGAAGCAGTCGGCCACGGTCGGCGTGATGACCGTGAAGTTCAAGCCGGCCGCGCAGGGGAGCCTCACGATCGAGGGCGTGTACAAGCTGTCGGTGTGCTCCGAGGCGGACTGCAAGCTCGACAGCCCGAGCGCGAAGGTCACGCTCGCGGTGAAATGACCCTGCATCATCGCGAGCTCCGTGTCATCGCGCGCTCCGTGTCATCGCGAGCGAAGCGAGGGACCGCGCGGGCGGTCCTTCGGCGCTTCGCGCCTCAGGATGACAAGGCGGGCGTGTTAGACTTTTTGCATGACCGATCGAAACGAGCGCGTCGCCGCGGATCAAATCCGCGCGATCGCGGAGGGGGTCTAGCGGCGGTTCAAGTCGGGGCGCCGCGTGCTTTCGTTCGCGGAGTTCCTCGAGCTCTTCGCGACCGATCCGCTGCGCTACTCGCGCGACGCGAGCCGGTACTTGCGCGACGTGTTCGATCACTACGGCACGGCGCAGGTCGAGCACCCGTGGGGGACGTTCACGCGCTGGAAGCTCTTCGATCTGCCGTGGGAGCCCGCGCCGCCGAACGCGCTGCCGCGCGGCGCGCTCGTCGGGCAAGAGCAGGTTCAGGAAGAGATCTACCGCACGCTCTCGAACTTCGCGCGCGAGGGGAAGCCGAACCGCCTGACGTTGCTCCACGGCCCGAACGGCTCGGCGAAGAGCACGATCGTCGCGTGCCTGATGGCGGCGCTCGAGAACTATTCGACGCTCGACGACGGCGCGCTCTACAGGTTCAACTGGGTCTTCCCGTCGAACAAGACGGTGCGCGGATCGCTCGGCTTCGGGCAGAGCGGCGACGGAAAGAGCGTCCTCTCGTACGCGCATCTGCCCGACGATCAGATCGACGCGAAGCTCATCGTCGAGGTGCGCGATCACCCGCTCTTCCTCATTCCGATCCAAGAGCGGACGCGCATGCTCGAAAAAGCGTACGCGGAGAAGAAGGGCTAGCCGCCGAACGAGTGGATCTTGCGCGGACAGCTCTCGCACAAGAGCCAGCAGATCTTCGAAGCGCTCCTCGCGAGCTACCACGGGAGCTACACGGAGGTTCTGAAGCACGTTCAGGTCGAGCGCTATTTCGTGTCGCGCCGCTACCGCGTCGGCGCGGTGACCATCGGTCAGCAGATGAGCGTCGACGCGGGCGAGCGGCAGCTCACGGCGGATCGATCGCTCGGCGCGCTGCCCGCGTCGCTGCAGGCCGTGCCGCTCTACGAAGCGAAAGGTGAATTGGTGGAGGCCGCGGGCGGTCTGCTCGAGTTCAGCGATTTGCTGAAGCGGCCGCTCGACGCCTTCAAGTACTTGCAGCTCTCGGTCGAGACCGGCGAGGTCGCGCTCACGCAGCAGAACGTGCAGCTCAACTGCGTGATGATGGGGAGCGCCAACGAGCTTCATCTGGACGCGTTCCGCGAGCACGCGGAGTTCGCGAGCTTCCGCGGGCGGCTCGAGCTTCTGCGCGTGCCGTACTTGCGAAGCTTCGTGCAGGAGAAGGCGATCTACGATTCGTACGTCGCGCCGCAGGTGCGCCGTCACGTCGCGCCGCACGCGACGCTCGTCGCGGCGACGTTCGCGGTGCTCACGCGCATGCGAAAGCCGAACCCGGACAAGTACACGCGCCCGCTCGCGGCGGCGGTGTCGACGCTCACGGCGGTCGAGAAGGCGGACTTGTACGCGTTCGGCCGCACGCCGGAGCGGCTCGAGTCGGACGCGCAGAAGCTTCTGCGCGCGAACGTCGAGGAGCTCTACAAAGAGAGCGATGCGTACCCGATTTACGAGGGGCGCATCGGCGCGTCGCCCCGCGAGATGCGCGGGGTGCTCTTGGACGCGGCGCAGTCGGCGAAGTACGCGTGCCTCTCGCCGCTCGCGGTGATGGAGGAGATCGACGCGCTCTGCCAGAGCAAGCTCGAGTTCGAGTGGTTGCAGCAGGACGCGATCCCCGGCGGCTACCACGACACGAAGCAGTTCCGTGAGTCGCTCGGCGATCGGCTGCTCGATACGTGGGAAGAGGAGCTTTACGCGGCGAGCGGCTTCGTGCCCGAAGAGCGCTACGCAGAGCTCTTCGACAAGTACGTGCAGCACGTGAGCGTCTGGGTGAAGAAGGAGCGGCTCTACAACCGCGTCACGCAGAAGTACGAAGAGCCGGACGAGAAGATGATGGCCGAGGTCGAGAAGCTCCTCGACGTCAAAGGCGAAGCGGCGGAGTGGCGCAAGCAGTTGATCAGCGCGATCGCCGCGTGGGCGCTCGACCACCCGGGCGCGAAGGTCGCCGCGGTCACCGTGTTCCCGCAGCACATTCGCCGGATGCGCGAGGCGATCTTCGGTGAGAAGCGAAGGGAGGTGGCGCTCCTCGCGCGCGACGTCGTGCTCCTCGTGCGCGAAGAAGGCGCGGGCCTCGACGAGACGCGCCGCAAGAACGCGCGCGAGACCGTCGACAGGATGATCGCGCGCTGGACGTACTGCGACAGCTGCGCGGCGGACGCGATGAGCATGCTCGTGCGAAGACGCTTCCACGAGCTCGTCGTGTGAAGAGGCGGTGCCGCTACGGCACCGGCCCGAGCGGCGTCGACGGATCCACCTCGACGACGTGAACGAGCGCGCGATCGGTGGCGCCGCGCGGACCGCCGAAGAGGTAGAGATCGACGGCGCCGCTCGCGTCGAGGATCTCCTCGTCGACGCTTCGCTCGACCGAGCACGCGGGGCCGTAATCGAGCGCGACCGCGATGACCGCTTTCCCGTTCGCGGGATTCGTCACGCGAAGACGCGCTAGGCAGCCGAAGCGCGCGCCGTCGGCGGTGAACCAGTTGACGCGCTCTTCGCACTGCGGACCGGTGTCGTTCTGCATGCACAAGCCCGCTTGCTTCGCCTTCGCCAGGCAGCTCGGGATGCAGTTGTCGCCCGGATCGGTGTGCACTTGGTTCTGCGGATCGACCCAGCAGCCGAACGAGGTGATGTAGTAGTCGCCGTCCGTCGCGGGCGTCGTGCCGTAGGTGCCGCTGCAATCGAGGGCGTCGCTGTCGGCGGCGCCGAGGCACACGGAGTCGCCGCTCGCTTTACGCAAGCAGCCGCGGGCGCACGTCTCGGTCGTGAGCGCGCCGCTGGTGCATTTGACGCGCGCGGTGCCGTCCTTGGTGCAGGTGAACGACGTCGCGCTCGCGTACGCGCCGCAACCCGCGGCTTCGCTCGGCGCGTCGCGCGAGGCATCGATCGCGGCGTCGCTCTGCGAGGCGCCGTCGGGCGACGCGTCGTTGCTGGTGGCGTCGCTCGTCGTCCCCGCGTCGTCGCCCGCGCCGCCCGCGGGTGCGCTCGCGTCGCCGGAGCACGCGACGAGCGCGATGGCCAACGCCGCTCCCCCGCAACAAATCCGTTCGAGCGGTCCGCGCACACGATCCATCGTGGATCATTCAGCACGTCCCGCGCCACTCCGAACGCGCCGGATTTCGCGCGGGAGCGCGCGAGGCTCGCGAGCGCGCGCGAGATCGCGCGCAGCGGACCGCGAAAGCTCGCCGTTGGCCGCGCGATCCACGCCGCCGTCGCCGCGGCACGCGCATTGCGGTACACGCGCGAGCCATGCGCATCGACCTCCGTCTCGAAGGCCTCGCGCTCACGCTCCTCGCGACCGCAGCGTGCGGCGACGACGCCTCCGCGACCGGCGTGGATGCAGGCGCGACCGACGATGCCGCCCTCGCGGCGGACGCCGGGAACGCGGCGAACGACGCGACCTCGCCCGACGCTTCGAGCGACGCGCGCGCGCCCGACGCCCGCGCGCCCGACGCCCGCGCGTGCACGACGCGGATCACGTATGGAAGCGCGTGGATCCGCCCGCAAAACCACCCTTCGCAGTTCGACGACGTCGCCGGCGACGTGACGTGGGACGGCACGTGCGGCTTCGACGGCACCAATTCGTTCGCGACGCTCTCGAACGGATTCAAGCCGTACTTCTCCGGACGAAGCAGCTGCCGCGTCGCGCTCGATCGATCGTGCGACACGTCGGCGTGCGCGACGCGCGTCGCGTACGGCGCGTCGTGGCTCGCAGCGCCGAATCATCCGCAGCGCTACGACGACGTCGGCGGCCGCGTCCTGTGGGACGGCCGATGCCTCGCCGACGGTGCCGACTCGTTCGCCGCGCTCTCGAACGGTTGGTCGCCGCACTTCACCGGCGCGAACGCTTGCGACGTATCGCTCGCGTACACGCAGTGCGGCGGCCTGTACGCGAACCCGGTGATTCCCGTCGATTGCCCGGACCCGGGCGTGCTCCGCGACGGCGCGCGCTACGTGCTCGTCTGCACGTCGGGCAACGCGGCCGACGCGTTTCCGATCCGCGTGTCGAACGATCTCGTGACGTGGACGCCGATGGGCCACGTGTTCCCGTCGAGCGCGAAGCCTTCGTGGGCGCGGAGCGATTTCTGGGCGCCGGAGATTCATCGCGTCGGCGCGAAGTTCGTCGCGTACTTCACCGCGCGCGGCGCCGACGGCAAGCTCGCGATCGGCGCGGCGACATCGACGTCCGCGACCGGACCGTTCACCGACATCGGCGCGCCGCTCGTCCACGATCCGAACATGGGGCTCATCGACGCGAGCGAGTACGAGGCGCCCGACGGGACGAAGTACCTCTTGTGGAAAGAGGACGGCAACGCGGTCGGGCGGCCGACGCCAATCCACGCGCAGAAGCTCGCGAACGACGGCCTCGCGCTCGTCGGCAGCGCGTCGACGCTCGTCACGAACGATCGATCGTGGGAGGGCGCGGTCGTCGAAGGTCCGTGGATGGTCGAGCACGGCGGAAGCTACTTCCTCTTCTACAGCGGCGGCTCGTACGCGGACGCGACGTACGCGGTCGGCGTGGCGCGCGCGGCGTCGCCGCTCGGGCCGTTCACGAAGGCCGCGGCGCCGATCGTCGCGACGCGCGCGCCGTGGGTCGGGCCGGGGCATTGCTCCGTGGTCGATACGCCGGGCGGCGACACCGTGATGGTCTACCACGCATGGCAGAGCGGCCACGTGAACGGCCCGGGCGACGGAAGGCTCACGCTCGTCGATTCGGTGGCGTGGATGAATGGATGGCCGTCGCTGATTCAAGCGCCATCGGCCACGTCGATGCCGATGCCGTAGTCATCGCCGCCGGAAGAACGCGTACAGCGGAACACCCGCGAGCATCAGCGCCGCGCCCATCGCGGCGATCTCGGCGCCGACGCCGTACACCGCGTACGCGAGGAACGCGAACGCGAGCGGCGCCACGATCATCGCGCGGTGTCGCTCGCGGGGCGTGTACGCCCCGCGTCGCGACAATACGAGCTCCGCCGCGGCCGCGAAGAGATGCGGCACGAGCGTCGTCAGCACGGACAAGAGCACGATCGTCTGAAAGACGCCGAGCAGCGACTTTCGAAAATACAGAAGGAGCATCGCGCTCGACACCGCCGTGCCCGCGACGAGCGCGACGTGCGGCGTCCCGAAGCGCGGGTGAACGCGCGCGAGCGCGCGGAAGAAGACGCCGTCGCGCGCGGCGCCGACCGGGATGCGGCCGACCATCAGCACCCACCCGTTGAGCGTCCCGAGCCCCGCCGCGATCGCCGCGACGCCGACGACGGCCGCGCCTGCCGTTCCCAGCGCGCGCTCCGCCACGAGCGCGATCGGGCGCGCGCTCGACGCGATCTCCGCGTTCGGCAGCGCGCCCGCGACCGCGACCGCGACGAGCACGAACGCGAGCGTCGCGATGGCGTAGCCGGCGAGCGTCGCGCGGCCGATCGTGTGCTCCGGCCGCTGCACTTCCTCGGCGGGCACCGTCGCCGACTCGACGCCCGAGTACGCCCAGATGACGAGCGCGACCCCGGCGGCGATCGATCCGTAGCCGCGCGGCGCGAGCGGCTCGAAGTTGCGCGCGTCGAGCTTCGCGAGCGCTGCCGCGCTCACGACGAGCAGCGCCGCGAGGTTCACGAAGACGATCGCGATCTGAAGACGAGCGCTCTGCCTGACGCCCAGAACGTTGAGCGCGCAGAGCCCCCAAAGGAGCGCCTGCGCCAGCGCGAACTGCAGCGGCACGCTCTCGGCGAGGCGCGCGGAGAATCCGGTCGCGTACGCGACGACGCTCGTCACGATCCCCGCGTTGCCGATCGTCGCGCTGCACCAGTACGTCCACGCCGTCTGAAATCCCGCGAACGGCCCGAACGCTTCGCGCGCGAAGACGTACGGTCCGCCGACCGCCGGATAGCGCGCGCCGAGGCTCGCGTAGACGAGCGCGACGAACAGATACCCCGCGGCCGTCGCGATCCATGACGCGATCGCGAGCGGCCCGACGTCGCGCGCGAGCGTCGCCGGCAGCGTGTAGATCGAAGTGCCGACCATGTTGCCGACGACGAGCGCGACGGCGCCGAGCAGCGTCACCGCTCGCACGAGCGACGCGGATCTCGGGCGCGCATCCATGAACGCGCCCGAGCATATCTCCTATGTCATCGCGAGCGCGCGACGCCGCGCCCCATTATCAGAGCGCGTGCATCGACGAGCACGTCCCCGCTGGCCCCGCGCCGTTCGACACCGGCGATTGCCAGCCGCTGCCGGTGCACTGGTACCAGACGTTGTCGAACTTCGACTGCACGCACGTTCGCACCGGCTCGTCCCGCCCGAGCGTGCCGGAGTGGCAGAAGGCGTACGTCGAGGTGCAGCCGGTCTCGCCCGAGATCCACGCCCCGTTCACGCAGTGGTACCAGGCGCTGTCGCTTGCAGACTGCACGCACGTCCCCGCGGGCACATCCTTGTCGAGCGTCGCCGAGTGGCACGCGCCCGAAGGCGGGGGCGGCGGAGGCGGCGGCGGCGGGTTGCCACCGCCGTGGTAGCCCCACTGCCCGAAGTCCGCGGCGACCGCGCTGTCGAGGTCGCAGTCGACGCCGCCAATCGTGACGCCGTTTTTCGTCTGGCGAAGCTGCGCGCGCGGGTCCCAGTTTCCGCCGGACCACGCGTACGTCTGCCAGCCGTACGTGATCTTGCCCGCGTCGAAGAGGCGCTTGATCGCGTAGTACCCCGCGTACGCGCCCGTGCGGTTGCGTCCGATGACCGACGCGACGCCGTCGAAGTACGCGTTGACGACTGCCTGCTGCGACGCCTGCTCGTCGAAGTCGATCGCGAAGTAGATCGGCCGGCCCGCGGGCATGCCCGCCGCGAGCGCTTGGCGCTCCGCTTCGCGTGCTTCGGTGACGCCTTCGTTGTAGCCCTTCGTGACGTCGTTCGCGCCCCACTCCCAGACGACGACGACATCGACGCCGGCGTTGCGAAGCGACGTCGCCTCCGCCGCGGAGATGTTCTTGCCGCTCGTGTCGTAGCTCAGATACCGCGCCGCGAACGAGTAGCCCTGCGCGTGCAGCGTCGCACCGCCGGGGCGCCCCCACGCGTAGTCGACGCCGCGCGCCGTCGTGAGCGCCTCGGTGTCGTCGGCGTGGCTCTCGGTGTTGTCGCCGCCGGTGTGCGCCGCGCATCCATCGGCGAAGCCGACGAGCGTGACGAGAGGAAGAAGCGCGAGCGAGCGGGCGATGCGGTGGACCATCTTCGAGGCTCCTGTCGGTTCGTGCTGCGACGAATGCACCGACAGGGCGCATCGCAAGCGATGTGCCTCGCGCTCTCTCCGTGCGCGCGCACGGAACGTGGGAAATCTCGCGGCGTCGCGAAGCGGTCACGACGTGTAGGTGACCGTGCGTCCGCTTCGCGTCGCGATGTGTGCGCAGCTCCTCCCGCGAAGGTTCGCGTGAGTGGTTCGGCGCAGATCCAGATCGCGCGCGGTCCTTCGCGAGCGCTCGGCGCCGCGCGTCACTCCTTCGCGCGCTCGATGCGCCCGTCCGCGTGCTTCGAGAAGCGCCCGTCGTCGCGCGCGTGCACCGGCGCGTCGCTCTTCCAGGGCCAGCCGCCGAATTGCGTGCGGCGGTAATCGGCGAACGCCTGCTGGATCTCCTGCGCGCTGTTCATCACGAACGGACCGTACGCGGCGACCGGCTCTTCGATCGGCCTGCCTTGGAGCAAGAGGAGCTCGGACGCGTCGCTGCACTCGATCGTGATCGCGCTTTCGTCGATCTCGATCGCGCGCTGCGCGGGCACCGTGCGACCGCCGATCGTCGCTTCGCGTCCTCGGAAGAAGTAGAGCGTCCGGTTCGTCCCCGCGCGCACCGCTGGCAGCGTGAAGCGCGCGCCCGCGTCCATGGCGATCGTCCATATCGCGACGTCGCTGTCCTCGCGCGCGGCCCACGACTTCGGCGGCGGCGACGGCGGACGCGCGTCCCCGAGCGCGCCCGCGATCACCGTCACCTTCGTCGCGCGTCCGTTCGCGTCCTTCTCGATGCGCGTCGGGATCGCGTCGCGCCAGAGCATCGCGAAGTGCGGCTCGACCATCTTGTCCGCGCTCGGCAGGTTCAGCCAAATCTGAAAGAGCTCGAGCGGGTTCGGCGCGTCGCGCGCGACGAGCGGGAACATCTCGGAGTGCACGATGCCGCGCCCCGCGGTGAGCCACTGCACGTCGCCGCCGCCGTAGCGCGCGGTCGCGCCCATCGAGTCGGAGTGATCGACGAGGCCGCGGCGGACGATCGTGACCGTCTCGAACCCGCGGTGCGGATGCTGCGGGAATCCGGGGACGACGTCGCCGTGGTACATGCGCCAGCCGTCTCTGCCGGCGAAGTCCTGACCGATGTCGCGCCCGGCGAGCGACGCGGCCGGGCCCATCGCGTCGTTGCCCGCCGGGTAAGCGTCTTCGTGAAAGACGCAGAAGAGGAACGGATTCGGCGTGCGCCACGGAAAGCCGAGCGGCTCGACGGAGAGGATCACGCTCCGAAACGTAAGCCGACCGAGCCGTCGTCGCTACTGGCTTGCCCCGTTCGCGTTCACGCCGTCGCGGCGACCGCGCGCAGCGGAGCGCGCGGCTTCGCTTCGAGCGCCGCGTCGAGCACCTGGCCCATCCGCGACACCCACACGAACTCGAGCTCCTTCTTCACGTCGTCCGGGATCTCGTCGAGGTCGTGCTTGTTCCCTTCGGGCGCGACGATCCGCTTGATGCCCGCGCGGTGCGCCGCGAGCACCTTCTCTTTGAGGCCGCCGATCGGCAGCACGCGTCCGCGCAGCGTGATCTCTCCGGTCATCGCGACGTCGTGACGAACGCGGATGCCGCTCAAGAGCGACACGAGCGACGTCAGCATCGTCATCCCTGCGCTCGGGCCGTCCTTCGGCATCGCGCCGGCCGGAACGTGCAGGTGCAGATCGCTCTTCTCGGTGAAGTCGCGCGGAACGCCGAGCTCGTCGGCGTGCGCGCGGACGTAGCTGAGCGCCGCCATGGCGCTCTCTTTCATCACCTCTCCGAGCTGCCCGGTGAGCGTGAGCTTCCCTTTGCCCGGCATCTGCGTCGCTTCGACGAAGAGGATCTGCCCGCCGACCGGCGTCCACGCGAGGCCCGTCGCGACGCCCGTAGCTTCGGTGCGCTCGGCGACGTCGTTGCCGAAGCGCG
>Ga0100403_1002496_pt1 | contig 14661 bp, 12 predicted proteins | sample CryGeymet201501t_FD_83663 | JGI IMG/M metagenome (GOLD analysis project Ga0100403, IMG submission 83663) | Groundwater microbial communities from Crystal Geyser aquifers in Utah, USA - Crystal Geyser metaG 2015-01t | ecosystem: Environmental > Aquatic > Deep subsurface > Groundwater | place...
GGTCGCGAGGCGCTCGTCGTAAGCGATCGCGGCCACCTCGAAGTTCAAGCGGAAGCTGCGGCTGTCCATGTTCGCAGAGCCGACCGCGGCGAACGCGTGATCGACGACGAGGGTCTTCGCGTGGATCATCGACGGTGTGTACTCGTAGATGCGCACCCCCGCGGCGACGAGCTCGTCGTAATACGAGCGGCCCGCAGCGGTCACGAGGCGCGAGTCGCTGCGGAGCGGAACCATCAGGCGCACGTCGACGCCGCGGAGGGCCGCGGTCGCCACCGCTTCGAGCATCGCTTCGTCCGGCACGAAGTACGGCGTCGTGACGAGGACGCGCTCTTGCGCCGACGCGATGGCTGCAAAGTACAGCTTCTTGATGGCCTCGAGATCGTGGTCCGGGCCGGACGCGAGGATCTGCACGGCGCGATCGCCGTTCTCTTCGACCTCGGGAAAATACGCGGCGCCGGTCGGCGCGCGGCCGGTCGCGTAGTGCCAGTCTTCGAGGAAGACGAGCTGCAGCCAGCGCACCGCGGGGCCGACGAGCTCGAGGTGCGTGTCGCGAAACGCCTTGCCCTTGCGGACGCGCTCGTCCTCGTCGTCGGTGATGTTGACGCCGCCGGTGTAACCGACCATGCCGTCGCAGATCGCGATCTTCCGGTGCGTGCGGAAGTTGAAGAGGCGCGGGCGAAAGCGCGCGAACGTCACGCGCCCGAACCACGCGACGTGCCCGCCCGCCTCGCGCAGCGGCGCGAAGAAGCCGCGACCGAGCCGGTACGATCCGACGGCGTCGACGAGCACGCGCACTTCGACGCCGGCGCGCGCGCGCTCGACGAGGAGATCGCGCATGCGCGTGCCCGCTTCGTCCGGCTCCCAGATGTAATACTCGAGGTGGACGTGGTGCTTCGCCGCGCGCACCGCGGCTTCGATAGCGTCGAACGTCTCGCGCCCGTTCTGCAGCAAACGAAGCGAGCGGCACGTGGACGGCGGCGACTCGCCCACTTGCGTCGCGAGCTGCATCAACCGTCGCACGCGCGCGCGATGCGGCGCGATGACCTGCGCCGCGCCCGATCCCGCGAACGCTTCTTTCGCCTGTCTCAGCCCGAGCCGCGCGCGAAGCCGCTTCAACCGATTGCGCTTGATGCGCCGGTAGCCAAAGAAGAAGTAAACGACGAAGCCCGCGAGCGGCAGCGCGGCGATGCCGAAGATCCACGCGAGCGTCGCGAGCGGCGGCCGCTTCTCGAGCAGGATCCACGCGACCATCGCGACGAGGTAGACGATCTGCGCGGTCGTGAGGATCGTCGCGAGCATTCGGAGTCCCTATTTGGGGCCGCTCGATTTCGGCGCCCCCGCGCGACGGTACGCCGCGGGCGTCGTCCCCGTCCATCGCCGAAACGCGCGCGCGAAGTTGGCGACGTCGGAGTAGCCGAGGCGCTCGGCGATCGCGGGAATCGCCGCGTCCGACGATCGAAGCAGCAAGAGCGCTTTGTCGCGCAGCTCCTCTTCGAGGAGCGACGAGTACGCGACGCCGCGCGCCGCGAGCCGCCGCTTCAGCGTGCGCGCCGACACGCCGAGATCCGACGCGACGTCTTCGAGCGAGGGCGCGCCCGGCTCGTGCTTCGCGATCGCGCCGCGCACGCGGCCGACGATCTCGGCATCGGAGCCGAGCGTCGCGAGCTCGCGCTACAGCTGCTCGCGCGCGAGGCGTGTCGCGGCGGGATCGGACATGACGAGCGGCAGATCGAGGACGCTGCGATCGAAGACGAGTCGGTTCACCGGCTGGCCGAAGCGCACGTTCGCCATCGCGCCGAACGACTTGGCGTACGCGGGCTCGGGGAACGCGAACTCCGCCGTGCCGGTGAGCTCGCGCCCCGTGAGCGCACAGCCGATCTGCCAGATGCCGATGAGGAGCGCCGTCAACACGGTGTCGCGCGCGTCGCCGAAGTCCGCGCGCTCGTCGACGACGATCGACGCGGAGTCGCCGTCGACGACGATACGAAGCTCGAACGCTTCGGTTCGCGTCGGCGAGAAGCGCGCCGCGAGCTCGAGCGCCTCGCGCGCCGTCGACGCGCTGAGCGCTGCGAACCCGAGGTACCCCATGACCGAGATGCGCATCTGCATCCCGACGTGAATCCCGAGCGCCGGCTCACCGGTGAGCGCTCGCGCGCGGACGACGAGGCGGGCGAAATCTTCGACCGGCAAGCGCGCGTCGGGATCGGCGAGCGCGTCCTCGCTCGTCCCGAGATCGCCGATGAGCGCCGCGGGCTCGACGCCCCACCGCTTCACGAGCTCGACCAAATGGAGCGCGTGTACGGCGGGCAGAGTGTGTGCGTCTTTCATGACTCGCCGTTGGCTACGTCGCGGCCCCGAGGGGTAGTGGCCCGCAGGACCGGCACCACTATGTATAGTGGGTGTTCTCCGGCGGGAGCCGAGGTGGACCGTAACGATCGGCTGACCGCCGACGGCCAGCCGGTGCGAAGTGGCCCGAAGTGACAAGAGATTGGCACGCGCTGACCTTCCGTCGCAAGGCCAGGTGACCCACGATTCCGGCATGCAAACGATGGATGCGACGCCAGCGATCGAGGTGCGGCCGCGCAAGTTCGACATCGACGACGTGCCGAAGCATTGGCACGGCGGACGCAAATCGGTGACGACGTTCCTCGACAACCTGTCGACGTTCTTCCCGGCGGGCGAGCGCTTCTTCATCGCCGCGGTGCGCGCGCACGACAAGCACGTGAGCGACGAGGCGCTCCGCGCCGAGGTGCGCGCGTTCTGCGGACAGGAGGGCTTTCACAGCCGCGAGCACACCCGCTACAACGAGCTGCTCGCGAAGCAGGGCTATCCGGTCGCGGAGCTCGAACGTGAAGTGCAAGAGCTCCTCGCGCGCGTGACGAAGCGCGCGCCCGCGCGCGCGCGCCTCGCGATCACGTGCGCGCTCGAGCACATGACCGCGCTGATGGCGCACATGCTCCTCGCGGACGCGCGCGCGCTCGACGGCGCGAACGCGCAGATGGCGGCGCTGTGGAAGTGGCACGCCGCGGAGGAGAACGAGCACAAAGCGGTGGCGTACGACGTGTACCGCGCGGCGAACGGTCCGTACGGCCTCCGCGTCGCGACGATGATCGGCGCGACCGCGATCTTCTGGTGGCGCGTGTTTCGTCACCAAGCGCGGATGATGCGCGTGGATGGGATCGCGTACTCGCCGCGCGAGTGGTGGGCGCTCTTCCGCTATTTGTTCGTCGAGCCGGGCACGTTGCGCGGCGTGTTCCCGCTCTACCTTCGCTATTTCCGTCCCGGGTTTCATCCGAACGAGATCGAGAGCGCGCACCTCGTGGCGAAATGGGTGAGCGAAGAAGCGCGCGCCGCCGCGTGAAGGGTCTCTCGCTTCGCTCGGGATGACAGCGGAGTCTTGCTTCCGTTGCGCCGCTCGACGAACCTGGCGGCATGCAGGCGTTCTCTCTCGTCATCGACGGCCGCGCCGTCGCGACGGCCGATCACGATCCGGTCATCAACCCCGCGCTCGGCGAGCCGTTCGCGCAGGCGCCGCGCGCGACATCGGCGCACGTCGATGAAGCGATGGCCGCGGCCGCGCGCGCGTACACGACGTGGCGCACGGACGAAGCGCTCCGGCGCGCGAAGCTCCTCGAGTGCGCGGCGCGGTTGAAGGAGCGCGCGCAGGCGATCGGCGAAGTGCTCTCGATGGAGCAAGGCAAGCCGATCAAGCAAGCGACCGGAGAGCTCTACGGCGCGGCGTCGTGGCTCAAGTTCTTCGCCAATTTCGAGACGAAGCCCGAGACGCTCCTCGACGACGAGAAGAAGCACGTGACGGTCGTGCGCAAGCCGCTCGGCGTCGTAGCGGCGATCACGCCGTGGAATCTGCCGGTGCTCTTGCTCGCGTGGAAGCTCGCGCCGGCGCTGCTCGCGGGGAACACGGTCGTCGCGAAGCCTTCGCCGTACACGCCGCTCTCGTCGCTGATGTTCGCGGACGCGCTGCGCGACGTGTTGCCCGCGGGCGTGCTCAACGTGCTGAGCGGCGGCAACGATCTCGGCGCGGAGGTCGTGGCGCATCCGACGGTGCGCAAAGTGTCGTTCACCGGGAGCATCGGCACCGGAAAAAAGATCATGGCCGCCGCCGCGGTCGACTTGAAGCGCGTGACGTTGGAGCTCGGCGGGAACGATCCGGCGATCGTGCTCGATGACGTCGATCCGAAGAAGATCGTCGAGGACTTGTTCTGGGGCGCGTTCTGGAACTCGGGGCAAGTGTGCGCCGCGATCAAGCGCCTCTACGTGCACGAAAAAGTGTACGCGCCGATCGTCGAAGGGCTCGCCGCACGCGCAAAGGCCGCGAAGGTCGGCGACGGTATGGCGGCCGAGACCGAGATCGGGCCGATCAACAACGACATGCAGATCACGAAGCTCGTCGCGCTGGTCGAGGACGCGAAGAAGAACGGCGCGAAGATCGAAGCGGGCGGCGAGCGCCTCGCGCGGCCCGGGTATTTTTATCCGCCGACGATCGTGACCGGCGCGAGTGACGGGACGCGCCTCGTCGACGAAGAGCAGTTCGGCACGGCGCTGCCGATCCTTCCGTACGCGAGCCTCGACGACGCGCTCGAGCGCGCGAACCGCACGCACTTCGGGCTAGGCGCGTCGGTGTGGACGAGCGACGTCGCGCGCGGCGAAGCGATCGTGCGCGAGATCGACTCGGGCACCGGTTGGGTGAACCAACACGTCGACATCACGCCGCTCACGCCGTTCGGCGGCGCGAAGTGGAGCGGCATCGGCGTCGAGAACGGCCGCTACGGCTACGAAGAGTTCACGCGCGTGATGACGGTGAACGCGAAGAAGTGAGCACCGCTGTCATCCCGAGCGAAGCGAGGGACCGCGGCAATCGCAGGTGGTCCCTCGCCGCTTCGCGGCTCGGGATGACAAGTGAGCTTCGCGGCTCGGGATGACAAAGCGACGTGGCAGAATGAGCGCGTGGAGCGCGACGTCGTCGGACCGAGCGAGGTGGTGTTCGCGAGCGCGATCGGTCGGATCGGGCGCTTCCGGATCTCTCCGACGAACCCGCGCTTCGCGGACACCGGGCCGATCGCGCAGCACCTCGTCGCGTTTCCGCGGACCGCGGTGGCCATCACGCACGCGGGCGGACCGCGCATGATGGCCGATCCGACGCGCGCGATGATCTACAACCGAGGGCAAGAGTATCGGCGCGGCGTCGTGTCGCCGGAGGGGGACCGCTGCGAGTGGTTCGCGTTCGACGCCGCCGCGATCGCGGACGCGACGGCGCCGTGGGACGCGAGCGCGGCAGAGCGGCTCGATCGGCCGTTCTCGCGCGCGTGGGCGCCGGTCGACCCGCGGACGTACGCGCTGCAGCGCGCGACCTTCGAGCGCGCGTGCGCCGGAGGCGACGCGATGGCGATCGAAGAGGCGATGCTCGCGCTCCTCGCGCGCGTCGTTCGCGCGAGCTTCGGCGCATGCGTCACGAGCGGACACGCGGCCGACCGCGCCGCGACGCGCCGCGCGCACGCGGAGATCGTCGACGAAGTGCAACGCATCCTCGCCACGCGCTTCCGCGAGCCGCTCTCGCTCGGCGCGATCGCGCGCATGGTCGGCGCGTCCCCTTTTCACCTCGCGCGCGTCTTCCGCGCGCACGCGCGCGTGCCGATTCATGCATACCGCACGCAGCTTCGCCTGCGCGCGTCGCTCGAGGCGCTCGTCGATCGCCGCGACATCACCGCGCTCGCGCTCGATCTCGGCTTCGCCAGCCACGCGCATTTCACCACCGCGTTCCGGCGCGCGTTCGGCACGACGCCGTCGGCGTGGCGGGGTTCGAGCAAGAACTCGAAAGCGCGTTGACGCGCGCGGCTCGTAGCATCCGCGCATGCGCGTCCTCGTCCTCGCGTGGTCCCTTCTCGCATGCTCCGTCGCGTGCTCCCTCGCGTGCGCGTCGTCGCCGTCGTCGCCGCCGTTCGCCGCGGGCGGCGGCTGCGACGCTCCCGAGTACCACCGCCTCGACTTCTGGCTCGGCGAGTGGGAGGTACGAAGCCCGAGCGGCGAGCTCGAAGGGACGAACGTGGTCGCGCGCACGCTGCGCGGCTGCGCGATCGAGGAGCGCTGGACCGACGCGAACGGCGGCAAGGGCCAGAGCTTCTTCTTCTACGATCGCGCGGCGCGCGCGTGGAAGCAGACGTGGGTCACCGAGGACGGCGGATGGAAGGAGAAGCGCGAGGTGCCGTTCGAAGGCGGCGTGCGCTTCGCGGGCGAGCTTCCGTCTCCGAACGGCGGCGTCGTCCACGACCGCACGACGCTCACGCGAACCGACGGCGGCGTCCGCCAACTGATCGAGCAATCGCGCGACGGCGTGACGTGGAAATCGTGGGAAGGCGTCTACGCGCGTCCGACCGCGTGCACCGGCCGCGAGCGCGAGCTCGATTTCTGGATCGGCGAGTGGGACGTCGTCGTCCGCGCGCGCAAGGCTCCGACGTCCGACGAGTGGAGCGAAGCGCGCGGCCGCAACACGATCTCCCGAACGCTCGGCGGATGCGCGATCGAAGAGCGCTTCGAAGCGCTAGGCCCGCAATCGCCGTGGCGCGGCGCGAGCTTCTCGCGCTTCGTCGCGAGCGAGTCGCGCTGGCGCCAGACGTGGGTCGACGATGAAGGCGGCTACATGCTCTTCGTCGGCGGGCCCGATCCGATCGGGTTCGTCTTCACAGGCGAGCCGCGCACGAAGGACGGCACGACGTCGCAGATGCGCATGGTGTTTCACGACGTCACGCCGAACGGCCTCGGTTGGCGATGGGAGCGCACGGTCGACGGCGGCGCGACGTGGACGCCGATGATGACGATCGCCTACGCGCGCGCGCGGAATTGAATCCCGTCACTCCGCGTCCGCGCAGCAACGAAAGCCGGTCGAGTAGTCGTGGTACGTGGGCTCGTGCACGGTGGTGACGTAGAAGCACCCCGGCCCGTTCTTCTCCGCGTCGCCGTACCAGCCGCCGCGAAAGCCGGTGTGCCCGTACTGGTCCGCGCCGTCGGTCCACTCGTGCAGGTTGCCGACCATGTCGAACGCGCCGTCGGGCGAGACGCACTTCTGGAACGCGCCGGTCTTCGCGAGCCCGCCCCCCATCTGATTGAGCTTCGGATCGTTGAACTCGGCGTACGTCCGCTTCATGAAGTCCGCGCCGAACGCGGCGGCGACGAAGCTCCCCTTCCCTTCGTTGCACACGCCCGCGCGGTACTGCATCCCGCCGTACGGATAGAGGTCCGTCGGCTTGGTGCCGCGGCAGGCGCGGATGTACTCGTCGGCTTTGCACAGGCGCTTGCCGGCGTTCTTGCACGCCTCGCGCGCCTGCACTTGCGAGATGTACGCTTGCGGCACGACGCCGGCGGCGACCTTCGCGCGCACGCGCAATCCGTCCACGACGTCGTACGGCGAGTGCGCGCGCTCGTCGCCGTGTGCGTCGAGCTCGACGACGTACGCCTCGTACTTGTCGATGCAGAAGCGGTCGATCTTGATCTGCTCGTCGAAGCACGCGCCGCGCTCGCGCGTGGGCACGTGCGCGCCGGGTGAGCACGCGAGGAGCGCGAACGCGATGACGCGACGCATTTCCGAATGCTAAGCCCACTTTCGTTCGCTGCGAAACGCGCCTACCGTTCAGCGTCGCACATGCCGAAGAAGACGAAGCGGCCGACGAAGAAGGAAGCGCGTGCGGCGAAGCGCAGCGACACACGGATCGACGCGACGCCCGAGGACGCGATCAAGATCGCGATCGAGCTCCACCAGAGCGGCGACACCGATGGCGCCGCGGCGATCTACGAGAAGATCCTGAAGGTGCTACCGAACCACGTCGACGCGCTGAACTTCCTCGGCATCGCCGAGCACCAGCGCGGCAAGATCGATCGCGCGCTCGCGCTGATGCAGCGCGCGGCGGAGCTCGCGCCGCAGCACGCCGGCGTCCACGCGAACATCGGCAACATCCTCAAGATGATGGGCCGGCGCGACGAAGCGGAGGCGGCGTACCGGCGCGCGCTCGAGCTGCGGCCCGGCGACGGAAACGCGATGAGCAACCTCGCCACCGTGCTGCGCGAGAAGGGCGACGTGCTCGGAGGGATCGCGCTCTTGCGCGAGACGATCGCGCTCCACCCCGATCACTTCGAAGCGCACTTGAACCTCGCGAACTTCCTCGGCCAGATCAACCAATACGAAGAGGCGCTCAAGATCAACCTCAAGGCGCTCGACATCCGGCCGGCGAACGCGGAGTCGTACCGGCAGCTCGGCGCCGTGTTCTACGCGCTCGGGCGCATCCAAGAAGCGGCCGAGGTCTACGAGCGGTGGGTCAAGCTCGAGCCGGACAACCCGGTGGCGCGGCACCTCCTCACCGCGTGCGGCGGCGCGGACGCGCCTTCGCGCGCGTCGGACGAGTACGTGCAGAGGACGTTCGACAGCTACGCCGAGACGTTCGATGCGTCGCTCGGGCGGCTCCAGTACAAAGCGCCGGGGCTCGTCGCCGAGGCGGTCGCGGCGATCCTCGAGCCGAAGCAGGAGCTCCGCGTGCTCGACGCGGGCTGCGGCACGGGACTCTGCGCGCCGCACCTTCGTCCGTACGCGAAGCGCATGGTCGGCGTCGATCTGTCCGCGGGCATGCTCGCGCAAGCGAAGCGCCGCGGCGGCTACGACGATCTCGTCGAGGCGGAGCTCACGGCGTTCCTCGACGCGCACCCGCGCGCGTACGATCTCGTCGTCTCCGCCGACACGCTCGTCTACTTCGGCGACCTCGATGCGGCGCTGCGCGCGGCGGCGAAGTCGCTGTCGCCGGGCGGAGCGCTCGTCTTCACCGTCGAGCGCTCCGACGAGAGCGCGGCGCCGAGCGGGCACCTCTTGCACCCGCACGGCCGCTACAGCCACACCGAGCCGTACTTGCGGCGCGCGCTCGCGGACGCGGGGTTCGATCGCGTCGACGTGAAGGAAGTCGAGCTACGAAAAGAAGCGGGGAAGTGGGTCCGCGGATCGCTCGTGACCGCGCGGACGCCGACTTCCCCCTGAATGATCGCGCTCGGTGCGCGACGGCGTCAGAGCTTGACGTTGCCTTTGATGTCCCAGCCGAACTTGTGGGGACCGCCGCCGGTAACGAGGTTGCCCTTTTCGTCGAACGACTTGTACTCGAGCTCGACCTTGAGGAAGCTGAGCTTGAGCTCCTCCATCGCGTACTCGCTCCCTGCGCCTGCCGTGGCGTGTGTCGTGATCGACGAGACGAGCACCTCGTGGAGCTTGATCGTTAGATACTCCTGCGGCTTCTCCCCTCCGCGCCGCACGGTGAGCACCACCGACGGGATGTGCTTTCCCTGCGCGGCGTTCAGGTAGAGGGACGGCGACGACTTGTCCATCCTCTTCGAGATGATGATGTCGTGAATGACGACCTTGCCGGCGCCACCGCCGCCACCGGTCTGCGCGGCCACCGGCGTGGCGACGCCCCAGCTCCACGCGAGGACGTCGATCTCCTGCGCGTGCTTCGAATCCCTCGACTCGCCCTGGATGCCCTCGATCTTCAGGAACATGTCCTGCGCGGCGAGCGCCGACGCGGCGCCGGCCACGCTCGTCGCGACCGCGGCCGCGGCCACTGCGTTCTTCATCCATCCACCCATTGTCCAGCCTCCTCGTGAAGTCTGCGCGTCGGTGCGCGCGCGCAGGTTACGTCAGAACCTGCTCGGAAAAACAGGTAAGGGATGGACGAGTGGCCCGGGCGGACGATTCACGCGAACATCGTGCCGCCACCGGTGTTTGTAGGCGGGGCCGTTCGTCCGCCTCGCGAATTTCACGGAAGGATTTCGATGCCGCCGAAACGCACCGCGCTCGCTACGCTCTTTGCTCTCATCGCGTGCACGCCGAAGGGTGACGCGCCGAGCGCCGACACGAGCCAGGCCGCGCAAGCGCCGAGCGCATCGGCGAGCGACGCGATCCGCGCGCCCGCGCCGCCGACGAGCGCGACGCTCGCGAAGGACGTCGCCGCGAAGATCGCCGGGGACATCGTCGTCGGCAACGGCGCGTCGAAGTACCTCCGCGATTTGTCCGACGTCGTCGGCGGCCGTCTCACCGGATCCCCGGGCTACGTCGCGTCGGTGAAGTGGACGAGCGAGGCGTTTCGCGCCGCCGGGATCGCGAGCGTGCGCGCCGAGCCGTTCACGATCGAGAAGAGCTGGGTGCGCGGCGAGGCGAAGGCGAAGCTCGTCGCGCCGATCGATCGCGAGCTCCACGTCGCGCCGGCGGGGTGGACGCCGGGGACGAAGCTGGTTCGCGCGGAGGTCGTCGTGCTCGACGATCTGTCGCCGAAGGCGATCAAGGAAAACGCAGCGCGGCTCGCGGGGAAGATCGTGCTCGTGGATCGATCGAAGTCGAAGCCGATCGCGTCGTTCCCGCCGCTCCTTCGCGCGATCGAGCCGCTGCGCGACGCGAAGATCGCCGCGCTCCTTCTCTCCGGCCGTCGCAGCTCGAACGTCATGACGGCGCACAACGTCGGCGAAGGCGTGCACGTCGCGACGAGCTTCGCGATCGGCGATCTCGGCCGCGAGGACGGCGCGCTCCTCATGCGCCTCGCCGAGAGAGGGCCGGTCACGATCGAGTACTCCGATTCGAGCACGCTCGGCCCTGAGCAGAAGGTCGACAACGTGGTCGCGGAAATCCCCGGGCGCGAGAAGCCGAACGAGTGGGTGATGATCGGAGCGCACCTCGACTCGTGGGATTTCGCGACGGGCGCGCAGGACAACGGCGCGGGCGTCGTGCAGGTGCTCGAAGCGGCGCGCGCGATCAAAGCGTCGGGATTCGTGCCGCGGCGATCGCTGCGCTTCGTCTTGTGGGGCGGCGAAGAGCAAGGGTGCATCGGATCGCACGAGTACGCGGTGGCGCACGAGAAGGAGCTCGACAGCGTCGTGGCGGTGCTCAACACGGACAACGGCGCGGGCGTTCTGCATGGATGGCACCTCGGCGGGCGCTCCGATTTGCGCGCGCCGGTGAAGGCGTTCGGCGGCGCGCTCCTCGCCGGCCTCGGCGCGGACGACGTCGACGACGAAGCGACGTGCGACACCGATCACTGCCCGTTCATGGCCGCCGGCGTCCCGACGCTCAACTTGTGGGTCGACATGGACAAGTACTTCGAGGTGCACCACTCGTCGGGCGACACGCTCGACAAAGTGCACGCGGGGAGCTTGTCGATGGGCGCGGCGGCGATCGCGCTGACGGCGCTCGAAATCGCGGAGCGCCCGGAGCGCATCGCGCCGCGCCTCGATCACGCGGCGACGAAGGCGATCGTGAAGAAGGCGGGGCTCGAGGAGGAGCTCGTGTTCTACGGGTGGTGGAAGAAGTAGTGGCGAGCGGCGAATGCGCTCGTGTAGACGGCGTGCCCCTGAGAGAGTGGCCAGGTGAGATGGCGGGTGGTCCCTCGGCCGCTTTGCGGCCTCGGGATGACAGTGGTGGTGATCGCGGGGTGCGGGCGATCGACGTCGACCTCGACCTCGACCTCGACCTCGGCCTCGACCTCGACCTCGACCTCGGCCTCGGCCTCGACCTCGGCCTCGACCTCGACTTCGGCCTCGACCTCGACCTCGGCTCCGAAGAAGCCTCTCGAGCTTCTCAAGTTCCGGCTCACGAGCGGCATCGAGAACAAGAACCCGAAGGACACGCTCACCGTCGCGACGCCCGGCCAGCGCGTCTACGCGCATCTCACGCTGCGAAACCGCAGCGACGAGACGCGGCAAGTGAAGCTCTCGTTTCGCGTGAACGACGTCGAGCGAACGAGCGTCACGCTCGACGTCGAACCGTCGTGGTCGTACCGAACGTGGGCGTACAACACGCTCCGCGACTTCGACGCCGGCGAGATGTCGGTGGAGGTCACCGACGATACGGGCGCGTCGATCGTCGCCGACAAAGTTCCGATTCGACGCGCCAAGGACGCGGGCAAGTGATCACTCGGCCGGCGCCGGCGCCGGCGCGGGCTTGGCGAGTCGCTCGCGCGCGCGGCGCAAGAGCTCGCGCGCTTCTCCGCGCATCGCCCACGCTAGGAGCGCGATCGCCGCGAGCCACGCGCCGCCGAGCGCCATCACCGCGGTCGCGGTGACGTAGACGACGCGCGGTCGGAACGGACGCTCCGGCGTGACGAGCTCGCTCTCGACGACGACGGTGCGCGCGTAGCTCGGGAGCGCGAGCGCGACGGGCGTCACCCCGCCCATCACGCCGCCGGCGCCGCCGGCCGCGAGCAGATCCTTCTCCTTCTCCGCCTTCGCCAGCAGGTTCTGTTGAATCGAGAACGCCTGCCCGTGGACGAGCGCCTTCTTGTCGAGCGCGGTCTGATCGTCCGGAGCCGCGGACGGCGCGGGCGCGTTGATCGCCAGCGTCGCGTTGCCGTCCTCGCCGCCCCACGCGTACGGCGCGTCGCGCCGAGTGTCCGCGGTGTGAACGCGCGACGGCGCCGTCACGAGCAGACCGAACGCCGCCGCCGCGGTGGCCGCGACGGTCCACAGCACACGGCGCCTCGACGATGCCGCGGTGAGCCGCCAAACGATCCACGCGACGGTCGCGAGCCCCGCGACGCAGAGCGCCGCCGTGTACGCGCTCGACGACACGAACCACAGCCCACCGAGCGCGATCGCGCCGAGCACGCGCCGCGCGCGCCCGCGCAGCGCGATGAACGCGACGACGATCGCCGCGACGATCGCCGCCGCGTCGCGCGCACCGAACGACCAGCGCGGCTGATCGCCGCCGAGGACGCCGATCGGCCGCACGCCCTCGGGCAGACCGAGCGTGAGCGACGCGCGCGCCGTCGCGAGCGAGTGCGTCGGCGTCGGGATCTCGATCACGCCGAAGAGCGAGCCGACGCTCGCGTGCGAGAGCGACTGCGTGCGAAACGAGTGCGCGCCGACGCGCAGCGGAACCTGCAGCTCGTCGATCGTCCCTTCGCGATGAAAGAGGCGCTCCGGGCGGCCGTCCGTCGACAAGAAGATCGGCCGCCCTTGGGACCACAGCGACAAGTAGTCGACGCCGTTGTTGTCGTACGTGAGCGTGTCGTCGCTCACGAGATCGCCGCTCGGCGTCAGCACGACCATGCGCCCGTGCGCGCGCACCGTCGCCGCGAGCGCCTCGGTCGCGACGAGCGACTGCACCGTGACGTCGAGCTTCTCGCCGCGCGGCACCATGAAGAGCTGCGAGGTGACCGCGCCGGTCCAGCGCTGGAACGGCGACTGCGACAGATCGATCCGCTTCGCGTCGCCGCTCACCGTCATGCGGTGCTCGAGATCCGACTCGAGGAGCCACGTCTCGAACGGCGAGCGATCGTCCGGCGCGAACGCGGCGACCTGCGGGAGCGTGCCGGTGATCGTCATCGTCGCGTCGTGACCCGCGGTCGGAAGAACGAGCTCGCCGTTCTCGACGTGCCACCCGGCCGATCCCGCGACGTCGAGCACGCGCTCGCCGTACTTGAGCGGCAAACGCACGACGCCGAGATCGATCCCCGAGCGCATCGTGAGGCGGTACTCGAACGCGATGTCGCGCCCGACGCGCACGGCGCGCGCCAGTTGAAACACCGTCGGCGCCGTCGCGGGCGCCGGCGTCCCTGCGTCCACCTCGAGGTGAATCGTCGATTGCGACAAGCCGGACAAGCGCGCGCCCTCGACGAGACGGCCGTGCTTGAAGTCCGCCTCGAGCAAATTGAGCGGCCCTGCGATCGTCAGCGCGAGATCGTCCTGGAACGCGAGCGTGCCGCGCAGGACGAAGCGCTTCGATGCCGTATGCACGAAGTAGTGATCGCCCTCGAAGCCGATCGCCGCGGGCTTTCCGTCTTCCGTTACCGCGTCGAGGCGCACCTTGTCCGGCGGCCCGAAGAGCGGCACCGCGACCGCGCCGTCGGCGAGCACCGATCCTTCGAGCTCGAAACGGAGCGCGTCTTTCGCTTCGACCGATCCGGTGAGGCGCAATCGATGGAGCGTGAAGCATCGCTCGGTGCACGCGTCCGGCGTCTTGTGCGCGGCGATCCACTGCGCGAGCCCTTCGAGCTGCCCGGCCCACGAATCGTTCGGGGCCGGCGGTGGCGCGGGCGAGCGGGCGAGCGCCGAAGAAGGTGCGAGCGATCCGGCGATCGCCAGGAATAGAACGACGAGCCACGCGCGAGCGTTCACGGGAGCCTCCTTGGGCGGCGAGCGACAACGCTTGTACGGACATCCGGCGGGAAGGGTCTCTTGGGTCGCGCGTATGACGCTGTGATGCGCTGGATCGCAGGGATCATGCTCGTGGCGTGGGTGGCGTTCGCGTCGGCGTGCGCGAGCTCCGGCGAATCGAACGCGGACGCCGACGCGGGCGGCGCTCAGGGCGAAGATGCGGGGCACGACACGAAGCCGCACGATTCGGCGACCGCCGATGATTCGGCCACGAGCGACTCCGCCCACGACGATTCGGCCGCGCAGGACGCGAGCAGCTTCGACGCGGGCACGACCGACACGAGCGTCACCGACGCGTCCACGCACGACACGAGCGTCGACACCGGCTCGATCGACACCGGCTCGGTCGACACCGGCTCGATCGACACCGGCACGCCGGACACCTCCGTCGGTGTCATCACCGGCGGTCCGTGCATCTCCGGCGCGGCCGGCGCGACGGCGTACCGCGTTCGCTTCGTCGACGCGGGCGGCACC
>Ga0100403_1002500_pt1 | contig 14652 bp, 19 predicted proteins | sample CryGeymet201501t_FD_83663 | JGI IMG/M metagenome (GOLD analysis project Ga0100403, IMG submission 83663) | Groundwater microbial communities from Crystal Geyser aquifers in Utah, USA - Crystal Geyser metaG 2015-01t | ecosystem: Environmental > Aquatic > Deep subsurface > Groundwater | place...
CAAATTTATTCAATGCTACTAAATTATGAGTTGTTATTGTTCTACTACCACTCTTGGTCAATTGTAAATATGCTTCTTGTAATTCTTCATCTTGAAAATAAATTGATTTTCTTCCACTTCCATTTTTAAAACTACTTTTTTTTATTATTTTTACTTTCATATTTTTTATTAAATCTGTTTAATTTTTATTCATCATATTTGTCTATTATGAATCCGGGTCCAAACACTTCTTCTAATTCTTTAAGTGAATTAGTAACCCACTTATCTTCTATTTTCTTTTTAGTCTCATTTTTTACTTTATTTGCTATTGCTAAAATCTTTTCTCTTGACATATATTTATTGTTTATCTACTTGTCTATTAAGTTGGTTAGTTGGAAGGGTAAGTGAAGTAATTCTAACCTCTACTACCCTTCCTTTCGCCTTGTAATAATTTATATTACTATATCTATAGTATACAATAGATTATAAATAATGTCAACATTTAAAACGGTGTATAACTTTTATTATTTACATAATATTATTTTTTTAATAAAATCATCAAACTTTTTTTCTGCAATATCTTTTGTATCACCTAATTGTAATCTTTTCCCAATAAAACCCTCTTTCATTTGTTCTCTTGCTCTTTTAGTTGGTTTTCTTATTTGTTGGTTTCCTTCTAAGTCATAAATATTTGGATTATTAAAAAAAGGAATTTCTTCAATTTTTCTTTCTTTAGGAAATTGTTCATAGAATTCTTTCTCATTAAGTATTTTAGAGATAGAAGCAAAATTATAAAACAAACCATCTACTAAAACTTTCTTTTGATTAGGTAAACAACTTTGTTGTAGAATAAAATCCGCTTGTTTTTTTGTTATCCATTTTTTACTTTTATCTTTAAAAATTATTACACTTTTATCTAAATCATCTTTTAATATTGTTTTAAACATATTTTATATTATCAAGGTTTATTGTTGAATTTTCTTCTATTCTTTTTTTATCTTCTTCACTTAATACTTTTTCTTCCTCTTTTTTAATAATTTCGGGATAACAATGGGGGTCTATTCTTACATCAGGATTATTTGCATCACACCATATTCCATATTTTTTAACGGCGTAGGTTCCGTCGTGTAATTGCATTTCATTTTTCTTGGAATTATCTATTTTATCTTCAGGAATTATACTGGATACAAAACTCATATTTATTACACCTTGTATACTATTTATTCCGACGAGACCTTTTTTATTTCCTATCATTAGTTCTTTAGCTTCTTCTTCTGTTATTAGATAAACCTCACCACTAGACATTTTTATTTGATACTTCATATGATTTTAATTATTTGTAATATTTTCTGGAAGAATAGACTCTACAGAGTTTAAATTGATTATTCCGTTTATGCTTTCAATGCAGACAAGACCAGTAGCTTTGGATGAGATAAGTTTTTGATATTCGCTTTCTGTTATGTTTATTTCTGTTTTTGACATCATTTTTATTGTATATTGCATATTTTTATTTTTTATTTATTCCTACAAACTCAATTTTATTGTCGTATTTTATTGTTTGATTTCTTTGCCAATAAGATATTAGTTGTGCCACTTTTTCTTTTAATTGGTATGGTGTTGTTATTGTTGGAGCAAATGGTTCGGAGTATATACTTATTGCGTATTCAGCCATTTTTGTGGTTTTTTCAATGCCAAACCTAATAATCATTTCCTCTATACTTTTTCTTTGAGTTTTATTTCCAAAGTTAAGAGTTGGATTTATTTTATAGAATATATTTAGTATTTCTTGAATGTGTGAGCTTGGCTCACTTGCAACTTCTAATTCTTTCCTTTCTTTTACTTTACTTTCCTTTCTTTTACTTTCCTTTCCTTTGTTATGTTTTGTTATAACAGTGTTATGTTTTGTTATAACAGTGTTATAATTACCCCATCTTTTAGCCATTCCTGCCTTGCCAGCAAGTGACTTTTTCTCTCTAAACACATTCAAATCATTAACATTCTGTAAAACTCTTTTACTTAAAATAAAACCATTTTCTTCATAAAAAAGATCAGCTTCTTTTGCTGTTGATATAACAGCTTTTAACACTGTTATATCAATGTTATGTTTGAAAGATATACCATCTAATAACTTTAGATTAAGTTTGTTTGAAGTAGCTTCGTGAAGAAGCTCTACTAAAAGCCAGTAAATACCATAACCCTCCCACTTATGTTTTGAAAGTAGAAACATTATTTTTTCATCTTCTCTAGCATTAAAATCGTGTGGGAAGTAGTAAGTGTTTTTCATATATTTAATTAAAAAAACCGAAAGGTTTACCTGTTCTCCACATCTGCCTATAGATGCTGTGGGTTGATTACCACATACAGATAAACCTTTCGGTTTTTTAAATATTTAGGCTTTTTGGAGATGTTTAATTGTATTTTTACTATATAATATATTTTAATGTTTGTAAACAACAAAGTGTGCATAACTTTTTTTTTCTTATCACAAAATATGTTAATTTACACTGTTTACTTGTCCAATTTTATGTGTTATAATACCTATACAGCTTCAGGACTATCTCCCTACTTTATCGGTATAGAGTATTGGATCACTACCTGTTTGTCTCTTTGACAAGAGGATCCCCATAATGTTATGAGTTCAAGTGATATTATGGCTCTCCCAGTAAAAAATATAACTGACGATGATGCAATTCTATTTATTTGGACTACGGATTATCATTTGCAAAAATGTATGGATGTAATTAAGTCTTGGGGATTTGAATATAAAACAATAGCCTTTCGGTGGCTCAAAAAAACAAAAAAGGGAACTCCAGTTTGCTTTATGGGTGCTTACACAATGAAAAGCGGGATAGAAACTTGCCTATTAGCAACAAAAGGTAAAAATGTTCATTCGTTAGTAAAGAAACATAATGTTAGAGCACTGATAGAATCGCAGAGAATGAAGCATAGTAAAAAGCCAGATGATGTAAAAACTAGGATTGTTGAACTTTTGGGTGATTTGCCAAGATTAGAAATGTTTGCTCGCCAACATCAGCTTGGATGGGATGTATTTGGTAATGAAATGAAAGATAGTATAATTTTATGAAACCAATTTCACAAGAAAACCTATTTTTTATATTAGCAATAATAATAGTTGCTTATATACCTGCAATAATATATAGGTTTATAATTTATTTTACATTATAAAGTATGCCTGACTTTATACCAAAAGCAAATACTTTTGCAGATTATAGAAAACTATTTGGAAAAGATAACACAGAAAATCAAGTAAAAGAACAAAAGAAAAGTAATACAATAGAATTAAAAACAGAATTAGTAAAAAATATTCTTTATGATTATGTAGAAGTAATTAAAAAAGATAAACTCACATTATTAGAAAAATCACAACTAAAACAAATTTTTAAAAAATACATAGCATTTAAAACCAGAGAAAAAGAGAGAGATAGACTAAATATTTTACAACAGAAAAATAGGTATAAAAGATTATACGAAGAATTATTAAAAATAACTAAGATAAGATAAGAAAATTGAATATTCACTATATGAAAAAAAGAAGTAGTAATCTTGGCGGTAAAAGAAAAGGTGCAGGTAGTCCAGGATATGGCCAAGTTTGTGCAGTAAAAAAGAAAGTTAAAAAGTATATTCCTTTGTGGTGGACTAACTGGGAGGAAATGATGAATGCTTCTAAAGAAAAAGATGGATTAGATTGGTTTAACAAAAAGAAATTAGCAATGCAGGAATTTAATAAACTTCAAATTAAAATGCTTCCTACACAGGTTGAAGGAACTGAAGATGGCGAACCTATAAAAATCCAATTGACAGATGCAAAATATGCAAAAATTATTACGCGAGAATCAAAGTCTTTAAAAAAATAAGTTTATATGAATAAAGGTTTTAAACATACTGAAGAAACCAAAAGAAAAATAAGTTTAAAAAACAAAGGAAGAAAATTAACAGAAGAGCATAAAACAAAATTAAGATTAGTTAATTTGAATAAAAAATGTAGTAATAAAACTAAAAAGAAAATTAGCCTAACAATGAAAAGAAAAGGTATAAAACCGAAATCAGGAGTTGGAAGAAAATTTTCAAAAGAATGGTGGACTCCTGAAAAAAGAAAAGAAGCAAGTAATAAATTAAAGAAAAAAAGAGAAGACCCAATTTTTTTAGAAAAACTTAGACAGGGTCATATTGGTAAAAAATATTCTGAAGAAACTAAAATGAAGATGAGTATAGCTCATCTTGGAGAAAAGAGTTATCTTTGGAGGGGTGGAATATCAAAAGAACTTTATGGATTAAAATGGACATCTCAATTAAAGAAAGATATTAGAAATAGAGATAAATTTATTTGTGCGATATGTAGAAAAAATGGATGGTGTGTACATCATATTGACTATAATAAAAAAAACTGCAATCCAAGTAATTTAATAACATTGTGTAATAGTTGCCATATGAAAACAAATTTTGATAGAGAAAATTGGATTAAATATTTTGGACTAAACTATGAACTCAAGCGTGAAGCAAGCAATATTAAGGAAGTCAGCAAGGAATAGATTTGTTAATCATTGCGAAATAGTATCAGATAAGTATGAAGCAGATTGGTTTCACGAGATATTATGTAATGTTCTACAGAAAGCTTTTATAAAAGTACAGAAAGGAGAGTCGGCTAGAATAATAATTGAAGTCCCCCCAAGACACGGGAAAAGCGAGACTTCAACTATTCACTTTCCTAGTTGGGTCTTAGGACAAGAACCAGAATGGCCAATAATAACAAGCTCTTATTCTGCAGATTTATCACAAGACTTTGGTCAAGCTACACGAGATATAATGCGTAGTGAGAATTATAAATTACTTTATGACGTAGAGTTAAGAGAAGATACTCAAGCCAAGGGTAAGTGGAAGACTGAAAAAGGAGGAGGTTATACAGCGGTTGGAGTTGGAGGTCCTTTAACGGGTAAAGGTTTTAAAATAGGAATAATAGACGACCCACATAAGAATAGACAAGACGCTGATAGTGAGGTAATGAGAAACAATGTGTGGAAATGGTATACCTCAACATTTTATACTAGGCAAGAAGGAGTTTCTGCTATAATTGTAATAATGTGTATGACAGGTGATACCCCTGTGATGCTCTCAGACGGAACAGAAAAACTATTACGAGACATAAGAATAGGAGACAAAGTAGCAACATACAAGAACGGAAAATTAACAAGTTCAAAAGTTAAGAATTGGAAAAGTAATGGAGTTGATGAAGTTTTTAAAATAAAAACAAGTTCTGGTATAATAGTTAAAGCGAACAAAAGACATCCTTTTCTTATTTATGATAATGGAAAAATAAAATGGATACAAACGAAAGACTTACACCCGGACCAAGAAATCTTCCGGGTCAATGGGGAAAGTGGAAAGGTAAAATCTGTAAATGGAAAGAATGTAAAAAATCGGTTATATGTAGAGGATATTGTTCATCACATTATACAAAAAAAAGATGGGCAGATGGGATTAGAACACCTTCTTTTAATAGTGAATCACACCGTGGGGCACGCATTAAACATCGTTATGGGATTACTCTGGAAGATTATAAACGTATGTTTTCAGAACAAGGCGGAAGATGTGCAATATGCAAACAACCGCCAGGAGATAATGTCAGAGCACATTGGGGAGGAAAATTATGCATTGACCACGACCACAAAACAAAAAAAGTTAGGTCTCTTCTCTGTAATGATTGCAACCTTGCTATCGGTTATACGAAGAATTCTAAAACCGCTTTGGCTATTGTTAAATACTTCAGACTTCACTCTGGACAAGATAATTGAAATAACACCCGCAGGTTTTGAAGAAGTTTATGATGTTCAAATAGAAGACACAGAGAATTTTATTGCTAATGGGTTAGTAAGTCATAATACCAGGTGGCATATTGATGACCTAGTAGGCAGACTTTTAAAACAACAAGAAGAAAACGAACAAGCCGGACTTGAACATTATGATAAATGGGAGAGGATTAAGTTTCCAGCGATAGCAACAAAAGACGAAAAATATAGAAAGAAAGGTGAAGCACTGTGGGGTAAGAAGTTCCCTTTGGAAGTATTAGAGAATACTAAAAACAATATTGGTCCGATGGAATGGTCAGCTCTTTATCAACAGAACCCACTTGCTGGAGAACTAATGGAGTTCAAAGAAGAATATATTAGATATTTTAATGAAGAAGATTTACCTCCTAAAATGCATATTGATATAACCGTAGACCCCGCCATAAGTAAGAAGAAAGATGCGTGTAATACTTCTATAATTGCAGTAGGTAAAGCATATAGAAATCCTAACTGGTATATACTTGATTATAAAGTTGGAAAGTTTGACCCTTTTGAACTAATTGATAAAACATTTAACCTAGTAAAAGAAACAAAAGAACTATATCCTGATGCTACATTACACGTTAGAGTTGAAGGAGTAGCGTATCAAGAAAGTTTAAAATACTATTTTAGAGAAGAGATGAAGAAAAGGGAATTTTATTTTATGTTAGACACCTTCACAGAGACAACCGATAAACTACAAAGGATTAGAGGTCTTGTACCACTATATAAAACAGGAGTTATTTATCATAGAAGATGGATGAAAGAAATAGAAGAAGAGTTGATAAATTTCCCCCAAAGTAAAACAATTGATATAATGGACTCATTGGCAGCACAATTGAAATTTAAAATGAATACAGAAAAGCCAATAGAAGAAGACAAATTTACAAGACTAATAGATAGAATGGCCAAAAGAAATAATACTAACAATGATTATTTTGAAGAAACATTTTTATGAAGAAGGAACAGAACAATCAAAAAGAATTAGATGTAGAAAAAGATATTGAAGAATATAGAAAGGATGTACAAGCCAGACGTCTTTATCATAGAAAAATGAATTTCCATTATCTAATGTATAAAGGAATTTCTCTTCTTAATGATAACTATAATAAAGAAGTGCTTGATAGTTTAGGAATGCAAATACACATACCTAGAACCTTTATGACGATTGAAGCTATTCGTCCTGATTTAGACCATCCATTAGAGATTTTTGTCAAAGCCAGAAATAAGAACGAAAGAGTAACAGCCGAAAGTTCAATGGCTATTCTTAAAGGAGAATGGAGTAGAAGTAATTCTAACAAACCAAAGATAAAAGCTCAATTTGATTCATTGATATACGGTACAGGATATTTATTATCTCTTTATGACAAAGAGTTTGATGAAGAAGGTAATGTAGTGTTTGAGGGAATGAGGATTAAAAGAATAGACCCATACTATGTAATACCAGATAGAAAAGCTAAGACTTATGATTCTACAGAACATAATTGCCCTAGACATATTTGGGTTCCTTCTATTTGGGACTTTGATGTTTTTAAAGAATATGCAAAAGAAAAAGGTTGGAGTATCAATGGTTTAGAAAAAGGAGGTGAATTGGAAGAATTTGATGAGATAAGAAATAAGATTGATGCAATTTATACAAAGAATGGAAATTTAAAAACAAGAGATAACGGGACTTTAGTAAATGGTAATAGTGAAGAGAATACAACAACAGATTCAGACAACATTGGGGTCATCACTAAATACACTAAAGACTATATAACAGTTTATGCAGGACAGAATTGGACAAAGGTAACAAAAATTAAAAGAATAGTTCCTAAAAGAGAAATACCTATCTACCCAATAAAAGACTATGATGTCCCTGGTGAACTTGAAGGAATTGGTGAGCCTGAAGTATTAAGGTGGCAACAATATGAAGAGAATAAGATACACAATCTAATGTATTTACAGGTTCTTTTAAATACAGTTAAAAGATTTGGTATTATAGAAGAGATGTTAGTAGACCCAACTGATATAAAAATGTCTAATCCATTAAAGCCTATTAGACTCAAGTATATGGGTGGTCAGACAAAAGTCAATGATGCAATACAGATATTACAACAACCAAGTCCTTCAGATGTTCCACTAAATGTTTTACAAGAAATAAAAAACATCGGACAAATGGCAACAGGCCAATCAGATTATTCTATTGGATCTAATAAAGGTGATGCCGGAACTCTAGGAGAAGCTGAGATGATGGGACAAGCAGGAAGCAAAAGAATTAGAGAGAAGATTATAGAAGGAGAAGACAGAGGATTATCTCCAATACTATCTAGTTGGTTATCAGCTATACCCAAACTATATACTGAAGACTTAGATTTTATCTTAAATGATAAAACAGATATAGATGTAAAATTCTTACCATTTGATAGGAAGCTTAATAAGAATGCTACTAAAGTATCTGAACTAGCAGTTAAAGAAGGTAAAATATCAGCTCAATCAGTTGAAGAGATATACTTATCATTAGGTTATCAAAAAGTAGTATTTATTTCAGACATATTACAAGATGCAGATGTTCAGATTAAAACAAGTACAGCTTTCTTAGAAAAGAATAACCTAATGAAACAATATCAATCAGCAATAGCTGAAGCAAGGTTAGATAATACTACTAGAGCAGAAACAGGTCAACCACCAATATGGGATACTAGTAAATTAACAGAGGAATTACTAAGACAATTTCCAGACGTAATAGAAGATGTAGAAGATTATAAAATTAAAGCACCAGAAGCAATACCAATAGCTCCACCTAATTCAGGGGGACCATTACCGAATGTACCAGAACTTGCTCAAACACCAGAACCAATTCCAACAGCGATGGAACAAATTCAACAATAATTATTCAATAACAAACTTCGTTAACTAAGAGATATGAATTTAAAAGAGATGATAAAGTTAAAACTTGAATCAATCAAACCAAAAACAATGGATATGCCAGAGGCAGAAATGAAACAATTTCCATCTCTATCTCTTTCATCAACAGACTTAAAAGAGATAAAAGATTGGGAAGTAGGTGAAGATTATTTCTTAACAATGAAAGTTTCTTTAGTAAATAAAGAAGAGTCTGAATCAGAAGATGAAAAAAAATGTAATGCAAGGTTTGAAATTAAAAAGATTGACTCAACAAAAGAAGGAAATAAAGAAGATGAAACAAAAAAGAAAATAATGTCTAAATATGAATAGATATGAATAATGATATACTGGCACAGTTCTTAGGAATAGAAAGTGATTTGCAAGAGATTGTAATAGACGAAGAAAAAATACTAGAAAAAGCAAAACATATCACTAATTTAACAACTTATCCAGAGTGGCAAACATTTCTAGATGAGTTGAACAAGCTAGAAGAGTCATATAATAGACCTTGTGAGGTGTATGTGAATAATAGATATCAAGCATCATTTGATTCAGGAGCAAAAAGGTCAATACAACTTATTAAAAATTTCGCAGATAATCAAAAACTAATAATAGAAAAATATGCCAAAAGAAAAGAAATTGAAGAAGTCAAAGAGTGAAGAAAAAAGAGAGTTAATACAAGGAATTAAAGAAAAAGAAAGCGATTTAATTCTAGTAGAAGAACTTGTAGAATTAAAAGAAGATTTAGAATCTAAGAAAGAAGAACCTAAGAAAGTAAAAAAGCCTAAAACAGTTAAACCACCTCAACCACTATCTAAACCAGGTTGGTTAGAAGATACTGTATGGCACAGTTTAACACCAGAACAGAGATTAGGTATATGTGTAGGTAAAAGTTTAGAAGAAGTGAGAAAAAGTTAATCATTAAACAGCGAATTTATGAGTGACCAAACTATAAATGATGGTAATACTCCTGCAAGTCTATCACCTGAAGTAGCAGACTATTTCAAAGCAGACCAAACAGAAGTAGTTCCATCTAATGAGGAAGTCAAGTCTGACGACAAAGACGAAAAAAGTGTCGTTGAGGAAACAACCAAAGAAAATGACTTAGAGAAGAAAGAAGAAGAAGATATCGTTGAAGATAAAAAAGATGATACCCAATCCACTAAGGATAAAAAAACTTCAGATGACACAAAAAAAGAAACAGAAAATAAGTTTGTAGTCGCTGGCAAAGAATATTCTACTTTAGATGACGCTGTTAAAGCAGTAAACAGCATAAGTGGAGATAATACAAGAATGTCCGGAGAATTAAAGAAATTATCTAATGAAAAAACAGAAGCTTTAAATAAACTAGAAAAGATGGAAGCTTCTTTACAAGAGTATATTAGTGCTAATGAGGAATGGCAAAAGTATTTCAATGGTGATACTGAGAAAGCACCAGAAATGAAAGAAAATCTTGATGAAAAAATTGAACTTATCCTAAAAAATAAGCAAAAACAACAAGAAGCTAGTTCTCTACAACAAAAATATACAGAACAATTAGATGAAATCTTTAAAGACCCAGAATTTGATAAACATAAAGATATTTTCCTTACATTAGTAGATGAGTTTGAAGGAACACCAAAAGTGCTACCTGCAGAACTCTATGAAAGAGCAAAAAAACTTAACAAAGGCAGTATAAAAGACTTAGAAGAAATAGAGTCTGAAATAGAAGCCAAAGTTAGACGTAAAATTGCAAAAGAAACTGCTGGCTTGATGCCAGATTCCAGTGGAGGTGTAAAGAACAATAAAGAAAATGTTAAATTGTCCCCAGAAGTTGCTGATTACTTTAAACAGAATTTTTAAATAGAATATAGTTATTAAAATAATTATATAAATATGTCCATACCAGATATCGGAGTAATGTCAGGAACTCCTAATACAGGACTAGAAAATTCTAGTGTCTTTGTTAGAGATGTTGACCCGATGTTATATTTCTTTCAAACAGATAAGCACCCTATCTCTTCAATGATTATTACTAATGGAATGAGTTTGAATTATAGAAAAGATAGTCAAGTGCCAGAATTGACAGGAAAATCTTTAAAGAAAAGAGCTAGAAAAAACTTTAAAGTAGAACACTTAGAAGACCAGGTTGAACTTGCAGATTATTATAAGCCAACTGCAGCAGTTGCAACTTCAGATACAAGTCTATCAGTTTCATCTTCAGATGATGACCACTTTAGAGCAGGTGATGTATTGCTTTTAACTAATGCTTCTGGACAAACAGAAAGAACAGTTATTGCAAGTGTTGCAGCAAATACATTAAACATTGAAGATACAGACGGTACAACAAGAACAGCTGGAATTGCAATGACAACCGCAGATAAGTTCTACAAAATGGAAAATGTTAGAGCAGAAGACTCAACAGCCCCATCAATTAGAACAACAAAGAGAGCAAATATCTATAACTATTTAGAGATTATCTCTGAACCTTATGGATTGACAAAAACAAGACGTGCTACTTCTGATTACAATGGAGACCCATTCTTATTAGAGAAAAGAAAAGCAATGTCAAGATTGATGATTCAACTAGAGCAAATGTTCTGGTTTGGAACAAGAGACGTTTCTGCTTCTACTACTAATCCCGTTTACCACTCAGGTGGATGGAAGTATTGGATTGAACAATACTCAAATGTAGAAATTAGAGATATGGCTGGTTTACCACTTACAAGAGCTGAATTGATTTCTTTCTTATCAGCAGTAGGTCGTGGTGGTTCTTCAAACAAAGTACTTGTTGGAGGAATGAAAGCTTTAACTCCAATCTACAATATGGGATTTGACCACGTACAAGTAGATACTTTCAAGATTGGTGAGTTTGGAGTTACGTTTGATAAAGTTAGAACTGTTAATGGAGTATTCTATCTAGTTTATGAACCACTATTTGACACTATTGATGTGATGAGTGGAACACTAGCTGTTGTAGATATTGACCACGTACAGTTTAATTATCTTTCAAATAACGGTGTTAACTTAGATTTACACGAAGAAACACAGTTATTAGCAGATGGTTCTTTATCAGAGAAAGGACAATATGTAGGTCAGGTCGGATTTACATTTGAGACATTGAAGACAATGGGCTGGATGAAGAACATAGGCGTTTAATCACTAACAACAATATATGAATAATTCAGAAGCATTGTTAAATAAAGCTTTAGCAAAAGGGATTGGAAAGAGAGTTGTTGCTGATGGAACAACTAAATTAAGAATTAGATGTGTAGGATATGCAGAAAGTACACCACATTATGCAGATGCTGTAGTAGTATCAGCAACATCATTAGTTTTATCAATTGATGGAGTAGCAGATACATCTTTTAGTGGAGCAAGTGGAACATTATTATTTGCAACATACACAACATTAGGGACTTTAGTAGACCAAATCAACAGTTCTTCTAATTGGGAAGCTGAAATAGTAGCAGGACTTAGGTCAGATGCTATAGACGGTTCAGAACTATTAGCAAGAAGTACATCTACATTTAGAATGTATGAAGAAGTTGATTTAATGGCAGATTCAAGTGATTCAGGTGTATATAGAGTTGGTATTCTTTTGGAACCAGGGCAAGCATTTGATTTGATTCACAATGAAAAATCAACACAAAGAGCAGACCAACATAGGGTTGGTTTAGTACGCCATAAATCATCAGTTAATACTAGTGCTGCAGAAGCAACATCAGTGGTAGCTTATGAACTAGGTCCAGATAAGGCTGCTTCTCTTAGAACACTTGGTTCTTGGGTAGGAGCTGATACTACAGAGTTAGATAGTGGAGCACAGGATACACCTTTATTTCACGCTGGTTTTGGAAATTCTATTTTAATAGAGCTTTCAAGTACTGGTTGGGTAGATACAGCCGCTTACCTAGAAGTAAATGGTATTCTTGAATAATTAAAACAGTTAATCACTTAATTGTCTGTACAGGTTGATTGGTATCGCTGGCCAAATCAACCTGTCAGCGAAACAGAAAATTATATGGAAAAAGAAAAAACAAAAGTGTATAAATTCATAGCACACTTTAAACATCCTGTTATAGTAGTACGCACTCATAAAACAAATAGAGATGGCGATATTTTACAAGATCCAAAGTATATTAGATTTGAAGACAATCTTTTTACAACAGAAGATGTAGAATTAGCAGACCACATTAGAAATATGCCATCTTTTGGAGCAGACTACTATGAAGTAGATGAGGTACCTAAAGATAAGGGTTATCAGGGGAATGATACACTTATTAGTAGTATGAATTCACAACAAGAGAAAGAAAAATCATTAGATGTTAAATTAGAGGCTATAGAAGCGAAGTTTAATGATAAAATAGATAAGTTATCTGACCTATTAACTAAAGTATTAGATTTTAAGCCAGAAGCGAAATCAGAAGTAAAAAAAGACAACAAAAGTGTTAAAGTATCAGCGAACTTTACAAAGTAGTTGTTTTTTAGAGCGGGTATAAAAACCCGTTCAATAAAGATTATTAAATAAATTTTATGGACACACAAAAAGAAATGTGGAAGTATAATCCAGCAGTAGATGGATATGATGAAGATTACCTTTTGTCAGCACTTACGGGAACACCAGCAATTAGTTCAAGTAAACTTAGGTTGACAAGTGCTGGAGTTATTTCTTTACAAGGTTTTAGAAATGGTTCGGCAGAGTTTACAATGACAATTCCAACAGCCCCAACCGCCGCAGATGATAGAGAATTTGGTTTTAGTAATAATATCAATAACAGAAAGATGGTATTTGATATAACCGATGACGTATTTTCTGCTAAAGTTTATGATGTTGATGGCACTATTATAGATACAAAAGTTATCCCTTGGGATGCTTCTTGGACTGCTGCTTCTGCAAGATATAGAATTACTTGTGGAGATAGAAGTGTTATTTTTGCTATAGATGACACTATTGTTGCAAGATTTGAAGCAATTTGGGATATAACAACTGAGATAATAGGAAATTCTTCACTTTCTATACTTATTAGTAATGGGAATGCAGATAATTTAGATGTTTCTCTTATATTGTTTGGAGGAAATGTAACACAACTTAATTCTTTAAGAGCTATATTAACAGGTACAGGAACAATTGATATAACAAAATTAGGTGGAGAAACATTAGGAGACCACGGAACAGCCGTAATAGACCACGGAATACAACCATTATACGAAGCAAAAGATTATGACGGTGCAGCACTTCCAAACGCAGTAACAGAAGGACAAGCAGTTAGACCAGCTTCAACATTATCAGGGATAACTTTTACATTCCAAACTAATGAAGATGGTTCAGTTGCGATAATTCCAGTAGCTCACGATTCAGCTGATTCCGGAGCACCTCTAAAAATAGGAGGAAAAGCAAGTACAAGTGAACCGACAGCAGTAGCAACAGGAGATAGAGTAGATGGATACTTTGATGAATATGGAAGATTGCATATTAGAAGTATTGTTTATGATACTTCATCTGGAGCTGATAAGAATTATATTACAAATTCATTAAATGGAGATTATGTTAACGGATTTATTGATGTCGATATTACTAACGTTGGGGCAGGGCCAACTTATTATCCAAGCTCTTCGGGAATATCTCTAGACGGGTATAAAAGCCTAAGTTTTAGCGGAAAAATGATTGAAGCAGATGCAGAAGCAAATACTCTTACTGTGCAAGTGACAAATGATGAAGATACTACAAATGCAGATTGGCAGACGGTACATTTTATTGATTTAATTACATCAACAACAACCGATGCAGGAAGTTATGTTTGTAATGCAACTACAACTCAGATGTTTGGATTATTGAAAGATCTAAATGCTCGATATGTTCGGTTGAAATTTGTTGGTGGAGCAAGTGCAACAAATACACTAATAGTCAAAGTAAGAACAATACCTCTTTAATTTAAAAAATATGGAATTATTATCAAAAGATTAC
>Ga0100403_1002503_pt1 | contig 14638 bp, 21 predicted proteins | sample CryGeymet201501t_FD_83663 | JGI IMG/M metagenome (GOLD analysis project Ga0100403, IMG submission 83663) | Groundwater microbial communities from Crystal Geyser aquifers in Utah, USA - Crystal Geyser metaG 2015-01t | ecosystem: Environmental > Aquatic > Deep subsurface > Groundwater | place...
GTAACATAAGCGTGACCCCCACCTTTAACATCGCCTCCATTTAATCTAATTCTCCAATATGGAATGCCAGATTTTAGCATCATATTAGCCATTAAGATTGCACCATCTTCGCATTGATGGGTAATTATTCCATTTTTCATTATAACGGTGTGTGTATCAGCCACAGTTAAATCATACATATTTACTTCATCTAATTTTTCAATAAAAGAAATACTTACTTCAGAGATATCTTTATATCCAAAATCTTTTAAGAAATGAGATTCTGGATTATAATTTATTCTATATATTGGTTTGTTCCCACATCCCTTATGGCATTCTTGTTTCCATATATGAAATGTTCTTCCAAGATATAATCCCATTTCTTGTATATCTTCAGATAACTGTTTTGAACTTGTTGAATAAGTCCATTCACGATTATTATTATATCCTCTTTTATCAGGGCACTGGTATTTTGTTCCATCACCCAACCACATCCCATAAAGCAATAATTCAAGATATTCCTCAGGCAGTGTTTTTATTTCTTGTGGTAAATGTATATCAAAACTATTTGATTTTAATGATTTTAAATAATCTTTTAAATTACTTGATAAAAAATTAATAATTGGAACTCCATTGTTATTTTTTGATTCTGAAAAAGGGATTTCATATTTTTCAAGTAAAGGGATTATATATTCATTTAGTTCATAACCACTACTACATACTTTATAATTATCAACCCATCCTTCAGCAATAAAATGTCCAATTACTATATATAATTCTTTTTCAAATATAGGTAAAGATTGTGATTTAAGATAAGGTATTTTTTTTGCTATTGGAACTTTTCTTTTCCACCATCTTGCTAAATCTATATCTGATAAATATTGTTTATCATACACTGATTTATTTTGTAAAGTTCTAACCCACATTGGATGGTTTTCAGAAACATCTATATGTTGTCCATTCCTGAAATGAATCCTATTAACTTGTAATTTACCTTTAGACCAAAAAGCAATAATTGGTTTATATACAAATTCTTGGTTTTCAAAATCATAAGATAATACTTCATCTCCTTCTTTTATGGTTTCAATTTTTTTTAATCCTTCTTTTGTATATATCTCTTCATATCCTGCAAAACAATCCCCAGTCTTAGTAGCCATAGTTTCATTAGCCCATTGCCATTGTTCACTTCTTCCACTTGTTATTATGTCTTTAGTATATTTTACATTTTTCTGGACATACTTTAAAATATTATTAGCTAATACATCACCAGAACTACCTGTCATAGTTGGGACTTTATCATTATTCTTATTAAAAAAATCAATAATATTCATTAGCTTTCCATCTCGTGCAGAATATTTAATTGAAGTGGTAGGTTTAATTTTATTATTCCAATATTCCTCTAACTCTTTATCTTTGGATTGTTGTTTAATCATTAACGCTTCAATTTGTTTAGTGAGTAATGAGTTATCAGCTTCAAGTAATAGATTCTCTGCTTCTAATTTATTATACTTTTGTTTTGTGTTAGACAATATACTATTCAACTCTTGATTATGATTTTTCTCAGCTTCAATAGTTTGCTGTAGTGCATAGATTTTATCAAGTAATGGTTGATTGTCGGATTCAATAATCCTTTGCCAGAGTTGTTGTATTATATTCATTTTATATCACCTATGAAGTTGCATTTTTTGCTTGTCTTACGTCGTCTATGTATAATATTACACCATGTGTTTGACCACTACCAGTTGCTGTTACATAAAACTCTAGTTCAGGTGTTGAATCTGAAATTGCACTGCCTACTTTTTTTCCGCCCGCATAAATATCATATCCATCTGAACCTTTAGCCACAATTAACATATCTGTCTGTATTGTAGAATAAAGACCTCCAATTTGATTATCACCAGAGCCATAAGAAAAAGATGCTATAGTATATCTATTTCCGTTTAAGCCAATTTGAGCTGTAGCACTCCCATTATCTCTTGTTGAAGTTATTTGAACCTGAATTCTACACCAAGTGTGTTTGTTAGCTGACAATGTTTGTGAGGTAACAGTCGCTGTGTTTGTCCCTGAACTTGAGGAAGCACTCATATATAACTCATTAGTTGTTCCTCCTGCGTTTTGAGTATTAGAGATACTAACACTCCCCCCAGAAGTACTTACAGTCCAATCACTGTTACCAGCAAATGCACCTGTAGCTATTGAATCAAAATCTTCATATACATCATATAATTCACTATTAAGCCAAAATGCACTAAGTGATTGAACTTTACTTGTCTCAGCATCAAAAGTATCATTAAGGTCTTCAGCGTCTAACACTTCACCATCTGACCAATCAGTCCCACCAAGCCCAGTATTTCGTATTGCCATTTTTAATTACCTGCATCCACTAAATCTTGTATTTCATCAAACGTATCATTCATATCAGCTGCGTAAAGCACCTCACCATCTGACCAATCTGTTCCTCCTAACTTTGTTGTTCTAATTGTCATTTTTAATCACTCCATGCGTTTATAAAAAAGCCTCTTACTGATGGATAACCAGCTGTCGGGCTTGTTGTCTTTGGTATCAATTTCACTATCAATGTATCAGGTTCTGCTGTGAATGCTGTGAAACTACTAACCTCTGGGCTACTATCCATAGCATCTAACCATCCTGTATCTTCTGCACCACTAGACCCTGTTAATTTATATTGTATGTCTGCTCCAGTTTCCCAATCTTCAATCAATGGTACTCCTATTGCACTTGAGATTGTTGAAGTGAATGTACCTGTTGGGATTGTGTGTGTGATTAAACCATAAGTTATTATTAAATCTATTGAAGTAAAAACTGGGACACTTTCATCTGTTGCAAAGTCGATAGTACTTGCGACTTGATTAGTATTAGCTCTCCCACCTATTGTTTCAGATATTGTCCCAGTACTTAGCACTAACACTTTTATAGTGGTAATAAACCTATTGCCTGACCTATCCCAATCTGACATAACCCTTCCATTAACAGGATTATCTAATTCATCAGCTGTTAAATCTGTTCCCATTTCATCGTTTACAATGCTTGAACCTACTCCTCCTGTACCATTTAAGATTGTACTTGTAGGTAACTCCCATGCTGCATAGTTACCTGAACTTGTAAATCCAATTTTTGTAGCAGTGCATCTTGACCAAGAGGAACAGTCAGTATTAGATGAAGTATCATTAAATACTAAAGAATAATAATATTCATCTCCCGAATCACCAATATCTGTAGAATCCCCTCCTACAATTTGATAATAATATGCTTGTTTTCCAACATCCCTTGTTACTGAAGTTTGTAAAGCAGTTAATCCTGTAATATATGTTGTGGAAGACCTAGCATCTGAACCATCAGTTCCATAAAACAATGTTTTAATAATTTTTGCTCTTTTTTCTTCAGTTGTGCCAACAGTTGAATATAAAATCCAATTTCCAGATGAAAATAATAAACAAGTACAATCATTTATACTAAAATCTGAAGTGGTTAATGAAGTTGCTGTAATTATTACTACTGGACTCTCAAATCTACTTTCTAAATCCTCAGAATAGGTATATTTATTAGTATCAAATACAGCTGTTGTATCTGTTCCAGTATCAACACTATTATTCATTCCATTAGCATCCACATACGCTTCTCCCCAACCACCTATGTTACCTGCTGAATAAACTCCAGCTCTATCTATTAATTGTCTGATATGATTTAGACCTTCTAATGTATATTTTCTTGCATGTGCTTTATTCTGTCCTGCTGCTGTTATTATACTACCATCTGTAAACGGTTCTGTACTTCCTGCCATTATTGTTCCTCCATTATTATTTCATCAAGAGGTATTGATTTAATTCTATCATCAAATATTTTTTGTATATCGGACAATAAATAATATTTATCGCCAAGTTTAAGTAATTCGTTTTGTTTGTACATTTCAGTCACCATTTAATTTTAATATTTTTTCTGCATTTTTAGTTTTAACTTTAATTTCTAAAATACCAAATATTTGAGCTAATAATTTAATTCGTCCCATTAATTCTTCTTTACTATCAATATAACTTGAAAATTTATATATCGGTATACCAAAAACTAAAGGCATTTTGAACGGATATTTAGATTGTTCTATATAAAGTTTTGACAACGTATATAAATATGTTTTTAATACATTAATACCTGTTTCTGTAAACATTTGTTCTTCCCATTTCTCACGATCTTCTTTATTAGTTTCAATATTCATTTCATTCACCTATTAAAGTATATATTTTATAATATATAAATGTTATCCTTAACTTGTAATATAATTTTCTCCTTCTGAACGTATTCTTATTTCTTCAATTTCAATAATATCTGATGTATTGTTTATTAATTTCCATTTAATCCGTTTTCCATAATATATTGAACCTAATACTGTTGTTGTACCTTCATTATCAACCTGTAACCATGATGATCCGTTATCAGTAGACATGTATGGTGTTACAGATCCTGTAGAATATCCGGTTTTAGGATACGTTATAAATTTAATATTTGTAAAATTTGTTAGTTCTATATCTGTAGTATATGATGTTGACCAAGCTTCTTCAGCTGAACCTAATACTAATGACCCTGTTGTTGACCATGAACCTGTTGTTGACCCAGTATCTTTATATGTATCTGTATCAAATGTTTCTATCCAATCGCATAATACCTGTTTTTCATCAATTCTAACATTAACTACATTACATGAACCTAGTGGTATGGTTCCAAGTACACCAAATGTAGGATTGCCTAAAACAAATCCACCGACAACAGAACCAGCGTATAAGGATGACCCATAAACACCATAAACTGGATTACCATAAATACCAGATGAACCGGCGTTTGAAACCGAATCAACAAATATGTTTGCAAAATCTAAAGTAATGTTCTCTTTTCTATTCTGAGGAAAAGTAATCGAATCTGTTTCACCAAACTGATATTGTAAATCACTTGTTGCTCGCGATTGTTTTCCTAATATTGTTCCTAAATTTGCCATTTTAGTTTAACTGTTCGGATATAGTATATTCATCTTCATCGAATGTTAATGATGTTTTCCAACCTTCAGTATTAAATTTATGATTAGTATCAACTAATCTTAGATTATATCCGGGATTTGTAACACTACCATCCCATCCTAAACTTGGTATTTGTATCTCATATACATCACCCATTTGATACAAATTTGATCCTGTTGGTAATTCAACATCAACTCTAAATCGTGGTTCTCCTTCTTTTAATGTGATTTCTTCTGAGATTTTATGTACTGACCATTTAGCTTCATTACGTAACGTATTATTAAATTCTACAACAGATGTTGATACTGCCGATGAACCAGTTTTAGTTCCACTATTTGTATCTCTACCTTGAAATAAAAATGTCCATGAAGAACCAGCTACAACCGCATCCGGATATGGTGATGTATCAGTATATGTCGAACCAGCAGCTATTCCAGCATTTTTTTCTAATGTATATAAATCAGAAAACATTTGACGTTTTTCTGTATAATATTTCCATTTAGCACCATATTTACCCATACTAGTAGCGTTATATGCTACTCCTACAATACCAACACCATTAAAATCTGTACCAGCATTGTAAATAAACGCATTATAAACATTTCTAACATCCAAACTTAATTTAAATTGAGTAAAATCGTATCCTTCTACTAATGATCCTAATTTGGTTAATGACTTTGGTTGCCATACAAGTTCATTAATAACAGATCCAACTTCGTTATATTTTGATGGTAAAACCTTTACAGGTTTTATATAAAATTGATAGGTTCCAACATCTATATCTTCAGTATATTCTGTTGTAGATAATTCTTCAATTTGCTTAAATAATGGTGTATATACCTTAGCATAATCAATTGTTGGAAATGCAGAACCATCGGATTTTGTAGCAACAATATTCCCATATGATCCTGTGAATGGGTTAATTTCATTATCAAAAAAAGCATATACAGGTCGCTTAGTATTAAATTCATTTGCTCTTTGTGTAATCATAAATTTAATAGCAGTAGGACATGTGTTATAACTACCTGAATTAGCAATAGATGAATATGGAACCATTGTGTTTAACAACTCTTCTGTACTATTAGCACCCTTAACTGTAATACTAACATTAGATGTATCTGCCTGGGCATCAAAAGTATTTATAACACCATGCATTAATAAATGATTATTGTTTAATTCATCATCGGTTGGTTCAATTGCACCATACCATGCATACAATGTAACAAATTCACCTTTGTTTAGAATATTATTTTGAATATTATTTTTAAGAATTGGTGTATCCCAAATATTGGTGTTTGGATTTCTTGTACTTTTAATTTTAAAATCAAAAGTATCTTTGTTTAATTCAATTCCAGCTTTTGTAGTTAAATCAAGTGATTTTGTTATTTCAGAACCAGTATAACTTGTAGTACCATCTATATCAATCAATGGATATCTAATTACTTTTAATCTTGGTATTTTTGCCATTATATATCATTTCAAATAAATTATTTATGCTCGTCTGGGTATTATATCAAATTGTATAGCAAATTGTTCTGTTGCTGTTTTATCTCCTATTGTTGCAGTTTCTCTAGCTATAATATTTGATCCAACAGATGAACCAGCACCAATTCCTAATTCTAAAATTGTTGAACCGATTGCATCGTTATATGCTAATGTCGCATATCCCCTTATATCTATTGTGTTTAACCATGTCCATGTGATTGAGTTTCTAAGTAATCCAGAATATAAATATGGGTTACTATATATCTGCGTTGACCCGATTTCACCAAATTCAACATGTGTTGGGGCAGAGGGACTATCTCCTTTAAATGCAGAACCAATCCATGTTAAACCATAATTATTAAATGCCATTTTATTCCGTTTCCTCTTTATCTTCCCACAATATTGCTGACCATTTAATCATATTAGTTGTAGATGCCATAACATCTAAACCATCTGATTTAAATAAACCTTTTACACCATATTTGTTATAATATGATGACCCTATTGAATATGCCGATCCTGTTAATTCTCCTGTTGACCAATAACTACTCTCTAATCCCGTATCACCATCAATTAGTGTTGGTATTAAATATTCGTCACATATATATACAGGTCTACCACTTCTAGTTATATGAATTAATTTATGGGGGGTTAATATTAATGATCCATTAGATAATTGTGAACCAACACCAAGTGTCTGGGAACCAGCTGTCCAATTACCATTCATAGTTATAATAGGTTTATCAATTCCTATAAATGCTGTATCAGTTGAACGTCTTTTCCAGTTACTTCCTAAATGATTTTCATCAACGCCATATTCAGAAGGATTTGCTAATGTTTTAACATCACTTTGTAATAATGCATTTTCTGCAAATTTAAATGTATCACAAAACCCATAAACCGGTTGACCGTTAAATAAAGCTGAACCTGATGAATTATTAACATCAACATCTCTAATTACAAATAATTTTTTTACCATTTTAAACAGTATTTATATATCTCTTATGCTCTTCGATAATATCACTAATGTTTTGATTTCCTATTGTAGTATTCATTTGATCTAATAAAGCCAATTGTTTTTCATATTGTATATTTTGTTCTTCAATAACATTTAATTTTTCTTGTTCTTTTGATGTTATATTATCCACTTCTTCACGTAATCCAATTAAATCTTCATGCATTGTTCCAAATTCACCTGTGATTTTAGATATTATAGGTGAAAAATTAGAAAATTCATCTGCCACTCCAGCAAATTTATCCACACTTAATGTATAATTATCTAAATTATTACTATATGTTTGAAAGCTTTCAAATACAGATGGTAATGTTGCTAATGCAGCACCTACACCAGCACCTAATGCACCAGTAGCTGCGGTTATTCCAGCGGTACTAGCTAATGCCATACCTCCTGCAGCTGAACCACCAATTAATGCTATTGCTGATGCAATATTACCAAACAAATCAGCTCTTTGTTTAGCAAATTCTGTAGCACCACTTAAATTCATTCCTCGTAATGCTTCAACATTAACATTGGTACCATATGTACTATTTAATTGCTTTAATGCACTATCGGTTTGAATAATTTGTTTTTGATAATCTTTTAATATTATTGTACCCTGTTCATATTGTGTGTTTGTATTTAACAACTGCTTTTGTAAAACAAATAATTCATCAGTAAAATTTTGTGCTTCATTAGCTTCTCCAAGATTTTCTGAATACATTTCAGAGAATGATTTACCACCCCGTTGAAATTTAAATTTTCCAATATCGTTTATTGCAGATTTAGCATATGATGCTGCTTTTTGAAAGTTACCTGATGTTAATGCAGCAAAAGCTTTTCCAACATTTTGTAAACTACTTGCTATTTTATTAAAACTTTGACTCCAATACTCTACTAACGATTCTGTAAATGCTGCCCATCTTTTACCAGCCCACATAAAAAAATTTGAAAATTGTGATGATAATCCATTATGAATAAGTTTTCCAACCAAATAACCCATAGCACCAAATGCAACAAATTTACCAGATAATTGTGCTAATTGAGCTGCAGTCATTTTACTGGTAATGCCAAATGCTGTACTCAAATATATCATAAGTTTTTTCCATACTCCAGCTACATATTGTGAAAAATTAACCCATAAAGATGATTTCATTAATATTCCATTTAACCACGTAAAAAATTGTTTAGTTAAACTTGATATAGCTACCCACATAGATTTAAAAGCTGTTGCAACACCTCTTGCAAAATTTGTTAATATACCACCTGCGGTTGAACTAACGTTAGCAATATTCTTAAACCACACCACAATATCTCCTAATTTTAATCCTATTGCTCCTAATCCTAACTTAACAGTACCTAAAACAAATAAAAATGTACCTAATGCTGCACCAACGATTAATATCCATGCGACAAGTTTTTGATGTTTACTAATCCATGCAGCTAATGCTGTGATTAAATTTACAATTGTGTCCATATATGGTAATAATGCAGATACTAACGCTTCACCTAATGTAAATTTTAATAATTGCATATTAGCTTCTAAATGTGTAACAGCTGTAGATGCTTCTGTATTATTTTTTGTTAATTCCTTATAAGTAGTAATGCCCATACGCATTAATCCACTAAACATACGTTGCATTGCCATTCCAAAGAACATAATAGAAAGCATACTCATGTCAAATTGTCCTTGCATTCTTTCTGCATTTCTACCAATCTTCATAAATCCTTGTCTAGCTGTTTCCCCAGTTAATTTTATACCATTTTGAAATACTGACATAGATTTAGCAGAACCACGAACTTCTAACCCAACCAATCTTGCATTTTTTTGTAATTCTTCAAACTGCAAATTAGTTTTCATCATTTTTGAAACATCACCAAAACCTGCTGTACCAGCTTTACCACCAAAAGGTGGTTGTATAACTTTAGTTCTATTCATTGCTGCATGAACACGTTGTATAGCTTCAACTTGGTTTGCAAAAACTTTTTTGGATTTCAAATCATAAAGTTCTAAACCATGTCTTCCTTCTTTAAACCCAATACCTAACCGTTTTCCAACATTCATAGTTCTACTCATACTACCAATTGCAGTTAGTTTTTGTTGAAACTGATTCATAGAATTAAGAGCTTTTTTTGTACCCATTCCTTTAAACATTTCTTCAATTACTATTTGAATCTTATATTGAGTTGTTTGTCCTACCATTTATCACTTACCACGTTTAGATTTGTTTTCCATGTTCTTATATCTTTTTTCTTCTTTTGATTGTTCATATTTAATCATTTTAAGTAATTGAAAGAATGATGAACTATAAAACGGTCTTCCTTCTCTTCCATACATAAAATCAAAATGTGTATATGATTTATATTTACGCATTATCCAATGAAACCCTAGTTGAAGGGATTCAGTTAATGATAATGGTCTATCACCACTTATTTGTTTTTTTATTTTAGCGGCAAACGACTGTGTGGCTTTTTTTGTATCTATTTTGTTTATTCTACGTCGTTGCCTTTTTAGTTTTTTGAATTATCGGTATCATCATCAGATAACCCTGAAACTAATCTGGCTTTTGTAATTATTTTTAATAAGGCTTTACTACTTAATTTTTTATTGACAAAATCTTTAATTTCATCATTTGTCATACCTTCATTTGTTTCTTCGTTTTTTATAGGTATATTGTGTCGTAAAGCTGTAAATGCTAAAAATTCTGTTGCTAAAGATATATCTTGCTTTTCTGCTATTTTCATAAATTCCATAAGTTCTGGTACTGTCAATGAATTAATAATCATATCTTGTCCCATAATATTTATTGTTTCACTTTTCGCTTCTAATTTATTTATATCAAATCCCATTTTTTATTCACCTTTTCTATTTGAACCAAATTTTGGTTTGAGTCTTTGGTCTCTTGTTTTTTCATTAGTTGTATCTTGTTCAGATAAACCTATACGTTCTTCTAATTGTGCAATCTTATCTGATAATAATATACCAAATAGATTACGACCTTCATTTTCTTCGTAGTATGTTAATAACTTTTCAACAGCATTCCAATATGTATTACATGCTTCATCTTTAGCAAATTGTTTAAATTTACTATAAACATTTTTTGGAAATGTTATTGGTACAGTTATTGTACTACTAATCCTTTCTTTAATTTTATCACTAAACCTTTCTTCTTCCAATATATTCACCTATATAGTTATTGTGTATATTCACCTGTTTCTTGGTTTTCTACACTATAATCTTCATAATCTTCTTCAAATCCGTATTCTTTTTTTAAATTTTGCATTATTATCACCTATAATAAAAATTGGGATAAATTATCCCATATTGTTTAAATATATCCAAAAAGTGTATCTGCTATAGTTTCCCAACCCACATATGAACCTGAACCTGATGTTTCAGAAAAATCTTTACATTCAATTTCATATCTTTGTCCGTTTGCATTTTGATCAGCTGGTTCTACTTTAAATCCAACAGTTCCTGTTAAATAATTATCTGCAGCGTTATCTTTTTCATAACTTACACCATACGCGTTATAGTATATGATTTTAAAACCTGCACCAACTGCCCCGGGTAAATTTCCTACACTTACAGGATATTCTGAGTCTAACCATTCAAGTTTAATTTTATAAGGCAATTGTGTTCCACCAGATGTTACCATTGTTGCTGACCCAATAGTAGTTACATCATAACTCATAACTTGAGACCATGTTGTATCATTAACATCTACATCAAAATTTACTTCAAATTGTTCTTGTGATTTCTTTACAGTTAAATATGCACCACCAAAATGTACAACTGATTCTGTATCTTTTCCACCACCACCATCACTAAAATTAGTAACTTCGGTTGTTATTGTTTGAGCAGTACCCCCCTTTCTATGGATAGTGATAACACAATCCTCTGGGAAATAGGCTGCTGGAGTTCTATCTGTCATTTATTCTTCACCTATATGTTTTTCAAAACCATTAGTTTCTAATGATCTGACCTCAGATTTTTTGTTTGAGGATTTAGTCTCCACATTTTTATGTTTTGACTCTATCTTTTCCACTACCAAACTAGGTTCGGTAAATTTAATTTCGTCTAACTCAATACTTTCACCACATTTCAATTGGTGTCCTTGTACAATATATGTTCTACGAGTAGGATTTGTAATTTTATATTTCATTTTTTCACCTATTTTTTAATTCCTTCTTTAACAGCTTGATCTATTTTTTTAACATTTAATTTAATTTGTCTGTACGCATATCCTGAAAAATCTAAACCGTCGGATTGTTTATTCCATTCTTTAGCTTGAACAAATATTCTGTCTTTAGCTAACGCACGTTCTAATGATTGTTTACCATAATTCTTTTCTATCCACTTTTGTAAATTCTTATTTCCTTTAACCTTAACATAATGTGGGATGAATCCTTTATCAACATGAAGTCCATAGTTTTTACCCTTTGACATAGTTTGTGCTGAGTCTTGATATATTACCCATGTTGTTGCATTTGTTCTAAGATCTTTTTTCCATTTAATACTTTGTGCTAAAACACCAAAACCTTTAGTTTTTGAATTTATATATTGTTTAGTTTTTGAACTAGCTGTTCTAACTAGATCATAAATACGTCTATCTGTTTTACGTGTAATTTTAGTTTTTAATCTAGATATATCTACTTTAGCTTTTTTATATTCACCTGATATTTTTACTATTCTTGGCATTTTAAAACTGTTTTCTATATCTAAACATAACCGGTTTCACACCAACTATTAAATTTGAACCATCGTTTTTTGCAGGACTTAATATACTACCGAATGATGTGAAATGTGTCTGTATTTGACCTTGGTTATTAACAATAGCGTTTTCAATTGATTCTTCTATAAGATCAATTAATTCTTCGTTTTTATATTTAGTACTACCAACCGTATATGACTGATTATCTTGTACATATATCCATATATTAAAAGATTGATATTTTTGCAACTTTAAGTTAGTTTTACCCATACCCTTTAAATTAGGTTCGTCTTGATCATCAAACTCTATTTTAAGTTTAGGTAACATACGATTAAATGATAAATCATCATGAGGCATAAAACAAAATGAACCTACTCTATCAGAACCCAATGGGTCTGTCATCTTAGAACTATCGTTAAGTATATTAACTATTTGTTGTGCAATTTGTGTTTTAGTTGCCATTGACATCCCGTCTTTGTATACATTGTATACATAATCTACCTACACCGTAGGTTTTTAGATAACTGATATCCCATCAGTTAATAATAGTTAACTAAACAACCTGTTTAGTATAAATCGTACCAATGATTTTGTTCGACGAACTTATATCCTTGTGTACGTGGATCTTGATTAGCATATAATGTAGCATTAAATGCTCCTTTTGGTGCTAATTCGTTTCTTAATTTACCAATACGTTCTGATATTCTAGTTATTTTAGCAACTTCAGTATCATCACCAGTATTGGTCGTAAATGATGTTAATAAATCAGCTGCAGCAATATTAGCCACAATCTGATGATACAACACAGGAACATATTCAAATTTTATATCTTCACCATCTTTACTTTGTAAATATGTTAAATCAATATCTATAAATCCTGTATCTAAGTATTCTGTATATGATCCGGTTGGTACTTCTTGTTGAAAGTCACCACCAATAGTAATTCTTTGAATTGCATAAACTGGTTCATATGTACCAGTAAAATCATATAATGTTGAACCTGTATTAGCTTCAATATCGACATATGATACCTTAATAGGCGTACCATAGTCTTGAAATACTTCTTTTGTAGCATCTAATATATAAGATCCTATTTCACCATCTGAAATATCAGTTAATGAATTTAAACCTGCTAAACGCTTAACATCATACACATTTGCTAAACTTCCTATTGTTAATGTTACCATTTTATTATATATGATATATCATATACTTTCTAGTATATAAATTTTATCCTCTTTTTAGGTATTTTATATATCTTCTATTTAATCAACTTGTTTTACTGTATTTTTAAGAAAATACAGTATCCCCATCATTAGTATCATTCTGGACACTAATAACAAACTTTTTAATATTCCTGAATGAGTACCTGTAATATCAGTTTGTAATTTATTAATAAGCACGATCCCATGATATAATGCCATTGACATAACTAATATTGTTGTTGTATGTATCATAAAATTTGGTTTTTTCCTGTTCACCATCCAATATAAAAAACTTAATATTGTTAGTGAAACTATTATCACTGCTTCGGAAAATATTACTGCTATATCGTACCAATTCATTTATAGTCCCCATATTTTATTTACCATTTTATCCTCTAAATAAAGTATATCTCAATAAAAACCCAAGCACTGCAATGAGTACTACTACAAGTCCTGATATTAATTGCCATGTAATTTTTGCAACTCTTTCATCTAAAGCATCTACAGCAGTTTTTTCAGCTTTATGCTGAATAACATCATCAAGTTTTGTCTCAATCCTGTTCAGAAGTTTGTATTGTGCTTCATTTGTCTTCTCTATGTTATCTATCTTATTCTCTATTAGGACCATTCTTTCACCTGTTGTTGGATTTACTTTGCTCATTGATAAACACCGTCTTTTAAAACTAAGTTAGCTATACGGTCGCCTGCATCTAAATCAAGCACAAAATAATTACTTGTAGTATAAGTTGCATCAGTTGCAGGATTCGTTCCAAAACCACCAGTAGTACTTACTAAAGTCCATCCATCATACCCTGCTGTTGGAGTGAATAACCCACCTTTGATTAGCACTGTGAATATTCCTGTGCTTGTTCTCGTTATCTTTGTTCTGTACCAAGTGTTGTTGGTGATGTAAGAAGAATTCGACCCCATTAATGAAGCCGTTGCAACACCACCACTAAATCTATATAGTAATATACTCTCTAAAGAAAAGAATCTTAATAAATAAGAATTTCCTAATAAATCATTAGTTGCTGAAATTGGAATTGTACTAATAATATTTGTATCAGCACCCTTCATCCAATCAAACTCCCAAGTACCATAAGCCTGTTTACTAGGAATTGCTATTACTCCTGCTGTGACATTTTCTAAATACTTAGTGCCGTTTTGTAATGTAGGTAGTGCTGGGATTTCAGTTACTAAATCAATAGTTATATTGATTGTTGAATCTGCAAC
>Ga0100403_1002506_pt1 | contig 14626 bp, 11 predicted proteins | sample CryGeymet201501t_FD_83663 | JGI IMG/M metagenome (GOLD analysis project Ga0100403, IMG submission 83663) | Groundwater microbial communities from Crystal Geyser aquifers in Utah, USA - Crystal Geyser metaG 2015-01t | ecosystem: Environmental > Aquatic > Deep subsurface > Groundwater | place...
AACGGAAAGCTTGTCGAACGCGGCCAGCATTGGCGCAGTGAAACCGTTGCGGAATTCAGTGGCGCGGTACTTTGCCGCTTGGCCGGGCTTGAATATGAGGCGGACTTGGGCGGGGCATACCGGTACATCGAACGCTATGCCGAAACCGCAAAGAAGTCCGTGCGCGCGTGCTGTCTGGAAGTCCTGGACCGTATCTGCGAAGCCGTCGCCCTTGTCCTGGAAACCGCATCGAACGCGAAGGCGGCCAACGCGGCGTAGTTCGCCCCATCGGGGGCGGAGTGTTTCCGCCCCCTGCCTTCCGGGCACGGGGATAACGAGCTACCAGCGCGCGGCCTAAACCGCTCAGCCGTGACGGCTCCCGCCCTTGGGGAGTGCGTAGGGGAGCGCCCCGCCCGGAAATACCCTGGAAGCAACACGGAAACAAGTCTGAAACATCGGAGAAAGAACGATGAAGCTATACGAAAAATACCGCCCGGCAACGCTCGAAGACGTGATCGCACAGCCGAAGGTCTGCGCCCGGCTTCGGGGCATGATCGAACGCGGCGCACTCGCCGGGAATGCGTTCCTGATTTCGGGCGCAAGTGGAACCGGCAAGACAACGCTTGCCCATATCATCGCCCGCGAAGTGGCGGACGCCATGAACGTCTTTGAAATGGACGCCATCGATTGCACGCCCGCGCGCATCGGCGCTATCGAGGAATCTTGGGCTTACATGGCCATGGGCGCGAAGCCGGGGCACGCGTGGATTGTGAATGAAGTCCATACCATGGACGCCAACGCGGTAGGGAAATGGCTTACCGCACTCGAACGGATCCCGCCGCATGCCGTGGTGATCTTCACCACCACCTTGGATGGCTTGGAATACTTCGGCGATAGGCGGCGCGACGCCAAGCCGTTCCTGTCCCGCTGCGTGTGGCTGAATCTCGCCTTGCGCGGCCTTGCCGAACCCTTTGCGCAACGTTGCCGGGAAATCGCGGAAGCGGAAGGGTTGAACGGGAAGCCGATTGAAACCTACTTGCGCCTGGCCAAGACGCACGCGAACAACTTCCGCGCCATGCTGCAAGCCATCGAATCAGGCGTCATGCAGGAGGAAGCATAGCCATGGAAGAAATGGGAATCACTCCCTTGCGCCCGAGTCCGCCCCGCCCGGCGGATTCGGATCCGCAATTCATCGCCCTATGGCTTGGGCGCCAACGCAGTCCCCACACCCGGCGAAGCTACCGGCGGGACTTGACGGAATTCCTCACCTTCTGCGATGGCCGGGCACTCGGCGAAATCCGAATGAGCGATCTGCAAGCCTTCGCGGAGTCCCTCGGCGCGCAAACGGCGAACGGCTACGAATCCAAGGACGGGCGCGAAGCATCGACGCACGGGCGCATCCTGGCCACGGTGAAGAGTCTGCTTTCCTTCGCCCACAAGACGGGATACACACCCTTCAACGTGGGGCAAGCCGTCCAGATCCCGAAGCCCCCCGGCACACTCAACGAAAGGATTCTGTCCGAAGCGGAAGTCTTGGGCATGATCCACGGCGAGCCGGGCAAGCGGAACCGGGCGTTGTTGTTGTTCCTGTATGTGAGCGGCGCGCGCGTGTCCGAAATCGTGGGCCTGGAATGGCGGCATGCAAAGCCCCGCGAAGATGGCTGCGCCCATGTCACGTTGTATGGAAAGGGCCAGCAAACGCGTGTCGTTATCATCCCAGCGTCCGCATGGCGCGCCCTGGAAGCCCTGCGCAACGGGGCCGAAGCCAATGCCCCGGTGTTCCGTTCGAGGAAGGAAGCCAAGCGCCTGACCGCCACGGCCATTTGGCGCGTTGTGAAGAAAGCCGCATCTCGCGCGGGCATCGAAGGCGACGTGTCCCCCCACTGGCTACGCCACGCCAACGCCAGCCACGCCCTGCAACGGGGATGCAGCATCGAGACCGTAAGGCAAACCTTGGGCCACTCGAACTTGGCCACGACAAGCACCTACGTCCACGCCAAGCCCGAAGATTCGAGCGGACTACACTTGCCGGTGTAGGGGAAAAGCTCACCACCCGCCGGGGCCGTCAAGAAAGGCCCTGGCGGGCGGGTGTCGGCGCTCTGGAATCGACTACTCGAATCTCTCAGTTGGGCTGCACCACATGAAATTCATAGACATGGACTTGACCATCTGCGGTCCATACATTGACGGTTCCAGCACCCGTGTCGAGCACGGAAAAGACGGTGTTGGAGCCTCCCGCTCCCGGCGAAGACTCTATAAACGCCATGCCGTTGCCGAGGTGGGGAATTAGCTGGTATCTCGCTGGGTTTTCACTCAAACCCACCTGAGCAACGCATCCGATGATCAGGCAAATCATAAGGGCACCCATCACAAAGCTGAACTTGTTGATCTTCCGGTCCATTGCGGTTCTCCTTTTCGTTGTTTCCAAAACAAAAGGGTAGCACGGAAATCCGGAGTTGACAAGCGCCACGTTGCGCATCCGGCGCAAACCGCCCGTGGGAGAGGTTTCCATATCCGGTACCCCCGTTCGCGAAAATCTGACATAATCGCGCCGGAGACAGACTAGCCCCCGCCTTACGCGCGCGCAACCCAAGATGCACGTTAGTTGTCGTACATTTTAGTTGGCAGACTTAAAAAGAAGCGCCTGGGCATGAGCCTTCCCGGCTGACGAATTGCACAATTCGGCCACCCAACTTCGAGTGTAGCCGGTAAACTCGGCGATCTCGGCATGCGTCTTGCCCTGGACGCGGAGAAAAATCACCGCGCGTTGCCGTCGCGATAGGAACTCGATATCTCGGGGTCCGCGCTTACCCATGGTGTGAATCCTCCTTGATCCTGGCTTCCTGTGGCATCCGTGCCCTGTCAAAGCCTCCGCCGCGGGGCCATGGCGGCCGGCGATGGGTTCCTTTTTCCCATTATACGTCAATCGCTCTGGCGTATGTCGCGAGATTTACGATTTTCACGCGGTTGGTGGACATTGGAAGGTTCCTCTCCGTGTCTGCCTGCCCGCCGGGTCTAGAGCACTCGGTGGGCACCTTGTTTATGCACTCCGGCGCAGCGCCGGGCTATGCCTTCTTGTGGCCCTCCGCCGCCGGAAATGGAACCACGTTGGCCTCCGGTCCTGGGAGTTTTGCCACCGCTTTACGCAAAGACGCTGGCAATACGTGGGAATAGCGCTCGGCCAGCTTCCAGCCCGATTTCTGCCCCAGTATCGCGGCAATGACTGCCGCCGTCTCCCCTTGTTCCAGGAGCATGGACGCGCACACATGGCGCAAGTCATGCCATCGGAAGTTTTGAAGCTTTGCCTTGGCCCGGATGCGCCGCCAGCGCCGATCAACAAGACTGTGCACATTTCCGTGAACGCCATAACGGGGATGGGCGAATACCGGTGCGTCATCATCCCGCCGGTGTATCGCTTCCCACTCGGTCAATATCTTCAGCGCGGTTGGCGACAGTGGCACCACTCGGGAATGTCCATTCTTGGCAATGTCCGCAGGGACCGTGATCGCCGCGTCCATAGTGTCTACGTTGCGCCAGACAAGCCCCAGCATTTCGCTTTTGCGCAGCCCCGTGTGTATCGCCAGAATGACGCAGGGACGCATGAATTCCTCCGGGCCATACCGTTCTGCCCACTCGTTGAGTACATTCGTGAGCCGGGCCATTTCTTCGGCATCCAATGTGCGTGTGCGCTCGCCTCCGTCCACTTTTCCCAGCTTGATCGCTTCCGTTGGATTCGGCGCGTCCAGTGCGCCCCATTCCCTCGCTTTTTCCAGGACCGTTGAGAGAATGGTAATTTGCCGATTCAACGTGACTTCCCGCGGCGGCTTTCCATACCGCGTAGTGCTCTTGCGCCGTGCCATGCGCCATGCTTCCAACTTCCATGTCGTGATCTTGGAAAGGGGGAGATTAAGAAGGCCGGGAAAGGCATATTCGATTTGCTTCACCCTGAGTGCACCGTCTTTGAGATTGCCTATCGCCCATTCCCCATATTGGCCGTCTAGAAATTGGCGAAGCGCAACGTCTTTGCGTTTCGCGCTCTTTTCGACGGAAGGATCCTCACCTCGGGCGATGCGGCCAAGGACCACCCGTGCCGCGCTCCGAACTTGCGCCGCCGTCAGCCCGTTGCCGCCAGGGAGGGTATAGCGCTTTCGCTCACCGTCCGGGTTGCGGTATAGCAAGCTGTAAGATCGTCCCCCGCCAGCCGCCACGCGCAAACAAAGGCCCGGAATCTCGGTGTCCCAAAATACTTGTACCTTACCAGTCGGCTTCAGTCCTGAAAGGAACCGTTGCGCAATCTTCACTTTCATGTCGTGCCTCCGATTGTGGATCCAATTGTGGATCCAAATGGAGTATACGCCCATGGCGCGCAATACACAAGCATAAACTTGGCAAGCATCAAAACCCCTGCAAACAAAGGACTTTATTGCGTACTATGGTACACGGTTGTTTATTGCGTGATACGCCATGCAAGACACGTCCCATGTCGTGGCGTTTCTCTATTCTACCCTTTGTTTATAGGGTTATCGTGCTATCGGTTTTGCTCTGTGGATCCACTGTGGATCCAGGTTGCAGAAACCTCCACCCCGCCGCCCCCGTTGCGGAAACCCCCTTGTGTTCCAATTTGGTGATACAACGGGTTTCGTTGCCAAATTCCCGTCCGTGGCCACGCGGGATGCCCCGAGAGACGCGTTCTGTCTCGCGGCGTGTCCATGTATGGCCTGCGCCGTGATCGCGGCGTGTGCGGCATCCTGCGAAGCCGGTTACCGTATCAGCACGCCGCGTCACGCCGTGCCTCGCCTACCGCTGCCAATCCTTCCGTAGTCCGCGCAGAAACTGACGACACATCCCGCTAATCGCCCTCCTCCTCCTCGCGGCTACACGGCAGCCCGCGCGTCCGCCCCTGGACAAGCTCGTAGAGCGCCGCTAAGGACGCATCGCCCTTCTGGGTGTTGTCCCGCCCGTACAAGCCGAGGTGGCGTGCGAGTTTATCCAGCGCGGCCAGTTTATCGTGCAAATCGATCTCGATGTACTCAATGTGGCGCGTCTGCTTTCCGTGTCCCTCGACGGCACACCTGACGCGGACCTTCTTAATCGCGCGCTGGTCCGCATTGGATAGCATTTCAAAGCTCTTGACGCGGAATTCGCCATCCGAATAAGACACCACGCGGGTAATGTCGGAAAAGGCTACCGCCGCCAAATCCTCGATGACCCTGTCTAGGTTCACCCCATTGCGTTCCGCGGCCTCCGCCTGTAGCTGGGCGATGCGAGCGGCGACGCGGGGCCGTTGGGCCACATCGATGGCCCGGCGAGAAATTGTCTCGGGTTTCATGTTTTCGGTGGCATAGCCTGCCAGCCGGTAGGCCTCAATGTAGCTTTTGGCGGCTATATACTCTTGAGCGAATGCTTGTTCGCGTGCCGTAAGGACATCTTGACTCATGACGTTGCTCCCGATTTGTTTCTTGGCATAGCGCCGCCGCCGAAAGACGGAATTCGTGCCGTTTTCTTGCCGTTATGACTACGACCCCTCCGGGCAACCTGTTTACTCCCGAAGCTCGGAAAGCGCTAACAGACGGTTGTCTCAAACTTATCCGGTCCAACCTGCACCCGCCTGGTGCGAATTCGCAGGCCCCAGGCCCGCTGAACAAATGGCGGAAGGGATCGAATCCTCGGCCTCGCGGTCGCCCGGCGACGTTGCCGGGAAGGTTTTTTCAAATTTCGTGAAGTGTGAATTGTGTCGTTTTCATGATGCTATCCAGGGTGCCGGGTGTGTAAATACTGTATGATGCGCGCCATACACTGTCACGCAGTGGCACGCGTGCCAGGCCATTGTATATAGTATTTTTCTATCCACCTTTATTACATCATTTCTCTCGCGCGTAGCGCGTACAATAGTCAGGAACGCGTGCCACTGCGTGACACTTTGTTCGCCGTGTGCTATTGCTGTTCATTAAGTGCAATTCCTTCCGCGCAGCGAATCCGGCCCGCACCTATCCGCATTTGGACAATTTTCAACTCTGGCCTTGCCGTTCTTAGGTCGCGTCCAAAGGTTTGAATGTTTCCGGGGTGCTCACGTCCGTTGGCCTCGCACCAGTCCCGCCACGCGCTGTAAAGGTCGGCTAACGTCACCTGCGCGCCGGGTTGTTCGGATGTACAGCCTTCAAGAAATGCGCCAACCGGGTTGCCAAGCAGGTTCAATTCTTCAACCAGATCCCGTGAGCGGGTAGGTTCGATGAAGCGCCCCCGCTCGGCCAGGCGGTGCCACCCCTCGATGGCCCATTGCAGGATGCCGGGAAGCTCGGCCAGTAACCGGCCAAGCAAACCGATATCTTCGTGTCCGTAAAAACTACGCTGCATACTCAGGATCACAAAGCGCCCAGCCAACGCCGCGCTGCTGTCCTGGAACCTGGGAAGTTCGTTGCTCAAGATCATGATGCGCGTGGGAAGCCGCACCGTCACGGGTTCAGAATACTTGCGATCTATAGTGAGTGAGTCTTCGCCGCTTATCGAAAGCAGCCGTTCCGCCACAACGGCCTGGTCGGCCTTCGCCGAGAGCCGCGCATCCGCCACTATGGCGAGACTTTTACCAAGAAGCCCCTGTAACCCGAAGTTTGTGCCGAAGCTGGCAAGAGTCGGGGCACATACGTTGCGGGGTCCGAGTAGCTCGGTGAGCACCCGCCCGATAGTGCCTTTGCCGGAACGCCGGGTCCCATGCAGGAAGAGCATTTTCTGATACCGTGTGTCCGGCGCCAAGCAGTATCCGAACCAGTCCCGAAGGCATTGCACCGTCTCGTGGTCGCCGTCGAAAACTTGGTCGAGGAATGCGCGCCATTCCGGGCAGGCTGCGGGTGTGTCCGAATACAGAAACGGCAACGCCGTCATACCGAAATACGCGGGAGTGGCCCGGTGCGTCTCACCGCTGGGCAGGTGATAGAGTTTGTCGCGGAAACAAATGCACTCTCGCGGGTCCGGCTCGTCGCGGCCATCCAGCCAGGCCGGCGGATCAACTTCCACAAGGCCGCCCACCGCTGGCAGGACGTTCGCTATTTCGTTGCGCGCGTGAGTCGAATTCTTAAGAGGGAAGAGTTCGGTTTCGCCGCCTTTGGTTTCCACCTCGACGCGCAACGGGTCCAGAAATTGCGCCAGCGCTGCCCCAAGCGCTTCATGAGAAAATTCCCGGAATGCGCCCAATTGCCAAAGCCACCATGCGCCCGCGTAGCGCCTGAGCCGTAAATGGTCCCCCCGTCCGCCATGCAGCCGGTCCAGGAAGAGTTCCGCCAGCCTCATCGGGCGAATGTCGCGGACTATATCTTCGGGCCGCGCGCCCGCGTCGGCCCAGTCCGGCGGCTTCGGCGCTTCCCATGGCCTGGCCGTCGAGAGGATGCACGCCAAGATCTCCCCGGCTTTCAGCCGTTCGTCCAGGTCCGCGCCGGTCGGCGGGATCACAGTCACCTCGCAACGTGCCCGGCTCAAGCGCCCGCCGATAGTGACCAGCCATTTCGCCCCGGCTTCGTCCGGGTCTGGCACGAGGATCACATTCCGCCCGGCCACGAGCGCCGCGAGAGTGTTGATCGTCTTCCCCCCCGGCGTGCTGCCCGGCGTTCCCGCCGTTGCCGCATGGCCCGCCGAGAGTGCCGCGAGAAGGTCCGCCTCGCCCTCGGTAACGAGCACGGGGTCGGTGTCCGGTAACGGCCAGGGGCACAAAACGCCATTCTGGCCGCCCTTCAGGGAGAGCGCTTTTTGCCCGCCTTGGAAGGGCTGCCCATCACCCCGGCGAAGTCTCCAGCCGGTAATCGAGCCGTCCGCGCCGCGCATTGGGAATTTGACGCACGCGCCGTCTTCCTCTGCGCTGATGGCCGCGAATGCTTCCCGCTTCCAGCCCCTGCGTCGCGCCAACGCTTCAATGGGTGCCTCGGGTTGATGGGCGTGCCCGTTGCCGGGACTCAGTCCCCACGCGTCAAGGACGGCCCGGAACGCGCACCCGTGCGAAAGACACGTGAGCACGATTCCACCGTTTCGGCCTTCCTCAAAGTGAAGCGAGGGATCCTTGTCCGGGTGCGCCGGGCATAGGCTCTTGTACCCGCGCCCGTCCGGCTTGGGCGGTTTGCCATCGTGGCGCGTTGCCGCGTCGAAGGCGTCCTGAATTGTTATTCCGCTTGACGGCGCAAAGTACTTTTCACTATAATTGGATCGTTGCGTTTCGCCGGGTGCCCGCCCGGCTTTTTGTGTTTTATTCATATGTTTTACTCCCATCCGTGGGAAATTCCGTCCCTAAGTGGTTACGCTGAGACGCGATGCTCGGTAATCCACGCGTCCAGATCGCCCAAGTCATACATGATTGATCTGCCAAAGCGGCAGTACGGTGGCCCTTCGCGCTTACCCTCGATATTTCCTGTCACGCGACACGCGCGAAGCCATGCCCGCGAGCGTCCAAGGTATCGAGCAGTCTCCAGCTCAGTAAGTAGGCGTTTCACGATTTCGGAATTGCTTTCTGATTTTCCCATTTCAAAGTCTCCGTGTTAAGGCGGGCCGTGTCGCGCTTTCGAGCGCCACCGCAGAATCACGCCGTGCATCCAGGTTCATTGAGTACGTTTTTAACACAGCTTTGGAATTGCAACGATTTGCGACGAATTGCGACTGGCTAAAAAAAGAAAACCCCCGAAAATGGGGGTGTATCGTCTTTGGTTGCGACGAATTGCGACTGGCAAGAAGTTCAGTGGTTAGTAATAATCCGGGTCGCGTTCTTGTTTTTTATCCTTCTTCTCCAGCCACTCGGAAAAGCTTACCTCATCTAAATCGTTGCCTACTTTTTTCAATGAGCCATCCTTGATTGCGCGATAGATTGGCGATTTTGCAGACTCATAATCGTAGCCCTTGTCAGCATGCTCAAGGCGGATTCTGGCTTGCTTAATGGTGATTGTCTTCTTGGTCTGCCCGGCCTCGCCCTGCTTGCCGTCCTCCGCGAGTTCGGAATTCCCAGCCAACTTGTTAGCCATTTCACGCTTTTTCAAGATTGCGAAATACTTGAACAATTCCACATTGAGTTTCGACGCCAACAGCTCAATTGGTTGCCCACCACGCCTTGGCGTTATGGGGCGGAAATTGAGAAAAAGCCAATACGCGTAGTCAACTGGCCGGACAGGAAATGGTGGCATCTCTGCCGGTGAGGGTAGACTGTCATCTAAAATCGCGCACTGTGCCTCTTCCGCTATTTGGTCTAAGATTGTGGCTAACGCTTCCGTCTCCCCATACCATGCGCTTGGGATTCTGAAGCAGGCCGCGAAGGCTTTGACAAGCCTTCTCAGTGGAAACGTTCCCTCCCAGTTCTCGACATAATCCATGAGTGCGGCAGGAAGGGCCTCCAGTTCGATGTCTGGCAAATCCTGCTCCGGGGATATGGAGGATTCATCAAATTCCATCTACGTTACCTCCCATGTGAAGCGCGTTAACTCTTGAAAATGCAGCGCAAATTGCCTTCCCAGATCTTGCTCGAAAACCTCAAACGTAGGTACTTTTGCGACGCGCCATCACCGCAAGTGCGACAATCAGGAATCCGGTCGACAACCAATCTCCGGCGTTGCTTGCAGTGCCGTCGGCGCCCGCGTAGCAGGACGGGGGTGACTTCTCGCCTTCGCCTTCGCCTTCCCCTTCCCCCTCGCCTTCGCCTTCACCTGCGTTGCCCGTGCCGTCGTCCGCGGCGTCTTGAGCGGCGGCGATGAAGTCCGCGAGCGTGCCTCCGCGGGCGGTCACGTTGGCATACTCGGTCGCGTTGGCCACGGTGTCGCCGTCCAGGTCGGCGCTTCCTGCATATAGTTCCATCGCGCCGCCGCTCTGTTTGGCGAGGACTTCGTAGGCGTCCGTGCTCACGGCGGATGGCGTGCAAAATCCCGTGCCATTGCACGCAACGGAAGCGTAGCCACCGGCAAGGCCGATGCCCTCCCCGGCGAAGGTTTGGGCAAGCTCGAATCGCAGTGACGTGCTGATTCCGAAGAGCGCCGCGAGCACGTCGCGGTGCGCTTGGATACGGGCGTCCTCGGCGGCGAGGTTGGCCCAGTTGAGGTTATACGCGTTACGTGTGGCCGCCGCGAGATTGTCCGTTCGGTCACCGCAATTCACGTCGAGGAACAACGCAAGCGCCGCGTCTTCGGGCAGCCCATCCGCGTCGAAGTCATCCACCTGTATGCCGAAGTCCACCCTCAACGATGCAAGCTCAACGGCCATGTAGCCTGGGAATTCGCAGGGAGTCGGCTCCTCGCCCTCACCCTCACCCTCGCCCTCGCCCTCGCCTTCGCCTTCGCCTTCGCCCTCACCCTCACCCTCACCCTCACCCTCGCCGACATCGCCAAGAAACGGCTCGAACACGATGTTGCCGGAAAGCCTTGCGTCGATTTCTTCTCGCGTGTAGAGGCCCCAATCGTTCATCTGCGCTAGTGTCGGATTTGGATTGAAGTTCTGCACGAACATTCCGGTGACATTGCGGAACACGTTGAACCCCGTTTCTTCTGCGTTGTCGACAAGTCCGAGTATCGGCGTATCGCCTCCGCCCCCGGCGCCCTTCCGTGCGGGACTCTCGATGAACACCGCGTCTCCCCGGATATCCTGGAACGTGTTCTGCGTGATGTTGATCGCTGTGCCCACGGCTTGGACACCGTACTGAATTCGCCGGAAAACCGAATTTCGGATAGCCCCCCCGGATGAACCCGCGCCCGTGACGTTCACCCCAACGGAATTCAGGTTGTTGCGGCTGTCGAGCGTCACGTTGTCCACCACGGCGGTCACGTCGTCGATTCGCACCAATGAAGTGATGGACTGCAACCCCGTCTCGGGAAGGGTCAAGGCGAGATTCGACAGCACGGTGTCTTCCGCCATCGTCACCACCGTGTGGAGCGGGTCTTGCAAGTCAAAGTGCTGGATTATTGTTTCTGGCCCAGCGCCCGCCAGACGTATGCCGGGCGAAAGCAGCACGCGCTCTTCGTAGGTGCCCGCGCCAAGCTGCATGGTGACAGGGCCTAACCCATCCGCCAGCGGCCCCATTTCTTCCATGCCGAACCCTATGGTGCGCCATGGGCTTGCTTCGGTACCATCGCCCCTCACGTCGCTTCCGTCCGCCGAAATGAAAACTTCGGGCGAAGAATACACATGGAACGTATCGCTTGGCCCGGCTTCTCCCGCAAGGTTGCCGGCCAAATCTGACGCCGCGCCCGCGCCTATGCTGATGCCCAACGTCCCGTCACCAGATATCTCGCTGATGGTTACGGTGTACATGTCAGCCGCGACTGCAATCGCACCCAGAGCGGTTCCCGTCGAAAAAAGCGTCACGTTCTCGACACCCAGGTTCACATTGTCCGCGCCTACGTATGTCAAGCCGAAGATTATGGGCTTGCCCCGGCTCCATTGCCGCGATGGCGAACCGATTATAAGTTGAGGCGGAGTATTGTCCACCTCGAAACCATCGCTTGGTCCCACCGGCGGAGCGAGATTTCCCATTGAGTCTGACGCCGTACCTTCCGCAATGCTGATACTGATTTCCCCGTCGCCCGACAAGTTGCTTAGTGTTATGGTGCGGGAATCTGTATCGCTTCCAGATACGCTTACCGAACCGGTGGCAGTTCCGGTAGAAATCAGTGTCACGTCCTCCGCCTCCAGCAACACGGTCGGGGAACCGGAATACGCTGAGTAGGTTACCTCATAAGACACGGGTCCAGAGTTGGTTATATGTTGTGATGGTTCGCCAACAGCGATAGACACTGGAATATTATTCACAACTAATATAATTCCCGTACCGCTGTTTACGAACGAGCCACTCGGCAGGTTCTGCCGGATAACCTGCCCGGATGGCAAGGAAACATGCTGTTCGTAGCCAACGTGCACAGTCAGTCCCGTATCCTCGATTGCAGTTATCGCATCTGCCTCGGGCAGTGCGGTAACATCCGCGACCGTCACTTGGGGCAGATTACGCAAGTACGGATAGGATCCGCCTTCCACCGAGTACCACACGTTGCCAAAATCCCAACCCGCCCCAAGAAAGGTGCTTTCAGTCTGCATCTGCGATGTCGAGAGTCCAGTACCACTTGCGCTTGAAGACTGCCCACTTGACTCGTTGTCCCAAAAGCAGTTTGAGACAACCCCTGAGTTGTTCCTGCCAACGAGTCCGCCTGCTCTGCTCTCTCCCGTCACGAATCCTAGTGAATATGAGTCCTCGATCGCGCCGGAATTATCTCCAATTAGCCCCCCCACACTGGCCTGGCCATCCACGGATCCCAGAGCAAAGCAGGAAATGCAGGAGCCACTGCTTCTCCCAATCAAGCCGCCTACATACTCTTGCTCACCTGTAACAGATCCAGTCGCGTAGCTGGAGGTTACTGAACCCTGATTGTCCCCCAATAGTCCGCCCGCTGAACTCAGCCCTGTGCCTTGAGAATACACCGTTCCCAGGGCGCTACATTCGACTACTGTACCAAAGTTAAACCCCACCAACCCACCAACGCCCATTGGCCCCGACACGGAACCCGTGGCGTGACTGCGCTCAATTATTGCTTGTTGGTAGCTTTGCCCTACAAGTCCTCCTGCGTCCGCATATCCTCCTTCAACTGCTCCACTTGCACGACAGTCTCGTATGATTCCGCCATCCACGCCCACAAGTCCTCCCACTGCGCTATCGCCAGAAACCTCGCCAGTAGCAGTGCAGTTGGAGACAGTCCCACCCTCCTCGGCGTGGCCTGCGATTCCGCCGATATAGTCATCATTGCCAGTGACCGTGCTAGCAGTAAAACAGCCTTGGATCATTCCTCGGCTGGTACCAGCCACAACGCCAACAAAAGTGTGACCCGCCACCAAACCACTCTGAATACTCAGGTTCTTCACCACACCTTCAGCACCTATCGGGCCGAACATTCCGACAAAATTCTCTTCTGGACGATTGACTACAAGATCCGTTATGACATGTGCAGCGCCATCAAACGTGCCATTGAATTCAGATGAAGGATTGCCCCCTTCCCAAGTCCCAATCGGATCAAAACCCGCACCATCGTTCCACGAGGCCGTGTCGGATGCGTCAATATCCTGCGTCAAGACATAATCACCGTCGAGAGGATAGCCGGGATCATTGCCAATCTTCTGTAGCTCCTCGATACTGGAAATCGAGATTTGCGCCAGTGCGTTTCCGGTGAACGTCCCCCAAAGGAGAAACGTGCCTACTACCACAAGACGGACTTTACGCATGCGAATTCCCGTTGTTAAAGCCTTCATGACCCGTTTTCTCCCTCGCGATTGTGTGTCGGTGCAGTGCCTGAACCCTGGGTGCCCATCCCGTACAAGGCCGCGCGCGGAACCGTGGCTCAATAAACGGCAATGGTACCCCGTGTATCCCCATAGTAACAGAAACACGAAAATTCTGCAATAGGCAGATCAGGGCGGAGAGAAGGGAATGTGGAAGAATGCTCCGGCGAGACAGTTCCACGGCTCGCTCGCAGGTATGTCCAGATTTTGAAATTTTCCAGAAATTTTGTGAACAGGTCTGATTTATCGAGGGGAATCAGCGCGATCCCCCCTCCCCCCCCTTTCGCGCGTGGGGTTGATCGCCCGCGCGGCGTGGCCGCGTGCTTTCGCGCCCGTTTCCATGTCGCCCGGCTTCCTTCCTTCCCGCGCGCCCGTTTCCCCGCTATTCCTTCCCTGTTTCCGTCTTGCGCGCCCGTTGTTTCCGGCCACTTTCGCCCCTGTTTACAAGGCTTTTGAAGCTTGCGCGAACGCAAGATAAGAAGGATACTCTTGCATTCGCCCCGCTTGTGTGCGCGGGAGAGTATCGCCCGGCTTTGAACCGCGAACGCAAGAGTATTTGACAAATCACAGTTCTGTGCTACAATAGAGGTATGCTTAACGGCGACAGTTGAAAGCGGGGCGCGCGGATTGGCCGCAAGCCCCATAAAGAAAAGCGGACTTGGACGGTGCCAGTAACACCGGCCAAGCCCTAACCCAAGGATAGACATGTTATCCACGGGCATGGGTGCATTTTACCAGCCTTGCGGAAACGTGTCTACCTTACCGGGAGACATGTTCCATGAATTACCAAGGCAAGGCCGCCGATGCGGCAAACGCGTTGCTCGGATTGTTCGAGCATCCCGAATCCCTTCCCGAAGTCGTTGCCCCCATCTTCGCGCATGGCAATGACGATCTACCGTGCCGGAAGTGGTCCTGGCGGAATCAGATCTTGACGGCATTGGCCGGTACCATGGACGCCCGCGGTTACCGCCAGTGGCAGGAAGCCGGGCGCTTTGTGAAGAAGGGCGCGAAAGCTTTCCACATTCTTTCCCCCGTCACGAAGAAGGTGAAGGACAAAAGCACGGGCGAAGATCGCATGGCGATCATAGGCTTCCGGGCAACGCCTGTTTTCCGCTTCGAGGATACGGACGGCGCGCCGCTTGCAGATCATCCCACCGCGCAAGACTGGATCACGTCCCTTCCCTTTGTCGAAGCCGCCCGCGTGTGGGGCATCCAAGTAAGCGTATACAGCGGCAAGCACGGAAACGCCCTCGGCTGGTATGGGGGAAAGCAGATCGGCCTTGGCGTGGAAAACCCGGCAACGTTCCTTCATGAATTGGCGCACGCGGCGGATCATCGCAACGGAAAGCTTGTCGAACGCGGCCAGCATTGG
>Ga0100403_1002507_pt1 | contig 14612 bp, 14 predicted proteins | sample CryGeymet201501t_FD_83663 | JGI IMG/M metagenome (GOLD analysis project Ga0100403, IMG submission 83663) | Groundwater microbial communities from Crystal Geyser aquifers in Utah, USA - Crystal Geyser metaG 2015-01t | ecosystem: Environmental > Aquatic > Deep subsurface > Groundwater | place...
AGCATGGAAAGAATTAATCGCTAAAGGAATGGGTGTATAGATTTTGGCAACTACAATTTTAAGAACTCTTCGCGAAGGACTGCCGGATCGAGATCAAGTTTTTGAACATTTGTATAGCCAGCATGCTGATAGGGTGCGTGGAATTCTTTTTAGAATCGCGCATCCTAATGATTTAGAAGATCTTCAACAAGAAACCTTTGTTCGTGTCTGGAAAGGGTTGAATCTATTTCGGCGCCATTCGAATGTTAAAACATGGATATATAGAATTGCTGTGAACACCGCGCTTGATCATCTTAGACTGAAGGCAAGACGACCAAAAGAAGTTGAAGCGACTTCGAGTGTTGAGTCGGTTGATCTGAAGACCCCAGAAGATGCTTTGGTGCATAAGCGCCGGGTTCAAGAAGTTCTTCTTTCTCTGGAAGACGATTTGAGAGCAGTCCTTGTTTTGCATTTGTTCGAAAATTTTAAGATGAATGAGATTGCCAAGATCTTATCTATTCCCACGGGAACAGTGAAGAGTCGCTTGCATAGGGCAAGAGAAGAGGCTCGAAAATATTTAGAGAGCCAGGGTGTGAAGCTATGAATACAAAAAAAGAAGATCCCGTTTTTTCTTACTTGAAGGAGCATGCGGAGGCTGTGCCTGAGCGGTCGCGCTCTGCTGAGTTTCAATTGTTTGCTAAGCTCAAGGAGCTGCGAGAGCAATTTTTTAAGAAAACTTTGCTTTGGGTTCCTGTTACAATGACCTCTCTTGTCTTAATTTTGTTTCTATCTGTGAGTTTGATTCAAAACCATAAGCAGAATGAAGTAGCTACTCCGGTGTCTAGTGATATGAGGTTAGAAGCTTTCTTAGAGGAAAGCTTTGCAAGTATTACGGAAGTTGCGGAAGCTCAGCAAGAATTGGCTTTTGAGTTATACAGGAATGAACTTTAAGCTCGATTCAGAAAGTAGAATGGTAAGAATATCGAATAGTTTTGTTTTTAAGGATCCAGTGTTTTTCTTGATTCTTGTATGGAGAGAAGTCTTCCCCAGCTGTTTTTGTAGCTGAGGAAGACCGGCTTCTCTTTACTTGTTCAATTTGTCAAAAATACTGATGGGTAGCGGGAAGAAAATTGTAGAAGTGTTGTTGTTGCTTCCTAAATCTCTCATGGTGTCTAAGTATCTCAGTGTGATTGCGTCTTTTTGAGTGGCTAGCACTTCTGCTGCTTCAGCAAGTTTCTTTGAGGCTTCAAATTCACCTTGCGCGGAAATAATCTTGGCTCTTTTGTCTCGCTCGGCTTGAGCCTGTTTGGCCATGGCTCTTTGCATTTCCTCTGGAAGGTCAATGGCTTTTACTTCAACAATAGAAACTTTAATTCCCCATGGCTGAGTTTGCTCGTCCAAAATTTCTTGAAGCTTCTTGTTGATGTCTTCTCTTTGAGAAAGAATTTCATCTAACTCGAATTCTCCAATAACACTTCGTAGAGTAGTTTGTGCAATTTGGTTGGTGGCCATGATGTGGTTTTCCACGTTGATAATGGCGCTTTTGGGGTCTTCGACTCTAAAATAGACTACACCGTTTACTTTTAAGGTTACGTTATCTTTTGAAATGATGTCTTGTGAGGGGATGTCCATAGTTACTGTTCTAAGGTCCACTCGAATGGCGCGCTCGACCCCAGGAATGAGGAAAATGAGTCCTGGCCCTCGAATGCCTGCAAAGCGTCCTAGACGTAACACAACAATTCGTTCGTATTCTGGGACAATCTTGATGGTTGAAAAGACTAAAAAGCCTAGGATTACGACTCCAAATGACGAAAATAAATCAAACATTTTTTATTTCTCCTTTTTGTTTTGAAACTCTCAAACTAAGAGCTTCTTTGTTTTGTTCTATTACATAAACCCAGTCATTCTTGCTGAGTTTTTCACGACTAAAGGCTCGCCACATTTCTCCGACGACTTTTACTTGGTGTCTATATTGGCCATCTTCCTCGCTGCCGTCGTCTAAGACTTTGGCCTTTTGTCCAACTAGACCTTGTCCTACGTGTTGGTTTTTATTCTTTCGAGCCTCGCTGGCCCAAAAGACTCCAATTAAAATCACAAAGGCTGCTATTGATCCTGAGACCGAAAGAATGAGGCTCAAGGGAAGCTCTGCTGTGCCTGTCTCTCCTTTGAATAAAAACAAAGAACCCACTATTAGGGATATAATTCCAGCCAAACTCAGAAGTCCGAAGCTTGTGACGTAAATTTCAATGATGAAAAACACAAAGGCTAGGATGATCAAAGCTAGGGAGCCAAAGTTTAAGGGCAAAACCTGAAAGGCGAGTCCAGCAAGCACTAGAGAAATTAGTCCCATGGCTCCAGCAACAAAGCCTCCTGGAGCTTGAAGCTCAAAGTAAATTAAGGCAGCGCCTAGGAGGAATAAAATGTAGGCAAGGCTAGGGTTGGCTAGAATATTTAAGAGCTTTTGCCCCAAGCCCATTTCGTGCTCAATAACTACAGGATCGTCTACAAAAAGGACGAAACTTTCTTCATGGAGACGAATCTTTCGATTGTTCGATTTTAAGACGGCAGAGAATAGGTCTGGTGCGGTGTCGTCGATGATGTTTTTCTTTAATGCGTCTTGAGAGGTAAACGAAGCGGCCTCTGTAATCATTTGTTCGTAGGCTTTTACATTTCGGCCGCGGCTTTCTGCCAGGCTTGTAACGAGGGCTACTAAGTCGTTGACGGCCTTTTTTTTCATGTCTGAGGCCGCTTGTTGCTTTTGCTTCTCTAGAGCTTTGTTCTCCTTGCCGTTGTCTGGAGTTGATGGGGGGTCGATGTCTTTTCCTAATCCAACGGGAGCCGCTGCTCCAATGTTGCTTCCTTCTGACATGAATAGAAGATGGGCTCCACTTGCAATGATGGCACCTGCGCTAGTTGCGCTAGCGCCTTCTGGACCAACCCAGATAAGGACTGGAATGTTCGAGGCCCCAAACAAAGTGAGAATGTCTTTTGTAACAGAGACCAATCCGCCCGGTGTGTTGATGCGGATGGCGATGAGGTCTGTGCCGTTACTTTCAGCTTTTTTAAAGCCTGATTGAAAGTAGTCTAAAGTCGCTGGGTTTACGCTGGCGTTTAAATCCATGCTTAAAACTTTGTTGACTTTATAGTCGCTGCCTTCTTGGGCGTTCGAAGTAAGGCTGAAAAATAAAACCGAGAATAAGAAGCTTAGTAGTTTTTTCATAGCTCCCTAGTTGTAGTTCCTAGGTCTATGGCTGGCTACCCTTAGAAATAGAATCTGCGTAAACGCATTACTCTTTAATTATCCACAACTTGCAGGCCTTGAAAATTTATCTGCGTCCATTCGAAGGAGCGTAACCATATTTCCGGTTGAGTTCTAAAACTTGATCCAACATTTCTGGAGTCGCTCTGACTCCTGTTATGACAAGCTCGACTCTACGATTTTTTGCCCATGCTTTTGGATTGTTGGCCCGATCGGCAGGTTCATCAAAGGCCTTTCCAACATAGCTCATCTTGTGAGCAGGAGCTCCACCCTCTTTAAGGTGGTTGAAGACGGTGCGAGCTCTTCCGGTAGAAAGTTCCATGTTCATTTTTCGAGAGCCGCGAACATCTGTGTGTCCAATGACTTTGAGTTGGTCCCACTTTTGAGAGTTTTGAGATAAGATTTTTCCATAGTCTCTTAGATAATCTCTAGTTTTAGGGCTTCTTATGTGTGACATCGCAGTGTCGAAAAGAAACTTATCAGAAGGAAGTCTAACCACAATTTGTCCAGGAGTTTGAGAGACTGCGCTTGGAATGTGTTCTTCAAAATCTTCAAAGACAATGCGCTCTACTTTCTTGGGTTGAGCCTGTCTTTGCGCAGGTCGTTGCCTAGGTTTCTGTTCTTGTCCAAAAAGTGCGAAGCCCACGTCCCATGTGGCGTTGATGATGATGTTACGGCGACTTGATTCGTTGAAGCTCATGAGTCCTTGAAGACCAAAGCGCATTAAAGTCATTTCTCCCAGTGGGGTTTCATAATCAAAATGAAGCCCTCCGTAGATCAGGGAGCCTTTAGATTCTGTTCTTAGTTCACTGTGTCCGACGTCTCCTCCGAGATGGTATTGAAGAATGGGGCCAAGTTGGTATTCGTCCCCAAATCGGTATCTTGGTAGCAGCTCGATGACAGCGTTCTTTATAGTCATCTTTTGGCTGACTTTTTCAGCGTTATCAGAGCTACCGGATGAAGTTGGGTCAGGGTCGAAATTACTGTAAGAGAAACGTGTGTATGAATAATCAAGGCCCAAATCAAAAACGAAATCAGAGGTGTAGTAACTAAGTGCTGAACGGAACTGGGCACCAAAACCTCGTTTTGCAACTTCGGCCACACTTAAAGTGCTTCCAGAAACCGAAGTGTTCGTCACAGAGGTGCTAACTGAGTTGAGTCCAAGACCAAGTCCACCAAAAAGCCATAATCCGTCTTTGTGATCAGTGGGGGCGGATAACGAGCTTTGGCTGAACCCAAGTGCGAGAGTTACAATAAGAGTTGCGCGAATAAAGTTGAAGCTACTTTTTCTTGGTGCCTTGTTTTGGCCCTCGGCTTTTCTGCCCTTTTTTAGAATAAACAAACCAGTCGTCCTCCCCGATGCTGTGAAAATAGTCTGCTTCAACTCGCAAGACCTGAGCGGTGTTTCTTTCGACGGCTGCAATTTCAACCCGAACACCTTCTGACTTTAAGTGTTGCACAAGTTCGACGTAATCGGAATCGCCAGAGAGGATGATTATTGTGTCTACTTTGTGAGCAAGTTGAGTCGCTTTGATGCTCAGTGGGATGTCGGCAGACTTATGACAGGGTCTTACGGATCCGTGGTAGAGGTTGTGAAGACGTTCAGAGAGCTTGGATGAGATTGCTTTTCCTTCTCTGAAGTAAATCAGTCGATTCAAGGCTCGGTTCCCCACTAAGCGGGGAATAAGTTGGTCAAAGTTCAACATAGCGTTGTCGTGACCTACTTGGGAGTGGATGCTGCGCTCCATATTGTTGCCGTCAATCAAAATGGCAACGGTTTGGCTAATTTTTATTTCTTTATCGATCATATTTCCTTTTCTTTGCTTGCCCTGTTAGGCGGCCAGCAAAATCGCCTTGAATGTAACCAATCTTGTCACTTCTGTATAGAGGAGGGCTCAAATGCCATAGAATTGACTTCAATCCTCTAAAGCTTGGTCCGATAGGTCTATATGAGCGAGAAATCTTTTGAACAAGTGCTTCGAAGCCAGTTGGATCAGGGTAGGGGTGAGCATCAATGGAATTTCAACTCTCAATCCTACAGTGGCTCAGACGCTTGTCTTGAATTTCTTTGTGCAGCTTCTGAGGTGAAGTTGCGCTTTGGTCGTCGTATCAAGGAAATGTTTGTTTCAAAGACTGGCGAAGCCGTGAAGCCCGCGCCCCAAGATGTGAAGCCCCCAAACTCCACTACAAGCGTTTCTGAAGAACCCGCTCTTAAGATGGAGTCTTTAGACTTTGCCGCTCTAGGAGCGGTGGAACTTTTTAGAAGACAAGGAGAGGTGTTGACTTTCCCTCTTTCCGAAGCACAACTCAAGAGCTGTTGGCGGAGGCTTGCAAAGAAAACTCATCCAGACTTGGTCTCTAAAGAGAGCCGTTCCGAGGTGTTGGATTTTCAGATTACTCGTGATGCTTACAAACTTTTGCAGGGTTTCTTTAAGCAAGCTGCTTAGATGTTGAAAGTATTGACCTTTAAGTTCGATGGGCTCTAAGCACCCGTTTCCCGATAAAGTTCTTTTAAGACGCTCTTTTCTTGTAATTGAAAGCACCTACCATTATGAAATGATGGCATTTTGCTGGTTCGAAGTGTCAGGTGAGAGGTCGAGTATTGAAAGCATTGTTTTGGTCTAGATATAGATGGGTTGTCTTTGGGTTTTTGTTAGCTCTTTGCTCTTCTCAAGATATTTGGGCAAAAAAATGTGAAGAACACCTTAGCAATCAAAATATTCAAAAGCTCCTAGAGGGGCCAATGAGTAATCCTACTCAATACAAGTATGCTATAGAGTTTTTAGACCATTTGCAACCAGCAGATAGTGAGCTTTTAAATGGAGATATCCCATGGCTCTGGAAATCCTCAGCTCAACTAAAGGGTTTGGAGGCGAGGTGGCAAGAGTTGTTTGAGGGGGAAAACAAAGAAACGCTCAAGCTAACTCTCCACCGAGATGTCACTCGAAGCGCTAGGCATATTGTTTTAATCGGAACTTTGTTTAATCAAGAAAAGGAAGCGATCGGTTTTTTTGGTCGAACTTTGTATTGGTCTGCCTCCGGGCAAGCAGAAGCCTGGGGAAATGGCATGTATTTTTCAAGTGAAATGCCTCGCTCTAGTGGAATCTCAAAGTATGTTCATCTTTTTTTAGACACTCAAATCTACCCGCCCCTTTCGATCTCTAGAGAAGGGCTTGAGGCGGACTATCTGGGTAGATATCTATGGGCCAAGAAGGGCTATGTCTTTGATGAGGCGATGATTTTTACGGAGCATCAGTCGGGAAGAAGTTACTCGGTCCGAGAAATTGCTCAGAGAAACTTTTTACGTTTTGTTGATAGCTTCAACCTTAGTTTGAAGGATTTGGTTTTCGACGAGAGTGAAAATAGTGTTGTTCCTTTGATTCCAGAGAAGCATCTTTTGCAGCCGATCGATTTTTTAAAGGTTAGGCATGTTGCTGGGCTAAAGTTAGAGGTAGACCCGCTTCTAGGTTATAGAACATTAGCTAAGCGAGATTTTTTTGAGGTGGGTCATGCGTTTCTTGTGGCTGATTATAAAAGAGATGAGTCAGATCCGGGAGTTTCTACCCAGCCTTATTTGCCAATCTCAAGTTTTGGAATGCCTTATTGGAATGGTTACGTAGATGTAACAAAAAGATCAGCGACCAAATGACTTTGGTCGCTGATCTTTTAAGTTAATTTTATAGCTTTATTTGCATCCCATTTTTAGGTTCAGACGAGTGACAAGATATATTCCTTTGAATTCAGAATAGAATCCGTCAAATCCATCTACAACATTTGGGTAAATATTTAGCTTGAAGTCTTCGCCGGTCCAAGTGGTCGGTGTTCCAATGGGCTGTTTGGAGGAGTCTGTTCTGGTGACTGGGATGGAGGGGCGTAAGATACGTTCTCTGTTAGTGAAAACGTTGTATTCGCTCAGTGTGGCGATATGTCCTAGCAAAGTTGCTTCGGCAGTTTCGGAATGTTCAGTGTATTCAGTGATTTTTACTCGATAGTTCCAAAGGCTAAAATTCTGGATACAGGACTCAATGACTTCAGTTTCTCTCCATGTATCTGCAGCCTGTGCATAAGAAGTGCTTAATGTAAGTGCAATAAAAAGATTAAATAGTGTTTTCATGATTCCCTCCCTAGGATTTTTTAGTTTTTAACAAACGTTTAGTTGGGCTAGAAAAAACACCCGGCGAAGGATGATGTCAATAAAATCTAGGGGAAGTGTTTCGATGCAGGGCGCACAGGCTGTTTGTATTCACTAGGAGATCACGCACCTCGGCATACATGAGGCTTAGTGATCGAGATTTTTCTTTCGGCTATTCTTTCGAAGGGTTTCAAAATATTCCATGCGCTTTTGAATTTCTTTTTCAAACCCTAGGTTTCCAGGCTTATAGATGCTTTGTCCGATTAGTTTTTCGGGCATGCTTTCAAGGGGGCTTATGTTGTTTTGGTAATTATGGTCGTATTGGTAGTCTTTGCCGAAGCCCAAGTCTTTCATGAGCTTAGTTGGGGCGTTTCTTAAGTGCAGTGGCACAGGCTCTGAGGAGTGTTCTTGTGCAAGTTTTCTTGCGTGGGCTATGGCCGTATAGGTGCTGTTAGACTTTGGAGCCAGCGCTAGATACAAAGTGCATTGAGCAAGGATGACGTCACTTTCGGGCATACCAATAAACTCGGTAGCCGTTTTTGCCGCGATAGCTTGTTCAAGGGCTTTGGGGTCGGCCATTCCAATGTCTTCGCTGGCAGCTCTAACCAGGCGTCTTGCTATAAAGATTGGGTCCTCTCCGCCTTCTATCATTCGTGCCAAATAGAAGAGAGCAGCATGGGGGTTAGAGTTTCTTATCGATTTATGAAGGGCGCTAATAAGGTCGTAATGATATTCGCCATTCTTGTCATAATTAGCCGGAGCCTTTTCAATAGCTTTGCTGATCTCAACGGTGCTGATGGACTCGCCCTTGGCTTTTGCCTGAGTGCAGTATTCTAAGGCGTTTAGGGCAATGCGGGCGTCTCCACCACAGGTGTTTGATAAATATTCAATTGCATCGTTCTGGATCTCTAGCTGCAGAGCTCCTAGTCCACGACTATGGTCGGAGAGAGCCCTCCTTAGAAGTTTTTGAATGGCTTCAGGGGTGAGTGCTTTAAGAACAATCACTCGCGACCTGCTCAAGAGAGCATTGTTGAGTTCAAAGCTAGGGTTTTCGGTTGTAGCTCCAATGAGTGTGACGTAACCAGCCTCTAGCGCGTGTAAGAAAGAGTCCTGCTGGCTTTTGGAAAATCTGTGTATTTCATCCACAAACAAGATTGTATGCTCACCTAAGCGTTGTTTTCTTGATTGGGCGTCTTGGAATATTTTTCTAAGTTCTTTCACTCCCGAGTCCACGGCGGAGACCTTCTCAAAGTGGGCCTCTAGCTTGGAGCAAAGAATTTGAGCTAAGGTGGTTTTTCCTGTTCCAGGAGGGCCCCAAAAAATGAGAGAGGGAATCTTTATCTCGTTAAGGTTGGAGGCGTTTTTAATGCGGCTAAAAAGTGAGTTTGAGTCTTCAAAGAGATGGTCTTGGCCTAGAACCTCTTCGAGCGAAAAAGGACGCATCTTTTCAGCCAGCGGCGCCCAGAAATCGTTTTGTCCAAAGAGGCTCACGGGCCCAATCTTGGAGAGTCAGCTTTGATTGTCAAATTTAAATAAAAAAAGGGGGGAGGGGACTCTGGTGTGAGCCCCCTCTTGTTGTCGTGCCCCTTAGTTAAGAGCTAATGCTAGCAAGGAATACAGAGGTTCCAACTAGCCAAAGACCGAGACCAAACAAGATGACGTATTTTGTTAGATAGGGACTAGAAAATGATCGGGCCTTATCGCGTCTAACTACTTGATTCATGGACATTCTCCTTCGTTTGCGTTTTCAGCAACTACCTAGGGTGCAAGAAGGAAGCCAAGTTCTTCGCTGTTTCCGAGCGTTTTTCTCTAGGGTTTGAACTTATCGTGAGCTAAGTCGGTGGCGTGTTTTTACGGGTTTTGTTTTTTTCTCTTTTCTTGAAACTTGGGTGCTTGCTCTCCTTTGCTTGTCAGACAGAGTTGATTTCGCCAAGGGATATTGGCGCACGGTGGCGTCCGGGCTATTGCAACCTTAACGTGGCTGAAGTCTTGAATGTCTCTTATTTTGAGCAATGGTATAACGACGATCATCTTCGAGTCTTAATTGTATTGCCAACGAATGGGGCTATGTTTAGGGACTGGAGTTTTCATGTTCTTTTGGCTCGAGGTAGAAGTGTCTTTGATTACGACTATCGAGGTAAATTCTTAGAGCAAGACATTGAGTCCTATTTTGCTGAGGAACTCGCGAGTTCAAGAGTCGATAAGCTTTTAGTTTTTTCTCTTTCAAAGCAGGAGTATTTGCGGTCAAACTTGTCTATCGCCTTGAAGGCCTGGGACGCTAGAGCCAGCTTAAGGGTGATGAGAGAAGACTTTAAGGCGACTCCACTTTTAGATTTGTTGTCTGAACTCAAAAGTCTTTAGAATTATTTTCCGACTGAGTTATTGTTGTTATTGTTTTCGTCTCGCTTTTTCTGTGCGTCCTCTTCTTTGTTGCCTCAAGCTGAACTTGAAGGTGGGTTGTTGGAGTTGTCCACCTCTTCGCTAATTTGTGTCGCTTGAGTCTCGTTCAAGTGTCGATATTGTGAGCAGTTGTTTCTAGAAAGATAATTTCTCCTTGAGAATCCAAATCTTTAGGTAGGGCCTCCTCTCATTCTTGCAGTAAGTTCAAGGATGACCTATCCTTTGGAGCCGATGAACACAGTTCAAGAACGCGAAGCTAGTCTGAAAGAAGAACTCGAGGCTTTTGATGATTGGAAAGAGCGATATGCTTTTATCCTCGATCTCGGTGATGATTTAGAGGAAATGCCCGAGATATTGAAGGTTGATGCCAATAAAATCAAAGGTTGTGTGTCGCAAGTGTGGTTGTTTTTCCAGCTCAAGGACGGGAAAATGAGTTTTATGGCCGATTCAGATTCTCTTTTTGTTAAAGGATTGGTTGCGGTGATGGTCAAGATTTACAGTGGACTCACACCGGAAGAGATCATCGCCTCTAAATCAAACTTTCTTATGGACTCTGGCCTTGTTCAGAACCTTTCACCCAATCGAGCCAATGGGGCGGCTGCAATGCAGGCTCGCATTCATCAATATGCTCATGAGAAAAGGCAGGCTTAGAGCGCTCCAGTATATAGTTATCTTCTTTAAAATTAATCACTTGTTTCTTTTGCGAAGTCTAGCTTAAGGCTTGAGTTGGTGGGGAAATAGTCTTAAGAGTTTGTCATGGCAGGTGGATTAGAAGAGCAGGGATTGGCGATGGAGTCTGTTGCCACAAATTCAGGATTATCTTCTCCGCCTCGGGACTCTGAGGTTTGGAACACAACTCTCTATAAGCAATTTTGGTCTCAGAAAGACCGAGCGCCTGATGCTCTTTTGTTTTTTCGGCTAGGCGATTTTTATGAACTCTTTGGTGAGGATGCGATCGTAGCTGCACCGGTTATGGAAGTGCAGCTGACTAGTCGTGATAAAAAGAGCGATGTTCCGGTTCCTATGTGTGGCGTGCCTGTTCATGCTTGGACGGGTTATGTCGAAAAGTTATTGTCGCGTGGATACAAAGTGGCTCTTTGTGAGCAATTGGAAAATCCAAAGGACTCTAATAACAAAATTGTTGAGCGTGGCTTAGTTCGAATATTAACTCCAGGTTTGCCTGTGGATTTTAAACACCTTCCTCAAAAGAAAAAGCATTTTATACTGAGCCTTTCCTCCTCCTCCGGGTCGCAGGTGAAGGCCGTGTTACACGACTTCTTGTCCGCTGATTTTTTTAGTTGTGAGCTGAATTCAAAAACACAACTGAACGACTTGCTTCGAAGATACGATCCCGCTGAGCTACTGATTGCCAATCAGGCTGATTTAAAGAACGAGTTTTGGGGCTTGCTCGATCAAAGTTCCACGACGGTTACTAGCTATTCAAAGGGTAGCGCGGATAGTCTGCTGAAGGATTATCTTCGTTATACTCAATGTTGGAGTCTTGAACAGCTGCAGGAGTTTTGGTCAGAGCCTTTGCCTTTGCAGATGGCCAATTCTGCCAATCAAAAAGTTCACGCCGTTTTGTCTCAACAGGTCCTGGAGCAATGGAATGTTTACCCAGATTTGTTTGAGTTTCTGGATCAGTGTGGCTCGGTTCTGGGGTCGCGAAAACTCAGAGATATTCTTGCAATGCCTTTGTGTGATGTAGATTTGATAAAAACGCGTCAAGCTACTTTTAAGCTGCTGGAACGTCCTCACGAGCTTCTTAAAACGACCAAGCTAGTTAATGATGTTGAGCGTTTGTTGGGACGTTTTAGGGTGAGGGCTGCTCAGCCGCGTGAGCTCATTCGCTTTACGCTGTCTTTAAAAGCAGTCTATTCGACTTTGAGTTCGCAGAGAGAGAATGAAGGTTTGTGGAATAAGCTTTACGCAGAGGATTCTTTGCCTGAGCTAAAATCGAGCGCATCTTTTTTAGCGGATTTACTGAGCGACTTAGAAACTGTTTTGAATCTTGAAGTTGATTCCTTGCGAGCTCAAGGCCTAAAGGATTTGATTCGTCCCGGGGCGGATAGAAAGTTTGACCAATTGTTGGAAGTCTTTTCGGGGTCTCAGGATTGGCTCAGCAATTACGAAAATACACTTCGCAAAGAAACCGGCATTGCTAAGTTGAAGGTCCGCTACAATAAAGTCTTCGGTTATTTTATCGAAGTTAGCAAAGCTCAGAGTGTTAATGTTCCTTCGAGCTTTGAGCGCAAGCAAACTATGGTGAATGCCGAAAGGTATGCAACAGAAACTTTGCGTGACAAGGAAGAAGAGATCCTTAGCGCCGAAGTGAATATTGAGAAGCGAGCAGAAGAGCTTTTGACGGCCTTACAAAACAAGGTGCTTTGCTCTGACTCCAAGTTAAAGCAGACCTTCGCCAGTTTTGCCTGGATAGATGCTCTTGCTGGAAGTGTAGCAGGTGTGCAAAGTGCGGAGAGATACGCTTCTTGGGTTGTGCCTGAGCCATCCGAGGGAGCTTTTAGCTTTGAGATCAAAGAGGCTAGACATCCTTTGATCGAATCTAGATTAGGTTCTTTTGTTGCTAATTCAATTTCGCTGGGCGGGAGTAAGCAGCCTCGAATTTTACTTTTAACGGGCCCGAACATGGCTGGTAAATCTACGCTCATGCGGCAAACCGGATTGTGTCTGTTGTTGGCTCAATGCGGATTTAAAGTTCCCGCTGAGTCTATGACCTTTACCCCGGCTAGTTCGTTCTATTCGAGAATGGGCGCTTCGGATAAGATCTTGGATGGCGAAAGCACTTTCATGGTTGAAATGAAAGAAACAGCGGGAATTCTAAATGAAAGCGATGATAATAGCTTTATCCTCATAGATGAAATTGGTCGTGGGACCTCTACTCAAGATGGATTGACAATTGCTCAAGCCGTTTTAGAAAGTTTGCATGAGAATAGTAAAGCTTTAGTGGTTTTTGCCACTCACTATCACGAACTTTCCGAAGTTGCTGAAGGTTTAAGTGAAGCTCAGAATGCAAGCATGGGCATTAAAGAGTGGGAGGGAGAGCTCATTTTTCTCCGCTCTTTAGAATTGCAGCCGGCCTCTAGTAGCCATGGGATTCATGTGGCCAAAATGGCGGGGCTTCCTGATTCAATTCTCAGCCGCGCCGAAGAATTGTTTGCGAACTTTAAAACACAAGAACAAGATTCCTCTCAGCCGAAGCGTAAGAAAAGCCTTCCGTCTGATAAATTTCAAATGTCTTTGTTTGAGGCCGCACCAGTCGTCACCCAAGCTCCCCAGCTCGAATCTGTTGAGAGTCTCAAGGGTCTGGACATAAACTCTCTTAGTCCTAGAGACGCTTGGGGTTTGATTGAGAAGATTAAATCTGAGTTGCAAAATTCTTCGAAAGGCTCTTAGAAGCTTCTCTCCAGTGTTACTCGCCCTCTGAGAGTAGATCCCATTCAGAGAAGTTATTGGCATTTATTATTTGCTTATACCAAGGAGCTGCTTCGCTTTTTCTTGTTACAACCCGCAACTTTCCTGCGGAAATGTAGAAAGCAACTTCACCCTTACCTTTTTTTGCGGATTCCTCGTTGAGCTTTTTTGTGTCAACATCTTTGACTCCTTCTATATAGGAGAAAGGTATGATTAGTGCTTTTTTGCCACCTATTGAATCGATTCGAGAGTCGCCGCCATGGGAAATATAACCATAGACATCGTCTTTGCCTTCAGTGCTGATTTTATAATCGCTGTTATCCCATTGAATAGAGATTGGAAGTTTTTCATTAGCGATGTCGAGTATGCTGGTGGCCTGCTGTTGCAGTTTTTCGGTTTTTTTATCCACATATGATTTCAAGAAGGAGCTGATTGCTGAGTCTTGTTTGATTCCAAAGAAGAGACCGTCGTCTTCGCTGCTTTCTTTGTGAGGTAGTTTTATCTCTCCAAAGTGGCTGCCTGTGAAATTATCTCCCTGAAGCTTTTTGATTGAGTTGAAGGCGGACTGAGCAATCTCATCCTTGTTGGCGTATTGGAAAATGCAGTCATCTCCATCTATTTTTACGCCTAACCCTTTGAAGCTGGCATCTAGGTCATTCTCGTTTAGCTCTTTCATTCTTTTTCTGTATTCAATTTGGCAGGCGTAAAGTCTCTTCACGTAGTCAGAACCCATTGCCGTTATATCCAGGCCAACTGTGTCCTTAAATTTTTCGTAGCCTGTGCGAGTGAAGTCGCTTGGAATGGCAAATCGAACGATGTGAATCTCAGGCAACAATGTCTCTAATTTTTCTGGCTCTTCTTCTGCAATGAGTCGGTCTTTCAGGTCATGAAAGTATCGACCGGCCTTTTCTCGAATGCTCTCACTTTCTGGCGCTTCCGTGGCTTCTTGGGCGCCACAATGAAGAGGAATGAGGATGACTGAGATTATTATCTTCTCTTTAACTTTGATGTTCATTAAAGGGTGTTTCGGCATTTCTTTGTGTTTTGATGAGTGAATAAGAGCCTTTTTCGATTTACTGAGGCTCTTTGTGAAAATGAGTGGGTAAAAGTCTAAAAATAATCTTGAAAAAAGGGCAAAGCGAGCCATCTGTTAAAAATCCGTTAAGATAAAAATCGGAAAACTAATGCCTTAGGGAGGTTTAGCAAGGATGGCTCATGAGCAATTTATCAGGCGATTATTTGAACTACAAGGAACTAATTTCACGGTTGTGGACATGCAGCACTATCCTGAGAAGAAGCGAGTTGAATTGAAGGTTTGGCACAAGGCAGAGGGGAAGTATTTTTGTGGCCGCTGCGGTGAGCTGCACACAAAATATTACGACAAGCGAGAGATTGTCTTAAAGGATGTTC
>Ga0100403_1002510_pt1 | contig 14605 bp, 17 predicted proteins | sample CryGeymet201501t_FD_83663 | JGI IMG/M metagenome (GOLD analysis project Ga0100403, IMG submission 83663) | Groundwater microbial communities from Crystal Geyser aquifers in Utah, USA - Crystal Geyser metaG 2015-01t | ecosystem: Environmental > Aquatic > Deep subsurface > Groundwater | place...
CCAAAAAACTTTACTTCTGCGTATTTATTGGTTGATTTTAGACCTACTACTACGGTTTTTGAAATAGCGGCTACTGCTGGTGGTGCAGCTGGTGGAGGTTCTGGCGGAGCGGATCAGGCAACCCACATTAGTGGTGCTGGCGGTGGCGGTGGTGGTGGTGGTGGTAATGGTGGAATGGTTTGGATAGCGTCTAAAATTATTGTAAATAATGGTGCAATAAATGTAACCGGTGGTAATGGCGGAAACGGTGGCAATGGTGGTAAAGGGTGGGGTGGTTTAAATGGCGGTGCTGGTGGCGGCGGTGGCGGAGCGGGTGGTTCAGGTGGTAATGGAGGTGTAATATTCCTAATTTATTCTTCATATACAAATACGGGAACATTAAATATTGATGCCGGAGTGGCAGGAACCGGCGGTGCCAAAGGAACGGGAACGCAGACACCAGCTTATGACGGAACAGCCGGGGATGACGGAACGGCCGGCAATGTGGGTAAGATAATTCAATTACAAATTTAATTTAAAAATATGTATAAATCTCCTTTATTCGCGCAGGCCGGTGGTTCTATACTGGCATATAAAGATGAAAGCGGAAAGTTTATAAAGATTGATCCTAATAATATCCCGGATACGGTTGATTTAAGTTTGCCGACTTACCAGTTGCCAGCACATGCCCTCACACCATCCACGAGAACAGTAAATTATGGTGCCGGAGATATTACTAGGGATGAGGGTAAATTTACTTCGCAGTATGGCACACTGGAAGCGGGTAAAATTTATATCAGCAGCGGCAAACAATTCACAGGACTGGCTGATGACTACCGATCACTACCGCTTATCTTCAAAGATGGTAAGCTTAGGATTCTTGAGGGGTTTGATGATTTAGATTTAAGGATGTCCCATAATCCGGGAAACTCAACTCAATACACACAGGTATTAAATAAAATAAAAGACTGGATGAAAAACAATCCCGATGCCGATATTACAGAAGTGCATCCAGATTTATTTTCATCGTATAATTTAGATCAGGTTATGCAAAATGGTTCTGGGTATAGCGTATATGATAATAAGCCATACGATGCTAAAAACCCCACGGCATCAGCTGATACAACAACATATCAGAAAGTTGACGATAGCGGCGAGAAATTTATATCAAGTGTTAAAGCGGCTGGAGGTAACCTCATAACTGATCTCGCAAAAAAAAACAGTGAGGCACAAGCCATAGCTACCAAACAGGCACAAGCGCAACAGCAGCAGACCAGCGATATGGAACAGATACCGACTGTTAATGATAATGGGACTGGGACTAGTGCCAGTGCCGGATATACACCCGGATATAAAGGTATTTACGAACAGCAAAAAGAATCTAACCTTAACAAAGAAGCGATAAATCATTTGTTTAAAAACTATCATAGCCGTGATGCTAACGCCGAGGAACTGGCATACTGGACGGGTAAACGAGTTGGCAATTTGGAAGACACGCTGGCAAAAACTACTATTTTCAGCGGAGAAGAAGCAGATAAAATCCGTGCGGAAATGATGGCTAACGGACAAACTTATATCAGAAACCAAGCCGAATTGGAACAGTTGGCAAAATCTGGCGGACTTAATCCGGCTAGTATAAGTAATAAGGCATCAATGTTGTTTACGTCAACAGCCCAAACTGCTCCAAATTCCCCGAGTGCCTCAACTAATAACGGATCAATGTCAACTGGGGGCGACTTTATGGATAGTTCTGTGGGTAGTGGCAATATTGATGGTAGTAATGGAGTTGGTGGTTTTGGTATGGTTGATGGTGGTGCGACTGGGGGAGGTTCTGGCGGTAATAACAATTTTAATACATTATTGATGGATTTAATTAATCAAGATCCGTTTTTGGCAGAACAATTCAAAGATCCGGCTAAATTGGCTTTATTTCAAGGGATGCCAGCCGCTCTACAAGATACTTATTTACAGGTTTTGAAACAATTACAAGTTACTATTGAGGCTGGAAATGTTATTAATCCCGATATAGATTTAAGTCCAGAAAAAGTGGCAGAGTTTTTACAACAAGCTACATCCGAATTAGATCCTTATTATCAGGAACAAATAGGGTTTTATAAACAAGATTTGGATATTTCGCTACAGCGGATGCAAGAAGATTTTAATAAGAATATAAGCCGTGGTGAAGATACTTTCAAAGAGGGGTTACTTAATCAGGCTGAAAACGAAGCACAATCAGGAACAGCTTTTTCTAGTGGTAGGCAAGATAGGGTAAGTAAAACCATTAAAGCTGGACAACAAGGGATAGATGATTTGGTTACACAGGCCGCTAGAAGCGCGCAGGATTTTGGCATTGGTGCGGAACGTGCTTTGGGTAGCGCTAATATACCAAATATAGGTGGGTTTAATACTTATAATGTAACAGATCAAGGGTTTTCGCAAAGCGGTAATCGTAATTTGTTTACTCCACAGGGTAATTTATTGGGCAGTATTCCCAAACAAAGAACAGTGGATATTTCAAATAGGCAAGGACAGTTAATAAATGCAGAAAAAAACCAGAGAATACTTGATTTTTCAACGTTATAATATAATAATTTAAAAACAATATGTCAACACTTAATAGAAGTTTAGATGGGGTTTTTGAAAGCCAATTAAGTCCAGAACAAATTACAGGATTAAATGCCGCTAGCACAAGGGTTCAACAAAAAACGGCTAATGAAGCCGATATAAAAAATCTTGCGTATGCCAAAAGTAAATTTGGATTTACGCCAAGTGGCACTCCCGCTAATCAAGGGGGTGGGGTTATCTATTCTCAAAGTTCATCAAGACAGTCACCGCAGATGATAGGAGACCAAGTAACTACACCGCAAACATCGTTTTCGGCAAGTGGTAGCCAGCAAGAAATGGCTTCAATTATAGGGCAAAGTGGTGCGCAAAACAATGTTCTTGGCGGGAATCAACAAACCAATCAATTTTCCGGTAATCCGGCTGATGCTTTTAATTCGCTCTTGATTGATAGTTTAAAGCAATCACAGGGAGTTGATACGGCGGAGCTTTTAAAGCGACGTAGGGCTTTACAGCGAGCGCAGGCTGGTCAAATACAGGCTATTACACCCGAAGAGTTAAGAACATTAAGTCCGGCACAGCAGGATTCCATTAGGGCTGGTAAAAGTGGTCAATACAGGGCTGATCTTGACGAAAATGCGTATCAAATTAAGAAGGCTGAAACAGCGATATCTAATTTTGAGGATGTATATATGCAGGCCAGTAAATTTAACCAAGAGTTTGCTGAAAAAATGGTTGCTCCTGATTCGGTGATTGAGGGATATAAAAGTGTTATTGAGGCAGATCCGAGTAAATTATCCACTTTATTATCAACGGTAAACGAAAAAACAGCACAAAAGATAATTGCGAGTTTGGATTATACCAAACTGACACCGAAAGAAGAGGATCCCGTGTTATCCATAGCAGAGGCGCAAAGTCTTGGTTTACCGTTTGGAACAACTTTATCACAAGCATCACAACTTGGTATAATTCCGTCTGATAATAAGAATATTGAGCAGGAAACTATTTTAGATTTAATTAATAAATATCCCGATGCGGGTATTCAGATTAATGACAACTTGGTTACAGCACAAAGTAAATTAAAAAACTCTAAATTATATAAACAAGCGACAAGGCTTTCGGGTGGCACGGGTGGTGGCACGGGTGGTGGCACAGGTCAGGCTCAAAAAGATGTCGATGCACAGAATAAAGAAATACAGGAGTTTAGAAAAAAGGCCGCTGATTTAATACCACAATTAGAAAATAAAGATATTAGTTGGAATACGGCGGTTGATATTTTAAAGGTGTTATATCCGCAAGCATCAGATGATACAATAAACGATGCTCTTGGCGGCGGTATTCCTTACAATAAGGAAACTGGAGAATATGATACAGAGGGAGCATTTGGCAGAGCATCAATAAAATAACTTTTAAAGATATGACCACATGGGAAGAATTAAATAAAATATCTTCTGATAAAAGAAAGCCGGTAAAAGAACCGGTAAAAGAACCAACTTTTAAAACTGATAGATTAGAAATAGCTCCGGTAGAAACTGTAAAAAAACCAGTAACCAGCAATTTGGACACAACAAGTCCATGGTCTATTTTAAACGAAAAATCTAAATCAAATATTGCTAAAAAAGAAGCTACTTTTCAAAAAGAAGTTGATCCGTTTTTATTTGAACAATTACGGTTACGGGATCAGCCGGTAAAAGAGTTAAGACAAGAAGCGCAAAAATTAGATGTTGGAATCAAGGATGTGGTTAAAGAGATACCCAAAACCATTGGGAGCGCTATCGGTGCCGGTCTTGAAGGTACGGCCAGAACAGTTAGGGCTAGTAGTGAAATGTTGGCAATTCCATTAACCGCCGCATTTGGTGTGGCTTCTGGTGATTCTTTTGAGATTACAGGCGCAGCAATACAGGAAAGTATAGATGCGGCGGTTAGGCAGATGACTGACGAAAATATATCTATTAGTGAAAGTGTAGATAAAGCTTCGCAAAGATATTTACAATCAAGGGGTGTCGGCCGGTATGGTGATAATGATGCCAATATTGTGGATGTTGGTGTGCTTGCTTTTTTTGGGTTTGCCAATTTGTTTGGTGATCCCGCTTTTGAATTTGGGTTGGGATTAAGGGGGTTGGGGAAGCTACGAGAACTCGCTACTTACAAGAAAGTGGGGACTGTTATGAAACCATTAGCCGAGGGGGGCACGATATTAAGAAAAGGAAGACAGGTACTGGATATGCCAATTACACCGAATTTAAAAATAAAGATTACTCCCCAAACAAATTCTATAAAAATAACGGGGTATAAAAAAAGGTTTCCAACACAAACGGCTTTGCCGGAAGGACAATTAGCTCCCGATACAAAAGCTTTAATAATGCAAGTAAGAGAATCATCGGGTGTTGAGGTTATTGCTAGATTTGATGGTGAAGATTTGATATTAAAACCAAAGATAGTAGATGGGGCTGTTCAGCCAGTAATTAAAACTCCGCCGGTATTAGGAACAGAACCAACTTTTAAAACAAACAGAATGCAGGTATCGCCGGTAGGGGAAGCACAAAAACCGGTAAAACAACCAGCGCAACCGGTAGTTCAACCATCTGTTAAATCGTCTTTAACTCCAAAGCCGGCAGATGACCTAACAACATCTATTCAGAAAGCCAAGTCAGAAGGCAAGTCTTTTGATGAGTGGGTGAAAAGGCAGGGGAAAAATGACCCATTACTTGAAACAGCAAAAGATTTTGAAAATGCTGATGATTTTATTTCTTTTTATCGTGGTAGTTCTACCCAATACGGAAAATATAAACCAGAAATAAGGAAGTTTGGAACAACTGAAGAAAGTATTAGGGTTCCAGAATTAGGAGTTGACCCAGAAAAGAAAATAACTATTTACAGGGGACTTGATGAAAGTGTTGGTAGAATAAAAGGAAAAATAAATGACGGAGATTTTGTAACGACAGATTTTGATAGTGCTAATGCTTATACTGGCGGAAAGGTAGTGTCAAAAGAAGTTAAAGCAAAAGACCTTATTCTTGATTATCCAGAAAAGAGTGATTTTGAAAACCCATTTTATAAAGGTGCGGAGTTTATTTATTCGAACAGCAAAAACAAACTAATTAAGTATTCCAATAAAGATTTGGCTGATATTTTTGAAAAGTCAAAATCTTATAAAATAAAAGTTCCGTTGGAAGAATGGGAAAAACAACTTTCCTATATTCAAAAAAACGGAGAAATGCCACCAAATGCTGATATTAAAGGATTTTTCAAATCGCCCGAATATAACAAATATGGCACAGACTCTAAAAGTCAAAGGTCTGCATATTACGAATATGCGTCTAACCAAAGAGATAATTTAATCAAAACCCGCTCCCAACTAAAAGCAGAGTGGGACAAGGTGGTAGGGAAGGCTGATGATATAACAACATCAATCCAGAAAGCCAAGTCAGAAGGCAAGTCTTTTGATGAGTGGGTGAAAAGGCAGGAAATAATCTACCACGGAACACCTAAAAAGTTTGATAAATTTAATACAAGCATAAGTGAGGGTAATGCAACTTGGTTTACCGCAGATAAAAAAGATATTTTAGATAACACAGCAGGGGCTGTTCAACCAGCGGGGGCAAAATTAAACATAATGGAAAGATACCATAAAAAAGGATTAAAGCTTGCCACACCAGAACAGGCAGAAAAAATGTATACAGATGAACTTATCGCAGAAGGATATGCTGGGGTTAAATATCCTAAAGGAGAATATGGAGATTACGAATGGACTAAACTATTTAATCCAAATAAAGATACAAGAACCCGCTCCCAACTAAAGGCAGAGTGGGACGGCGTTAAGACCAATGTATCAACTATAACCGCAAACAAACCGGCAATTCAACAAACCCAAAATATAGTTAAACCGCAATCATCTCTTATTCCCCAAAATAAAAAAGAAACTATCAACAAGAAGATTAAGTTGATTGAAGAACCTAAAAATGAGACCGAAGAGAAAATAGCCGAATTCCAGCATAATACACTTACGGAGTTAGAAATGGCAGAAAAGGGAGAGAGAATATCTTTAACTGATGATAGGGGATATAATACCGGTATTATCGGTAAAAAATCCACGTTTCCCCAATGGGTTCCGGAAAAATTAAGAAGTAGAAAACTTTTTGATGCCGTGTTGCCGTATATCGGGACTAATAATGTTCCAACCAAGGCAAATGAAATCCGGTTATACAATGCTATTAATGATCATTTTACGGAGTTTGCTAATAAAAATATTGATGATAATGATCCGTTTCAAAATAGCGAAGTAATGAAAGATATTGACAAAGAGATACCGGAAGAAAAAATTTCAAGACCACGTCCGGTGGAAAGTGAGGGAAAAGTAAGAAAAAGCACTCTTGGGAAAAGAATAGAAAAGGAGTTGGTTAATAAAAAGATTCTATCAGAAATTATTGATTTACCAGAGTATAGACAGGCTAATCTTGCGAAAATGGACAAGATGATTTATGAACTTATTGCTAATGATATTAATAAGGCTGTAAGTATTGGGTTGGGTTTTGAGGATGCCCCAGAGGGAATACTTAATAACAGGGTATGGAAAATACTTAAAGATTATGCCAAGAAAACAAAAGATGTTGAGCTTGGTATGAAGTTGGCCAAATCAAATATTGTAGGTAGTGCAACAAGGCAGGGGCAAGAGATAGTTGCCTTGCGAGGAAAGGATCCGGCTGATCCTGTGGATGCGATAATAGAAGTAAATAAAAGTAAAAAACAAGCATTGGGGGAAAAAATAAAAAAAGAAGTAGATCGTATAAAAAATAAAAAGCCTAAAATAAAAAAAGAAACTTGGGAAAGTTTCGTAGAAAGTATTAAGTGTTAATAATAAATATATGCCATGGTGTTTAATTAAAAGCGAGGCTGATAAGTTTTTAAAAAAGATTAAAGATGGAGAAATAGATCCCGAAAAGCTTGCAAAGATGACTAGCAGTCAACGACGTGATTTTTTTACTACATTTTTGGACGAGAATAATGCTAAACAGGTTAATGCTTTGTTTGAAAGTAAGATATTACTTAAAAACCAGAAACAGGGGTATTTAACCTGGGCGAAAACTATTGGTGGGATGAAAACACCGGCCGGGCGTGATTTCATATCTCGTGTTAATCGTATGGAAAAATATCTAAATCCCGCCGAAGAAGAGGTTTTTTTAGCTGATGCGGTTGCAAAGAAACTTGGCGGTGAAGTAACAAGAGAACAGTCTAAAAAGATATTTGATTTGTCGGAAGATGTTATACAAAAAAGAGAAATGTTTGCGAAAGATATTACCAATAAGGATGTTCAACTTGAATATGGCAGAGCTATAATGGATTTTAAAGATTATATTAATGAGATAAGCCCAACTAAAACAAGTATATACACACATATACTTAGTGTTCTTAATCTTGGTAGATCTAGTGTAACTGGGTTTGATTTATCTGCCGCCGGAAGGCAGGGTAGAGCTTTTATGGGTGAAAAAGAATTTGTATCAGCTTTTGTGAATATGCATAAATACGCTGTAAGTAAAAGTTCCTTTAGGGATTTACAGGCTATGTTGGTTGCTGATCCATATTATGATAAATTAGAAAGTTCTGGGTTGCGTATATCGGCATTAGCAAAAAAGTTATCTGATAAAGAGGAGGGTTTTATGACAAATTTGGCAAGCAAAATACCAATTCTTGCTGCTTCTGAAAGAGCTTATGTTGGGTTTTTAACAGAATTAAGGTTTAATGTTGCTAAAAAGTTAGTACAGATAGCAGAGGCCGGGGGTGTTGAGTTACCCAGGGGAAGTAAGGAGTTAAAAGAAATAGTAAATTATGTTAATAACTATACACTCAGCGGAAATATAGGTAAAGATGATCAATATGCAAATATAGTTCCTTTACTAAATGCTGTATTCTTCTCTCCTCGCGGAATGTCCGGAAGGGCGAATATGTTGGATTTTACAAAACTTGCAAAAAAAGATGTACCGTATGTTGTTAAAAAGGGGATAATTAAAAGCTGGTTAGTAATGGGCGCATTCGCTGGTGTTATTGGTGGCCTTGGCGTTCTTGCCGGTAAAAAAACAGGAACAGATCTTCGGAGTTCTGATTTTGCCACTTTAACATCGGGTAAAACTCATTATGATTTATCTTCCGGTATAAAATCTTATATAAACCTTATAGCAAGAATAGCCACAAATGAGACAGTATCTAAAGGAAAAGTTAAAGAGTTGGGTTCAAAAACATTCCCTTTTGATAATAGGGGAACTTTGGTGTTGAAGTTTTTTAGAAATAAATTAGCCCCGATAGCTTCATCAATAGTTGATTTGGCTTTTGGAGAAAACTTTTTAGGAAAAAAGACATCGGTTAAAAATGAAGTTAAAGAAAATGTTGTACCAATAGTGGCAGAAACGGTCTATGATTTAGTAACTGAAGATCCGAATAATCTTATCATTGGATTTTTGTGGGAGTTTTATGGCCAAGGAGTAAACGTTTATTAGGTTTGATAAAAATTAAAAATTAGGTTATAATTAAAGTATATTAAATTACTTTTATGTTGGAATTATTTATCCAAAATAATATCTACTCATTGATAGTTGCGATTGTATCGCTTAGTGGTGCTTATTTTGTGATACAGTATAAACTAACAGTTACAACGGAGAAGTTTGGCGATTTAAATGTTGCTGTTATTGCCATGAAAAAGCGAATCACCGATTTAGAAACTAAGCAAAACGACATCGGTAAAATTCAAACAAACCTTGAATGGCTTATACGAGCTGTTGAAGACATAAAAAAAAAGTTGAATATATTGTAAAATAAACCAGTTTACTATATGGCTATCAATACAAAAGACATCTACCCACCACTATTAGACATTGCTAATTCTTTGATTGCCGATGTAAACAAACATCTTGACAATAAGATTTGTTTCATTTCCAGTGGGTTCCGGTCGTTCAAAGAGCAAAATGCAATATATCTTCAAGGCCGGAATACACCGGGCAAGATTGTCACTTATGCTAAAGGTGGCGAAAGTACACACAATCACGGATTAGGGTTTGATATAGCGTTTAAGACCGGCAATAAATTAGATTGGGATATAAGGTTATTCAAGTTTGCCGGGCAATTATCACGGAAATATAACCTTGAATGGGGCGGTGATTGGAAAATTAAAGATTATCCGCATTTTCAATATAAAACTATGTTTGATTACAAATTCGTTCAAAAACATCTCGGAAAGATATTTATCGCTGTGGAAGATAAAGGAAAAGCGTATTACATTAGCCCTAAAACGATGCAGGCTGAATTTATGGGTGATACTCCGGCTAAAATGCTTAAATATGTTCAGGATAATGCGATAGGTATATCAAATAAAGATCTTACTAAGTTAATTAAATAATATGACAAAACAAGTGTTGTGGAAACGTTTAAAATCGTTTCTGTGGCGTGCGGGAGCATTAGTAGTGATTTTACTCTTAAACGATGTTTTAGGGGTTGTGGAGGGATTGCAGAGCGCGCAGATAGCATTACCGCTGGTAGCTTTAATCATCAACGAAATCACCAAGGAATTACAGAATAAATACGATTTAGAAGGCTACTTGCGTAGATAAATATCTTATAGTATAATAATATTAGTTAAGCATAGATTGCAGAACCCACCGGCGATTATTCGTTTGGTGGTTTTTGTTTTTCTAAAAAATAGTCCAGTTTTTCACTATCCCACTTATACTCACCGCATTTACACTGATAGGGAAACACTAAACTGCCGTTGCCCCTAACCTCGGTATTACAGGAAAAACAATACGGAACTAGTTTTTGTATTTTTTTATATTTCATTTTATTATGTATGATAAGGAAAATGCTAATATTGGGTATATTTTATAGTTATGTGTGATAATTACTGTCTATATTGTATTATTCTATATAATCATTGTAAATCCTTATTTCTTCATCACTTATAACAATTTCTCCATATTCTTCAACAAACGCCATTAACTCATCTAAATTTTTTATATCAATAACGGGAATAATATCACTATCATAATGCCATTCTCCAAATCTTTCAATACTTTCCTTGCTTTTTTCTTTAATAAAAATGAACCCCAACTCTTCTAATTCATTTTTAGTTTTAGTATCTGTCCAATTTAAAGATTGAAAAAGTTTAAATTTCATATTTATTTGTATGATAAGGATAACGCTAATATTGGGTATATTTTATGATTATGTGTAAGAATTACTGTCTATTAGGAAGATAAGATTAAGCCCAAGATGGGACATATTATTATTATCGTTTCCCTGATGTCGGGAATCCGTATCTATCTTTTTAATCTTGCATACAAAGGATTGTGGTTTGTTTATTACCTATTCTTTAAGAAGATATGAATTATTAAAACTACTTTTTATCTACTTATTTATTTTGGCTAACATCGCCGGCTTTTTTTCGTCTTTGTGGTCATTACTTAGTTTAGTCTGTATCGTGGATAACTTCAATCAGTTTAGCAAAGAATTGCTTGCTTTAGCTATTTTTACCACTTTTATTAGTATTGATTATTTGGTTAGTTGTTATTTTTTGCTTAGGTTGTTCCTTAAATTAGCCATAAATCCAGTTTACAAGTTTAACAACTACCATAAACCAATCTTGTCCACCAGGTGTCCCCTACACCCGATATTTCACTTTTCAAAATTCATATTTTAATTTAATGATTTTCCTTTAACAACTACCAAATAATCTTTTTGGTCACAAACAATAAAACCCAAATCGGTAGTGGTTTCCAAACTTCCGTCTTCCACTACCCTTTCACAAAATTTTATATGATGTTTTTTTCCGCAATTAGGACATTTTGCCATTTTACCAACTTTTTTCTTTTCTTCTAACTCATCATTTCCTATTGCAAAAAAAGGAATCGATTCGTTTGTCATAATTTTTTCTTTAATTAAAAAGTATATTGAAACATAAGGCTAATTCATCTCAAGGGCTGAAGACCCTTGAGTTTTCTTAGCCATTCTTTAATAAATTCCTGTAAGTATTGAAACGCCATCTTGATTTCTAACCTGAAAATCTCTACCAATATAATCATACAAATTAATTCCGCCAAAACTTATCTGCCCCTCAATAATAACAAAACAACAACCAAGCTGAATACCAGCTATTCTTACCGTTTTAATCGTCTCTATATTTCCGTCAACTATCCTAAAAAGTTGATAAAAATTAACTTTTTTGATACACTTTAATTGATCACGCTCGGATTTTAAAATATTCGGGATACACATAGGTTTGAGGATTTTCTTCTTAAATCTATTTTTTTTATTTACTAAAACTACTTTTTATCTACTTATTTATTTTGGCTAACATCGCCGGGATTTTCCCCCTTTTTATATTTCATAATTTTATATTAATCTTTTTGAAGAGGGGGGCTTTAGTTCCAGCCCCCACACTATTTAATCGTAAAGCAGATAAATCATTCTCAACTGCCTTAGTTCAAGACATACTCTCATCTTTTCACTACCGTCCCAATCGGTCTGATTGGCCAACTTGCTTTCAAGCTCGCTAATCCTCCCAGCTAGACTTTTGACACTGTCCGCAGTCATTGCATTCCCCTTTTGTTTTTTTAAACCCTTTTAGTTTGTCCATAATCCTTTTAAAACACTCAGGACAATACCCGTGAGAAATACGATTATTGGTTGACAGTAATGCGTAATCCTTTGGCGTGATGTCTATCCACGCCCTATGGACTTTAAGCCTTTTCTTGCATACGCAACAGGTGTAAACCACATCATTGATACGCATACCCTGTAAAAGAGCCATTAAGTCATTCATTGTTTGTCTCCTTTTTTATTACCATAAACGCCGTTATGGCTGACAGTAATTCCACCACATCTACCATAATCACATCGTCGCCTACTTTCAGCTCAATGTAATTATAATTATCTAGTTCATTGTTTGAAAGAAAGATTTTCTCGTCATCTAGTCCAGTAATTGTTATTTTCATAAAATAATAAGTAATAATTTAAGATAATGATAAGTAATTAAAATAATATTTTATCAGATATTAGCCACTAAAACACTTAAAATGATAATTGGCATTTGTGGCCAATGATAAGTAATTTACTGGTTTACTACCTCGGCCATATCCAGGCCGGTTGATGATTTTATTAACTCTCGGATAGCCTTACCGGTAGTTTCAGCCAATTCTGATTTTTTTCTAGTGATAGATGTTGATTTGTTTTCCATATCAAATCCATTAGAAAATGGGCAAAGATTAAGCACGCATTCTCTAAATCTTTATCGGTATATCCTTTATAATACTCACTGTTCTCCAAACACATATCAGCTAAATACTTGGCACTTATTCCAATGATTTCTCTCTCTTCTTTTATTTTCTCGTTATTATTTACCATATTATTTTTTAGTTATCTTTTTTATTTTCTAAATACTTAACTATATACTCAACTATTTTTATCATCACCAATATTATAAATCCAGTAATAAACATTACTATTATTATAAAAAAAATGACTATTAAAGACATCACCGATATTTTCACACAAAAAAGAAAAAAATTATAAAAATTTTCTAGCATATTATTCTTATTCTTAATTTATATCCCATTATCTTTAACGACTTAACCAAACTTGATATTCTGTCATCCGGCCGGATTATCTTTATCACTACCCCGTCATCATCCACTAAAAGAAATTGCATATCTTTTCTGTATCTTGCGCGGTATATCCGGTCTTATCCCTAACTATCAGCCCATATTCCAGCCCAAACTTGAAACACTGCTCAAATGAGGCCATAGTTATACCATAGTCCTTTTTTGCCAATATCTGTGCCATCTTTAATCCCATTCGGCCGTGTTCCATTAGCAGGCTTAGAATCTTAATCATATCCTCTTTATCCGGCACTATTTCCACTTTGTATCTGTAGTTTATATTTCTCATATTTTTCAAATAATAAACACGTGGGTATTTACTTAATCTTCTTATACTTAAATCCGTTAAGAATAATTATATCTTCATCTCTGAATAAATCACTGTTGACAAATTGCAAGACATCTCCGTTTTGCTTAACCGCTTCTAAGCAAATATCCTCTGTCTGTTCTTTGACAAATCGCAAGGCATATCCGTTTTGCTTAACCGCTTCTAAGCAAATATCCTCTGTCTGTTCTTTGACAAATTGCAAGGCATATCCGTTTTGCTTAACCGCTTCTAAGCAAATATCCGCTGTCTGTTCTTTGACAAATCGCAAGACATCTCCGTTTTGCTTAACAGCCTCTAGGGCTTTACTGCCCGATAAATCTTTTTTAATAGACAGTTTGTCGTAGTCTTCTTTATAATCTTGTAATTTTTCTTTTGTCATAAATTTATATTTTAAAATTTAAAAAGTTTTTATACCTGCCAAGCCTCTACCGTCTTACTGCAAAACGGACAATAACTCCAATCCGTCATATACACTAAATCGGCTTTACATTTCGGACATATCTCAATAGTCGGCCGTTTTTTAAGTTTGGCTTTCGGTTCGTTAGGTGGCTTAAAACTTATTTTGATTGAAGGCATATTTATAACTTAAATTTTAGCCGGCTGGTGGCTGAGCAAGGCCATCTCCGGTTTTACCGGTTATTTCCTTACCGCTGACCATCCAGCCAGCCAAAAGTTTAATTCTTAATTCTCTCCCGATAATACTGCGATTGAAACTCCAATAACTCTGTTTGCTTTTTTAGGTATTCAACTTGTAATTTTAAATTATTTAGCGTTTCTTCTCGCCGGTAATTATCTCTTATTCCTAAAAACACACCCCAAGACATAAAAAGTATTGGAACTAAAATTAACAGTGGTGTAAATGATTTCATAAATATTTATTTATAAAATCGTTTTCTATATCGGCTAACACTGCCTCATCGGTTATCTTACTTACTGCCTCTTGGCGAACGTTCCAATTACTGTCATTCTTGGCTATATCTGTCAACACTGCCTCATCGGTTATCTTTTTTACTGCCTCTTGGCGAATGTGCCAATTACTGTCATTCTTGGCTATATCGGCTAACACTGCCTCATCGGTTATCTTTTTTACTGCCTC
>Ga0100403_1002511_pt1 | contig 14601 bp, 19 predicted proteins | sample CryGeymet201501t_FD_83663 | JGI IMG/M metagenome (GOLD analysis project Ga0100403, IMG submission 83663) | Groundwater microbial communities from Crystal Geyser aquifers in Utah, USA - Crystal Geyser metaG 2015-01t | ecosystem: Environmental > Aquatic > Deep subsurface > Groundwater | place...
AACGATAAAATCTTTTTACATGGAGACATTACAATGGAAAAAGATAAATACTCTATTCTAAAAAGACTTAAAGGTCAAATAGTAGTGATAGGAGGAAATCATGATAAACCTGGACATACTAAAGAAATGCTTAAATATGTAAGCGGATTCGCAGGAGCTATCAAATATAAAGGCTTTATCCTTACTCACATTCCCATTCATCCTATAGAGTTAGATGATAAGAGGTTCATAGCTAATATACATGGACATTTTCATTTAAAAGTATTAGATGATAAACGTTACATCAATGTGTCAGCTGAAAATATTAATTACAAACCTGTACTATTTACAGAAATAAGCGCCCAATTCGCTATATAAAAATGAGTACTATGCAATGAGTTAGGCTAATGTTTTGAACGCATTAAATTTATTACTGGCCTGGTCACGAGACCTTAGCTGATATAAACTAAGCTATAAGTGCCAGTAATAATGAGGGCAGGGAAGAAGTAATAATAGCTTCAAGCAGGTTCGACTCCTGCTCCCTCAACTAAGCCAAACAGGCTTAAAGGCATCAGTATTCATACTGCTCTGTCGATTATGTTGAACCAATTATTATAATATGAAAAAATGGCTAATGGTCCTCTTTTTATCCCTTATGGGGTATTTGCCGAGTCAGCCTAAATCATTTCAACAGCCTATCATATTAATATCAGAAAATATAGACGAAATAGAGGATTTAAAAATTACCATTTCAGGATTTAATTACTTAAACAAAGTTCATAATATAGAAACTTTAAATATACCAAACGGCTGCCCACTAAATTTAAGCGGACTAAAGTATATAAGTGATTATTATGGAATACGATTTCACCCGATTAATAAAAAATATCAAAAACATGAAGGTATAGACCTATCAGGTATTAAAGGGACTGAAGTGTATTCAACTGGAGATGGAATAGTAGATAAAGTGTATCGTTCTAGAGGATATGGTAAACTAGTAGTAGTAGATCATGGACATAACATTAAAACCTTTTATGCTCACCTTGACGACTTTAAAGTGGTAGAAGGCCAGTTTATTGCTAAAGGAGATTTAATAGGTAAACTAGGAAATACAGGAAAATCTACAGGCCCTCATTTACATTATGAGGTTAGAATTAACGATAAAAGTATTAACCCTTTACTCTTATATTCTGACACCGCAAACTTAACAGAATCTAATATCATAAACATATTTAAAATCAAATACGATGTCACAAATAGAATATCACACGATAAAGATACCTACGCATTTAACGGAGAGTAAGAATATATTCTCCAATTACGTAGACCAAGACTTAACAGCTTTACCTACTATAATTAAAGAATACAGTTTAAAAGAATTACTTAAACTAAGAGACGAACTTACTTTAAAAAGTAATAATATTTCTAAAAGATTGTCTACAGTTAAAAAATTGACTTTTGAATATTACCAAAGTCAAATGATTATTGTTAGGGCAATTCATCATAATCTTGCTATAGTAAAAGAAGTTTTAAGTATGGCTAATACTTACATTCAAAGTACTATATTCAATAAATCAAATCTTGAAGCCCAACGGCATACCTATATCAGCGTATGCAACTCTTTAAAAAACAACTTTCAGGCTGTATTTAAAAAGGGAGTAGAGAAAGAGATTGAGGATATAGGAATTAGTATAAAACAATGCATTGACGATTTAGAAGCTTATAATGAAAGCGTTAAAGTAACGGTGCAATTAATCGAAATAGAATATGGAAAATAAACTGCTTGATAAAAGAGCAGTAAGTCTAGAAGTTGGGGATGTCGTTAATTTTAATATAATTAGCAGTTCTACACTTCAAACAATAAGTACTGAGTACGCTGTAATAGGATACTCCACAAGTACACATAAAGATAGGAGAGTAGTTGTAAAAGGCACTCTCCTATTTTCATCTTTGAATAACTTAAAACCTTTTGAAATATCTAACATACGTGTATCAGGAACTAGAATACAATTATTAGAGGTAGAAAAAAGGAAGTATAAATGGTATTTTACTATTCAACGAATAAAAGATTTACTGAAGATTCCTTTTACAAACCTATTGAAAATATTCAAGAAGTAGTAAAGGATCTAATGAAAGAGGAAGTATTAGCATTAGATACTGAGACCAATGGTCTTAATCCTTTAGAAAATAAAATTATAATGCTACAGATTGGTACAAAAACTGACCAGTATGTATTTGACACTAGGGGCCTCGATTTAAAAAAACACTTTCGTTGTCTACTTGAGAGAGAAGACATACAATTTGTAGGTCACAATATTAAGTTTGATTATAACATGCTTAAGCAATATAGTATCATTTTACAAAATGTATACGATACAATGCTAGCAGATATGGTTATTTATAATGACGAATACTCGCCCAAATGGGCTATGACTAATAAGAGATTTTCTTTAGGTGGAGTGTACTATCATCATTTTAATAAAACTGTAGAAAAAGAAACTAGATTAGAATTCACAAATTGGGGAGCTACCCCATTCACTGATGAGCAGATTAAATATGGCGCATTAGATGTAGTTTACCCACTCAATATAAAAGAAAAACAAGATGTACTTACTGCCGAATTAAATACTAGTAGATGTAACAGACTTGAATTTGCAACATTACTCAGTGTTGGGGATATGGAATATAATGGATTCTATTTAGACCCTAATAAATGGAAAGAGGCTTATCTATTTCATAAAAGAGAATTAGAAGCTTCATTTCTTAAACTTGATAAAACACTGATTAAAGATTTTCCTACTTATGAACAGAAAGCATATCAGCTGAGTTTATTTAAAGTAGTAGAAAGAAGTAGATTAACTGATGTTAATTGGAATAGCTCACTACAAGTTAAAACGTTACTTAATAAAGAATACAATATATACCCTGAAGATAAAGACGGTAAAGCCTCTGTAGGAAGAGATGCTTTGAACTTACTGTTTGAAAAGCCAGATATTATCTTAGAATTAATTACTTTTAAAGAACATGAAAAAGCAGTTAGTTCATTTGGGGAGAAGTTCCTTAATAAACACTTGTACAAAGATAGCAGATTAAGATCAAATTTTAACCAGATTGTAGGAACTGGTAGGATGTCTTCTAGAAGCCCTAAAAAATTGGGGCTTTATGTAGTGATACATAAAGAAAATTGGGTGAATTGCTGGAAAGCTGTGTCGTAAGATATGCCAATCAGCAGCCAAGCTAAACTTAGGTTAAAAGAGTTTAGAAGGTTCAGAGACTAGGAAGTGAGCCTAACAATAAACTTCCCACGAGTGCCCAATATCTGTAACCTTTAACCATTTGTTGCGTATAAGGATTAAAATACTTATACATATGCAAACAGGAGATTTTAAATATAAAATAAACCCAAATAAAATAAATATACAAAACCCTATTTATTGTTATTTGATAGGTTTAATTTCCACAGATGGTTATATAGACAATAAAAATTCAAGAGTATGTTTAAGAATGAGAAATGAAGATTCTGAAAGAGTATTTAATTTATTAAAAACTTATTTAGAATTTACAGGTCCTATTTTTACATATAAAAAAGTAGATAAAGAATTAAGAATTTCTTCCTTAGAATTAATTAAAAACTTAACTGAATTAGGATTAAATACCAATAAAAATAAAATTCCATTTCTTAACTTTGAACCTTTAACATGTATGAAAATGTATATAAAAGGATTACATGATGGGGATGGAAATGTTAAAAGAGCAAATAAAAAAGGAAAATGGTCAGGAGGAGAATTTAGATTTACTAATAATAATTTAGAATTTCAAACTAACTTTTTTAATTGGATAAAAAAATCTTTTAAAGGTAATATTAATCTTAGAACAGTTTTAAGAAAATCAGGAGAATTTTATGAAATATCTACAAGTACACATCTTGGAAAAGAATTTGTAAAATGGTTTTATTCAAATTATACAGAATATAAACTTAATTGCAAGTACAAAAAATACATGTCTATTATAGATAATGATATAGTCCGAACTATAGAGAAATCTATAGAAGTAAAGGATAAAGAGCCTTTACGATAACATAATTGAATTTACAGCAAATTCCAAGTAGTAAGGAGTATAGAAGTGCGTTCATTGCCCCTAAAGGTAAAGTAATTATCACAGCAGATTATAGCAACCAAGAAGGCCGAGTTATGGCTGACATGTCTAATGACAAGTCTTACATTGATTTTTTCAATGGGGATACAAGTATAACCTTTGGAGACGCTCACTCATTTATCGCAGAGAAGATGTTTTCAGCTTCTAAAGGAGAACATGTAGAAGTGCCACCTAAACCTCCAGAAGATAATACACCAGAAGAAAAAGAAGCTTTAGCATATTTTAATTCCCATCCTAATAAGAAACTTAGGCAGATGGGTAAAATTCTAAACTTCATGATCTCATTTGGAGGAAGTGCATTTACTTTATCAAAGACATTAAAAATACCTGAAAAAGAAGCCCAAGATTTAATTGATGCTTTTTATAAAGGATTCCCAAGTCTTAAGATAATGTTTACTAAGTTCAAAAATGAAGCTTTAAAAACAGGTTTTATTAGAATGAACACTGTAGTAAATAGAATAAGAAGACTGCCCGAATGGAAAAGGTACAAAGAACTAAGCAGTAAAGATTTTTATGATCTTACTAAAGAAGAAAGAAGTCAATTAGGTAAAATAAAAGGAAGAATAGAGCGCAAGTCGATGAACAGCCCAATACAAGGAACGGCTGGTGACTGTACTAAAACAGCTTTAGTTCTTATACGTAAAAAATTATTAGCAGAAGGTATCAGACCTTTATTAAACGCACCTATAAAACTCGTACAATGTGTACATGACGAAATATTACTAGAAGCTGATGAAAGTCACAAAGACTTAGCAGCTAGTATATTACAATCTTCAATGGAAACTGCAGGTACTTACTATGTAAAACAAGTAAAGATGACCGCTAATCCTGTAATAGGACAGGTATGGGACCATTAAATATTATTATTTACAAGAGATGTGCATATAAAATGTACTACGATAGGCTGGAATTGCCACTAAATTGAAATTCGGGCCTTATATCGGCTTAAGTAGAATTTAAAATTTGAATAAGATATATGCGTAAATAATGCCTAAATTTTTTCATATAATATCCTAAAAACTATGCGCATTTAAAATTAATTAAGCATATGGAAATTAGTATGAATATTGAATATTTGCTCAAGAATAAAATCACAGCAAATGAATTTTTAATACTTCAGATGCTGTTAGAAAATCAAGAAACCAGACTTGCTGCTTACAAAAAAGTAGTAGGTAATAGTCACTATTTTGCTTGCTTAATTAGTCTCATTAATATGAACTTTTTAGAAGTAACAGGAAACGGATTAGAAATTACCACAGAATGTATGCGTACATTTAAAGGTAAAGGATTTTTTGAAGAATTCTATATTGCCTACCCAGTGTCAGTTGTAAGACCTGATGGCAAAAGAGAATCTTTACGCACAGACCGTACACGGTGTGCAACCAAGTATAATAGACTTGCTAAACGTAAAGATGTCCATGAGCATATAATGAAGTGCTTAAATTTTGAAGTAGAAGAACGCACACAGAGCGGATCTCTAATGTATATGAAAAAAATGCCAAATTGGTTAAGTTCAGAAGCTTGGAAAGAATATGAGGAGAAGATGAAAATCGACTCTATAATAGACAATTTAAAAACTAAGCTAGATGATGGAACCAAACTCTTATAGTTCACTGCCTTATAGACATATTTCTAAAGCTGCAGATGAGATTGTAAGCTACATTAAAGATAGAAGAGAAGGAAAGAGCAAATCACTTAGTACCCGATGGTTAAAGTTTAACAACTCTTGTATGGGAGGTATTGAACCTAACATAGTAATTACAGTAGCAGGTATTAGTGGTTCAGGCAAGAGCTCTTTCGTTAATTCGTTAGAATCTGATTTATTTGATTTAAACCCCGATGTTGATTTCTGTGTATTATCCTTTAACAATGAAATGTCTAGCTCTAAACAAGTGGGGCGTAAATTGTCTTCAAAATTAAGCAAAACAACAACCCAACTTTATAGTGGTAATCCAGACTATAAACTTAGTGATAAAGATATAGAGTGTATAGAAAATAGTGCCAATGCAATGAAGAAATACGAGATCTATTATGTAGATCAACCTGGCACAGTGGAAGAAATGAGGAAGACTATCGAGTATTTCCAAAATATTAAAGCTAAAGGCCGTTGGCTTTTAGTAATGATTGACCACACACTACTAATCAAAGGAAGAGCCGGTGAGCAAGAACGAATTATGCTTGCTGATTTAGAACGTATGCTTATGGCTGCTAAAAAGGCTACTGTTTGTAACACTACCATTATACAGATATCCCAAATGAATAGGGGTATTGAAAATTCCGATAGAATAAACAACCCTTCCTTACATTACCCTAATCGAGGCGATCTATTTGGCGCAGATGCAGTTTATCAAGCATCAGATATAGTGTTAGTTATACATAGACCTGAAATACTAGGTATCAGAAGTTATGGCACCAACGCCTTACCAACTAAAGATTTTGTGTACCTACACCTCATAGAAATAAAAATTTGTGACTTTACTAAGCAATTAGTATCGAATAATCCAGTGAATTCAGAGAAAATCCTACGGGACAACTTTGAGCCAAGCCTACAGAATAACATTAAAGTAAGTAGGAAGGTGCAACGACTAATAGGTGAGGAGTTTAACCAATAAACCTGACACGAGCGCTGGACATCCCTAGTGGATGATGACATAGTCTGAACTGTATAGTAATATACAGAAGTGATAATTAAAAAAGTCACGGTAACACAATTGAAAAAATCGAGAAGGGGAACCTGGAGTATTACAATTTAAAAACAATCTTAAGTACAACAAGATTGAAAACGTTAATTAGCTTCCTACAAGCTATAATATATAAGCATATGAAATTTGCTATCAAAATAGGAACAACAACACAAGACAAACAATTGGCTAAAGCAATCAAGAAACTTACAGAACATTTCCCTACTCTAATTGTAGAAGGAATAAACCGTAAATTTCGTAAAGATACAGTAACAGATGTAAATCTTATTAACTTGTATCCTAATTTGACTTTGATTGAATTAGAAGTAAATAAAGCAGACTATTTAACATTTGGAGTATCTAAAGATTATGATATTTCTTTTGAAACTTTAGACTCTTTACCTAAATTGTTTGGAGTTATTCCAACAGTACCAGTGTACGATATTAAAAAAGATTATAATAAAGTTATCAATCTCTTAGGGGAATTCATTATTGAACTTTACCCTTTTGAAACTGTAGTAAACGTATTAAATGGATGGAAAAAACCGCAACCTGCAAAACAAGTAGTTAAATATTCTACGTATGTTGAAGTTAACGGTGTACCAGTTTCTTATTCAGAATATAACAGTTCTGTACAAGCTCCAAGTAAAATGACGTCTATTGATGCTTTATTACTTGCCTTGTTTGTATAATACAAATAAGAATAAATCCTAAAAATTGTAATTAAATGGCAACTCCGATACTAGTGATGGGGGAGATTGGAACAGGGAAAAGCGTAAGTATACGTAATCTCGATCCCAAAACTACCTTCATTATAGCATCTGATATGAAGCCATTAACTATTCCAAATAGTAAAACAAATTACAAAACAATTCTCAAAGAAAACGGCAAATTAGACATCGCAGCTACTAATTACTATGAGACGAAAGATGCTCAAATAGTTAAAGCTTTATTAACTCAGATTTCTAATACAAGACCTGACATTAAGGTAATTATAGTAGATACTATAACAAGTATCATTACTGACGAAATAATGAAAAGATCACACGAGAAAGGATTCGGTAAATATACCGATGTAGCCTTAGATGCATATGAATTAATCACTATGCTTAGAGGCTTGAGAGAGGATCTTACCATTGTAGTAATGTCTCACACAGAAGACAACTACGATTCCGAAGGAGTACTTAAAACCTCATTTAAGGTTCCAGCTGGAAAAGCAATAGGCAATCAATTTAAACCTGAAGCCTATTTCCATATGATTTTATACACGGATGTAAGCATGGTTAGTAATAAACCTGAATACAGCTTTTTAACAGAGAATAACGGCAAAAATACCTGCCGATCACCATTAGGATTATTTTCAGAATACAAAATCCCAAATGACTTGTCTTACGTGATTTCAGAATATCAGAAATACGAACAATAGACTAACTCATTTTAAACTTGCTATATGTTATATAATATAAACGAAGAGGTTACTACATCTACCTCTCAAACCTATATCAATCCAGGGATTTCTGAAAACATCGAACTTTCGCATAGAGTTGCGACTTCTCCAAACGGTAATGCATTCATTGAGTACACTTATACTAATGAGGCGGGACAAAAAGTAATCCGCACAGAATGGGAAGTAAATGAATTGCCTCAGTTTAACGATATGACCCCTGGTCAACAAAATATGGTTAGTAAGCGTGCTGAAGAAAATAAAATCAGCGTCGAAGAAGCCCGTAAATTGATCACTGAAGGCAGTGTCAAAGCTCAAATGAAACGTATTATCAATGTAGCTAAATTATTTGTTTCCGAAGATAACCTCAAAGGACAATCATTTAAAAGCTACCTTGATTTTATTACTTTCGTATCTAACAAAATAGGTACGTCTTGTAAAGATGTGAAACTTCGTGTTAAATTCGTATATGACAGAAAAGGATTTGTAAATACTCCTGAGTATGTAAGCGGTTCCAATATTTGGATCGAACGTGCGGATAAGGTTGCTAAAGAGGACTCCACTATTGAAGTCTTAGCTACTGACAAAATGCAGCGTGATGCTGTTAATGGCAGTAGAGCACCTAGAACAGAAAACCCCTTGGAAGATAATTCTTCAACAACTACCCAACTAGGAAAACCTGGGACGGGGAAAGATGATCTTCCTTTTTAATTAACCCAATATATCTCCTGGGGCAGTTAGTAATAGCTGCCCCTTTTATTTTTAATATATGTATGATACTTCTAAAGTGATTAATATTACTAAAGATGACGTACTCAAAAAAACTTCACAATATGAAATTTACGCTACTTATTTAGGTTTTAAGCCTACAATAGGTGAAGTATACATTAGCCCATTTAGAAAGGATTCTAACCCTTCATTTGGCTTATATATGTCTAGAAAAAGCGGAAATATCATGTTTAAAGATTTAGGAACTGGTGAATCTGGAGACTGCTTTAAATTTGCAAGTCTTATAGAAAACGTATCAGTTAAACAAATAATCAAAAATATTTACAAACAATATGTATCAAATAAAGTAACAAGAAAACCAATCACTGTACCTATAAAAGAGTACAAAGATTTAGATATTGTAGTAGATGATATACCTTATACAGCTGAGGGTCTAGCTTTTTGGGCAGGCTTTGGTATTACAGAAAATACTTTAAAATTGTATAATGTAAAACAAATAAAAAAATTCTGGGTAAATGCGATTGAATACTGGACAGCTACCAAAACAAGTCCAATGTTTGCTTATTTTGTATACTCCAAAACTAAAATATACAGGCCTTATTATAAAAAGCAAAAGTTTTACACTAATTGCACTTCCATAGATATACAAGGATGGGAACAATTAGATTACTCTAGGGATACAGTATATATTACAAAATCCACTAAGGATGTAATGTTACTACATGAACTTGGTTACTCTGCAATAGCTCCTAATGGAGAAGGGCACGATATACCAGATAAAGTATTAAGTATACTTAGAGATAAATTTAAACGAATTGTTATTTTATATGACAGAGACTTGCCAGGTCTAAAAGCTAGTAGAAAATTATGGAGACTTAATAAAGATCTTGATTTTTTATTTATGCCTAGAAAGACTGAGAAAGACTTATCGGATTATTATAGAAAATACGGTAAAATTAAAACTCTCAAATTATTATCAGATTATGAAAACAAATCAAATAGAATTTAAACCGATGATTGTACCTACTCTTAAAGGTATTGACAATCTAGATAACATTCCAGATGAATTATTTCCATTGTATTATATGCCATTTTTTAAAGGTCTTCCTTTATATATTAAAGATGGACGTATAAAAGTAAATGGGACAAATGAATTAGTTAAAAACTATGAATTAGGGAAGGAGCTTAAATTTCTTAGGGACCTTACTCATAAAATAGGATTTGTAATACACCTCACATTTCAATATAAAAACTTTAAAGGTAACAAACTTTATGAAGAGGTTTTAAATGAATATGGGCAATTACCTAAAGATTACAAATTACAATTTACAGATGTTGTAATTAAACATCCTAAAAGCTTAGTTAAAATGAAGCTAGACCCTAGAGATGCGAACATGTGGTTTATAGAAAATGCTCTTAAAAGAGAAAATAGTATAAAACCACATTGGTATTTTAATAGAGCTTATATTGCACCTACTAATAAAGAATTGTATGATTATATTGAACCTCGTTTAATATATGATAACGATATAGCAGGTGTAACTTTACACAAGCCTAAAAGTTCTTACCATTGTGGATTTGCAAATTCTGAAGTAGATATTATAAATATAGATCTACTAAAGGAAGAAGAGTTTACTATTATTAATTTAAAGTGTAAAGTATTACCTTATGGTAAAAAAGATAATGCTAGTATAGTAAGTGAACTTGTAATTTCTAAAGGCACTAGCATTTATATTTTAGATGTCTCTACTTTAGATATGCCCACTAGAAAATTAATGTGGGATAAAAGATCCCTTCTTTATAATAAACCTGCTATAATTGAAGTCTTAACTATTCCATCTTCAACGTCTCCAATATTTAAGCGTATTATTCGTTTAGGCGCAGAGATTAAATAAAAATATAATACGGTTAGTGGTATAAAAGTCCGCTTTTAACAGGTGCTAAATCTGGCCGTATTTTTAAATTAAGTATAATGAGACCAACAAAAAGAATTGACAAGTTCTTTGAACACAATATTATAGACCGTTTACATGATGATGACGTGTTCTCAAACGAAGAATTTAAGAATATAGCTGAAAACTTTGATAAGTTCAAAGAGTATTGGTATGCTAATCCAGATCAAAGATTTGGGCAGGTACTCATCAATCTAAGCTTAATTGAAGACAGTACTTTATTTTACAAAGAAGATTTAGATGTACTAATGCAGTATGAAGTGTATTTAGGCGACATCGTAGAATGGAAATCTTATTACGATAAGAATGAAAAACTATTAGATAAGCCTATTACTAGATTTATTAAAGATTTAGATACAAGTTATTTACATGCAATTAAGAGATTTTCTTATAAGCATATGAAAGATCTTCCTTCTGTAATTAAATATTGTATAGACCAAGAAATTGAAATAAGGAACGAAGAAGAAAAGATGCTTAAAATACTGAGAGCAAAATTTCCTGAACATTTTGAAGAATTATAATTATGATTAAAAGGACTAAAAAGTCCGCTAATGCTAAAGTTAGAAACGCTACGCCAAATATAGTAGATGGGATTAGATTTTTAAGTAAATTAGAATCTTATTGCTATAAAGCTTTAAAAGAAGCTGGTATTGAAGCAGAATATGAACCTCATAGCTATATCTTATTAGAACCTTTCAAATACAATGGAGAATCAATACGTAAAATGTCGTACAAACCAGACTTTGTAGGAGATGGATTTATTATAGAATGTAAAGGGATGATGACTGAGACATTTCCATTAAGATGGAAGATGTTCAAGTGGTATCTATTTCGTAATAATATTGAAGTAGACTTATACTTGCCAAGGAATCAGAAGCAAGTTAATGAAGTTATACAAAAAATTAAGGATAAAATAAATGGAAGACAAGAACTATTACCAACGTAAAGGATACGTATCAAATAGTGCTCTAAACTGTCTCTTAAAATCTCCAGCAACTTTCAAAAAATATATAGACGGACTATTAGAAGAAGAATCTAAAGACTATTTTAGATTTGGACAATTAGTACATCTTAGGATATTAGAACCTAAAGAATTTGATGATACAGTACTAGTATATGACTATACAGTACCTAAATCTCCTCAGCAGAAGTCTTTTGTAGAAGATGTGTATAATGTATACGATGAGGATACTTTATCAGATATCCTTACACAAAGTTATAAGCAAAATTACGCAACTAAAGAATCTGATGATAAGATACTTGATAAAGCCACGGTACTTTACGCTACTCTTAAATCATATGCAACCTTTCTTAGAATTAAGGATGTTAAAACTATAATCTCAACAAAGGAATTTGAAAAGATTAAAGATATGGAGTTAAGCTGTAGAAACCATAAAGTAGCTAAACACTTGCTATTTGATTTACCGCATCCTCTAGCTAAAGAGAATGAAGACTCTTACAATGAGTTTGAAATACTATGGGAATACAACGGCGTTAAGTGTAAAAGCTTGGTGGATAGAGTAGTTGTAGACCATACTAATAAAATAATTAAACTTATAGATTTTAAAACTACTGCTAAATTACATTCTTTTAACGAATCGTATAAAAACTTTGGATATGATAGACAATTAGCATTTTATACTAAAGCCTTAGCACATAAATTAAATCTAGAAGACTACACGTTTGAACATTATATTGTTGCATGTGATACAATTACACATGAGACTAAAGTTTTTAAAATCGACAGCATACAAGATGCTACTGAAGAAATTGAGAAACTACTAGACAGAGCTAAATGGCATATAGATAATAACCAGTATGAGCATAGTATGGAATACTATACTAAAGATGGATACGAAACACTCTAGAACTAATACTACATTATTTTTATTACCATTACTTGGAGATAGTAGGGATTATTTAACTAATCATAATAATTGGTTTATTAATTCATATTTAAAAGATGATTGTATAGTACTAATTTACAGTTATAACTCTGTAGAGGTACTAGAATACAAAATGCTTACCCCTGATGTAAAAGAAACTATCAAATATTTCACAGAGGGCTGTTACAGTCAAATACCAGATAAACACAAACAGACAATACTTAAATTTTGGGACGCTAAAAAAGGCTCAAAATTACATAATATACTCTACCCTGAATATTTTCATATGGAGAATTATGGTAGACCAATAAAGGCTGAAATATGGCCTAAACCTAACATGGAATTAGAAACTTATAAACCTTAAGAAATGAACCCTTTCACAATAAATTTAATAAATAGGCTTCTTAGCCAATTCAGTTTAGTGTGGGAAAATGAAGTATTATACTATGTACACCAATTACAACATGATGTTGTAAAAGTAGAAGTATCTCCTGACCCTGATGACGTATTAAATTTATTAGGGCTTCCATCAGATATAGGTTACAATATAATATACGATTCCCACCTTATTGCAAGTAGCAGGTACTTTAATTGGAAAGTACTTAAAAAGAACAAAGACGAAATAAGGCCATTTTTAGCCTTTTTAAAGGACTATAACTATAAAACTAGTACTTATACCAGAAATGGTATTAACGTCATTAAAACGCTTAAAAAGCACCTTAATTTGGATATTACATCTCTTATTAACTCCGTAGTACCTGAAGATTACGATTTTAAAGAAATCAGGAATAAATACAATGGCAAATTAGTAAAAAGATGGATAAAAGAAAATGAATGTAACGAAGTATTTTGGGTAGTAGATAAGGGATTTAAATCCTACATTATGAAATATAATGAAAGTAACTTTGACTATTACCTATACAATACTTCAGCTAAACACATACGGATAGATTTTATAGATTTCATATTATTTAGAAAAGCGTTTCCAGAACAGTTAGAAAATCTAGATTTACCTTTTTAGACTATGAAGACAGAATTTAAATCTATTAAGATAGGTAAAGACTTTAAGTTATATAATGACAGTCCCATTACCTACACAAAGAAAACTAAGAATGATGCCAAATGCAAGGATGCAGAATACGGCATCATACTAGCAATTGATCAGGTTGTTTTTGCACAAGACAAATGATTACCCAAAGCCTCAGCTATTAAATTAGTTGGGGCTTTTTTTATTTAAACACTATTACTATGTTTAGAGTATCAGATACAGATGATTACACTATTTTAGGTAGAAAAAGAAGATGCACCAGCTGAAAAAACAAGTATACAATCAATGAAGGGTTTTACTTCTAAGTACAAAAAAGAATTGGAAGATGTTCTTTACTTAGATAGTGAAGATATTCAGGCACTTGAAGACATGATGATTAAATCAGTACAATAAAAATATATTATATGGTTAAAGTAACTAAAGAAGTAGTTGAACAAGCTACAGAGTCTAAAACAGCTGAAGCTGTACTTAATACATCTTTACAATTTTCTAAATCTTTAGACAAAGTTAATGAGAAGCGTATTGGAGATGTAGAAAGATATACAGAAGAGATTACAGATCTTAAAGTTGAAAACACTATTCTTAAGAATCAGGTTGAAAATCTTAGAGTTGAATCTGATAAGATTTTAATAGGCAATGCTGGCCCTTTTGGCTCGACTACGTTTATTAAACGAGATCTGAATGACAGTCGTGTAAAAGATTTATTAGACAAGTCTCTTACAGATGA
>Ga0100403_1002513_pt1 | contig 14592 bp, 7 predicted proteins | sample CryGeymet201501t_FD_83663 | JGI IMG/M metagenome (GOLD analysis project Ga0100403, IMG submission 83663) | Groundwater microbial communities from Crystal Geyser aquifers in Utah, USA - Crystal Geyser metaG 2015-01t | ecosystem: Environmental > Aquatic > Deep subsurface > Groundwater | place: USA...
AATTGATCCACTTCTTTTGAATTCTCAACAGCAATTGTCATGGCATCTTGTACGCTCTCAGGAAAACCAATTCCTGCGTTGTAAAAGCTCTCTGGCTCAAGTTCTAAGTCTTCATTATTATCAACTTGAAGGATAAGCTTAAGAGCAAACTCTTCAGCCTTTAGCATTTCCTTTCCATTGACCAATTGAGTTTTGGCATTGATGACATCACGTTGAGTTGAATAATATTCAGCAAAATCGATCGAACCAAGATCATAGGCTTCTTGGCTTCTCGCTGCAATTTGATTTCTAATTTCGAGTTCTTCTCCAAGAGTTGAAATCATTTCTTCGTGATACTGGTGTAAAAAATAGTTCTTCTCAAGATCTTCAAGAAGGTTCTTTTTAACGATGGTTTGGTTGATGTCAGCTGCTACTGCGAGGTCTTTAGAAGCGGCGGCATCAAAGAATCTTTGTGGTTCAGGAATGATTGAACGTAAAACTAAATATTGATAATCGAAAAGGAGAATATCAATACTGAAACTTGGCAACAACTGTAGGGTTTTTACTCTGGCCTGGTTTTGGGCCATAACATACTTCTCATAAGCGATAGAAACAGAAATATTGTCATTAACCACTCTGTCTTTTGCAAGGCTTAGAGTTAATCTCTCTGCTCCAAAGCTTGGTAAAGCTAGGAATTGGAATAAAACAAGAAAAGCTGCCAAATTTGACTTCATAATTTATGCCCCCGACACATCACAATATATTCAAGACTCATTACAACAAAATGAAAACGATTGATAGTCCCATTTTTTAAAAATTACTTTTTTACCCACCAATAAGTGGTATACCCCGACTCAAAGGATTCGATGAAACCGCTTTTAACTGCAAATTCCTCAACCTTTCGTGTCCAATTTAAGTCGTCATTATTTTCAGGATCAAAGCTTGAAAGTAGAGAAATTTCAAAGGCTTGATCAAGATCACTTCCCATAAGAACTGCCTTTCCCATGCAACGATAATCACCATGTTGATAGGCCAGTCTATAAGTAAAGAAATCTTCACCGCTCTTTTGCCATTGGCAAGATTCATTGGGGCCCAAAACAAAACTTGGAATTTGCACAATTGGTCTATTCAAATCAAACGTTACAAGTTGACCTAACTCTTCAATAGATTGGCGAGAATAGAACAGTCCCTTTTTGCTGATAAAGGAAGGTTTAAAGCCAGCAGGAATGGGTAGCTTCTTTAAGAAAGAACCATTCCATTGATAAAAGGTTTTATCAAATTGTTGATCCCAGCGTCCTCCGTTGAGAGAGTTAAAATAGACGCTTTTATCGACTTGAATTATATCTGTAACCATTTGATCTAATTGGCGAATATTGAATTGATCTCCATCTAAAAGTTCAACTGAAAAAGACTGAGGAAATTCTTCACTGACCAGCTCTTCGATAATAAGTTTTTTAAATTCAGCAGATGACCAAGTCAATTTTATTTTATAACGACGACCTAGATCTATTTTGTGTGCCTTACTCTTCGCAAGATTGAATACCACTGGAAACTGAACATCAGCATCAACGTCATTGTAATCAAATATCGCCAATGGAAATTGATAAGAACGCAAAATCAAATTTTGAGTTTTAATATTGAGATCACCTTTTAATGTATCTAAATCAAAACTTTGCTTGTTTAACAAATCAAAAAGGATCGCTTTTTGATCTTTAAAAAAAAGAAGTGATTGATCTAAGACCGCAACTTCAGATCGATCTGCAATCGCAAATAATTGAACCTCACGATTATTTAATTTTGTGATGTAAAACTTATTATTTCCACTAAAAAGAAAAAGTTCTTCTTGGTCCTTCAAATGCTTTGGTGCTTTTTGGAAATTGATGAGTGTTCTAAGCAAACTTTCAAATTGAAGAGGTTCCCACTTTGCACCATTTAATATTGAAAATTCAGCGTTTGAGCGATCGTAGAGATAGGCTTTTCCTTTTGAAGTCAAATAGAGGTCCTCATTAAGATCAGCTTTATGTATAACGGTTTGTGTTTTAAGGTCCATAAGAGATAACTTATCCACCAACGCCATTTGATTTTCTGAAACAAATAATTGACTGGATACAGGTAAAACAATTCCGTTCAGTCCATCCTCAAGAATACCCCAACGACGTGATTGAATTACGGTGGGGTCTGCACTGAAAAAGGGCACACGTTCTAACCACTCGGTGAGTGTCAAATTCTCAGTACCTGAATCAAATTTTGACAAATGGTATTCAGGTACTTCTTGCGCACAACTATTCAAATTGAACATTTCACAATAATTATGAAAATCAGCATAAATCTTTTTGAGTTCGAGATCGATGTGAAAAGTATTGCGGCTCAACCAAAGATTATTTTTAGGAAAACAATCCGTGTCGAAACATGGATTCGTAATATTTGCCTTTCTTTTCTTTAAGTTATCTAAAAGTGACTCAAACAAAGAAGACAAGAAAGTCTTATAATTTAAGCCCCATCTCTCTATGATAGAGACGTTAGGATCACTTGAGGCCAAACCTTTTGAGAATAAATAATGAATGCCATAGAGAGAAACCTCAGTCTTTTGAATTAAAAGAGAAGTTTCCTTTTGAGCACGATTCCATTTTTCTTTCATTCCAGGATTGAGACTTTCAAATTGTTGAACTAATGAATCTAAATCTTCGAACTTTTTGAGAAGTTTCGAATCTCTTGATGGTGTACTCCAATCATCCCAAGCAGAGCTTCCATTCGGACAAGAACGTTGAGAACAGTAGGCATAACCATCTTCCACGATTTTAATCCTGCCCTGAATAGCATCTACGATATCTTTAATTCCATTTTCGATAAGATTTTGTGGATCGTAATTAGTCTTCACTCTAGATAAAACAAATTGAATAAAAATTGGGTTTTGCTCTTTAAGTTTAGGGTCGTATTGCTCTAAAGAATAATCCGAATGTTTTTGAATACTCTTAAGAGAAACACTGTCACCATCATACAATACAGATCTAAAGGCCATAAAAGACTTAACGCCTTCAACTGGCCAATCCTGATCGGCCATGACTTCACGAACAAGTGCACGTACCTGCCGAGGCGTGGTAGAGGTTAAAGTATAAAGAGGAAGTCCAAAGGGATCATCAAAATTATTTTCCGAAATAAACTTAACATGATTGGACTCTTGATTTTGAGTTAGAATGAACGTACCGACTCTCAATCCTTTACGAGTGAGAGCGACCGGGTAGCCATCTCTCACGATGGTACGAGTGCTTGATAAATCCATCACATAACTTAAGGCCGTAAGAAATAGCTCATCGTTATACCATTGATTCGCTGTTGGTATTTTCTTCCATTTCCTTGGCATAGAAACGTTACTAAAAAGATTTGAAGTATCGGCCAAGGTACTTGCCATGGGAAGACCATTTATCCGAGCAAAAATCCATCTTAATCCAACAACTGCATCAGCACAGTCAGTACTCAATTTATATTTCTGAAAGAAATCTTCTTTAACGGAATCGGTAATCCATTGAGAGTATTTGTTCTCCCATTCATCGCTCCATTGATTGCGAACTTCCCAAATGACCTTGTTACGTGTTCTTTTTTCACCCAACTGAGGTTGCAGAACCGGCCAATAGCTCAAGCCTGATGCTTTCTCAAAGTCTTCGAACTTAAAATTGATATAATCAAGGGCTTCACTTTCTAATTTGAAATCAACTTGACTGGTCTTGTATTGAAAATCTCCAAATTCTTGATGATAGCTTTTGACACTAACAACTTGATTCGAAAGAGACAAAGTCACGTAATCACGGCCAGTAGAAGTCTTTTTTATCCAAAGCTCAGCACTCCACGAACGAGAACTCAAGAAGAACGTCATCATTATTGTTAATGAAATACGAAAAAATGCCACAAACAACCCCATAAGCACCAAAGAAACTGAAATAATTTCAATTCTTAAACCTTAAATTGACAACGATGTCATCAGCCTAGTAAAAAATGCATAGTTTGTATTATTAAAACCTAAGGTTCTTATGAACATTCAGAAATACACTTTTTTTCCTTTAGCCTTTTCTCTTGTTTTGAGTCAGGGCTTAATGGCAAAAGATAAAAATCTACTGATTGAGATGTCTCCTTACGTATTCTCAAAAATATCTGGAGCTGATCAATTGTTTGCAAAAACTGACAAATTGAGAACTCAAGATGGCCTATATCGTTTTAAATACAAGGAATCAAAAATTTCAACGCTATCTAAATTAGTACATGACAATTTAGAAAGATGTGGTGGTTTTCGTGTTGTTAACGAAAATGAACGACACTCAAACCAGGTGGTAGAAAAACTTCTACGAAGTCCACCCGATTACCAAGTTAATCAATCGACTTTAGTTGAGAGTTGGTTTGAAACCATTGAACGTGCTCCCATGAATGAGATCATTACCCACCTCTCAAGCTACAAAACTCGTTACTACACTTCTCCGGAAGGAATCGAAGCCATGAGATGGATTTCTCAAAAATGGCAAGACTTGACTAAAAATAGAACGGACATCAAAGTCGAATTACATAAACATAGCGGTTTCGAACAAGAAACTGTAATCCTCACAATCCAAGGAAGCGAAAATCCCGATAAGATTATTATATTGGGAGGCCATGGAGACTCCATCAATACAGACAATGAAGGACCGACTTCAATTGCTCCCGGGTCAGATGATAATGCAGCAGGAATTGCAGTTTTAAGTGAAATTTTAAGACAAGTTGTTCTCCATAATTATCGCCCTAAGAATACTATTCAGTTTATCGCTTATGCCGCTGAAGAAGTTGGAATACGTGGTTCTTATGATCTCGCTCATTTTTATGCTCAACAAAGAAAAAATGTTATTGGAGTCATGCAGTTTGATGGAACAAATTATACTGGCCAAACTTTTGATATGGCCTTGATTGCTGACAATACAAATAAAGCTCAAAATTTGTTTGTCGCTTCACTGATAGATACCTATCTTAAAGTAAGTTGGAAATATGATGAATGCCACTACGCTTGTTCAGATCATGCCGCCTGGAACTATGAAGGATACTCTGCAAGTTACCCGGTTGAAACAATAGGGAGTGAACAAAATCCTTATATTCATACACCAAAGGACACTTTTGATAAGTCCAATTTTGATACAGAACACGCAGAAATCTTTCTGAAACTAGGAATCGCCTATCTCATTGAATTGGATCAATAATGTCGAAACTTATTTTAAAAACAAAAAAGATTATTCAATACTCACTGGATTCAAAGCCTGTCAGATCCATACGTAAAAAAGCTTATGATCAAAAATTTTCGAACAACCAGTATTTGAATTTATTTCGTGGAGTCTACCAAAGCTTTGCTGATGCCGAGAAAGCTTCCCTTGATGGTCAAAAGCCCGCAAGCTATGACAATAAAGATTCTGCTTCCATGTATAAAGATTTTGCGACAAAACTATTCCCGCAAGACTATCCCAATCTCTTTTGGCTTCAAAATAAATTAAGTACTGTTAGCTCGGTTTATGATTTTGGGGGGCATATAGGAGTCAAATACTATAGTTACAAGTCCAAAATTGATTTGCCTAATAATTTTAAATGGTTTGTTCATGATTTGCCTGCAGTCATGAATGAAGGGAGAGCCTTTGCTTTAAAACAAGGGGTTCAAGATCAACTTTTTTTTAGTGAAACGTTGAAAGACATAGAAAAGATTGATTTTTTGATGGCGTTAGGTTCACTTCAATATGTCGACATTTCATTTCATGAAATTTTAGCACCACTTAGTAAAAAACCTAATTATATTCTTGTCTCTATTCCCTCGAGCAAGAAGCCTACCTATTATACTGTAAATTCAATTGGAACTGCTCAGTGTCCCTATATCATTCGCAATGAAGATGAATTTATTCAGTCAATTCTTAAATTTAATTATAAATTAGTTGATCGATGGGACATCCCTAACAAAAAATGCGAAATCCCTTTCCACGATGACTATAGTTTACATTCTTATACTGGCTATTTTTTTAGTTTAGATTAAATTCGAGAACACTATCTTCTCGACCGTTAGCGTCTTGAGTCATTAAGATATCGGGCTCAATCCCTACACCTTCAATGATTTGACCTGAAGCCGTCCAAACTTTACAAGCAGGAACAACAAAAATATGCTGGCCATCAAAAACGGTATATTCTCTAGGGTCACCAACTCCACCGTGAGTTTTTTCACCATAAAGTTTGGCCCGTTTAAGATCTTTCAATACCGATGCCATTAGATCGCAAGATGAGAAACAACCTGGACCAATCAAAACGTTTAAATGATTTTTTAAAAATCGTGGTCCAGGGTTAAGAGACTCCGTTATCTTTTCCGCCCAAGGATTTGTTGTATTTAAAAATTGATACAAGGACCTTTTGTAACCATACTCAGTTTTTTTTAAATATTGATATTGATAAATGTCTACCTTTTTAGAAAAGAAAAAAGAGAGAGCATATTTTAATTCATCATCTCCGCCTCCGCCATTTTCTCTGAGGTCGAGAATGATTTGATCATTATCATTGACAGCATTAATAGCTTTATCAAATTGCGCTTTGAATCTGTTAAGAATGACTTTTCTGCTCTCTGACTCATTTTCCTGACACCAAAAACTCCAAAGTTCTATTAATACTTTGGATTTTGATATTCGCCGACTTCTGACACATTGAGGTCCCTGGGTTTCGAGCAAAGTCGATTTTAATTGAATTTTTAAGATTCTGTTTGAAGAATCTTTTACTTTTATCATTTTTATTTTTTCTTGATTTAAGGATCTGAATAACCGGTAACGCCTTCCCCAATCTGTTGAAGCATGGACAGACCATTTCATTTGAAGCAACCACTTCTCTACTTCAACATCATCAATTTCGATAATTTTATATTTGTCTTGCTTTAACTGAGGAAGGCATTGATCACATTTTCGGATGTACTCTGAACTCGGATAAAACTCTATTCCATTTGTATGAACAGGTTGGTTGACTTTCGATTTAATTGATAAATGGCCATCATTCATTTGATTTAATAAGTTACTTATTTTTTCTAAATCGTCAGATCCTTTGGCATCTGAGAGTGTTTTAATTTTATTCAAGATTTCTCGTTTTTGATCTTTATGATTCAACTCAAGATTAGCATATTGATTTTCTAATAAATATATTATGCTCGATTCATCTCGTTGGTATTGAATAATGAAGAAAATACTAAGAAGAGTTAATAGGCCTATGAAAAATTTAAGGACGCGGGCCATATAACATTCCACTTCCAAAAAAAGTATAAAAGACATTTTGCGGGTGATTTGGATCTATCGTAATTGATCTTCCATTCTGCTGATAATGAACGGTCTCATTATTTTGCCAAGTCGTACCACCATCAGTCGAATAGAGTGCTCCTCCCTCTCCCCATTGTCCATCAAGTTGCCAGAGTCCATTGACATATACATTTTGAGGATCGTCTTGATCGATTACAACCGATAAAGGGTGTGTATATTGTTGGAGACGACTCCAAGTTTGACCACCATTTGTCGTTTTCCATGCACCCGTCGCTAGCCAATTTCGATTATTTTCATAATCAATAAGCCACATTTGTTGACGATTACTGCCAACAGAAAAGTCGATAGCAAATCCAGTGGGATAATACCAAAGTTTTTCTTGTGCACTTACACCTGAGGGTCTCTGAACTGTTCCGCGAAGAAGTGTCCATTGATTGGTTGAATTGTTTAACTTATAGATTCCAGTTCCTAGTGAGTTGGTGAAATCAGGTGCATCTCCAGATAAGAGAGCATAGACATCTCCGTTTTCTGGATCAACTTCAATTTGTGGAATGATTTTAGTCCCATTTGGAAATCCTGAATTATAATAACTCCAGGTGACTCCACCATCATTTGATCGAGCAACTCCATCTCCTTGACTACCTCCATAGAGAATTTTTCGGATATGATCGAAACCGACAGATAAAAATTGGCGATTATATGTCGCATTATTTGGAGTCAATCGCTTCCAACTTCTACCTCGATTTGAAGAAGAGTAAATTCCTCCTTCACTCTTCGTAGCATTCGCATGCCAACTAATGGGATAATCGTGCTCCGCTCCAGAGGCAGCATAAACCAATTGGTCATTGTCTGGATCAAAGGCATAGTCGTAGAGACTATTATATCCAGCAGATATAACTCTAAACGTATTGCCTCCATCTTCAGAAACAGTTCCTGAAATATCGGCCATTGCAGCATAGGCAATTTGAGAATTCTGTGGATGAAACTTAAATTTATAAACAGTTGTTACTTCGAGACCTGTTGATGCCCATTTTTTACCAGAGGTTCGATTTCCGGTATCAGCAAATTGAGTGAATGGGGCTTGCCAATGCTCTCCACGATCTTTTGAAGTATGTAAAAAGAAATACCCTGTTCCTCCCATTGATGCGGGAGAACGTTGGTGAAGATCAAAACTTTCGTAACCATTATCATACCAACCAATTTCTAATGCTGGAGCACTATATTCGAGGCGGCTCGCATCCCATGGTCTAAAGGGATTAATATCCCAATTCATTTGGAAGAGCTGTAATGTCCAACTTTGTCCCGCATTTTCACTTCTCCAAACCTTTGTTCCATATTGTCGAATCCAATGAGTTGATCCTGTAACAACAAGTGAGTCTGAATTATTCTCTGCCATTTTTAAATAATCGCCACCTTCTTTGCCTGTATTAATGAAATTAAAATTATTCTGGGCCACCCATACAAATCCACAATGAGCATAGTGATCATTCAGAGCACTCGCTCCCCAATCATTTAAGTAACGAGCAACTGATTGACAGGCGTTTTGTCCATCATTATCAAGAATTGCAAAAGTAACCTTACTTCGATCACGACCAGCAGTGAAGGCCCGAATTTTTGCAGTCCCAGCGGAATAGACCTTAGTCCAATTCACGCCAAGATTATTGGACTTCCAAATACCTTCGCTCGTTGCATGATAAAGAATTTGCCCATCTTTATGATAATCAATATAAGTTCCTTTTGACTCTCCACTTATTCCGCTAAGCTTATTCCATGTCACTCCGTTATTTCGACTCTGCCAAAGGCCTTTATTAGTGCCTGCATAAATATAATTTTTGTCGTAACTATGCGGTCGCCAGTAAAGAATTTTCTCTCCTGAGACCAATCTAAAATCAACTTGGGCCCAAGTTTTTCCAGCATCTGTACTGCGTACAACATCTCGAGCACCTGGTGCGTGCAACAAAACCATAGGGTCAGCAGTAAAACCTACTCCAACAGAGCTCTTAAGATCTGAAGAAAAAGTTGTTTCAAAGTGATGTACAGGCTCCCAAGTAAGCCCTCGATTGGGACTGCGATAGAGAGTCCCCATATCTGTTCCAACCATCCAGAGAGAGCTGTAAGGTGAAATGGAAAAGCCACTCATGGCCCCGCCTCCACCAACTCCCCTAGGGAAATACTCTCTTTGTGAAGGGTCCTCATTTAATTCATATTCAGAAACTGGAGCATAATTATATTCATCAACTGGCGTCGGCGTTGGCGTCGGCGTTGGCGTCGGTGTCGGTGTCGGTGTCGGTGTCGGTGTCGGTGTCGGTGTCGGTGTTGGTGTTGGCACTGGTGTCGGTACTGGTGTTGGCACTGGTGTCGGCACGGGTGTCGGTGTCGGCTCAGGAGTAGGAACTTCAGGAGGGACAGGAACACAAGCTCCTAACGAAACTAGCGTTATCCCAACGAATATGTAATAAAAAAAGCTCCTCTTCATGAGGAGCTTTTCGAGTTAAATCACTAAAAACAGTAAAGACTTTTGCGAACACGGCCTTAGCAGAAAGTTTTACCTCTAAGATAAATTAATTGAGAGGTAAAAAGTAAAAAGCTCCGTCTTTATGGGCGTGCTTTTGAACAATCATCCCATAACCAGGATAGTTTACACCATCGATTTCAAAATCCCGACCAAAACTATCTGCGCCCCAGCTATTCTTGAAATAATAAACACCTTTATAAGTAAAAGTTTTCATCGTTCCGTTTGCCATCTTAATTGTTTTCTTAACGATGCGATTATCATCAAATCCAACCACTAAAATAGAGTGACCTGCCGGTTTTTTTGGAGACTCTTGTGCGTCCATTGAACCTGCTTCTGGATTCCCAACAATTCCTTGTGACCATTGATTCATATCACGGCCAATTCTCATTTCATCGGCCTTGCGATGGTTCCAAGCACCATAGAAAAAGTCAATTTCAAGCACAACAGGATAACCTTGAATAAGAATATTCTTAATTTGAGAAACGTTATTGAGATTGTAATAAGTGTTAGCGAAAGAAATATAATCGTTACGGAATTGATAAGCTTCTGTTCTAGCAGTGACAAATTCAGGATCATAATAAGGTGCATTTTGATCGAGGATTTGTTGATCAGCGAGTCCTAAAAGTTTTGGATCGCGGTGAACGATATAACATGAAGTTTGCTGAGAACCTGATAAATGTCCACAACGATCTTCTTTGAGTGAATTAAAACCGGTCACCCAATCTTCACCAATATAAGGAAGAGTCGATTCTGAAGGCATTCCATAACGACGAATGGCTTCGAAGTTTGATCCTGCGTATGAACCATCTGAAGTTTTGTTTCTCACAGCTGTGTACTGTAACCATTCTTCAGAGAGATCGATTGTTGAATTGAATTGTCCTTTCTTGATCAGCAAACCTTCAAGATAAGCTGTTGCTGAAAAAATTGAACAAGTTCCACGAGATTGTTGAGAACGAATTGGTGATTGGAAGCCAATAATGGCCTCAACATTATTGCGTGGATAAGCTTTGTTAAGCGCACCACGATCAGCTTTTGGGTGTTGTAAATTCTTATAAGCCGAATCTAGAAAAGCTCCCTCTTGAGCGAAGGCGATAAGTGGCAAAAGGAACATAAGTGCGAAGACGTTTTTCATTTCTCTCTCCTTAAATGAGTTGGTCTTGAATAGTCAAAATCAATTGCGCGCAACCTACACCCTGTGCCATGGATTGCCAAATTAACTTAATTAATCCACATTTATAGGCCAAACTTATACCTAAGGCTTCTCCATGCGCATGTTTTATAATATTCTGATAACTTGCCTTCTTTTATGCGCTGCGCCTGTTACTTATTCTCAAATTTCACCCACTGATCCAATGCCTCTTCCTTCTCCAAATCCAACGCCTAAACCTTGGGCCGATGAATTTATGGGTTATCTTTTTAGTGAACTCGGTCATCAATGGAATCAAGCGGGTGATCACTTCACCTCGACTCTTTTCTCTGCACTGACAGACCGTCAACTTTTCTCGACTGATCTTTTAGGGGGAAACCTCTCACTCAATGTGAAAAGAAATATTTATGATAACCGCGATATTCTCGACACCTGGACCGTGGTTGATATTTTTAATGTCCCTCTCTCTTACAATCTACCGATTGCAGATTGGATTGAACTCGACAGTGGACCTGTTTCAGTTGGACTCGGATTAACGTTTGAAATGTCCGCTCTTAATATCCGTCAAGTGCGTCCTCACGATATTGTCCTTGAACCCAAAGTTTCAGATCTTAAAGATGAAATTCAGACTCAAGTTCAAGCAATCGATCAAGATGAAACTCGCGATGATGATATTATCGAAGCTCAAGACGAAGGAGTTATACCTTGGAGTAAGCTCTCACCTCTCGTCATGGCCAGATACTCAAAGCTGCTCAATCTTCTCACTCACCCCTTACGTCTACCACTGACTTCAAAGAAGGCCTTAAAGATGCATAAAGGTGAAATCAGTTCATGGCTCGCCAGTGGCACGGTTCAAATTGGAGCCTCAGTCGGTTGGAGTGTCGTCAATCCAACTGGTCTTGGTAATGCACAATGGGGAGCTGGTCTTTCAACATATATCAATGGCCGCTACCAGTTCTCAGTTCATAAAGAAAATGACGATAAAGTCTTATTGAAAATGACTCGCCTCCAAAATAAAGGTCGCAATATCGTCTTGGGAAATGCTGAAATCAAAAAAGAAATTTTCAGCGGTTTCTTAGTCTCTGACAATAGGTATGGAACCATCACCGCCTCAATCATTCCATTTCAAGTATTGTTGAATACCAATGCCGCTAAACAATTTGATATTGCCTATCGCTTTGATCTGACCAAGATAGAGGCCAGAAAAGCTTATGCCAAGGCCGTGATGGGAAGAACCGCTTTAGCGGAAGAACTCTCTCACGTTGCAGACAGTGGGGTTACTTGGGCCTTTCAAAGAGAGATGACTTCTCGATCAGTTTCTCGCTCGCATCAAACTCTTTTGACTGTAGTTTTTCAAAGAGCATCTCATCATTCTATTACATTAAGTGAAGCCACTATTTCGACACCCGATGAAGAAAGACAAATTTTTCGCGGAATCACTTCTCAAACTCGTGGTCATCGTACCTTTTGGGGAATTCTCGAAGGAAAACGTTATAGCTTTGAAACAACCTTTGACGATCAAGAACGATCAACCCGTAAAGATGAAGGATTGATGATTGAGGCGCAATTCAACGACAATCAAACCAATTCTCGCGAAATGAATGAACTGATGGATGAAGTAGAAGAAGGGATTCAAAAGCCTGGTCTCTTTCAACGCCCCTCGCTTTATGATCCCTCAACTCTTTGCCGTGCCGAAGAGAAAGATTGTCGCCCTTCACTGTTGAAATTCGGGCGCTCGAGCTTCTATTATAAGATTTTCCTCGATCAAAAAGTTTTGAAAAAACTCAAAGATGTCTCAACCAAAGAAATGTGGAAGCATCTCGAGTATGCCTTTGGTGTAAAAGAAGGACACTGGTCAAATAAAGGAAAGAGATGGTTAAGTTCTTTGTGGCGACTCCCTCTTGCTGTGACTAATATTCCTCTGAATATTTTAGATCTCCATGTGAAAGAAGGGTCAAAACTCATACTGGCCCAACAACTCATGAGGCGCTTTAAAGATTGGCAAGACATTAGTGAGCCTAAAGAGCAGGCCCATGAGTTGGCGCGCTTTTTTAAATCACAGTACTATTCACGAGAAATGATTCGTTTGGTTCGCCACGCTCTTAAAGAGCAAAAAATACCTTTTTATGTGAGTGCCCATGCGCCAGAACTTTTTGGCTCACTCTCGACTTCTAGTGATGAGGCCCCACCAACACCTGGGCAAGACCCAACCACCGAAATTATCGATTTTGACAGGATGGGACCTCGTACCACTTATGACCCAGAAGCAAAGCTCAATAAGTTTGGCGTAGAAGTCTTAAACAAAGACGAAGTCCAAATTCGTTTTGAACTTCCAGCCGAAAGTCACGCGCTTTATTGGAGAGCGGATAAGATTCGCGGTTGGTTAGGAAGCAAAAAGCTTATTCGATTAGTGACTTCAACTTCTCACCTTCCTACAGGCATGAATGTCATTACGTTAAAGAGAAATGAATCTAATGGGGAATTTCAACAATTGGCGGATCACATTTTTGCCCATAAAGAAATTCGTCTGATGGTCGCTCTGGCCATTGAAAGCAACCATTGGGGAGCGATTCAAAGTAAAGATATCGTTCTTCGTTAAAGAATGGGCGAGAACAGACGTGAAGATTTAATCAGGATCTTTTCCCAAGTCGTCCATTGATCGGGATCAATCAAAGGATATTCTTGGGCTGAGCTAAAGTCATTGAGAAACATCTCTCTCACTTTTTGAGTAAAATCTTCATCAACGATGACAGCGGTTACTTCAAAATTTAGTCTGAAAGATCTGTTATCCAAATTAGCAGTACCAACGGCGGCCATTTCTCCATCTACTTGCAATGCCTTCTGATGTAAGAAGCCATTGTCATACATATAGAATTTAACACCTGCTAATTGAAGGGGATAAATATAATCATAGCGGGCCCAATAAACCATCACGTGATCAGGTCTTTTAGGAAGCAAGATGCGCACATCAACGCCTTTTAAGGCGGCAAGCTTAAGAGCACTTTGAATTTTTCCATCGGGTACAAAATAAGGAGAGGCAATCCAAAGTTCAGATTGAGCTTGATTAATAATATGAGTGAAAAAGAGTCCACAAGATTCCATCGGATCAGCTGGTCCCGAAGGTAAAATCAGAATTTTGTTATTTTCTTCATATGAATGAGACTTCCAACTGACTTCGGGAATTTTCTCAGTACTCCAATACCAATCTTCTAAAAAGGGAATTTGCAAAGCCAGAACTGCTGGTCCGCGCAATTCAAGATGAGTATCTCTCCATGGAGATAAAGCAGGATCGAGCCCCACGTACTCATCTCCGACATTATGGCCTCCGAGAAAACCGACTTCCCCATCGACAACCACAATTTTGCGATGATTTCTAAAATTTATTTGCCAAGGATAGGCCGGGCCTTTTCCTAATTTAAAAGAATCGATCTCAATTCCATGAGAGGCGAGCTCATCGACATAAGCGGTGCCTAATTCACGGGAGCCAATAGCATCGTAGAGGAAATAAATTCTCACTCCTCGTTTGCGAGCTTGAATGAGATGAGACTTCAATTCGTTTCCAAGACCATCGTCATCCACAATAAAAAAGAGGATCAAGATATAATCTTTGGCAGAATCGATGGCCGCAAAAATGGCATCGAAAGTTTCCCGTCCATTGATTAAAAGTTTTA
>Ga0100403_1002516_pt1 | contig 14578 bp, 19 predicted proteins | sample CryGeymet201501t_FD_83663 | JGI IMG/M metagenome (GOLD analysis project Ga0100403, IMG submission 83663) | Groundwater microbial communities from Crystal Geyser aquifers in Utah, USA - Crystal Geyser metaG 2015-01t | ecosystem: Environmental > Aquatic > Deep subsurface > Groundwater | place...
AAAGTCCCGATCGCTCCAGGGTGTGAGGTCTTGCCGTTGCCAAGAATCGCCGCAATGCGGGGGTCGATGGTCGATTCCTCCCACCCGTACCATTCGTTGCTCAGACGCTGGCCCTCGGGGCTGCTTCCAGTCCCATGGCAGTGTTCACACTCGGCAGGTTGTTCCTGGAGATACCCAGGCCACTTGACCTTGAGAGGATGGTCAAAATCCAGCGGTACTCGTTTCAGTTCGCGTCCCATAGTAGAAGTTCCTTAGTGATATTTCACGCCGACCCAACAGATCTCGTGGGCGACTTCGATTTCTTCGTACCAGACGGCCTCGCCATCCGAACCCCAGACCATGCGGTCGATCGTAGTACTCACAGACCAACCGGCCATCTTCATCGCGCCGGAAGTGTGCTGTGAGATCGACCTGGTCCGAAGGAATCGCGATGATGATGTCCCAGTCGTCGGTCGAGACATCCTGGTCACGAAGTTGATCCAAGATCTCCTGGTCTTCATCGAGACCGCTGATAAGCATCATGACGTTCATCATTCGTAGGACTCCATCTGCTGGTGTACGTCGCTCCTCAGTTCTTCTGTAGCCTCAGCCGCCAGTGCCAGGAGAATCACGATGACTACCGCAACGATCCCAGTAACGACGAGCGCGATGGCGACGATGACTCCAAGAACGACGAGGAAAGTGAGGAAAAGGTTCATGGTCAGCCAGCAGCCTCCTGCATGTGCTTCAGGAGATACCTCTGAGCTTCGTCCAGCCACATGGAGCGATCGTGCTTCACACAGGCCTGGGCAATGTCGAGAACCGACATGTGGAAGAAATCACTCCGCCACTCACCCCGCCATTGGGCCATGACCCTGATTTCAGGAGAGAACTCGAAGACATCGCCGACCTTGGAACAGATGTGAACCCTGACCTTGTCGGACGATTCCTTGTCAAAGACGATGAAAGGGGTGTGGTCGAGCTTGCTGTAGCTCAAGACGCCGCTCTTGGTGAAGAAAGACTGGAGATCTTCCCGATCAGGGCCGCCACGACCACACGTAATCACCTCGGTAGAGGCGACGAACTTGCGGTGGTTGTCTTCCACCACCTTGCGCTCCTTCTCCCTCTTCCTCTGAGCCCTTTCCTGATTCTTCTTCGCGGGCAGGATCTTCTTGAAGTAGTCGCGGAAGTCCAGGCTCTTCAGATAAGGGTAGTCGTTCTGGTTGCGGCTACTTGATGTGTAAGGGTTATCTTCGATCATGGAGTAGTAAGAGGTCAAAAATTCATCCCAAGCCTCTTCTCCCCCATCGCTCGCGACGTACCTCTCCAGCATCTTGACCGTTCCCTTCTTGGAGACCATGTCTCGGACCAAGTAGCTGTAGCTTTGGCGCTTACATATCGCCAAGTCTTCCAGAAGAACTCCAACCTCTTCGAGGGAAAGCCTGTCGATACGATGCTTTACATTCGGAAACGGGGCACCACAACCGCCAACCCACATGCGTCCCTGATCCGTGCGGTCTACCAAGAGGTAGAGCCCGTTGTCTTTGTACTTGTTGAAGATAGCAAGCAACTCGGAAGAAGCAAACTTGCTGTTTTTGGTGCCAGGGCGTATCTGGAACTGCTGACCATGGCATGATGTTTTTTCTTCGTTCATGTTCTTTCTCCTCAGAATGGAAGCTCGTCATCGTCCTCATCGCCATTGTCAGCGGAGACGTCAGAAGTAGTATTGCGCACAACCAGACCGCGACGCTCGACCTCGGCCAAAAGCTCGTCATCGGTGAAAGATTCGATACCCTTCCCGCGCTCCTCGATCGGCGTGTCCAGCCCGAGGCGCTCGGCCATTCGCTTGGTGATTTCGATCTCAAGAACGGTGTCGGGGAGAGGAGCGAGATGAGCCTGGGGATGCTGACCAGCGAAGCCGCCGCTGATCTTCTTCACGCCCTTGCCCAGGTTCACACTCCACTCAGGGTCCCCGCGGAGGGCCAGGACATACCCGCCCAGCATCGCCGCCTTGCTCCGATCGAAACCCTCGTCAGCCAACAGATAGCGAGCATCCACTCGCACCTTCGTTGTCGGGTTCTCACCCTCGAAGTCGATGCCGAACAGGTTGTCGAGCAGCTCGAAGGCGTCCTTGGTCTTCGGCAGGTGCCAGATCTTACTGGCCTTGTCGAACTGACCACCTACACGCCTGAACTTGCCTGGGGTAGTGGGGGTGAAGACCGTCTCAACCTGAATCCCCTGATCAGTGATCTGGAGCGCCAGTTGCTTCGTGATCTTCACCTTCTCGCCTTGCTTCATCGTGTGTCTCCTCGCTGGACATATCTCCGTGAATAAAGGGAGACCAGCACGACACGATGGGCGTGTCAAGCCATTAGTTGAGTAATAAGATCATTTTCTCGGCTGGAGGATGAGGTTGTCCATTATCCCGATGATCTTCACCTGCTCCTGGACGTCGTCCACCAGCTCGATCGCCCGGACCGGCATGAAGCCGACCGACCCGACCTTGTACTGCTCAGTGCACGTGATTCCCCAGAAGAGCTTCCCGCCAGCGTTGTGAGAGAACCTCATCCAGAGCTTCCCGCCGGTGTCAGCGATCCAGTCGATGACGAAGTCATCCTTCTTGGATATCCTCTCGACGAAGTCCTCCCAGGGCACCACCGGCAGACTCTCGTGGATAGCCTCGCAGATGTGGCCGAGGACGATCATGTCCGCGTCATCGACCTGAGATGACCAGTTGTGGTCCCCGCGGGCGTGCTCCACCAGATGACCCACGCCCGAGCGCGACTCCACGAACAGAAGGTCTACGGGCCAAGAGGAGGCGAGCCCCTCTGGGAGGTTCCCTCGCTGGTAAACATGCACCCGGTTGACATCAGGCCGCTGATGGAGGATAGGGATCGCGTCGACCACGATCGACCGGAAGATCGGATCCGAGGCCTCAAGCGCCTCCCTGTAGCCCTCGGGCTCGTCTGGAAGCTCGTCAGGAAAGAAGTGGGTAGGCAGGTCGACCGGGGTGGTGACTGCTTTGTCTGTCGATACTGCGATCCGCCTGTGAAGCATGCGTTATCTCCTCGCGAGGGCGTTTCTTCACCATAGGCCGTCGCAAGCCCATGATCGAAGAACACAAGCTCACCTCGAAGATGCGGAGAGAGCATCCAGGCCTCCTCCACAAGAGCCCGCAGCGCAGACCCAGAGAGACCCCGTTTTTCATAATGGTACTGATCGGGTGCTTGTGCTACAGCTACCCCTGAGGAAGCTCCCAGAGGCTTGACCTTGTAGGCTACCTTCACTCCTGTCAGGTCATCAGCTACCTGTGAGTTGAGCATATTATTATTCCCAAGTACGAACCCATCATGTTGATCACTAAGGAGGTTTCCTCCCGAGGTCATGACTGTTATGGCCTTGTGGGTAAACTCTATCACTTGAGCCACATAGCCTATGTTCGCAAGCTTCCTCCTCGGGGCTCCCAGGTCTCGCGCTTGGAAAGAGAGGAGTGCTACCTGGTCCATCAGCGGACTGGCCCACTTCGAGAACTCCATAAACTGATCTGTTGCTTCATTCACATTCTTGTATTTTTTCAAGAACGGGGCAAAGGCTGCAAGTGGCATACTTCCCTTGTCTGTGAGACGCAGTGTAGCACCGTTCAAAATTGCCATGGCCGCCGTCTTCAGTGCATCTACGTCTATGCCCAGCCGTTCAGCGAGGCCTTCTCGGTCATTGATGTACTCATCCAGCGGGCTGGATTCGATGCCGATGACCTTAAAGAGGTGTTGGGTGATGACTGCATGGGAGGAGACCTGGTCGTAGTTCATCTGGCCTTCGAGGAGAATGTCCTGCTTGTTGTACCCGGAAGGAAGCTGTTGGAGGCCCAGTTCAAAGTAGCGGACCTCCGCACGGTGGTACTCTGGCTTGAAGATACCATTCTCGGTATTTTCCAGCATGTACTGGGCTGGGAGGATGTGTGAGATGCCGTGATACCACATCGGTGAGCCTGGATCACTCTCCCGAACGATCTTCACTCCATAGCGAATGTTGTCGCGGATGGCTTCCACATTCACCGGGTGCTCAATGTGCTTCAGCTTCTCGATGTAGGCATTGATGTAGTGCCGGACGTCCTCGCGTTTGAGGAACTGGAACGCCTTCACCAGGGGGATATCCTCGGGATCTTCATCGAGCTTGAGGACGTTGTCGATCCAGTCATCTCCCTCAGATGGGGGATCCTCCATGACGAGGACGTCTTCTACGTAATCCCTGGGCTCAACGCGGGAGAGGGCTTCGGTCCATGGTTTGACCCAGGCAACCTGGAAGGCGTGGTTCATCAGGTAGGAACGGCAGTGCTTGCCCTTCACGTAGTTCCCGTCGATGTCGAGGATGCCTTCCTCGACGAGCCACTTCGTCCGGATGCGGAAGTTGCGCCAGATGACGGCGCTGTTCAGGCGGGTCGGCTGGAAGTGGTTGTAGGAGATGGTGTTGATCAGGAAGGCGATGACTTTCGTCGCGCTTCGGCGGTTTGCGCCGCGGTCGATGAGCCTTTGAACCCATGGTTCGAGCTGCTCGATGACCGCCTTGTGGATGCGGAGTGTTGAGTTATAGACTTGGCTGAACACCAACGAACCTTCCAGAGGGGAATAACCTCACGGTAGGGCAGGCGTAGATATTCGCACCTGAACCCAATCAGGGATTCTGATTCGATGCTTCCAAACGGTTACACCTTTCTCAACCCTGAGGACAATGACGAGGCCGCAGCCAAGCTGGCTGACAGGTACATCAGGGTAGGCTCCGACAAGGAGCTTGAGGCAGTCATCGGGACTGATGACGAGAGACCTGAGGTCGTGGGCGCTCTCTTCACCTCCTACACGAAGGAGGCCTTCTCTTTCGACATCGTGGTGCGTCACGACCACAGGAGGAAGGGTCTCGCTCGGGCGCTTGTGCGCGTGGCGATTGATCAGTTCGAGGACGTGAGGGACGCCTTCGACAAGGACTTCCACATGGAGGTCGACGTCGTGAACCAGGACATGGAGCGCCTGCTCAAGTCCATGGGCTTCGAGGTCGACAAGCGGGTGGGCAAGGATCACGTCCAGATGACGATGGAGTCCGCGGTCATGCAGGCACTCCACGAGATGACCAGGACGCAGAAGAAGCAGGCGAAAAAGATCTTCCGGCCCACCCAGGCCTTCCAGTCAGGATTCCAGGCTGTGGCGAGCAAGGGGGTGCCCTCTTTCGAGGAAGTATGGGAGGAGGTGAAGAGCAGCGACTCCGTGAACAACATCCTGGAGCATCTGGCCTGGGACGAGAGACAGAAGAGCCAGTTCGAGTATGAGACTGACAAGGATCCAGAGGAGTTCCAGGAGTGGCTCCTTGAGAACGCCGTGAAGGAAGAGGTCGAAAACCGCTACGAGGACGTCGTCTACTTCATCGACCACGAGATGGACGGTGAGGACTGCTGGCGTGCGGTGGGGATTCCGAAAAACGTGGACCCTGCGAAGCACGAAGACCTCGGGATCTACTGGTCGAACAAGGAAGATGGCTCTGATGAGTACTGGGGGAGTCACAGGAACACGATCCCGGCGTCTACAAGGTGAAGATCGACAGGCGCAACGTCGACATCCCAGGCACCGTGTACGCGAGGATGGATATGTCGATCGGCGAGGATGAGTCCGAGGTTAGGATGATCCAGGGGGCGAAGATCTTCGTCTACGATGTCGAGGTCTGCAAGAGCCGGACGGTATCATCTGGGTGCAGCACCATCGAGATCAACGACTGGAGGCACGCATGAGAAGCACGCGCACGATCGAGTGCCGCGTCGACGAGAGGACTCCCTGGCACGCCATCCTGGAACACACGATGGTGCCTCCTGGCGAGGCCAAGGGGGTCTGGAAGGTCTTCAAGGCCATGCTGCCCAGGACGATGGAGTACCGGATGGTCGATCAGGATGGGAAAGTCCTGGACCATCTTCCTCGGGCGAAAGCTCCTTCTCTTCAGTGACCTATGGTGGTGAAGACCACTGTAAGAGTTACTGATCATGAAGACCATCAAGCGTCGCCACATGGGCCGGGATGTCATCCAGGCTCCTCACGAAGTAGACGTCAAAGTCCCCCTCAACATCGCTGAATACAGCCGTATTGCGGATTACGGCACTCTCTGTTACCCCAACCAAGAAGACGTGCGGCGTCATCCTGACGCCAGGGCGATCATCTTCTTCAACGCTCCTGAAAAGCAGTACATCCTGACGGTCGATGACGATGGTCACCTGGTTCCGTCGTGCAAGGCCCTCTTCGGCGGTTTCATCTGGCTGCGCGGCGGCGACCGCATCTACTTTGGTCCCAACATGAGCGAGCCCCTGGTGCCGGAGAACATGCTGACCAGGGACGGCAGGGAAAATGAGAACCGTGAGATTGATCCGGTCACTTGGGAACATGTGACCTCCGATGAGCAAATCTTCATCGATCGATACGACGAAGAGCAGGCCGAGATCGACGACAAGGCCATGACCGAGAGGCGCGGGCAGAAGGACCATTTCGAGACCGGCGACCGCGCCCAGTATCTGACGCCCAGGCTGATGCCTGAAGAGCCCCAGGAGATCCTTGTCACCGGTAAGTTCTTCGGATTTTTGCAGATGACCAACAAGACCATGCCTCACGCGATGGTCTTCGAGGTGGGTCATCCTTCGAGGGCTGATAACCTGAAGAGGAGGATGATCATCCCCTTGCCGTATGGCAGTCGTTTCGAGGAGCAGGATGTCCCGTCGATCTACCAGGAGGTAGAGATGGAGGACTTCTTCGACCCCGACGTCGAGGTGATCGACAAGGGGGATGCGCCCTACCATGTGGTACATCCCCTTCAAGGAGACTCGTCAGATGACTGCCATGGCACCCCCGAAGATCAGGGTGAAGGACACCGTCCGTTGGCTGAGTAGCGCCAACGGCACCACCACCGAGAAGAAGGGAGAGGTCGTTGCCATCGTACAGCCCGGCCAGAATCCCTTCGACAAGGTTACCAGGAAGCTCAACGACGAATGTACCTGTCGTTTTGACGGCAACACTCGCGATCACAAGGCCTATCTCGTGAGGGTTCCCCGCGGTGATGGCCGCAAGGATTTCCTCTACTTCCCCCGCGTCAGCACTCTCGAAGTGGTCTGATACCACCTCTTCACGATGATGATCGACCCCCTTCGTTCGCGGAGGGGGTCTTCTTTTGCGCAAAAGAAAAACCCGAGAATCCGAAGACCCGCGGGGCAGAGTTCACAGGAGAAGGTACTTCTGGACGGCTTACTCGCCGCCGGTGGTGTCTTCCAGCGCCGGGCTGGCACCTGTGCCGCCGTTGATGGTGATCGAGCGGCGCTTGTACTCTTCGGGGCGGTTTACAAAGACGGTGAGGACGCCCTTGACCAACTGGACGTTGACGTCATCGGGGCGGTAGGTGGTGGGCAGCTCGAAGGACAGCCGGAAGGGATCCTGGCTGAAGCCGCGGTGGATGTACTGCTCGGAAGAATCGGTGGACTCGTCTTCGTAGAGTTCGCCTTCGACCTCTTCGGCGTCCACATCGCCGACCGTGATGGTCAGGATGGCGTTCTCGGTGGCGACCTCGATCTCGTCCTGGTTGAAGCCGGGGACGGGGACTTCGATGCGGAACTGGTCCGCGGTGGCGAAGACGTTGTGCGGGGGAATCTCGCGCTGACGACGCGGGCCGCTGGGGACACCGCGCAGATCACCGGAGCGAATGCCCAGGAGGCCTTCGAGAAGGTTACCGAGTTCGGCGGGCATCTTGTCGTTGCCGGGGCGGGTGGTGGGAAGACCGCAGCCGCCGAGCATGGCAAGTGCGCTTCCTGGGGTGTGACGTGTTCCTGACATGGTAGGAGTACTCCTTGGGTTGTGGTGATGTGGAGATCGCGTATCTCCACTCAGGTGAATAGTAGCATGCGCTACCGTGGATTGACCGATCTACGAGAACCGTACCAGGCCGAAGACCCCTGTTTTCGGCTTTTCTGGCCTCTACGCCACGCACACTTTCGACAGTTGCGACGTCGCAGGTGTGTCGTAGAGTGACGATCGTCCTACAGTAGGGCACGATCAAGATGGAGGTCGTTTTCAATGACCCAGGGCTTTGAAGTCACCCCGGCGTCCCAGATGCCGCACAACTCGGGGGCCGACTACCAGATCAAACACTTCCCGGAGGGGGTGGTGGTTTACACGAATGGCGGGATCCCCGTGAGTGCGATGACGAGTCTCGGTAAGCTGGTTCCAGGGCCAGACGCCAAGAAGATGATCGCGCTGAGTCTTTCCGCCTACTACGCGAAGGTCCTCGGGGCCAGGGTGATCTACCCGATCGCTGAGAACGCGGACACCCTGAAGACCTGGGAGAAGAGGGTCGAAGAAGAGATCGCCGCGATGAGGGGACTTTCGGTCCTTGAGCGATGGGAGATTGGTTTCGACACCGGTACGAGCGCGAAGACCATGGTCCAGGCGGCCTTCCCGGATCAGAACATCACCAGGGACTTCGGAATTCCCCATGACCCCGATGACTTCGGTCGCTGTATGAGGACCGTGGACTACTTCACGAGCGCCATGGGCACCGAGGATCCCGAGATCAGGAAGAGGTTCCTGGATCCGGCCAACTACAAGGGCAAGGGCCAGCAGTGGCCTGCGATCCTTGAGAGGTGGGATGAGCTGTGTGCCCTCGGCAGGCAGGCGGGTCTCTCGAAGAGGTGGGGAAAGTTCTCGAAGCCCCACGCCGAGGAGCTTTATCAGGCCCTGCAACAAATCGAACGATCTGCCCTATGATAGGAACGGTCCCTAAGGGGAACAAGACCATACACGGAGTTTGACCATGAAAAAGTCTGACGTAATTGCTGCGGTAGCTGAAGCCACCGACCAGCCCAAGTCCCAGGTGGAAAAGACCCTCGACGGGTTCGTCACCTTTATCACCAACTCGATGAACGCAGGCGACGAGGTCGCCTACCCCGGCCTCGGTAAGTTCCAGGTGAAGGAACAGGCGGCCCGCGTCGCTCGCAACCCGCATACCGGCGAGAGCATCAACGTCCCGGCCAAGAAGGTCGTGAAGTTCTCCCTCTCCAAGCCTCTGAAGGAAGCCGCCGTCGCCTAATCACTGGCGCGGCTGGGCAAAAAGTGCTTGACGGACGGGTGCTCTCTCGGGCATCCGTCTTGTCATTTCGGGGCCGCCTGGTATCGACTGGGGCTATCGAGGTAAATTCGCGAGCCGGTGTTGGTCGAAGGGCACCGTAAAAAATCGATCGAACCACAACTGGCAACGTCATTGTCGCCACCCGTACCCAGCCCACGGTGGCTCTCGCCGCCTAAACTGGGACCAGCAGAGGATGCTTCGGCTACCGAAAGCTGGAAAAACGCGGAGAGTGATCTGAGACCCTTCGGGGAATCAGCCGGGCAACAGAAAGTCACTCAACAGCCACTGGGGCTGTGAACCAGGAATCTGAACCAGAACAGCAAATCTGGACCATTACTTCTTCGGGAGTAAGCTCCATGGGCCAGAGTTGAAAAGGCATCCGCCCGCTGACGGGGACAACGGTCAGCACGCTCGTGGACGAGGATTTATCAAGAGGCTTTCAGGACAGGAGTTCGACTCTCCTCGGCTCCACCATCTTTTACACTTGATGCCTCCACCGCTCAAGTGCAAGATCCTCCGGTCATCTGATCGGAGGACCTTTCTTTATGGCCTCACGCACTCACACCTCAATTCCCTGTGCTCAATGTCGCAAAGACTTCCCTATCGCCAACAAGGAGTATCGGCGTCAGGTCAAGAAGGGTAGGGTGGATTTCTTCTGTTCCAGGAGCTGCGCTGTCGAGCATCAGAATCTTCAGAAGAGGATCAAGACGTATGGGGAAGAGGCGGTAGAGCATGGTCTGAAAAAGACCTGCGAGCACTGCGGCAAGGAGTACACTGAACCTGTAACCAAGCAAAAAAAGACCAGGTTCTGTTCCAGATCATGTGCTTCTGCTGGTAGTGTTACTGAGGCGAGACGTGAGGCTGGTAGGGCGACTGGTGAATCCAACTTCATTCATGGTGATGTTGAGATCATTGCCGCTGGACTTCGTACTCGCGAGCATTGGCGCTACGCGAGACTCATCAAGTGTTTGGAGTCCTTAGGTATTCCTCATATTTTCGAGCACCCCATTGACTCATTCGTCTACGATCTGGTCTTCCTGGAGCCCAAAATCCTCGTCGAGTTCTATGGAAAGTATCACAAGGACTTGAGCCAGCAGGAGGTCGATCTGAAGAAGACCGCTCACGCCGAGAAGCTCGGTTTCGAGGTTATCAGGATCGTGATAGACGACCAGGAGCCTATCTCGCCATCGGCGATCAAGCACCTGCTCCCACGCCTTGTCTGACTATATCCGCTCAAAGCTGTGCTCATAGATTTCGATGTACTGCATCTTCTGGATCTCGCTCCACTCATAGGTGCCTTTGTGCCTGTTCCAGTGCACGTGGTTTTCGTCCCAGTAATGGCCTGACTTGAGGCCATCCATGTGGAAAATCGTGGTTTCCACCTTTTCTCTGTTCAGAAGCTTCAGAAGGGCATATCCGCTCGTTGGAAGGAGGCCAGTTTTGCCTGTGCCCTTCTTTGGCCTGATGATGATCACCCCAGCATTCTTACTCTGTTCACACGTCGACCAAACTTCGGTCATGGGCTTTGGGATGAAGGGGGAGATCAAGGGGGCTGGTCGCGGTGTGGAGGACACCCATGCAACACAGCGTAGTGTGGTCTTAGTCCCAACGTATTCCTCGTAGCCCTCGATCACATACTCGTTGAAGCGCACGACGACTGGAAAACTGTCGATGATGTGTCCGACTTTCAGGTGGGTAGCGCCGTTGCCTACGACCGCCCAGGGACGCGGGAGTGTGGCACAGAGGTCTTCAAGGTATTCGATCTGTTCCATAGGGAGTCGGCTATCCTACAGTGGTTGGTAGCCTATCTATGGAGAATTGGTCTTGAAAGTCAAAGGCATGTTCTATCCGGTAAAGATGAGAGAAGGCCTGGTGGTCGAGAAGGGCTTCGTCATGTTGGCGAACGCCATGGAGATCGACCGCTGGGACCCCGGTGTGCTTAGACGTTTGAAGAAGCATTTCGTTGTAGCCGGTTGTGATTTCTACCGCATGGGAATCGAAGAGGGAGTCAGGAACTACGCAGGCATCGCTGATGTGGTCTTCACTTCTGACCCTCAGTTGATAGAGGCTCGCGACGAGCTTCCCTTTGCCGTGATGCCTGATTACTGGTTCCCGGCCAAGGCCATCCACAGCAACTTCCTGGATGAGCCAGTACCTCCCTCTGACGGCAGGGAGTATGACATCGGGATCTTCAAGAGAGCTGGCTGGGAGAAGAACTGGGACTTCCTTCTGGATGGTCCCGACCCCTTCGTTGGGAAGAAGGTTTATGTACACTGTCCGTGGCACGAGACCTGGTACAACGAGCGCGAGAAGGCCATCTTCCACAAGGTGGTGCGCGTGTGCAGGAAGCGTGGTTACTTTGTTGATACCAGGGTCATCGGCTACATGAATATGTACGCCCTGTACGACAAGTGCCGGTCGGCTTGGCTATTTTCCACAACCGAGTCTGACTCCAGGATGATGACCGAGGCTTTCTTTCGCGGGTGCTTCCTTTTCCTGTGGGCCAATACCAAGCACTTGATCCCTGCCCATATCATCGATCGCTGCGATCGTTTCAACAGGTTCGAGGACATTCAGCTCGATGACCTGAGCCCTGTGGAGGTTGGGTGGCCCAGGACTCTCGATGGGGTCGTAGAGTGGGGTCCTAAGGGTTCTTGGGGGGTTGAGACATCAGCGCATCTCCTCCAGAAGTATTACGAAAGCTGCCATTCTCCCTCCGGTTTGGTGTGGCAGGATTTCTACCACCTTGATGCTCATGACTGCTTCTACCACGTTTGCCGGGAAGGCGAGGAGAAGAAGATGTTGGGCGATATGATGATGGGGTTCTATTACCATGAAGACTGAGTTCATCTGGGTCGTGTGGGGTGAGGACTACGTGCGTCGCGCCATTGTGTCAGCCATGCAGGCCGACTATGCCTATCGCAAGGCCGGACGCCGTGATGAGATCCACCTGATCATCTACTACCTGGGGTCTCTATCGATTCCGTTCCTTGGACAGTGTCACGACCTCTTCGTGAAGAAGGGGGTCCAAATCACCATCTCATCGCTCAATGTCTCCACCCCTAAGCATACGAGCCAGGTACACACACCAAGGTACCATGCCTTGTTCATGGGGGACCGCCCGGCCTTCTACTTCGACACGGACGTGATGGTCCTGAGGCCCTTTCCGGAAGAGGTCTTCGAGCACAAGGGGCTTCAGCATTTCGCCTACAGCCACTTCGGTGGCGGATGGTTGGAGGGCGAGCTTTCAAAAGTCCAGGACCTGTGCGAACAGCCGTGGTACGAGGCTATCTGGGACATTCCCAACTGGCGGGAGAACTTCTATCTCACCACGGAGGATCCCGACCTCGGCCACTTCGAGGGGATGCCTATCGACCCTTCCGCCATTCCGATCGAGAACCAACGGGTCGTCATCAACTCTGGCTTCGCCTACTTCGGTGGAGAGGGATCAGAAGAGTATAGGTTACACTTCATCCCGAAGATGATCGACTACTGCTCGAAGTCGCAGAAGTGGGGCTTCGACGAACTGCTCCTGGCGGCTATGGCGAAGGGTGGTCACATCCCCAATCACAAGGTTTCCATCTTCCCTGGCATCAACCGCATGCCCAAGATCGAGAGGATGAACTGGAAGCGCTACGTGAAGATCGTCAGGGAGGGGGATTGCGAATTCCTGGAGTCCACGGGTTCGGAGATCGCCATCCACACAGGCGCTCATTTGATCGATCCGAATGTCTCAATTGAGCTGAATGAAAGCATCACTTGCGTGCAGGCCCGCGTCCTCCCGCGCATGTACGGTAAGCCCAAGGAGGAACGGGTCACCCTTCTCTGGGTCGTGTGGGGCGAGCGCTATCTGCCCCTGGTAGTGGGCTCTGCCTTCATGGCTGCGAGGGCCTACTACGGCTTCACCGAGTATGACGTAGCCTTCAAGGTGTACGTGATTGGTCGAACCAGGATGGAGGCTGATCAGCAGGCTTTCCTGGAGCGCCACGGCATCATTGTCGAACACCGACCCGATGTCGTTGTTCCTCCCAACCAATCGCGCAGCGAGGAGCCTCGCTTCCAGCTCATGCAGGAGCATGGTGAGCCAACGCTTTACCTGGATGCCGACTTCTACCTGATGCGTCCCATTCCAGGCTCCGCCATCGCGTGGAGGGGTATCCAGACGTTCGGCTTCAGTCCCTACGCCCGTGTTGAGGAAACGATCATGGTGCCCGAGATCAGGGATCACTTGGAAGATCTCTGTGGTGGTCACTATCCCGGCCTTTTCCTGCCGTCCTATGTGCCTGAGTGCTGCGTCCTCGTCGGGGACATATCCCAATGGTCTCAATGGACGGACTGCTTCTACCAGTCTCTCTGGGGCGATCACGCCGAGGAGCTGATGTGGGGTCAGTTCAACCTGGGTCTCTTCTTCTGGGAAGGTGGGGCCATGCCCTGGTTTGATCGTTTCAGGGAGATGTACGAGGGCCTCATTCACAAGTCACCTGATCAGCTTACCTGCGGGGAGCTGGCGTACACGGTATGCGTGAGGAGGGGGCTCATCGATCAGCAGACTTGTATCGTTATCCCAGGTCTCAACAGGATCATCACGACGCGGGATATGCCCTGGTGGCGTGTGGTCAAGCTCGGGGAAGATCTGGGGCATGAGGTGATCGTGCCGCGGAACAAGGTGGAGATCAGCGCCCACGTTGGACACTATCTGGGGAACCCTGCCATGTACGTTCGCTGGCTCGATGGACGCCTTCGTCTCTTCGTATCGCCTGAGTAGTTTCCCTACTACACCGAGGACCACGTATTCGATGCCTTGTAGAGGCTCAGCCAGGTTCGGGCGATGCAGGGCTCCCATTGGTTCCCGAAACGCTCCTGAGAGGCCAGGAGAGCCTCGTAGACGCCCTTCTGGATACTGGTGAGGGTCTGGTGCTTGATGGCGAACGTCTGATCGAAGATGAAGGGGATCGTCGGGGGCAGTTGTATACCGGCGACCTCGAACATCTGCTTGAGGGGTAGCCCTGTCGTATGTGGGTAGCCTTCGTGATCGCAGACCCCGATGACGCCGATCGGCCAGAACCACCTGAACAGGCTCTTCTCGTTGTTGTTCGAGATGCTGCTGCTCGCCATGACGAGGTCGTACCCGATCTCTCTGACCATGGTGGTGGGCGAATTGGTGTGCAGGAACATCATGACCATGTCGACGGGATGGTCGTACTGGTCGATCATATACTGAAGAAAGGCTGCGGCCTGGCTTGGGCCCGAGATGATCGTCGAGTGGTCCTTGTAAGGGTGGGAGTGAAACCACTTCGGAACCTCTCCCGATTTGCTATAGACGACGAGCCGCATGGAGCCTTCCTTGATTCCTCGAATCCTGCATCAAGTAAGAATAGGATCCAAGAGGGAGTCCACGTTCAAAGAGGATAAGTTCCTTCGGAGCTTCATGGACTTCCACCCTGGCTGGGAGGTCATGGTG
>Ga0100403_1002517_pt1 | contig 14566 bp, 19 predicted proteins | sample CryGeymet201501t_FD_83663 | JGI IMG/M metagenome (GOLD analysis project Ga0100403, IMG submission 83663) | Groundwater microbial communities from Crystal Geyser aquifers in Utah, USA - Crystal Geyser metaG 2015-01t | ecosystem: Environmental > Aquatic > Deep subsurface > Groundwater | place...
ATATTACACTCGTGCCATAAAGAAGGATTTGATGAGACTGAATTATATGGGGCGTATAAAATATTCTTCGGGACTCTTGTTTCTGAACCCAGATTGAAGATAATAAACCTGCTAAGGAAGGGCAGAAAGAATGTCGGTGAAGTCATGCAAGAATTGAAGATGAATCAGACTGCGGTGAGCCATGATTTGAGAAGGCTGAAAGAGTGTGGTTTCGTCCTTTCTGAAAGGGATGGGAAATTTGTCTATTATATACTTAATGACAAAAGCCTTGGGCCTTTGATGGAGATAATTGAGAGCCATATGTCTAAGTATTGCATACATATCTTAAGGGATATGAAAGGAGGTAAAAAATGAAAAATAAAGAAAGTAATTGGGTTATTGCAGTAGTTGTAGTTCTTGTAGTTTTGCTATTCGGAGGATTTGGCTTTGGAATGATGGGAAGCTATAGGGATTATGGCATGATGGGCAGTTATTGGACAGGAGGATTTGGCTTCATGTGGATATTCATGATGCTGATATGGGTTTTAGTGATAATAGCTCTTGTCTTAGGAATAATGTGGCTTGTAAGGCAATTGCAGCAGCCAAACAGCCATAACAGGAGGAGAAGATAGCGTGGTAGAAGAAATTATCTTAAGAAAGAAGAAATTTTACCGGTGTGAAGACTGTAAACTATTTTATTCTGATAATTATTATGCTGAAAAATGTGAGGAATGGTGCAAGAAACATAAGACATGCAATATTAAAATAACTAAAAATGCTATTAAGGAGATAAAATGAGAAACCAAAAAACACTTCTGGTTTTGCCGATATTAGTAATTTCATTCTTTCTTAATCTTCTTTGGGAGATATCTCATAGTCTGCTTTATGACTGGAGTAAAGCTCCTCTTCGAGATGGTGTTAATTTCTTTGTTCCCAGGATATTAATTTCAACAATAGGGGATGTGTTTTATATTTTCATAATTTTATTAATAATCTCTTTGTTTAGAAGGGGATTTAACTGGACTATTTATCCTAAAAAGACAGATTATACCTATCTTGTTATATTGGGTCTGTTTATTGCTATTCTTATAGAAATAAAGGCAGGATTGCTAAACCTGTGGAGCTATAACCAATATATGCCTTTGATATTTGGAATTGGCTTGACTCCTTTAATACAATTGGCAATAACTTCTTCATTAGCTGTTCTTATAGCAAGTAGATTTATCTGCAAAAATAAAGTGAAAGGGAGGAAAAGATGAAGAAAGTAAAACTAAGCATAAGCGGAATGCATTGCGCTTCGTGCGCTTCAAATGTGGCGAGAAGCCTGAAAGGAATTTCGGGAGTTAAGGAATGCACTGTCAGCCCTGTGACTAACAAGGCATTTATTGAAGCCGAAGACAATGTGTCTGAAGAGGATATGAAGAAGGCTGTTGCTAAATTGGGATATAAGGTTGTGAAGGTGGAATGATGAATAGAAAAATTTATATATCGAGAGAATCTTTCTTGTTCAGAATGTTCCCCAGTGATCTTACGAGGTCACTGGATGATTATTCTTCTAAACTAAATTTCTGCAGGTTTTTGCTATGAAAGAATCTTTGGTCTTCATTGATGAGGGTTTTCTTGATAAATTGACTAAATTATTTGGTGATGGGACTAGAATTAAATTTGATAAACTAGAATTTGCGAGGAAAATTGCAAAAAAAGAAGGCTTTTTCTGTAAACATTTATTTTATTACACTTGTCCACCATATCAATCCAGTTCGCCTAGTGAGGAAGAGGTGAAAAGAAAAAAGGGTTATGATAAATTTATATCTGCTCTGTCAAAAAATAAAGAGATAACTATCAGAGAAGGCAGAGTTCAAAAGATAATTGATGAGTTTAGAAATAAGTCATATAGACAAAAGGGTCTTGATACTTTGTTAACAATTGACCTTAGCCATATAATAGGTGATTATCCAGAGATTACAGAGATAATCCTTGTATCTTCTGACACTGACTTCTGTCCGATTATCACAGATATACGAAGTAGGAATAAAATTGAGGTTATTTTATACACTTACTTTGATAGGAAAAGAAAATCTAAATTCTCCTTATCAAATGAATTAATTAAATGCTGTTCAAAATATCGTAAACTAACAAAAGAAGACTTTACTTCCTGCCCTATAAAAAAGGAAAAACCAAAATGAAACACTCACACGATATGAAGATGGATGAGCATGCGCATCATGCACAAGTGCAGGAGCAGAGCGTTGAAGAAATGGAAATGCGAAGCTGGAAGAGAAAGCTTGTATTGTCCTGGATATTTACTATTCCTATTGCTATACTGATGATTGCTGAGCGATTCTTCATGCTGCCAATGCTGATTGAAGAATATATGATTCCAATAATTCTTGTGCTTGGATTCCCAGTTATTTTTATATTTGGATTTGAAACAATTAAAGGCGGTCTGCGCGGATTTTACACATTATACTTTAATATGGATTCTCTTATTGCTCTTGGGACGGTAATTGCTTACTTAACAGGATTCTTTAGCTATTTTGGATTTGTAGCAGATTATTCGGGAGTCGCTGCAATGATCATGGCTATATTTACTACAGGAAAGTACATAGAGACAAAAGCTAAAGGCAGGGCATCGCAGGAAATAAAGAAATTATTAGAACTTGGAGCAAAGAAGGCAAGGATTTTGAGAGGAAAGGAAGAGGTTGAAGTGGATATTTCAGAGCTTAAGATTGGAGATGTAATGATAATAAAGCCAGGAGAGAAAATCCCTACAGATGGAGTCGTTGTTAAAGGTGATTCGGCAGTGGATGAATCTATGGTTACTGGAGAGAGTTTGCCCGTTGACAAATTAAAAGGAAGCAATGTAATTGGAGCAACAATAAATCAGGACGGGATATTATATGTAAAGGCAAGCAAGATTGGAAAAGATACTTTCCTTGCCCATATAATTGAATTAGTTGAGGAAGCGCAGGGCACTAAAGTTCCTATACAGAAACTGGCTGATAAGATTACGAGCATATTTGTCCCTGTGATACTGGCTGTTGCTTTGCTGACATTTTTGAATTGGTGGATTATTGGAGGAGAGCTAGGCAGGGCTATCGGGGTTGGAATCGCTGTTCTTGTCATTGCGTGCCCTTGTTCTCTCGGTCTTGCTGTTCCAATATCTTTAATGGTTGGATCTGGAATGGGTGCAAAGAAAGGAATCTTAATCAGAAAAGGGGAGGCAATACAGACTATGAAACAAGTCAAGATTATTGTTTTTGACAAGACAGGAACAATAACTAAAGGAAAACCAGAGGTTACTGATATTCACAGCCTTGTCAAGGAGGATTACCTGCTTGAGATTGCAGCAAGCCTGGAAAAAAATAGCGAGCATCCTATTGCAAAGGCAATTGTTAACAAGGCTGGCTTGAAGAGATATAAGGAAGTTTCCAAATTCCAAATATTAAGAGGCAGAGGCGTTGAGGGAAAGATTGGAAAGAAGGAGATTGTCATAGGAAATATGACTTTGATGAATGAAAGGAAGATAGATGCCAGGAAAATCATGAAAGAAATAGAGGGATTTGAAAATTCTGGGAAAACAACTATGATTGTCTCTGAATCAGGGAAAGTTATTGGGGTTATTGCTGTTGCAGATGCTGTTAAAGAAGATAGCATTGATGCGATAAGCAGGCTGAATAATGATGGATATAGGACTGTTATGATTACAGGAGATAATGAAAGGACTGCAAAGGCCATTGCTAAGGAAGTTGGAATTAGAGAAGTGATTGCTAATGTGCTGCCAGAAGATAAGGCAAAGAAGGTTGAAGAATTGCAGAAATCAGGATTCGTGGCGTTCATAGGGGATGGGATAAATGACGCTCCTGCATTGAAACAGAGCAATGTCGGGATTGCAATGGGAACAGGAACAGACATTGCAATTGAAGCAGGAGATTTAGTATTAGTGAAAGGATCTTTAGTGGGCGTTGTTGAGGCGATAAACCTGTCAAAGGCGACATTCAGGAAGATAAAGCAGAATCTGTTCTGGGCATTTGCCTATAATGTTGTGGCTATTCCTTTGGCTATTGCAGGAGTATTGCATCCTGTTATTGCTGAAATAGCGATGGCTGCTTCTTCAATAACTGTTGTGACCAATGCGAATTTGCTTAGAAGGAAAAGGATTTAAGCAGATTGGAAAGAAGCTGGAACATTTTCTATCTTTCTTGAACGAGTGTAAAAATCACCAGTTCTTTTTTTATAGGCCATCTGTGCATCAAGTATTGCATCTGCGATTACCCTTACCTCTTCAGGGCCTGAAAAGAACTCCAGGAAATTAATCCTGTAATTAATCTCGTCTGTCAATTCTCCAAGGGGAATCTCATCCAGTTTTTTGTCAAGTGTGTCTATTGGCATTTTTTACGAGATAATTTGCATTTAAGAACTTTATGAAACTTATTTCATACAATGCTTTAAATAAGTAATTTTATTCTTATAGGAATGGTATTGTGCTGGATTGCCTTGCCTGTGTTTGCTCTTCTTGGGATATTTAGTGCTAAGTATAGGAGACTTACGAAAGAATCTCTGGATTGCATGTTCCGAACTGTAACTCTTAGGAAATGTAGAAGTGGACTGGACGAAAGAATAAAGGGAGATGTTACGGGAAAGCTGATGAGATTTTCTCCAGGATTAGCAAAAGGATTTTTCAGATATTACAAGATAATTGCCTGGATAATCCTTATTATATTCATCTGGAGCGCTTATGCTTCTGCGCTTGGAATGTATAATTATTACAAACATGGGAATTGCAATGGAGTGGAAGGGGGATTCTGCATATTGCCTGGCGGGAATGATTATGATACTAAGGCCCTCGCCCTGGAATATGGCCTTGATGAGAAAGAGCTTGCTGATTGTTTGGAGAAAAATAGATATCTTGGCAAGGAGGAATGCCTGAATTATTGCCTCGGAATATGATATTTGACAAAAAACTTGATGCTGGAAGAATAAGGAGAGATTTTCCTACTCTTGGTAAAATGATTTATGCCGATTCAGCATGTATGTCTTTGAAACCCAGGCAAGTCATTGAGAAGATGAATGAATACTACTACAATTATCCTGCGTGTGCCGGAAGAAGCGCTCACAGATATGGGAGGAAACTGGAAGAGGAGATTGCAAGAGCAAGAAAAGAAATAGCTGTATTTATTGGAGCAAAAGAAAAGGAGATTATATTTACTAAAAATGCTACTGAAGCCCTGAATCTGGCTGCTAACGGATTGAGATTGAAAAGAGGGGATGAAGTCATCATTACTGACAAAGAGCATAGCAGCAATATCATTCCATGGCTGAAGCTGAAGAAAGAGATAGGCATTAAGGTAGTTATCTGCAATACAGGAACTAGCGGGATAGACTTAGAAGAATTGAGAAGTTTGATTAACAACAGAACTAAGCTGATCAGCGCCGTGCATGTTTCAAACCTTGATGGAATGGAGAATGACATTTCAGGGATTGTTAAAATAGCCAGAAAAAAAGGTGTAAGGGTAATGATTGATGCCTGCCAGAGCGCCCCGCATAAAACAATAGATGTGAAGAAGATAGACTGCGATTTTCTTGCTTTTTCAGGGCATAAGATGCTTGGGCCAACAGGGACCGGGGTTTTATATGGGAAACTGAAAGAGCTTGAGAAACTTGGCATGTTCATTGTAGGAGGAGAGACTGTTCTTGACGCGACCTATGAAGACTATAAGCCAGAAGAAATCCCCGCGCGCTTCGAGGCAGGGCTTCAGAATTATTCAGGAATTATAGGCCTGGGAGAGGCATGCAGGTACCTGAAAAAAGTAGGGATGAAAAATATTGAGAAGCATGAAAAAAAACTTGGGGATATTTTAAGGGATGGGCTAAGGGATGTTAAAGGGGTTGAGATTATTGGCTCAAACTCCGGAGTGTTTAATTTTAATATCAAAGGAATGACACATCATGAGGTTGCTAAGATTCTGGATTCAGGATACGGGATAATGGTCAGAAGCGGAAGGCACTGCGTCCATGAGTGGTACAACGATCATAAGATAGAAGGGAGTGTCCGTGCCAGCTTTTATCTTTATAATACAGAGGAAGAAGCAGAACGGTTTGTTAGCGCTGTTAAGGAAATCGCCAGGATTGGAAATTAGTTTCACAAAAGAATTTAAATATCTTCATAATTTAGAGTGAAATGGCGCCTATACCCTTTGTCAATAACTCTTTAGTATGGATTACTTTTTTGAGCAATATCCTTCTCTTGTATATCATTATTGAGCTTATCTATTATAAGTTGAACAGAAAGCACCTGTTTGAGGGTGTTGTTGATATACTAAGAGGAAAAGAAATGTTCTGGATGTTCCTTGTTTCTTTGGTTGCGATGCTTGGAAGCCTTTACTATTCAGAAATCGCGGGATATAACCCATGCACCTTGTGCTGGTATCAAAGAATATTCATGTATTCGCAGGTTTTTATCCTCGGATTGGCTTCATTTAGGAAAGACAAGAAAGTAATGCCTTACATATATCTACTTTCTGCGATTGGGCTTTTAATAGCAGTGTATCATTATATAATGCAATTGAGCCAGGTTGATTCCGTATTCTGTGAGCTTGTGGGATACAGCGCTTCATGTTCTGAAACATTCTTTTTATCAATGGGATACATCACAATTCCTTTAATGGCTGCATCGGCATTTCTTCTTATCATATTGCTTGGAGTCTTGAGAGGAAGGAATTAAAACAGTTATTCATACCTTAATGCTTCTGTCGGCTTTATTTTAGATGCCTGCATTGCCGGAAGCGTTCCGGAGATTGCGCCTGCTAGGACTGCAAAGGCTATGCTTCCAAAAATTAAATACACAGGGGTTGCTGCCTGCAACAGAGTTGTTCCTAATTGGTTTATTGCAATATATTCTATTGTCTTGCTTATTGTAATCCCTAACGCAACGCCGAGAATTCCGCCTATCAGGCCTAGAAGAGATGACTCAACAAGGAATATCATCACTATGTCCTGATTTCTTGCGCCTATTGATTTCATCACTCCTATCTCTTTGGTTCTTTCTACAACTGAAGTATACATTGTGTTTGCTATCCCTATTCCGCCAACTATAAGTGAGATTGCTGCAATTCCTAACAAGAAACCGGTGATTATACTTAAGATAGAGCCAAAGCTTTCCAATATCTGCTCTGGAGTTAATATAGAAAAGTCCTGCGAGTCTTCATCTACATCCCTGGAACTCTGCAATTTCTTCTCAACCCTATCAGCAATCTCCTGCAAATCATCCTGATTGTCTACCTGAACTACAATGGTGTCTATTCTTTCAGGGATATTGAACAAAACACGGAAGTCATCTTCGGGCATGTAAATCAGCCTGTCGTCAGGAGGGTTTCCAATTGCTTCCAATATGCCTTTGACTTCAAACTCTTCGCTGTTGATTAAAAGAGTGTCTCCTATCTTAACTTCCCTGCCGAGAAAATTGTTGTGCTTGTACTGGCTTCCTATCATCACATCTCTTGTATCTCCTTTCTTTAATACGCGTCCTTCTTCTGCCTCATAGGCTCCTGTTTCTATGAACAGGTCTGAAGTATCAAGGTCTATGCCGATGACACTTGTGTACCTTATTTCATCCTTGAATTCTATTTTCCCCGGGGCGGCTGTCCAGGCAGATATTTCTTTTATTCCGGGTATTTTTTCTACGACCTCCAGGTCTGCTTCTGTCAGTTCAGCCGCACCGCCTGATCCTGGAGCTCCTAACTGCCCTCTGGGCTGTATGAAAAACTTATCTGTTCCCAGCAACCTGAATTGCTCTTCCACTGCATTCTGCAATCCGAGAGAGACTGAAATGAGAACGAAGATTGTTGCGACTGCTATCAGTATTCCCAGAAGTGTGAGGAACGTACGCAGTTTTCTTTTTCTTATATTACGCAGAGCCATTGAGAGGTAGTCGGAAATCATCTTCTGAGGGCCCTCCTTATTCTTCTTACTGCGTGCCTTGCAGCCCTTACGTCGCCTGGCGAGGCAAGCCTTGGAGCAAGAGCAATTTCTAAATCATCCTCTGGGCTTATAGGGGGAGGGATAATAGTGCTTATGGAAACCACTCTCTTCATTTTTGTATCAAATCCAACTTCGTATCTTGGCGAATATCCAAGCTCTCTGGATTTATCATAATGAGATTTTTCGTGCTCTACAAGAAGGTCTACTATTCTCTCATGAAACTGCCCTGATTCTGCAAGATATTTTCTCAATTCTGAATCTTCCTGGAAGGTTATCCTCTTGTAACTCATTTCCTCAATGCCTCCACGGGGTTCATTTTACTTGCCTGATACGCAGGGACAATTCCTGAAAAGATTCCTATCAATAATGAAAATGAGATAGATGCAAGAATCAGCGGCAGGGAGAATGTTACCTGCAAGTTTATGCCTCCGAGAAATGCTGATGCTGAAGATGAAACTACAAATGCAAGGGCTAACCCGAGAGCTGCGCCTACAATTCCTCCGACTAAACCTAATAATGCAGATTCAAGCATGAAGATGTAAAGAATATCTTTGTTTTTTGCTCCGATTGCTTTCATTATTCCGATTTCTTTTCTTCTTTCTAGGACAGAGGTGAACATTGTGTTTGCTATCCCTATTCCGCCTATCAAGAGGGAAACTGCGGCTATGCCTGATACAATTAAATTAATTATATTGAGGATTGTGCTTACTGCTTCCAGTGACTGCAAAGGCGTCTGCACAGAGAAGTCTTCCTCCCCTATGTCCTGATTCCTGTCTTTTCTTAATTTTCTTTCTATCTCTTCTGCGACTTGCTCTATCCTGTCAGGGTCTTCGACTTGGGCGACAATCAAATCTATTTCGTTCTCCAAGCCGAGAAGTTCCCTTAAATCCTGTTCTGGCATGAATATCTCGCTGTCTATGAAAAAGCTTCCTGTTTTTTCTAAAATGCCTATGACTTCAAAACTCTCGCCATTAATATCCAGATTTGTCCCAACTCCTATCTTTTTCCTGAACTCCTCTTCTGTGGCGAAACTTCCCCCGATAATTACCTTGCCTCTGTCTTCTTCAGTTATGAGGCGCCCTTGATCTATCTCTGCATTCACGGAATCATACATTATTTCTACTTCCCTTTCTTCTTTGGGGACGTTGATGACACCTTTGAACCTGACAACGTCATTGTACTCTACACTGACAACTCTTATCAGCCTTGGAATCGCGAGATCCACGCCTTGAACAGATTCTATCAACTCCATGTCGTCTTCTGTGAGCTGTCTTGGAGCTGTCGAGCCTGGCGGTCCGCCAGTACCTTGATTTTGTATTGTGAGCTTATCTGTATCTAATGAACCGAACTGGCCTATCACTGCCTGCTCCAAGCCGTTTCCTAAAGAAATCAATGAAACAACCGCTGCAATTCCTATGAATATGCCAAGCATTGTGAGCCAGGAACGCAGGCCTCTCTGCCTTAGGTTGTTTAATGCAAGAAAGAAATAATCTCCCAACATGCTACCTTCCAGCCGAATCTTTTATTAAATCTTCTAATTGGGTAAGTTCACTTCCCTTGATTGTGAACCATCTATGATCTTGATGCTGGTATCCCTTGTCATCTTTTACTATATTCGCTCTACTAAATTGAAGCCTATCCCCAAAATAGGAGATTTCTGTCAGTTCATATCTATCCGCCCCTGCATGCTCTTGAGGAATCTTCTCTGTCCAATCAATGTTGCTCCCAGGGCCTTCATATATCGTTTCTCCTCCGATGGCCACAACTATTCTTGTTTTAACCATTTTAACTCCTTTGGCTTCTCTTAAGTCTTCTTCTTTTTGCGATTGCTCTCCAAACAAACCAGAGAATCAGGATTGCTAAAACTGCGCCGATATACAAAGGAGTGTTGTTCTTTTCTATTATCCCGAGCTCAATTGCCTTTTCTTTTGTGTAGACTGTCACAGGCATTTCTATTGTCTTTGTGATTTTCTCATTGTTAAAGTCTGTATATTCAACTATCGCCGAAAATCTTGGCTTACTGGATTTGAAGATAACGTCAAACTCTGCTGTCTCGAAGTCATCAGAATCAATGGTTCCGATGTAAGCCTCATTTTCAGAAAGTATTGTAAATCCGTCAGGTATCGCTTTGACTGAAACGAACTTTGCATCTGCAAACCCGCTGTTAACAATCTTGAAAATTATTGTTCCTTCCTGGCCTATAACTGGATTCTCTGTATTTATTGTATACGACAGTGATGGTTGGGCAAAGACTGAAATCCCTATGCTTCCTTCCCTCTTCCTCTCTGTCTCTTCCCCTGAAATAAAGTAGGTTATTGTGTAAGGAATCTGATAGTCTCCCGGAGAAATATCGTTTGCTGCCCTTATTATGAATGTTGCCCTTGCGTCCTTGTCAGATTCTATCTCGTCAAACCCGGCTGAAGAACTTCCTATTGGGATGAATGGAAGATTAGTAAAATCAAGGTTCAGAGTCACATCTTCAACGTCATTAACGAGCGCGTTCTCAAGGGTGATTTCAACACTTGCCTGCTTTCCTGGGGAGAAAGACTCTGCCCTGACTGAATCGACTATCACTGCCGATACAGGATTTAGAATCAGGATTAGTAGTAATGCTAAAGTGGTTGCAAATGCCTGTTTTCCCATGGTATTTTGATAGAAAATATGGTTTTTAAGAGTATTGGTTGAATTCTAGTTTCTAACTTCCTTCCATTTATCCTTGACTTTTCTTGTGACTTTCTCAACCCTTCCATCTTTAAGCCAGTAAATTGTCCTGGCATGCTGTTCCGCAAGGTGGGGCTCGTGAGTGACCATAACAATCGTTTTTCCTTTTTGATTAAGCTCTTCAAGGAAATCCATTATTGTTTCTTCTGCCTTTGAATCCAGATTCCCTGTTGGCTCATCTGCCAAAATCATTTCAGGGTCATTTGCAAGGCTTCTCGCGATTGCAACACGCTGCTGCTGTCCTCCTGAAAGCTGGTTCGGATAATGATCCAATCTTTCCCCAAGGCCAACCATCTTAAGCAATTCCTGTGCTCTGTCATTTCTTGCCGCAGAATCCGCTCCCTGAAAAAGCATCGGGAGCGCGACATTTTCTAAGGCAGTAAGATTTGGTATCAGATTGAAACTCTGAAATATGAATCCTATTTTTTTCCCTCTTATCTGTGCAAGCTGGGATTCCTCCAGATGCGCTATGTTCTTATTATCCAGAAATATCTCTCCTTTTGTTGGCAAGTCAAGAGAGCCGACTAAATTCATTCCTGTGCTCTTTCCCGACCCGGACGGGCCCATAATTGCAACAAAATCCCCCTTATCGACTTTGATGTTAATCCCGTCTAGAGCTTTGACTATATTCTCTCCCATTTCATAGTGCTTTGCTACATCCTGGAGTTCTATTATATTGGCCATAAAAATACCTGGAAGAAGAGTTTAAGAAGCTTTTGCATAGGATATATCATGCTTAACCCTGGAAAATACAGAGTAGTAAAATTTAGTTATAGTGGGCAATGGGTTTACCTGGGATTGTGGGATGGAAAGAAAAAAGAAAGAATAACTAACGAATTGATAATGAGAAGACAGAATTTCAAAATGGACCTTGAAAATAAAGCTTTAGAAAAAGGAGAGGTTGTTGATATTGTTCAGGTGAGATTTCCTCCATTGACCGGCAGAGATGTAGATGTTTATTATATGGGGAGAAGGATTTTTTCTTCTGAATAAGAAAAGTTTTATATATCAAAAGGAATTTTTGATGGCATGAATAAAAGAGGCTTGGGCATTGCGGCGATTATTGTCCTGGTTGTCATTGTTGCTGCAGTAGGATATGTTGGCTACAGGTCATTTGGCATGGATAGCGGAAGTTCCAGGGAAGAATTGAATCCGGGGCAGGTTAATAATCCTGATGAGCCTATTATAGAGGAAGAATCCGGAGAAAACATTGTAGAAATCACAAGCTCGGGATTTAGCCCGGATGTTCTGGAGATTCAGGCAGGGGAGAAAGTTACATGGGTGAATCTTGATTCCGGAAAGCACTGGCCTGCTTCGGCTATGCATCCTACACATAGAGTTTATCCCGGAAGCGATATAGATAAGTGCGGGACCCCTGAAGAAGGAGGAATATTTGATGCGTGCCATGGGCTTGAGCAGAGTGAAGAGTATGAATTTATATTCAGTGAGGCTGGAGAGTGGAGATATCACGATCATCTTAGGGCTTCAATGACAGGGACAATTATTGTATCAGAATGAAAAAGAATTATACGGATTTATTCTTGAGAATTGGGCTTGCATTTGTTTTTATTTATGCAGGAATAGGCGCATTTGTTAATCCTGAAAGCTGGATTGGGTTCATCCCGTCTTTTCTTGGAGAATATGACAGCATTGTTCTTAGCATGCATATTGTTTTCAATTTATTGCTTGGGCTCTGGCTCCTTTCAGGAAAATGGAGATTTTATTCTGCTTCTGTATCTGCAGTCGCTTTGTTTGTCATAACCATTTTTAATTTCAGTTCAATAGATATAGTTTTCAGGGATGTTGGATTAATCCTGGCTGCTATTGCCCTCGCATTTGAGAGCCAGGCGTGAAATTTATATAATACCAATTTCTATCTGTTTTATGGGAGACAAAAAAGGAGGCGCTATTGGAATTTTTTTTCTGCTTTTTCTGGTAGCTGTTCTTGGAGCGGCACTTTATTTTCTTTACCAAAATCTTCCAGGCGAGATTCAGGAACTAAAGCCGATTAACGGAGGCAGTGGGAATGAAAATCTGGGGGGAGAATTTTTCACCGATAGCAATTACTCCGTAAGCAGGCAGTTCTATCCTAATATGAGATTTCCGGATAAAGAGATAAGCTATCACCTTTCACCTGATTGTGATCCCGAAAGAGAGTCCGATGTGCTTGAGGCTTTTTCAATACTTGAAGCCGAAACTGTCCTTTCATTCCAGGAATCCCAGGAAAACGAGGCGCAGATAAGGATATTATGCTCTGATATCGCTCCTGAGCCTGAAGATGAAGGCCACTTTATAGCGGGGGAGGGAGGACCAAGCGAGATAGTTAATACCTCTCTTTACTCTGTGATATTTACCGGAAAAATGTCCTTGTTTAGGCAGGATAAATGCGAAACGACACATGTAGCACTCCATGAGGTTCTGCACGTGCTTGGATTTGAGCACAACAATAATCCAAAAAGCATTCTCTATCCTACTCTTGACTGTGAACAGGAGCTTGACCAGTATCTTATTGATGAAATAAATGAGCTTTACTCCAGAGAGGGCCTTGCTGACCTGAAGATAAAAGAGGTTGATGCGACAAAGTCGGGGAGATATCTTAACTTCAAGATAAGGGTTGTTAATCAAGGATTAAAGAAAGTTAATGGAGCTAAGCTTAAAGTTTACGGAGACGGAGAGATAATTGAGTTCAGGGATTCAGAAACTGACAGGGATTTGCCTTACCTGAATCTTGGAGAGGTTGAAGTGGGTACGACAAAAATATTCACTGTTGACAATGCAAGACTTTCTGGGAGAGGCGTCGAGGAAATTGTATTTGTAGTTGATGAAGACAATGAAATTGAGGAGCTTTTTGAGAACAACAACAGGATTAAGTTGATTGTTGGATAGAAATCTTTTTTAACATGCAATTCCCGGAATTGAATGGATAGGACAAAACTGGCTGAAATTGCCGAAAAATTTCAGGGAAAAAAGATAGCAGTTGTGGGGGATATTTCTGTCGATAGTTATTGCCACGGTAAATTGCGGGCGGATAATCCTGATAAAAAGGATAAGCCGCTGCTCACTGCTGAAAAGGAGATCAACTCATTGGGATGCGGGGGCAATTGCGCTGCCAATGTGGCTTCTCTTGGAGGGAAGGCTGTTTTCTATGGCGCTATCGGGGAAGATAGCGATGGAAAGATTATTGAAGAGATATGCAAAAATCAGGGAGTAGAGGGAAGATTCCAGAAAGATGGAAAAACAATTGTTAAGAGAAGATTCTTGGCTGATGAATATATAGCAAGAGTTGATTACGGGGAGTCTGATTTAACAGATTTGTCTGAAGAATTGAAAGAAAAGGTAATTGAAGAAATTCAAAATGAAGGACCTGATGCAATAATTCTTTCAGATTATAATAAAAGGGCATTCAGAGGTAATTTGGCCGAGAGGATAATAAGAATCGCCGGGGAAAAAGGGATTCCTGTTATTGTTGATCCAAAGCCAGCTAATATTGATAAATTTGCGGGGGCAAGTGTTATCTGCCCAAATTTAAAAGAGGGAATGGAAATAACTGGATTGAATGGCTTGGAGGAAATAGCTAAGAACCTAAAGGAAAAGATTGGATGCAGGGCGGTTGTTCTTACTTTAAGTGAGGATGGAATGATTGTTTATCAGGACTCAATAAAAAAATTAAATTCATACGCAGAGAATATTATTGATGTCATGGGTGCCGGAGACACATTGAAGGCAGGGATTGCATTAGCAATTGCTTCAGGAGCTGATATTTTTGAGGCGGCGGAGATAGGGAACATTGCAGCTGCAATTGCCGTTGAAAATACAGGTACGAAGTGTGTTACAAATCAGGAATTGATTGAGAGAATAAAAGAGATTAAAATCCCCCGACCAAGAG
>Ga0100403_1002520_pt1 | contig 14543 bp, 19 predicted proteins | sample CryGeymet201501t_FD_83663 | JGI IMG/M metagenome (GOLD analysis project Ga0100403, IMG submission 83663) | Groundwater microbial communities from Crystal Geyser aquifers in Utah, USA - Crystal Geyser metaG 2015-01t | ecosystem: Environmental > Aquatic > Deep subsurface > Groundwater | place...
AAAAGGCCGGTGATATACTGGACTTTGAACTACAGCCCAAGTTTGAATTACAACCTAAATTTGAATATAATGGAGAAAAAATACGAGCTATTACCTACTGTGCGGACTTTCTCATTTTCCATGACGGCAAAACAGAAGTAGTAGATGTCAAGGGTTTTCAGACTAAAGAGTTTAAGCTCAAATGGAAAATGCTACGATACCAATATCGTAATGATCCTAATTATATATTTACTATTGTATAGGCTATTCCGAAACCTTGAACTGCTCCGGGAACTTGTCGGCTACCATACTCACCACCGTCTGATACGTCGTGTACGAGCTTGTAAGAGCGATTATAAGCATGTAGGCGGAATCGTACCAGTTTGACCAGGAAATAGCGCTTGTGGCCATTCCTGTCGCAAAAACGGCTATTGCAGTAACGATGAACACTAGGGCGCGCATGCGCAGCTTCTGGGTTTTTTCGTCTTGGCTCAATACTGTTTGCAGCCAGGCCGGCGGTAACAGCTTTAGGGCTTGCAGTAGAATTGATACTACAGCACCGATTAAGGCTGCGTTGACGGTTATCTGTTGGTATTCCATATATATTATTGTAAAAAATTAAAATCGTTGAACATCAACTTGATAATTAACGCCCCCAATGTTGTCGTCACTGCGGTTAGTGCAACTCCTACGGCTCCGAATATGAGCATTTTTGAAATGTTTAATTCTGCGAGATTAAAATTGCTTTTACGTTCTCGGTTGGTGAGGACTTCCAGTTGAGTTTTTACGCCTGCTATTTGATCTTTCATCGCTTCGACTAATGTCCGAGTCACAGCAATATCCGTTTTCATTTGTGATTGTTCATTCGTAATGCGCTCTAAGCGAGTCTCTATATTTTGGTTATTATCTGTCATATTTTTAATATTATTATCAATATCAGTATCGCGGTAAAAGCGAAAAATGATAGTAGCGTCATTGCAAGTGTGCGCCAGAATACACCATTTTTTTCGCTATCATGTAGAGTTGCAAGATATGTCGCATAGGTGACATTTGTTTCAATCGCCTTAACATCTTCTGTGATTTCTTGCACCTCTGTAGTGATTCCCTCTGTTTCATGTATATTTGAAATATGTTCATTCATTCAATATTTGACACCTAAATCATTATATCAATATCACTGGAAGATATTGGTACACCAATTTCTACTCGTTGCGCTAAAAATGTTTGTTGTTCTTTTGTCAAATTGTCAACACTTATAGTGGATTCAACCGGATTCTCTGGTTCCCCATCTACTATAGTGCGAATAGCTTTCGCAATCGTTCCGTCCGCCTTGAATATCCAAAGAATATCTTGATTATTAGCTGTATCATCTGACCGCCAAGCGTGAAAGTCATGGCCTGTAGATTGTACTCGTTGTATTGCTTCTGTGAATGTCATAGTTGTATTGTTAATTTATACGGCTGTTGGGTATGTGATGATAGCTAGAACAACGTCAGAACCCGCCCAAGTGAAAGGAGCTCCACCAATAGATGTAAGGTCTGTACGAACTGGATATGTCCCAGATACGTCAAATGTGTATAGTGTTATCACACTACCACCTCCCTCTAATTGAACTGTTCCATCGTACGTATTCGTTCCAGTATCAACTAATCTCGCTCTTCCTATTGTTTGAACAATGCTATCAGCTGCCTCCGGTAGCGTAAATGTTGGTGATGCTGTCAAGGTAGATGTTCCACCAAGTGTCCATTCAACAATCACATTTCTTGTTTTGCCAATTTTTTGCGAATAGCCAATAATACTTCCATTGCCAAGTCCCCCTCCGCCTCCTACTACTGGGGTATAACTTTCCCAGTTTACAATACTGATTTTTGTTCTGCTATCAGTAATATCCGCGTCTACAATTTGTGTGGTGGTTCCGTCTGGTATTTCCAGCACCGCCAATAGTAATGAATTCGACGGCGTTGCCGGCTGACCTGACCCTGCTATGCCCTCCTCCACTACAATACTACCCACATTTGTTGCGTAATCATTGGCCGCGGCTCCGGAATCTATTTGTGCAATAATTAAATCATATCGTGTGCTTCCTGATGTATTTGTTGAGATTGCCAGGTTTGTTACGGCGTCGCTAAGCATTCCCCAGAATCGTGTCGTGTTTGCGGTATTGACAACGTATGAGCTGTTGAGTACAAAACATCTGCCCGGTGCAACGTCTACACTCATGTCTGCTCCGGAGGCTTTTTCAGTTACTGCGAGGTCTGTTGATAACACTACCCCTGCTTGATTCAAGAAAATATTAAAAGCCTGCATGAGCATATCTTCCCTCATGCCCGTGCCTGTTGTGTAATCTCCCATGCCATTTCTGGCGAATACGTATGTACTCATAAATGTATTTTAGCTTAATTGTTCAATATAGCCAACCACCTCTATTTTTGCGTCGAGTGTTCCCGCGCCGGAGGCTGTACGTTGGTATTCTAGTATTTTGTCTGTATCCACTTTGCAAATTCCTTGTGCATAGATGATTTGATCGTTGATGTATCCGGCTGTAGCCACAACATGCCCTACGGTATCTACTGATCCGTTCGGTCGTACTTGTATGAGTGCGTTGGTTGCTGCGGAGCCTGAATCGTTGACTTGTAATAATACAATAACTGCTATGGTGTCAGCGCTGACATGGGCTGTTACATCCAAATCGGTCCAGGTAACAGTAGAGGCACTTGTAAGGGTTAGGGCGGATATTTTATCGTCGAACATCACTACTCTGTGCCGGCCTCGGTAGTAATTGCTATGGTGCTCGCCCTGTTCTTTTTGCAATTGTTTAACTGATCCCACAAATGGATCGTGTGCTTTATTTTTGCTCATAGGTTGTTCAGTTCGAGGTCTATGGTTTCCACTTCGTTGTCGTCCACGGTTACGGTGAATCGGTATAGTCTGTATTCTCTGGTGAATTTTCGGAAGTCAAAAAACTTAAAGTTAAATGTGAAAATATCACCAACGTCAAAGTTGCCGAATCGTGGTGCTTCTAGGGGTAGCATGCTTAGCTTAATGTTGAACGGTATTTTGCTTCTGGCTCCGACTTCTTCATCGGCCTTGTCGTCTATGGTTGCCTGTTCGCTGACGCTGGTTTCGCTGATAACGTCTTGAAATAATCCGTACACTAATTGCTGCGTTTCGTTTTCGGATTGTGAATATATTTGTTCTTCTTCAATGGTTGCACCTAAAGCTAGGATATCGTTTGCGTATTCGCTGCCGATTTCATCGACCTGCACCGTTTTAACATTGTTATATTTCATTGTATGCTCGGCGTCGACATAGTATGTCAATGGTATCGTAACCGCTTGGCCTTTGTGGTATTCTTCGCCGGCTCCGGCGTAGTATGTATTGAATATCCCTGTTGATTGATTGCGTGGTGTTGGGGTAATTTCCCAATCTATGCCGTCCTCGTATTCGCTGAATGCTGTCATCACATCTAAAATACTGCGGTTTTGTAAATCTTTTTCCGGTTGTCTGTCTTTTGAGGTTGGCGCGGCTCCTTGGACGATTCCTAAATCACCAACTACTGTACCGCCGCTTTCCTGAATAAGCTGCGAATTATTTATCAAATTCCATAGTATTTGGCTAGCGTCGGTTGCACTGGTTACTGAATAATCCCTAGGGACTAATCGGCGGCCAAGCAATGTGGCTAAATCATGGTATCGTAAGGTAATTTGTCCGCTTTCACCATTTAGGCTATAACTGGGATCGACTAGCTTTCCGTACCAGACTAATCGCTCGGTAGCTTCGTCGTTGCGATCTTCCCATCGGTAAATCCTGATCCATGAATTGAGTGTGGCTGTGGAGAGATTGTCGAGTTTATCTACTTCGTTATCTGACGCTGGTTTTAAGGCTAGGGTAAGTTCGGCGGTTGTGCCTCTGTTCAGCGAATAGCCAAATTTCAAAAACGAAAAACGGTGCATTTCTACATCTCTGCCGTCGGCTCCCTCGATAATTACTCGGTAGCGTGGAGGATTCATTATATGTTGAGGTAAGTATCTTTATAAACTGTTTGCAATTCTGTGTTACTATCGCTAGCACTTGCTACGGTGAGGGTTAAAGTATTGGCTCCGGGTTGTAGGTAAATCCAAGCACCTGACATTGTACTTAGTATATTCACACCGCCCTTGGTAACGGTTTTTGCCCAGGTATCTATGATGATATTCTCGCCGGCGGCTAGGGTTTCTGATATGACCATAGAATGGCCTGTGGTGCTGTTAGAGATCGTAAATGTCGTGCCAGGGCCTGTTATGGTATAGACGGGGTATGCGTTAGCATTGCCTGCGTTGGTGAGTGTAAGTGGATCGGTTGATGATGTCGCTGATGATGTGGAAGTAAGCGGTGCTGGTACTGGCGCTGGTACGACCACGCCAAATGCTGAACTGGTAACTTGTTGGGTACCGGTTGTTTCGGTTCCCTCGAGGAATGGAAAGGCTGCCCGGAATGTTACTTGGTAGCTGTTCCATTCTATGCTTGGCTCATCCCCTGGAAAATCGAATACTGCGTTGATCACTCGCACCGCGCGCAAGGTAAGTTCTGAATCGTCCAATAGGGTGAACGTCATTTCATATCCTGCGATATCGGTGTAGTTTTGCATGCTTAGGGCTTCCATGAGTTCTCGGCGTTCTGCGAGGTAGAGGGCGAATGTGTCGGCGCTTAGTCGCCCTGACCAGCCGAATGTGCGTCCACCGTATCGATAGCCGGTTGCTACTGATCCGTCTTGTTGTGATTTGTTTTCTTCGCTTGCCCTAATATCTGGTAAACCTGCCCCTGCAAATTCTTCCAGGGTTGCTTGGGATGCGGTGAATGTATATCCGTTGTATTCTACTTGGCTGATCATAGGGTTCGTAGCATTACGTCCATTTGAGCCATCCAGTCGCTTTGTACTTGTGCTTCGTTGACGGTAATATTGAATGTTTTGGCGTTGTTGTTACTGATCTGACTGTTCGGTATAACACTACTTCCGCGCGGTAAGTTGACAAGCTCCGGTCCTCGTTCGCCTACAACGGCCAGGCCACCACTGAAATTGTTTACTCCTCCGGCGAATCCTGGAATATCAAAATTTGGCAACATGTTTTTAGCCTTGTCGGAAATGCTACTAAAAGCTCCTGATATTGCGTCTGGCAGTGCCCAGAATTTATTTTTTATGTTGTCTATGGCATTGTCGATTGTAAACCTCATTTGCTCAATATAGAAGTTTACTGTGTCCGGTATACTTGCAAATACATTTCTTACGGTTTCGATAAATCCGGCTAGCGTAGATCCGATACTGCTAAATGCATTCCCTACTGCATCTATCGCTTTTGATTTGAAGTTTTCAAACGCCGTTCCTGCTTCCAATATCCATGTGACTAATGTTGTTCCTATCAATATCAATGCTGAAATACCTAAAACTAAAGCTGCTATTGACAACGCTACTGTACCAAGGGCTATCAATAATGCACCGCCTAATACTTTTGCAATCAATTCTAGTTCTTCCTTGTGTGGCTCTAACGCTTCCATGAGTTTGTCCCATGATTTGATGAATTGCTCTTTTATTATCTCTGCAACTTTTTTTATTGTTTCCTTTGCTGTTTCCAGTGCTTCCATAAGTGCTGGGTGCTTATCTAAAAAAGCCATTATTTTTTCTTTTATCGTGTCCCAGTTTTGGTATAACAATATGCCACCGGCTATTAACAACGCAATGGCTGCGGTGATAATTCCTACCGGACCCGTCGCTAATGTAAATGCTGCACCGACGCCAGATATAAGTGCTGGCAATGCACTTAGTGCCAGCAATAATGGCCCAAGCACCAAAAGAGCCGCACCAATAACTGCTACCACTTTGGCTAAAGTTACAGCTAATTCCTTGTTTTCTTCGAACCACTTTCCGATGTTTTCGCGCAAAGGTTTTATGGCTTCTGTAATTGTTGGCAGTAATTCACTTCCTATTGTAATCAAAATACCCATAAATTGATTTTTGAGTAACGCCATTTGTGAGTCAAACGTTTCTGTTTGTTTTTGGAATGCTTCGTCTACAGCGTTTGCTCCGTCTGTCATATCCGCTAAAGTGTTCGTAAATGCTTCTGCGGTTGGTCCGGTTAATGATATCGCCGCTCCCATAGCCTCTACACTACCGTATGCTTTGCCTAATGTTTCGGTGTTACCGTCTGCAGCTTCATCAACTTTTTTCATAACTTCTACCAATCCAAACTGCTCGATCGCGGCCTGGCCTGATTCAAATCCAAGTTCATCAAATATCTTGCTCATGTCCGCGGTTGGTTTGCTTAGGGCTATAACACTTTGCCGCAATCCATTTTGTGCCTGTGCTGCCGGCATACCAGTTGTGGTTAAGGCCGCGGTGGCGGCTGAAAATTCCTCTAGTGAAATGCCTGCTGCGGCTACGATAGGCGCTGATGCACCGAATGCTTGCGCCATTTCGTCCACCGTGGTTTTACCGTTTTTTACTGTCTTGAATAAAATATCTGATATTTTTCCTGCGTCCTCGGCCGGGAGGTTAAACGCATTGATTGCTGACGTCATGATGCCTACAGCTCCTTTGGTATCACCTAAACCAGCAACAGCCAGCTTTGATGATTGTTCCAAGACATTGAGCTGTTCTGCGCTGCCTTGTACTCCTGCTGATAATACGTCATATAAAGCTGCTCCGAGTTCATCTGCGCTTTTCGGAACACGTCCGGTCATCTCTAAGATACCGTCACTAAGTCCTTGTATTGCCTCTGTGCTGTCACCTGATATCAATGTTGATACGTTTGACATTGTACTTTGAAAATCGCTGGCAACTTTAATGCTTGTACCTATGGCTGCTCCTATCGCAATTCCTGCTCCGGTAAAAGCCGTGCCAACTTTTTTGGCGTTGTCACTAAATCCTTTCAGGTTATCTTGCACACCTTTAAGTTTTCCGGTTATCTGATCAACCAGCGAAACTGTTACTTTTAGGTCGGTTTCTGCCATTATTTTCGTTTTGCTTTGTTAGCTTCGCGCTCCTCATGTTCGGCGATCTGGCTGTGGACGTACATTATCGTATTGATACGGCCCGCTTCGTACTTCTTCCAGTCTAGGCCAAACATCTTGCTCATCATGTAATCAGTTATAGCTGGATCGCCTGTGCCTGTGCGGATTGCGCTTCTTAGGCGGGCAGCTCGACTTTTGGGAGCTCATCGAGTTTCATTTGTTTGGTTGCGGCTTCAACGATAACCATTAAGTCTTTAATTTCCAGTCGCTTGATATTCTCGATATTTACTATTGCTATTGATCCGTTAAAATCAACAATGTTCCATTCTCGGATTACTTGAACGAGCATATCAGCTATTTTACCGGTATCATCCGTGGTGGTTCCTTGCTGAAACTTCTCACTGAAACCGTAAGAAAACCGACGAGGGATTTTTACCCAATCGCCCTCGCCTAATTCAACAATGAGTAGATCGTTTTCATCTACAAAACGGCTTTTTCGTTTTTCGATCACTTCGCCTGTGTGGGTAGGTTCTGTGACTTCTTGGGTAGCTTTGACCGGTGTTTCCGGTACTTGGCTCTCTGGTGTGTGTTCTTCCATAGGGGCTCTTATTGAATTATTATTTTATTTAATAGCTGTCTGAATCATTGACCAATAGGATTTTGACAGTGTAGCCGTCGTCTAGTGACGGTAGCACCGCAAAATCCATATCTTGGTTGAGTAGGTCATCTTCTGCGATTGACGGCTGGAATGGTAGGTGTCGGCAGTCTGCTACTCGGATATCTAGTAAGTAGCTGAAATCTGCTGCCACGGTGATTGCTTCGCCTGTGCTTAGTAGGTGCAGTGCAAACTTCTCTAATCCGCGTAGCTTATCCAAGTATGTTACGTCAGTATATGTCCGCATGATTTTACCGGTCACATCAAATCCTGCGGTGAATACTTTAGCTGGATAGCGGTCTACGTGGTTGATTCCGTTGGCGGCGTGGCGTGGTTCTATATTATTGACGATATTCAATTCAAAGTCCTCGATGTAGTCTGCTGCTGTCGTCAAGGCTGCGGTGATCGTAGTGCCTAGTCGCAATACTGATCCGCCAGCCCAAGTAAATTCTTTTTCTACCGTGTAGGTGTCGGTTTGTGGGGCTAGTACGATAATATCATCTACCGCTAAGGATGTTTCAAGGTTAGTAAATGTAATGCTTGTTTCGTCCGGCACTGATGCTACAGTGTGGGTTTTTACGCTTGCTGCACTGAAATCCAAAAAGCCTGTACCTCGGCGGTATACTTTGATCGTGTCGCTTGCTGCTAGTCCTGTGGTTTGATCTAGCAAGACAGTATGTGCTCCGGCTCCGGATGTTTCGGCTTCGGTTACGCGGGCGCCTCTAAATTGGGCTCTAGCTGATACTGAAATCTTAGCTGTGATGATATTTTCGGTCTGGTTGAAAGCCATTGAATGAAACCGGACGCCTGTGTAGCGTACTACTTCGTTATCGTAGCCAACTTCTACCGTGTAGGTAAAATCTAGTGATGTTTGGGGCAAGGTAACTTCATGACCATAAATCAAAGCGTCTGCTTTGGTTAGAGTTGCTGTTGATCCACTTGTACCACCAGTGATTGTTTCGCCGTCTGTGAATGCCCCACTCATTGTATTCACCAATACATAGTCACCCTCCGTGCTAGTTCCTACCACTACAGCTGTTTTTAATGATGTTCCGCCTGTGACTGTTTCGCCTACGGTAAAATCTGCGCTCAATGACGTGATTGGAAAGTAATTACCTGTGCTGATTGCTCCGGCCAGTCCGCGCAAAAAGTGTCCGAACTCTTGCGGTTCGACGTTCAATGTAATTTCGCCGGCTGGTGCTGGAATAGCGTGCTTGATGATATCGTAGTTCAATGATCGGCTGCCGACGATTGATTTGCTGAAACTATTGGCTAGTTCTGCTGCGATTGATTCGCTTAAAAACGGCACAAACACATCCGGTGTTACGGCGGTGTTTTCCGTTGTTTCCTTTTTTAGAGCCAAGTAGGCTGTTCGTGAGTATGATCCCATAGAGATGTTGTTGTGCCGCGGCTCTCTATGGGGCTCTGTGGGCTAGATTATTTAGTTGATTTTTTAGGTTTAGGTTCTCTTTCTTCTGGTTTTTCTTCTGTTTTTGGTTCTTCTTTCTTCGGTTGTGATGTTGAGGCTTTGGCCGCGAGCTCACGTTTGAGTAGGGTTTGGCCTACTTCATCTGTGACATCGTATTCTTTGCCTTTTTCGTAGCCTTTTTGGCCTGAGATGAAGAACTTTTTTAATGCTTTGATTCTCATAAATGTGTTGTTAATTATTCGCGTAGTATTAAATCACTGGTTGCTTCTATCGTCATATCGGCCGCAACGTAGAAAAATCCTCCTGATGGTATCATTGCGTAATCGATTACATAGTTATCGGTAAAGAGAAAACTTGTGCCTCGTATGTTTCGCCTAAGTATACCGACCACGCTGTCCGCTCCGGCCAGTCCGGCTGCGTTGCGTTTTTCCATAATATCCCGCAATGTATATTGTGCTTCAATTATAGCACTGCTGTTTGCTTCTGTGAATTCTGATACCACATCGATCACTACTCGTATGGAAATAAAGTACCTAGCCTGGTCTTTTGCACTGCCGTGTGCATTCTGTTCTGTGCGGGTTCCCCAGACCATTAACGCTGGTAGGTAGCTTTTTGGCACCAGCTTAACCTCGCCTTGATAAAAGGTGTTGATAACTGCTCCGTCTGTACCCTGGTTGATTCCGTTGGCGGTGCTGTCGTTCAGTAGGGCTAATATTTCGGCTTCTACGCGGTTCATTTGGTTGCTTTGTTAATGTAATCGCTTAGGGTTTTTTGCACGGTGTGGAGGATGTTTTTATCTAGGTACATCATTTTGCGTCCGCCTGGTTTCTGGTGATATTTGAAATAGTCCACTCCGTTGGTAATTGTTACTTTTAGGCGTTCAACGTTCTTTTCAAATCCCTGCATTAAGGCCCCGGTCCATACGAGGATTTTTCCGGTTGCTATTGAGCTTTGGGCGTAGTATCCTTGCCGTTTGCTTCTCATGCGAAGTGTTGCTGCGGATAGCTTTTTCCATTTTGCGCCTTGGGCTCCTTGCTCATTAAATACTCGTTTTCCGTACACTTCCAACAAATCATCACCTATTTTTGACAATGGTTTTTCGAAATTATGCACTGCCGAAACCAACGTTTTGAAGGTTTTTTGTACCTGCTGGTCATCCAGTTTAATTGTGAATCCTTGTTGTGCCATTAGAATTGTTTTTGGAATGTCATGCGCGGTTCGTCATTCTCGCCGGCGGCACTGCTTGCTGCGGTTGGTGAATATGACATTGTACTCAGCGTATTGGTGGCAAATTCGGTGCCGTCGCTTTTAATCAGTTTGAGCTTCTTGTCCTGTATGCGGTCTAGTTGCTCCATAACGTAGTCTACACGCCTACGCCAGCCTTTATCTGTGTCCTGGCTTTCCTCGCCGTATTCGTTGGCGTAGAGTAACGCTATGGCCAGTTCTGTGTTGAGATATTGCAATTCTACTGGTGTACTCGCAAATGGCAATGTGTAGACATGAGCAACACTGCCGTCAATGGTAATTGCGGCTTCGTCGATAGCTTCTTGGATTTTTTCGTCACTAATTTTGCTGTCGTCGCTGAACCCGGTATCTTCTCGTACTGCTGTTACGGTTGTGTATGCCATATATTTATACGTTTTCTACTAGTTCGTTAGTGGGCCAAACGTCTGTATTTTCTTCTTTCCATTGCACCAACTCCTCAATGGCTTCAAACTCGATAACGCCTGAAATAGAACGGAATAATTCGAGCTTTTCTCCCACGAAGTTTGATAATGTGCACAAAACATATCCATTCAATTGCGTTACATGACATGGCGCGCTTTCGTATGGTGTGAAGTGGTCTGTTGGTACTGCGTCCCAATCAGTTTGCGGTATTAAAAATCGTGTTTTAGATTCCATATGATGAACGTAAAAGACTATATACTTGAGTGAGCTGTGCTTGGTCTAGTGCAACACCTTTCCAACATAATACATAACCTAGTTTTCCATTCACAAAGTTCGTCGGATTGTTCGAGCCATCAAAAGACGCACTAATTGCAGTATGGAATGAATTATTTTTGTGGTTGATTATGGTCAGTGGTGGTCCAACGCTATAAATAAGGCTTTCTGCAACGCCATTAATATTCATTTTCCCAATACCGTTTGGTGTATCGTATGACGTTCCGAAAAATGAGAAGCTGGTCATTGGTACAGTAAATACCGTTGAACCACGAAAATTCTGTACTGTTATACCATTTGCAGAAACATATTGACGGAAAAAGCGCGGACTCTCGAATGTAAATAAATACGAAAAATCACCGTTTTTCCATTTGCCAAATATATGACCAGGCCCAGCTGTATCCATTTGGAAAATAGTCGCGTATGATGTTTGGCTTGTACCCATATCAAGGCCAGCCTGTCGAGCGTCAGTAATATACGCGTACTGGTCTACACCATTAAAATCATAGTAATTGATATAACGGTTTGCCTCATCGTATACATCGAAATCCATTACCATGTGGTTTCCACCTCCTACTTCTTTAGCCTGGACAGAATATACGTCTAATTCAAGTGATGTGTCGTCTGCTGTAATTGTCACGCTAGAGGTATTGGAATTCGCAACCGCATAAAACTTGATATGGATGGGGTTGGCAGTTGGAATGCTTGCACCTGCTACGTCATAGGTACCGGTCATACCTACCATTCCATCTAATTGAATCTGCAATGACCCTGTGCCACTAATTTTTTTTACGTCTACGTCAATCACATAAATACTGCCTGTCGTCAGAGTAAGCGCGGTACCCTGTAAACCTTGTGAAACACCATTCATGTCTGTCACACGCTGCACTTGTTGACCTAATTCCCCTGTAGACTCACTTGCTGTCACTCCTGCGTCAACCGACCAATCGGGCGCAACACCACCAACGTAAGTACCAGTAAATTCGGAGTTTGTTACTAATTCAGCACCAAATGTCGCGGGTGTGCGGTTGTCGAAAAAGATGTTATTCATCGACACATTATTCGCCGCATTTCCCTCATCAAATTTGTACTCAAAAACCACCGCTTCATATTCTGGGATGGTAACCGCGTATGAACGTGGTACCGGTCGCCCTGTCAAAATTCGATCAATGGATAAGGACATCTAATTAGCTATTTAAGAAACCGTCTTTATCGCCGTCTGAATCAATAACTACGGTTACTACTGCTTCTCCGGTTGCGCCTGCATTTTTGCTTGTTGAATCACGGTTAATAAGGCTGATGTGTAATTCACCTGACTCATCAAGATCAGCGTATCGAATAGGCTGAAATGGTTGAGAAATATTTGTTGTAGTGTAGATATATGGACCAGCGCCCGCAATGCGCGTTCCATCAGAGGCAGCGAATTTCACACGACCTAAATACCATTGCAGATCAAAGTTTGAATCATCAAAACCGTCTGTACCAAAAAAGGCAATTTCCCATGCAAGATTTTGATCTGATACGATGTGTATGGCTGTGATGAGTCCTGAATTTGCTCCGATCAGTGTTAAGTTCTCATCTTCTTTGGCGTTGGTTGCAAGTGCACCGCTAAAATGTGTATCTTTGTCTGATTGAATTATGACAGGTTTTATAATTTTTGTGATTGCTCCCATAAATAATACATTTAATGTTGCTTAACTATAGCCCACCAATCCAATACTGGTGGGCTATGTGTCTAGTCACTATTGGGAAACCCAGTAGCTTACCTGGAATACGATCTTACCTGCGGTCAGGTCATTTCCGCCTGCTACCGTCAGCTGGAATGTCCGTGCTGCTGCGGTTTTCTTTGGCGTGTGGGATGCGAGTGCTCCGGTATTGGAAGCAAATACTCCTGCGTCCCACGGATTGGTTCCGTCGCTGATGGCGATTGCTGCAAACAGATCACCGTCGGTTGGGAAGCCGAGGGTGATTGTGCCTGCGTCTGCTCCGTTGGACGTTGCTGTTGTCAGCACGTCGTAGCTTTCAACATGGCAGACTGCATTGTCTGGGATTGTTGGACTTCCGGTCAAAGCGATTGCACCTTGGGCGCCACCGTCTACTGCGAAGTCATACACAACAATGGCTGTTTTCTTTACGGCCAGCGTACCAACTCCTGCGGAGTCTACTACTTTTGCTTCTGTCACTGCTCGGTCCTGGATATGGCTGGTTGGCAGCTTGAGAATACGCTGAGCGCCTGGGAAAAATACGATCTCACCGACCGTCGCGCTTACTACCTTAACAATACCGACTACTTGTGAGAGTTGATCGGAACCTGTTACTGCTGACGCTGTCCAACCACCTGCTGTTGCTGATAGGTACACGAGGTCGCCAATAGTCCGGGCGCTTGTATCGAGCACATCTGTGACGTCGCCTACTACTGTTGCTATTGGATATACTACGCCTGCTGTGACATCTGGGATCACTTCATCGACAACATGAGTAGCTTGTACTCCGGCGTCCGCGTCGGCCAGGGTCATTGTCACTCCGAGGGTTGTGTCGAAGCCGGAAAGATTAACCAATGTACCGCGTTCTAGTTGTACTCCGGTATCGTTATATACATCTACACCGACATCAACATTGTTAGCTCGTACTGTCGTTCCATGTCCCGCTGCTACATCTACGGTTACTGAACCTGTTGCACCTCCTCCGGTTGCGCCTGTTCCTGCGATAACTTCTGTAATATCACCAGTTGAGGCTACTGTCATCAACTCAAACGATGATGAGGCTGCTGTACCTACGTTCTGGTATTTTGCTGCTGTTCCTGTTGTTACGTCTGTTTTGATATATTCTGCACCTTTGGCGTATACGCTTTGGCTGTCTTGGGTGCTGGCTGCTGCGGTTCCGTAGGCGAGTAAAATCTTTCCGTTATGATCGTAATCACGAACGGTAATTGTTTGACTATTGATCGTTTGGGTGTAGAGGCGGTTTCTGAATCCTCGACCCTCGATCACTGTTTTTTTGCGAAACATTGTAGTGTTATTTGAATATTTAGGTCTAGGGCGTCGTTTTTTAGGTGGTGACGCCCTGCGGCCACTTGGTCGTTATGGTGAACCAACCGGGATTTGACCGTTAAAAACTAGGCTACTGCGTCTTTGATTAAATAAGCCAATGCTGCGTCCATGATGTTCTGGTCGTAGCTGTATCGTGTACGTACTACGTCACGCACATGGGATTCCTCTCGGTACATGTCGGTTTGACGTGGAGTGTCGCTGAATGTGTAACCGAATGTAGCTTGCATCAATGTTGGACGTGGATTTTGGTAGAATACTCCGAAATCATCACCCCATACATCACCTAGACTAGCGGTTTGGCCCTCGTCGGCGCTGTCGTATACGGCTGTTCCGATGTAGACGTTTACCAATTTGAACTTACCTTTTAGCCATGCTACGAATGCTTCCTCGGTGAATTGTCCACCGTTGGTGTACTTCACTTCTTCGCGTACGTCTGTGTGGTTTTTCAAAGTGTAGGAAACTTTGTAGTTCATCCAGCAGCTATTTGGAATTTGTCCGGTTGCTG
>Ga0100403_1002521_pt1 | contig 14543 bp, 12 predicted proteins | sample CryGeymet201501t_FD_83663 | JGI IMG/M metagenome (GOLD analysis project Ga0100403, IMG submission 83663) | Groundwater microbial communities from Crystal Geyser aquifers in Utah, USA - Crystal Geyser metaG 2015-01t | ecosystem: Environmental > Aquatic > Deep subsurface > Groundwater | place...
ATTTGAGCTGGTGAAAGGAGCTGTAGCCACCCCAGTCAGTGATCAGACAGGGAAGACCGGTCATCAAGGATTCGGCCACGGACATGCCATAGTCTTCATCGTGATAAAGACTCGGAGAAAACAAGAGGTCAGAGGCACAGTAAATTCCATTGATCTCACTGTTTGGCACATTGCCGAGGAAAAGGATGTTCTTACGAACAGGTTCTGGACACTTCAGCCATGCCCGACGAAGGAGGTAGAAGTGCGCGCCCAGTGGAAGGCGGCCTTCACACATCGGTGAAACCAAATCATCCACATCTCCCGCCAATAAAAGGGTGGGTGGAACCGAGCAGGATTCAAAGAATTTACTAAACTCTTCAATAATAAATAAAATATTCTTCTGAAGACTGAGCCGGCCAGAGTAGAGAACAACAAAACTGTCCTTTGCCAACCCCAGGCGGGCCCTCATGCTTTGTCTGAGATCCATATCAAAAAAGTGATCCTTTGAGCACACGGGGAAAGGAATCACGAGGACGTTGGCCTCTGAATCACTGTCGAAAAGAAAGCTCTCAACCATTTTTTTTTGTTTCATCGAAGAGCAAATGAAAGTGGCTTTGATGGATCCATCCAGGAAGAGCTCATACCAATCTTTAGCAAGAAGGGTGAAGTCGCCATAGACGTGAAACACGAATTCTAAATTATTATAAAGTTCTTCTCTCTGCTCTTTCAGAGCGAAGATAAAATTCTTCGGATGAGGACTATGATCTACAAAGACAACTTTGCGAGTCCCACGCTCGACCATCTCGCTAAAGAGGTCACTGGAAATCTGCGAGGGTTTGAAGAACTCTTTAGGATCGAGGAGCAATATCTCAAAGAATCCCTGTGGCTCGCTCTCAGCGGCATGGACATAACTGGCTTTTAAATTTGCGGAAATTTTTTGACAGCTGCCCCAGGAGGAGGTGGATTTCGAGCCTAAAAGCAAAACGCTCACATCAGTGACCTTGTCCCGTTAAAACAATCGTGCTGATTGACGCAGCTCCAGCTCTGGCCATTTTCTCTTTGACGGTCAATCGGCGTTTGCGAGCGGCTCTAGGTCGATCACTGGAATCATTGCTCTGAGGAGAAAATACGGAGTCCGACTCGTAAGAGGACGACGAATTTTTGAGCATATTAGGAGAAGAGCCCTCAGATTGAGCTTGGGACGGCTTTGCCTCAGGTGAGCTGAGGTCTTTTTGACTCTCATTCTGAGATTGGTTTTCGCGGTTTTTATCTTCGCCCGTTTTTTTGTCGTTTCCCATGTTCCTCCCAAATCTAGCTTGCCCCTCAACCTAGCACTAAGCTATTGAGTTTATCAATTCTCTCGTCTATGGTCGCTAACAATAACCTGTGAGAGTCGCGATGCACTACACTCAATATAGAATATTTCTACAAAATGACCTCGGCGAGAGAGAAGTTCTAGACTACGAACTCTATGATACCCCAATCACCTATAAATGGATGACCGCAACCCTTTTTGCCTTGGAGCAGGGACTCCCTGTTTGGGGTCAAAGCACAGGGATTTTTCCCAGCCAAAAGTACCTGAATAGTCTATATCGGCAGCTTTTGGGATTAATTGAGGAAGTGAATGGGTATGGTCAACTAAAAATCCCAAGCCCAGTGCTTCAAAAAGAAGCAAATCTGAGCCAGGCGTGGCTCAACACTCTTCACCAGCATTTTCACGAGTACGAGGAGGGAGTTCTTGATTCGGGCATTTATGACGACTCCCGCTTAATAATGCAAGAATTGAACATCTTGATCCATCGTATTGAGCAGGCGCTCGGCAATTTAGATGGTGACAGTCGGTTCTATTACCAGAACTTGGTGTTCTACTACAAAGGGCAACGGCGGGTTGATTTGGAGCTCAGTGATTACGAAGAGTTTGTCGGAGAGCGTTATTTCGGAGACCTACTTTTGGGTTATGGCACGACCGGGAAGTCGCTTTACCAGTGTTACGAGAATAATGATTTGGAGCTCGTTCGTGCTGGCCTGGTTCGGCCTCAAAAGGATGTATCGACGGAAGTGTTGGCTTACTTCCCATCCTTTGATCCTGAGCCCGGTGATTTTGAGAAAGAGCAGGGGAAAATGCAAAAGTGGTTTTTTGAAAAAGGGTTAGATCAGTATGAAGTGGACATTACTGATGTCAAACATCTTAACTTCAAACAGCCTCAGTTGGGGGTCATTATAGGAGACTATTCAAACGATGATATCACAGACCTTCTAACCCGTTTTCCGAATGTTCTTAAGACGGAGCTTTATTAGTAGAGGCCAAACAAGGAGGCTCTTTTGAAAGAAAATTCACTGATCGGTTACTGTGGAATTGTAGCAGGGTTTGATACCGAATTCGGAATGGGCATGGTTAATGAGTTGAATAACTACGGAGTCAAAGTCACTTCTTTGGGTCGAATCACGGAGAAAAATTTTTGGCGTCGAGCTCCCAGAAGGCGAGGTATTGAAGCGGTTTTAAATTACACCACTTGTGATTTTAAAAGCCCTGGCGCTATCAGGAATATTGTTCGTGGTCACATGGGTTATTTCGGCCGGTTGGATTTTGTTGTTTATGGTTCAAGCGCAGATTTTTTATGCCCACTAGAAAACATGTCTCAGAACGGTTTCTCTCAGGCTCTTCAGACAGGGGTTGTTGGAGCCTTTTCTCTCTTTCAGGAGTGCCTTCCATTTTTTCGGCAAACTGGCGGCGGTCGAGTGATTGGACTTGGGCACCATATGATGAAAAGTCATTTCCAGTATGCGGCACAAATGGCGGCTTCTAAAACGGCATTGTATGAGTTGATCAAGTCAGTGGCGGTTGAGTGGGGCCAATATCAAGTGACGGCGAATATGATATCGCCGGGACCCATAGAGACTGAGTCGGGGTCGCTCTTTCGAATGACTCCAGGGAGTCAGCGCAAAAAAATGCTGAGGACTTCTTCTCCTGCTGGGCGCTTTACAAGCAGTAAAGAAGTTGGAGGTTTGATTGCTTACCTTCTTTCTCCTCAAGCGCGGATGATCACGGGTCAAAACATCGTTATTGATGGTGGACTGAGCCTGAACGGCGTTTCAACTCTTCCACCCGAAGACAGGTCTTCTGGAGACCCGAGGAGACATGTGGTCACAGCCGACGATGTGCCGTTGATTGATATTGAAGAAGAGCTTTAAAGAATGGTGAAGGGCGCCCCCTCTTTTTTTTCAAAAAATTTTATTTGGGTTTGTCGTGGAATTGAGTAAAGAGTCAGCTTTTTTAAGGTTTAGAAATTCGACCATTCAAATTCAATCCAATTCCCATGAGCTGTTGGAACAAATTCTCTCTGACCTTAAGCCCTTTTATACTCAAGAAGTTTCAATCGCAAAGGCCCGCCACTTGATAAACTTGAATATAGGAAATTCAAATGTTCCCATTGAGGCCCCTTTCTATTCCTTGCCTTGGAAAGGAAAACAAGTTTGGGGGTGGGGATGCCGACGTTTCGTTCTCTACCCTGAGGGAGGTCGTTTAGAGATGGAAATCTCCCCTCGGGGCGCCAAGAGTCTTCAATTTTACTTTCTCGATGCAGAAGAGCTTCGCACCCAAACTCTTCTTTGTGTTCAGGCCCTATGGGGAGAGGATGCTGAGGCCGAAGGACTCGTGCGAATTCACTCTCTTTCTTTGAAAAAGGAGGGCCAGGGGATCGTTGTTATGGCGGACTCTGGATCGGGAAAGTCTTTCTTCGCTTTAAAATGTCTGCTGGATGAGAAACCATTTAAAGTCCTTTCCGACGAAACGGCTTGGGTTTTAGGTGAGAATCTTCAATCCTTTCCAACTCCGATAGCACTCGATCACAGTGGGGGCGATGTCCCTCCAGGATTTGAGGAGGGCGTCTCAATGAAGAGAGGGAGTTTCGGTCAGAAGCGAATCTTTCAACTCTCTCATCCCGTTGACAGCCAACAAACGCCACTTAAGGAAATCATCTATTTTTCGGCCGATCCCAGCTTCACGGAGCGAATTTTCTGGAGACTCTACTTTCTTGGCAAGCTCACACTTGGCTACCAGCTGCCACAGATGTTTGAAATCCTAGTGAGACGAGATAATTTTTTCTTCATTTTTAAGACCGCGATTCGACGAGTTCGTTTTGGGCTAGGAGCGCTTGTTCAAAATAGGGTTCGTCCGGTTTTTGATCGAAATTTTCTTTCAGAGATAGATCTTTGAGGGCCTCTTCGAGATCCTTGTCGATCAAATTCAGACTTTTGTAAATGCGTTCGAGATGATTCACGTGAGTGGAGAGGCGCTCATCCTGTCTTATCAGTGGAGATGTGAGGAGGCCCCAGCACTCCCAACGTAGTTGAGCGCAAATCATTTGTCTCTTTTTCAAAGGTAGGTCCAACGATCCGTCTTGAAATGCATAACAGTAGCGGTGAGGAAAGAGCTGAATCAAAAAGTCTTTGAATCCAAGCTCTTCCACATGGAAATCTTCATAGTCATAGGCCTTTAATAAAAGATAGCTAAAAATCGTCTCTTTTTCATCGGCATTCAGAAGATTTTGCTCTGCCAAGTGGTTCAGAATAGAGAAAAAGTCTGTCGCTTCAAAAGGAGGAAGGCTTGCTAAATATCTTTCCCACTTGTCTTTTGCAGGTTTAGTCTCGTGGATCAAGTCAAAGGCATTCGACTCGAGCTTTCGTAGAATAAAGACCAACCCATCTCTATCTGTCGCCGTCCGGTGAAGGGATTTTTTCAAAAGCCTCAAAAGAGTTGGATCTTGGCGAAGCTCAATCGGATTGATTACCGATAGGGCTTTGCCTCCGGACCTTGAATCGTAAAAGAGAATCTCTCCAACAAAGGGGAGGGCCTTCTTTAGGCGGTAGTACTTTTTAATAAGCGGCTCTCGAAGTTGAGAGTTTGTGAAATGAAGAGTGAGGTCAATGTCGCTCTTGGCAAATCGAATCGAATTAAATACGAGACTGTTTCGGCACCAGGCTTGACTTTCAGGGCTTGATAGAGCCGATGTAGCGAAACCTCCTAGAATTCTGTAGATCAAGAGGGCCAATGGTTTCGGAACTATTTTTGAAAGCCAATATCTAAGGGAGAGTTTGAGACTAAAATTTCTCCACCGAGTGAATAGGGCGCTGCCTCGCCCGCAAACATAGGTCCACTGAATCATTGGAATGAGTAAAATCACTAAGGCAGAAGCTGACTTTTTTGTTCTACCAATAATTTTTAAACTTGAGACCAAAAGGTAAGATGCGTACAAGCTGCCGAGAGTCGCCGCCGCAAACGCCAAGGATTGCCATAGGGCCAAAGCTAAAAAAGTGAACACAAATAAAAAGAATGTCACACGCCATTTGAGTGAAGAATGATCTCTGTGATTCTTTTCTAAAGCAGCCAGTCCGCCTCCAAGACCATATTTGAAAATTTGAGAGAAGGTGTCAAAGCCTCCAGACCTCCTCTCATGAAAGACATAGACTTTCGGATCGTAAAATCCAGACTTTCCCTTGCTAGTGACCCTGGCGAGAATCTCATTCTCTTCACCTGCAACAAGGGCATTGGAAAACCTAAATTGCTCCAGCGTGTGTTTACTCATAAATAAGTTGCATAGGATGAAAGGCTTAAAGCTCTTTGAACTTCGAGCGAGTCCTTTTCGGTAGCGATCGGAGATTTCGCCGCAAACCCAACTCTCCGCGAAGACTTCGGATACAATCCGACCAAACAGTGGCGTGTCGGGAGGATCAAGGTTAGGGCCTCCGATAAAGGAGATCTCGGGGTTGTCTTTGAATCTTAAAAACAAACTTTTAAAGTAGTCTTCAGGCAGTCGAACATCGTCGTCGAGAAAAAGTGCTCCAGAGAAAGATGCATCCATTTGCGATCGAGATAAGGCATAGTTTCTTGCGGCTCCGAGGGGGAGTCCTTTCGGAAGCCAAAGCAGATGATAATCATCGCGCTGAATTTCTTGCTGAGTTTGTTGCCAGAGATGGAGTGTGCTTCCATTGAATAAAACGGTGCATTTTATCTCAACATTTGGGGTTTTCTTGGACCCATTTTCCAAATCGGAGAGCAAGCTCTTAAGGCTCTCTATTCGATCTTTGGTAAGAATGAAGACCTTAATTTTCATTGGCCCTACAAAGACTTTCGTATTCGGCGACAGCCTCTTCTGGCGTTCCATCTAAGATGACTTCGGAATCAAAAATCACGATCGCTCGATTGCAAACTTCGAGCACTTGACGGGGATTGTGGCTCACAAAAAGAACGATGCCCGAGTTATCTATCATTTGGTGAACTCTTTTTCCAATTTTCGCTCGAAAGCCCATGTCCGCCCCATCGAAAACTTCATCTAAAATGAGGATGTCGGAAGGGTGAGAAGAAATCGCTGAAAGAGCGAGGCGGGCCTTCATTCCGTTTGAATAGTGTTTGTAGGGCAGGTCTAAATACTTTCTCAGTCCTGAAAAAGAGCAAATCTCATCCTCGAAATCCTTGGACTCTTTGTCGGGATGCAAAAGCTCTGAAAGAATCTTTATGTTTTCTCGACCAGTCAATTCGGGAAAAAGGCCGATACTGACATCCGCGATGGATTGGATTTGTCCACGAACTTCAACGCTCCCTTGAGTGGGTTTGTAAGTTCCTGCGATACAGCGGCAGAGGCTGGTTTTTCCGGCCCCATTGAGACCTAAAAGACCCACCCGCTCTCTATTTTTAAAGTTGAGATTGATATTTTTTAAAATGTTTTCTGGTTGGCTTAAGACAGAGGGTGGTCGATACAAATTTACGAATCGGTCTCTCCAGGTTGAGGGATAGAAATACTGGGCATTGAATGTGAGAGTTAAATCTGAAATTTTAATTTCGGGCTCAAATTTTTGCATAAAAATTATTTTGCTCCTTTTTCCAGATCACCCAGCTGATGAGAGCGATGACAATGAAAAGACCCCAAGCTAAGAGGTACTCCTCTAGCCAGATCAACGTGGGTAAGTTTTCTGATCGAACTTGCATGGGACGAATTAAAACATAAATGGGATTCAGTTTTAAAAGCCAGGCCATTTGGGTGGGTACGTAGTTCGATGGATAGAGAATGGGTGTGAGATAAAAACCGACCTGCAGGAAGAACGAGGCCACAAACTTCGTATCTCGGTAGCTCACGTGCAAAACACCGACGATAAAGGAAACTGTAATGACTGTCAGAATCCATGGAATAAAGCCTAAAGTGAAGCGACTGAGAATACTCAACTCAAATTCAAGACTTTTATGGAAGATAATAAAGTGAATTGAGAAAACAAGAAAGATGGCGATCAAAGAGTTGAGCGCATTGTCGATCACTTGAGAGAGGGTGATTGTCATGGGCTTTAAATTGAAGGCTCTTAGCAAGCTGCCCTGATTGACGTAGGCCGAGCTGGTCATTTCAAGGGTTTGGGAGAAGAACATCCAAGGAAGAAGTCCACTCACCAGGTAAAGAGAATAGTTCTCCATTTGAACTTTGAAAATAGCCACGAAGACATAGGCTTGAGCCGAGAGCAAAATGAGTGGGTTGAGAATCACCCAGATAAATCCCAAGATCGAATTTCTGTATCTTGTCTTGATTGAGGCCCAAGTCAGAACAAAAGTCCGCCTAAGATCAAAAGCCTGACTGATCGATTGAGATATTCGGTTCAAAATGGTCTCACTTTCGGCAAGGAATTCCCCTTTTCACGTCGGTGGATTTCAACTAGTCTTTCTTTTTGAGTTTTCATTCACATTTTGAGGGGTTCTTTTTGTATCGTCAAACCGTTGTTTTTTTAATCTTCTTTTTTGTGGCTCTTGGGATTCGCCTCTATCAGCTCGGCTCAGAAGGATTTGATTTAGATGAGTTGGCGTCCGTCTATTTTTCTCAAAGTCCGTTTTCGGTGATGATTCAGGATACAAATCCTTCAGGCTACAGTCTTTTTTTAAAAGTCTATGGTTCGATGTTTTCACTCGATGAAATGGTGATGAGACTTCCAGGTGTGCTGTTCTCCTCTTTAGCCTGTGGAGTCCTTGGAGTGTTTGGATTTGGACTCTCTTCTTTCTGGGGCGTAATGCCTGGTGTTATCATGGCATTTCATCCTCTGAGCGTGGATCTTGCGCGCACGGTGCGACCCTATGGACTTCTGGTGCTGATTTTCGTGCTCTTTTTTCTTTTTTGGTCGAAGGGTCGCAGGCGTCTGGCCTTTTTTCTGAGTGTGACGGCATTCTGCTTTCACTGGATGGGGGGCTTTTTGGCATTAGGCTTAGTCCTTGAATGGATTTGGAGAAGAGATCACCTTTCCAATTGGAAAAGAGCCTTGCTTTGTGCAGTGTTTGTTGGAGCTTTTTTGGTAGCGGCGGGTTTGATGATCTCTCAGCTTTCTTTTCACCTGGATTGGCAGGCCCTTCGTTACCAGGCCACTCCGTTTTTTCAGGATTTGGGAAAGACAATCTCTCAGCTGATGGGACTCAATTCGATTTGGATGGGGTTCATTTTCTTTTCCTTTGTCCTATGGAGATCAGTGTTTAAGGAAAAGTCGAAAGGCTTTGTCTTGTTTGCCCTTCTTCCAATGGGAATTTTGCTTCTACTGCAGGTGACATTTGAGAAGTCCTTTTTTCTGCCGAGGTATTTGTTTTTAACCGGGCCAGTGCTCATGATTTTTTTGGTGAGAAGTTTTGCTCTTCAGGTCCCTGGTCGGTGGCTTGGGGCTCTGATGCTCTGCGTTTTTGTCGCTCTAGAACTTCAAAGTTTGCCCGAGATTTACACTCAAAAAGAGCCATCTTGGAAGGATGCTCTGACTTTAGCGGCTCAAGGGCAGAGAGGCCCCATTTTTACCACTAGATCTTTGGCGATTAGGGTCTATGGCGACCCATTAGGCCTTGAGATTTTTCCGTTTAAAGGATTAGAGTCGGAGATTGAAATGATCTTTGGGAATGTGAATTCTTATGGGTCCACTTGGATGATCGATAACTACCTTGGTTCCTTAACCTATTGGGGCTCGTTAAAGGCAGAAGCAACAATCAAGGGTTATAAAATTCATGAGTATTATTTTAAAGGTCATCCGGAGTTTAACGGAATTCGATTGATGGAGTTAAAACGTGACAGATGAAAACGCCGAAAGTTCGCTAAAGAAGACCTCTGAGCGATTGAGCCAGGTTTCAAACTCATTTTGCTTGGCCAAGTGGATGCAGGTGACTCTCCACTTGCACAACGGTCACACGCACTCCTGTCATCACCCAAACACCCACAAAGTTCCTTTAGAGGAACTGAAAGACAATCCGTCGGCTCTTCACAATACAAAATTTAAAAAAGATCTGCGGCAAGAAATGATGGTTGGTAAGCGTCCCTCGGAGTGCTCCTACTGTTGGGGGATTGAGGACACTCCAGGTGAGCATTACAGCGACCGAGCGATCAAGTCCAATGACAATTGGGCCTCGCCTTTCTTTGCGCGAGCTGTCCGAGCGGCGGGGCAAGAGAACATCAATCCGAGTTACGTGGAAGTGAGCTTTTCCCATGCCTGTAATTTGAAGTGTGTTTATTGTGGTCCCTCTATTTCGAGCAAATGGGAAGCCGAGATGAAGAAATTTGGGGATTATCCTATTCTCAACACTCACCATTCTCTCGATGAAGCGAAGAGACAAAATAAAGAGTCTTATCCAGTCGGAGAGCCAAATCCTTATGTGGATGCCTTTTGGGATTGGTGGCCGAGTCTATCGAAAGATTTAAAAGTTTTTCGTATTACTGGTGGAGAACCTCTTTTAGTTAAAGACACTTTGCGAGCCATGGATTGGTTGATGGATCATCCCAATGCCAATCTGGAATTTGCGGTGAACACAAACTTGATGGTCGCAGATGAGAAGCTGGATGCCTTTCTTGGGAAAGCCGCTCAGCTTGTGGATCAGAAGAAGGTCAAGGAATTTAGCGTTTACACCAGTCTAGACACTTGGGGAGCCTCCGCTGAATACATTCGCTTTGGGTTGGACATTGAAAAATTCAAAGTCAATTTAGAGAAAACTCTCTCGTCGCATACGCACATCCGAGTGGCAATTATGTGCACCTTCAATTTGCTTTCGGTTCCAAACTTTCATGAGCTGATTGATTATGTGATTGATTTGAAAAATAGGTTTCCCACACAAGAGGGTTGCGGACCTCGTGTGACTCTAGACATTTCCTATTTGACTCATCCAAATTTTATGACGGTTTCGCTTCTCCCAAAAGAGCTCCACAGTCTTTTGGACGATTGTTACACAAAGATGTCGGAGGCCGTCTTAGAGAATGGGCGGCAGGCCTTTGATGCTCATGAGAAGAATAAGTTGAAGAGACTTCTTGCCTTTGTTCAAAGGCCTCTGCTCCCTGATAAGGAATTGGAGCTTAAAAAAGATTTTGCTATCTTTTTCTCCGAGGCGGATCGGCGAAGAGAGTTGTCGTTTAGTGAGACTTTTCCTATTTTCAAAGACTTAATGGATGAGTGCAAGAATTTGGCATTGAAAGATCTTTATGGACGAAGAGACTTTGCTGAAAAGGATTTAAAGGCCTCAACTCGTTCGCTTGAAGACATTGAGCGACATATGAAGGGCGCCTTGGAGTGGCATGGCCGCGCACAGAGAGAGGTCAAAAGATCTGAAGAGAACATCCAAAAGCTTAAAGTCTTATTTGAAAAGGATTTAGAGGGTTTTGAATCTGAGGTTTAGAGAGAACCTCTCTGGTCGAAAAATCATTGGTTGAATTCCTTTTAATTGCTCAGGTGGAGTTTGAGAGATTGTCGTGAACTTGGCTGCATTTAGACTCATTGGAGATTTTTTTCAACGCGAGCGTCTTTTGGAGGAGTTGCCCGGGGTTAGAGATTTATCAATCGTGACAGAGGACGAGTTCACTGTAGGAGAAATGAGAGTTCTTAGCCTCTTCGGTCCAATTCCGACCTTTGAAAAGCCTTCGCCTTTCCACAATTACCTTCGGCCTCAAGAGCATCCTGAACTTTTTCGATTTAAGATTATGCAAAGGTTCCTCGCTCACTTCGGCGATCAACTCCTTATGGCCAGATGTATTTTTCTTTCATCTAAGGCTCAAGTGATTCCGCACAGAGACCCAAATCGAAGTTTTGAGTTTGGAGTGGCTCGACTCAATGTTCCCTTGATTCATTTCGGCCAAATGTCCCTTTCCATGGGGTCGACCGAAATGGATGTTCAACCGGGGGAGGTTTGGTATTTGGATGGGGCAACAAAGCACTCTGTTCTCAACCCTGAACGGGGGGAGCGTGTGAGCCTGGTGATTGACGTAAAAATTTCGCCTTCTTTGTTGAGCCATTTTCCTGACTTTGCACGCAAAGCTTATTTTGAAATTGATCCTTCTCCTGTTTGGACTCGTCCGCCGAAGGATCTCCATTTGGACTGTGAATTTGAAGCGCCCCGCTCACTTTTACCCTTCTTTAATCCAAGGGAAGATTTGGTTCGCGCAAAGATTTTCGTCGACAAGGGTGAAGCTCTGTTGACCTTCTCCAATCACAGCCTGGAGTTGGATTTTAATGATTCCAGTGGTTTTTTCAGTCCTCGTTGGGTGGGCCCTGGATTTAGTTATCGACCCGAGGCTAAGAAACTAGAGATCCATTTAAAAGGATTGGTCCCTAGAGATTCAAGCGGGGAAAGAACGTTTGAGTGGCGAACTGAGGTTGATCTTCTTTGAGTCGAGTGTGGTGAATTTAGAGTCTGCTATTTTTTGCGTCCAATGAGTCATGGCCTTTCGTCAGGCTTCAGCGGTGGGTTTCGGTCGCGAAAGCGGTGAGAAAAGTGGCGAGCCTTACAAGTCCAATCCCAGTTCGAAGGAAAGTTTGGTCGATTGCATTTTATTTTCTTTCAAGACCACTGTTTGTTTAAAAAGAGCCAACTGAGAATTTGAGATCTCAAGCTCTGCAGCAAGGTGTCTTGCCCGATCCAAATGTTTGGCCATGACCTGTTTGGTTGCATCAGAGTCGGTTTGAACAATAAAGACCACTTCAAAAAAGAATTTGGGATTCTTGTGGTGATCACTGGCCCTCTCTGGGTAGAGCCATTGCACCAACTCTTGATTTTGAGAGAGCGCAAGTCGATAGGTGCTCATGCTCGTCGGCGAGTGGGAGAAAGAAAACATACTGTAATCCGAAAGGGGCCATCTTTCGATTCTTAAAAAGACGCAGCCATAGATGACGAGGAGGAAGGGGAGCCCAAGATAGTAGAAGGACTTGTCATTGTTTTGATCGGGACTCAATTCGGACTTTTTCAGTTGATCTGGTAGGTCTTCGCTCAATAGATTTTTTTTAGGCTCAGCCTTCGGCTCTCTTGAAGACTTTGGTGACTTGAAAACTCTTCTCAGAAAGATCTTAATCGGTTCGATTTTGATCTTTGAAAGATCACGCCAAGGCAAGAAAATAATAAAGGCCAGAGTATGGTATTTGTGAAAGACAATATTTAGAAAATAGGCCGTTCCCCAATGAAAAAGTATAAAGCCTAAAATCCAAAGCAAGGGGAGCCACTTTCTCAAGCAGATAAATACAAAGCTCAGTTGTAGAAAAATGAGTCCGATGGACAGAACTTGGCAAAGACCGTGTTGGTCTGCCAGCCAAAGCGTCTGGGGTTTTGGGTCAAGCAGGTGATTTGTGTAAAGAATTCCCTGAAGAGTGTATCCATTCATCCATTGAAAATTCGTATCAATGATCTTTGAAAAAGCCGCTCCAAAGTAGAAAGCCGCCACAGTGAGCTTTCCTACCGCAAAGGGCCAGTTTGAAATGTGCTTCCACTTTAGTTTTGCAAATGCCGCGAGCGACATAAGGAAAATCATGTAAAGAATCAGATTTCTTGAATGAGACACATAGTTTGAGAAAGCGGGGCGAATAGAGCTCAGGTCGACAGCCGAAGTGTAGAGGAAACTGAGAAAAAGCAGTGGCAAGCTCCACCAATTCCACTTTGATCTTAGCGAAAGAAGGCAAAGGGAAAAAGATGCGAGGAGAACACTTTTGTAGATCACAGGGTCGACGTGGGCGAGTCCAAGAAATGCCAGAAGGGGCACTGGATTTTCAAGCGTTCCTAACCATTGAGGGGGATAGCTTAGAAAAGACTCAAGAATGCGAAGGGCCAGTAAGAGAAGGAGTGTGTTTTTAAAATAGATCCAAGAGCAAAATGGAGAAGGGCTAAAGAAATGCCTTTTTAAGAAAAGCTTCATCGACCTCATGATTGATAGTCCATTTGGATGAAAAAAATCTTGGAGCCCTTCATGAGCAGAAGTTTATCGCACCAATCAAGCCCTCCTGAGCGGGGCTTGATTTGAAAGAGAAGCTTTTGATGAAACTGATAAAACTTACTTAAGAATAAATTTTTGATAGCTGCTGGATGTTGAAGGGTTTCCATTCGTACATCCTAAACTGGTCTGATATTTAATCAAGAGTCGACCAGCTCCGCCGGTGCCTCCAGATCCGTTTCCAGCTCCACCAAGAACCTGTAAAGGTCCGCAGGTGGATGTTTTGGTTACAGAACTTGCCGTGATCAAGATGGTCCCGCCCGAGCCTCCACCGGCATTTCCAGAAGCCGCGGCAGCGCCATCCGCTGAAATCACACCATCAAGTTTGAGGGCGCCTGAGGTTTTAAACATAACGATTCCACCTCCGGCAGCTCCAGCGGCCGAGCCACCGCCACCACCAGATCCCATGATTGCATACTGGTCATTCACAGGAGAAGTGTTGGATCCGCCGGCTCCAATGGAGCTGGCACTGCTTCCGCCACCAGGTCCGCTTCCAGCGGCTCCAGCTGATCCACCAGCAAATCCGATTCCGTTTGCCACGATTCGTCCACTGTAGGTGGCGTTGTACTCGACGTTAACGGCTCCGGAGCTTCTAAAAAAGACGACACCACCAGTTTGGCCGTCGAAGGCGTGAGCTGAGAGATATCCACCAGAGTTGATCGTTAGCGAGGAGTAATTGGGGACCGCAATCACTTGGGTCACCTGAGTTCCAGCGGAGTAGGCGGGATAAGAGTTTTTTAGCGCTGAACTAAAGCTGAGAGTTGAGCCGGAGGGCACGGCATTGATGGTCGCCGTTTCAAATTTTCCGGCATTTGTTCCAAGCATTTGAATGATCAAAACTTCATTTCCATTGGCGAAACCCGAAATCGAATTCACCGAAATTGAAGTGGCTCCCGCCGTGATCGCAGAAGTCGTTCGCGTTCTCACGTTGTCTGTGTAAAGTGGATTGTTGGGGCCATTGGTTCCATCAATAACAAGAGCTCCGCTGGCTCCGCTTCCGCCGTAGCCGGTGAATTCAACCACCATTTGCTTCACCGCAGAAAACTGCGCAAAGCTCGTCCAAGAGACGAATCCGAAGAAGAGAAGGGTAAGAAATATGGAACTCAATTGACGTGTAAACATGTTCCTCATTTAAGTTGATTAGTTGTAGCCAGTCACCCAATTAATGTAGCAATCCGTCGTACCAACTCTAAGAATTGAGTAAACCGTTCTGGTGCCCGAAACCGTCGGGCCATTTGCTGGACTAAAGTAGGAGTTGGTGCACCCTGTAAATGTGTAAGTTCGCGAAGTGGTGTCCGCAACAACCACAGTGTATTGTCCACCGGC
>Ga0100403_1002525_pt1 | contig 14527 bp, 24 predicted proteins | sample CryGeymet201501t_FD_83663 | JGI IMG/M metagenome (GOLD analysis project Ga0100403, IMG submission 83663) | Groundwater microbial communities from Crystal Geyser aquifers in Utah, USA - Crystal Geyser metaG 2015-01t | ecosystem: Environmental > Aquatic > Deep subsurface > Groundwater | place...
AGCTTTCTTTTCTTCTGCACCTGCTAGTTCTGTAGAGGATTTTATTTCTTGGATGTTGCATTGTTCCCGTTCCCATGGATCATGAATCTTGAACTTTGGTGAAAGTCTAAGCAGTCCTTCAGTTAATGATCTCCTATAATCTTGGAGATCTTCGGCAAAGGAGATAGGTCCAGCTAGATAGATGTGAACCTCAGTCTTACGCAGAGTTTTGTAAATAGGCCCACTGCCCAATCGTCTTGATTTGAATATTTTGCTGAGATTAATTTGATCTGGCATTCTTCTTCCCTCTAAATGATGGATTATTTAAGATGATTTTTTCTTTTCCCCATCTAAATGGATACCACACGTTTCCTATCCAGTGAGAATATCCACAGACAGGACAGGCTTTCTCATGCTTAATTCCTCTTTCATAATAGGGTTCTCTTCTCCAACTAGCAAGGTCCTTTCCGGTTATTCTCACCCAACATAACCAGCAAGTACCTTGGTTAATATTAAACCTCTCTGGATAGAGAGTGGACTCTAGTATTTTCTTAGCATCGCAGTACTTTTCTGATCGATACTTGAAGGACTTATGTAGATCTGAATTCATGGATTTTTCCTCTGTCTTTTTCTTCTTGGCATTCTTTCAACTACTACCTTAAGTTCGGATCCTTCCTCAACTGGAACTCCACCAATATTTGGAAAGGTCTGAACCCTAATCCAGCGCCCTTCCATCTCATCATCTTCTTTCAGATATATCCAGAAAGGTTTTCTTTGCCATACTCTTCTAAACTGTGAGTATTCTAGTAACCTCGTGATATATTCTTTTGGCAAGATATATTTGGTAGGAATCACATTCTTCCTTACACCAACTACTCGAGTCTCTTGTCGGAACTTCTTGTTAATCTCAGCTAGGATATCCTTGTATTTCTCCGAAAGCTTTCCAAGTTCAATTAAGAATTCCTGTTCCTCAGTTTCCATTGATAAATTTTCTCCTGTACCAAATCGATCCATATGTTCTATTAGGAAGAAGCTCTTGAATCTGTTTAATTGAAAGGCATCGCTTGAGAATTTGATCCTCTTCCTGAGTAAATCGCACATAATTATGTTTCTTACAATAGGCCTTTGAAGCTTTTAAGACACGTTTCCACTTTCTCGGATTAAAGAATTCTCCACACTTGTTTTCTACAAACAGTTGTGTTAATTTTTGAGGATTATGAAGATATACCTTGGGATATTTACTAGTTGCTTCTATCCCAATTTTCTTTACTTGTCTAACTATTGCATTTCTCCAATCTTCTTCAATAGAAGAAATACCATAAGAAACATACCCTCTCTCTTTGTTAGACCATTGAATCCAACCATCTGTGGAAATTAGGCCTGCTAACCAAATCAAGATAGTTTGTTTATTAACTGCCAACAAAGTTCCATAACCTCGAACTTCTCTTGCTTGGATTCTTCAATCCTGTAATATAATCTGTGAGGAAGTCTTCAACCTCTTGCCAATCATTTATCTCAATATACTTGGCCCCAGAAGCTGTGTCTTTTCTAACCCTACTAGTTCTCTGAGTTGGAGGATAGACAGATCTTCCTCTAGAATCATGCATATGAGAATTCATTACATGCCTAAGTAATCCATTTCTTGTCTTGTAGAAGTAAGATTCTCCAAAACAGAATGGGCACGCTTTAGGACTTATCTTATTTGATATTCACTTTCACCTTGGTGATTACATTGATTTTCTTACAAAGATTACAATAGATGAAATCTTCATCATCCCCTAGAGGAAGCGAAAGTATTTTCACATCCTCTGAACCACAATTAGGACATTTATGCTTTTGCTCCATTATATTTCTCCCTTCTCATATTTCTTTTTCCAATTACAATTAGCGCAAAGCAATTGATATTCTTTGGAACCAGATTTAATTTTTTGTAATACTCTTTTTTCATAGTAAAAGTGATTTAGATGTTTTCTTTCCTGCCAACCTTTGCCATTAACATGATCTATCTGTAAGCAACGCCAGTCTTCTTCTCCACATCTCTTACATTTATTACCTAACAATTGGAGAATTTTTGTTCGAATTTCTTTCCTCTTCCTTCTCTTAGATTCTTTGAGGTTTAACAGTATTTTAGGTTTATTTCTTAAATAATAAACGTGAGAATATTCTTTAAGCTTTTCAGGATGATTTCTATTCCATCTTGCCTTATAATTCTCTTTCCTTGCAATATCCTTAAGGTATTTATTCTTTGAGAACTTTGTTTTTGACTCTGACATTCTTTTTCCTTCCTTCTAAATACTTTTTTAAAGTATAAACACCAATGAATGACCATGCTGTATTAAGAATGAATACTGCTATAGCTGAGGTTAATAATCCCCAAAGAGCCATCGTCACTCCACCAATTAGACTTAGGACTGTACCCTTGATTGGTCTCTTTCGTGTTAATGCGAATCCTATTAATAGAAAGACCATGCCAATGTAACTAAGTATTTCTATCACTTATTCTCTCTCTCCCTTTTTAATAGTTTTTCCTCCTTTTTCAGGCTTCTCTTGAGTCTTTAATTTCCTTGTCAAAAACTTTCTAAGTCGTGCCAGGCCTTTCTGCCCAAACCTCTTGAATCGCAAAGTTTCACATCCGAGTTTCTCCAGAATCCATTCGTCTCTTAGCTTATCCCGCTCCTGACTTTCCCCGATCTCATGCCAGAAGGAATCACATTCTATCACCAATTTCCATCTGGGTAAATAGAAGTCTAGTTTATATTCCCCTTTCAAGGGAGAGAGAATCTTGAAGTTGTGCCAGTAATCCAGACTCTCAACGAAACCCATTTTCTCTAAGATGTTTTTTAGCTTGATCTCCGAGGAGGACCATTCTCCATTTTGTTTGTACCTGATCGCGGCCTCAGAAGCAAGGAGAGCAAAATTTGATTTCCTTGTCTTCCCGAGTGCGGGTTTAGGAATTCCAAATCTCCCTTCATAAAGAAAGGTTGAATAGTCTCCAAACTCTCTAAAGATTGCGTGCCGAAGTCCTTCGTGACCTATCTCTGATAACTCTTTAGACATCGGAGTCCTCCCTAGCTCTTTCTTAATGGCCCTGAATTCTTTGAAGCACTTAGCCTTCGTCCATTCCTTATTCTTCTCCGAGATTAGAAGCTTGCTCTTCTCGAGGAGCCTCTTTCTCGCCTCTATTCTGAAAAACTTGAATCTGTCTTTAATTGTATCCCTGCTTACTCCCAATTCCTTTGCGATCTCCTCCTGAGTCTGCCCTTTAACGAAATAAAGGTTCTCTATTATTTCTTTCTCTATCTTCTTGTAGCAAGAACTGTGAATAGCCTTCACAACTTTCTTCCTAAACTCTTTATCATTTAGATTCCTCCAAGTAAGGGCACATTTCGCGGAACAGAACTTAGAAGCAAAGCGAGAAAGGATTGTCTGATTGCACTGTAAACATTTCCCGGGCTCTTGTCCCTTTCTTCTATAGTGCATCTTTATCCCTCTCCTTCAAGCCTTTCTGCAAGCAATCTCACCTTTTCTTCATCAGACATATATCTGCCCCAGAGCTTGAGTCTCTCTTTGAAATATTGAATCCCCTTCTCTCGCTTTTCTATCTCTTCTTTAAGTTCCTTTCTCATGCGAGTTCGGGCTTCCTTTCTTTCTTCTTCAGAGAAATCTTCGTTGTTTGAAAGAAGGCAACCACATTCAGGACAACCCCAATATTCGTCATGTCCTTCATAGTAATAAGAAGACGTAAAGTGCATTGTAGCACCACAGAAAGGACAAGTGGGTCGTGTCTTGTGTTTCTCAAAGTAGACTGAGCAGTGAGCATCATCAGAGATTTCTGACTGTGCCTGTGTTATCTTCTTCAATATCTTCCACCATTCTTCCCCATTGTACTTTGTTCCAGAGTCGGTCATTGATATAGTGAATGCAGAAACATAGTATTTCTGTGACCCCTGCTAGTGCAAGGCCACCAATGAATGCAATCTCAGTCTCAAAACCAAGAAGTCGTAAGCCCATCGATATAATGAAGGTGTCTGCTATTACTTCAAAGATATAGCCAGTTAATGCTTTCAGGAGACTTCGTTTCCGAGTATCATTGACTCTATGAGAGTGGTTGCATTTCATGGTTGTCACTCGACAAAGGCTCTTATTAGTTTCTCTTTTTCCTTGAAGACACAATTTGAGCAGGTAGGATCTGAAAATTCTTCCTGGAACTTGGGACACTTCTTACAGAGTTCTCTCATGAGATCTAGCAGATCGTTCTTGGCTTTACCCTTCAAACGTTCTATTAATTCTCCGTCCTCAAACTTCTTCATTTTGTAGGCATCTTCTGCCCTCTTCCAGCAGTCTTTACACAGAGTCTGCCAGGATTCAGTTGTGCTTCCACAAATTGGGCATTTATTAACTAACTTCGTTTCTCCTCACCAATATATCTTAATAAAATACAACGGTCATATATACTTTGATTCTTATGAACCAAGCTGAGTATAAAAGAAAGAAACGACAAGAATATAGACGGAAAGGTCTCTGTATTAACTGTGGTTCTCGACCTATTAATAAAGGACATTCTCTTTGTGATTTTTGCCGAGTGAAAGGAAATCTCAAGACCCGAATGTTGCGGAAAGATCCAGAAAGGGCAGAGAAGCTTAGAAGATATTATAGGGAAAGATTTGAAAAGTTGAGGTTGAAAACACTCATGTTTCTCTCCAAGGGAACCCCCAAATGTGAAAATTGTGGTTGTGAAGATATCAGAATCCTTGAGATAAATCATCGAATTCCATGCCTTGGGAAAAGACTTCAGTCTTGGCAACTTTTTCCTCTTATACTCAAAGGAGCTTTGCCCAGAAAAGATTTCAATGTCCTTTGTCGTCCTTGTAATATAGTCCACTTCTTGTCTTGGAAATATAATCTGCAGTGGGAAATCAGGTTTAGAAAACATTCTTAGTCCAGGACAGTTTCCCATTTAACTCAACTCCGCTTTAATATTGAACTGTAACAGCGCGGTACAAGTATCTCCTTGTGCCAGATGAATTGGTGCTATCTTTACTATCCTAGAATAGATTATTTCTTCTTCTCTTACCACACTAACCTGAATTTCATCTACCCAACAATCTTGTTCTGGAGAAAGGCTAATCTCAAACGCCATAGCTTTTTTCTTCCATTGATGCTTAGTCTTAAATTTGTAATCCTTGAATAATCTACACCATACTCTCTTCTCATCATTGGACCAGACTAGTTCATCCTGATAAAACACAGCAAAATTCCATTCACCTGATTCTAGTCTTTCAGCTACGAAGTTCTTTACTTCGTTTGTTAATTTAGTCATTCCAATTTCTTGCATAAGTCACTTCACTCTCACACATTCTTCTCTATTTCTTGTAACATTATTGATGCTTCTTCTAATCTTTTGAGTGTGTCTTTCTTCTTTCTTCTATTGCCCATGAGTATTTCTCCTTTAATGATTTAGAGTATACATCGTCAATATCAAGATCTGCTTTCTCTACAAAAGTCAGTACCTTGTTAGGGTCTATATAGGAAGTTAGGCTTGTTCCTAGATTCCATTCTCCTGTGTCTTTCATTAACTCATAATCAGTACATAGTTTCTCTACTTTAGTTTGTAGCTTCTGGAACTTGGCTTCTAATCTAACATCTGTTCTCTGAATTGTTTCTTTCCCTAGTGCTAGAAGTTTTTCTTTTTCTTCTTTGCATTTCTTAGCTTTCTTTTTAAGCTTCTCAGAGTAGTTCTTAGGTAGGGCTCTCTTGTGATTTAACTTCTTGGCAACTTCTAGGTTGGTCATCTTAAAGAGGTACTTCTTTAAAGGATCAGAAGTCTTCTCACCAATAAGATTTAGATTTCTCTTAGCGTGCTCATCCCAGACAGTTCCTGCGACGTAAGTTCTAAATACCTTAGCAGATAGACCAGGAATTGATTCTCTCAGAAATAAACTTATCTTGCTGCCGTCTATGCCTTTGAAGATGAAATTCTCCCCTGCTTGTTCCTTGAAATCCTTTATATTCTTATAAACCTGTTCTGACACGATCAATTCTCTATGCCAATTTACCCAGTCTTTTCCTGTAAAGTCTAAGACAACAAGACCATCCTTGTTGAGTTGTATATTCTCTGTCTTCAGAGTTATACAGCCTATTGTGCCATGCTCTCCTGCTAGCTTTTCATCGCCTACCCGAATGGCTAGAGCTTTTATGAGATACACGGCTGTGGCTAGTTTTCTTCTTTCAATATCTTTGCTATACAATTCATTGTCTATATATTCTTCTAACTTAACTATTTCGCTTGCAAGTTTTGAAGCAAGGGAGAATTTCTTCCTCTCTTTATCTTGTCGTATGTCTGTGGCTGGCGAGAACCAGACATATTTCATTTTGCCATCTAAAGGTGACTTCCATGAAGCTATCCACATCTCATTAGGTTTCCAGACGATAGCACCCCAACCTCCTTTTAACTTCTTAGAAAGATTGAGGGTGATTTCATCTTTGGTTACGCTTCTCTTCCAGTGTCCCCTCATAGGATTTTGCCCTTTCGATAAATAGATTCCAGCAGGTTCTACAGTCCAGTTCATCAAAGGTATCTTCTTGCCATCTACAAAAGCATATCCATATTTCTCTTTTAGTTTATCTCTAAGTTCTGTTTTGAGAGTTTTAGCCAGCTTCTTATCTTCTGTGCTCATAATTTCAGTATTGCTTTTCAAATCATTCAAGTATTCTTGTATATCGGTCCAATCATAGTTTTCAATGTCCAACCAGCACATGTCATATTCCTCATCAGGCTTCAAAGGGTTGATCTTGTGAACAAAGTCACTTAGAAAGTTAGATAAGAATACAGGATCTTTAACATATGGTGTCTCAAGCTTACGAACAAAGGAGATTGCCATCTGCTCTCCTTCTGCATCAAGAGGGATCCATCTCTCTTTGAATCTAACTGATAGGCCTATTGGACTATAATTAGGAATGTATATCCCATTATGTTCCAAGCTTTTCATGCTGTTCCCTCTATCTTTTTCCAGACAAGTAACTCCTTGTGTCGAGGTAGGATAACCTTGCTGAAGGCCCCTTTTCTTCCGCCAACCAACAGGGGATTCTTCAGATAAAATAGAAACACGGAGGAGAAATAAACCTTGGGCAAGTTATCTAAACTCTTGAGATCAAATCCAATAATGTATGAATCCCAACCTTCATATCCATATTGACCGATGTCAATATATGCCTTTCGAATTTGAATGATCCCTTTTCGAAGAGTAATCTCCACTTCGACTTCTTCGTTCCTCTTAAGTGGAAGACCTGAAACTATTTCTTGGAGTTTCTTAACTCTATCTAATAGGTCTTGAGTTAATTCTAACCGAAGAGGGCTCCCTATATATTCTACATATAATGTCTTAACTATTTTGCGTTTCTTGGTTGCCATCTCTTCTTCCGTTCCTTTGCTAGTTCACGTTCTAGCTTCTTTCCTAGTATATTCTTTTCCCTCGGAACCCAAACAAGATTCAAGTCTAGTTTCTTCTGTGTACAGAGCATCTTACTTGAATCGTGTATTCTCTTAAGTTCAGGATCCTTAATTCTAAAGTTTCCTCTGAACTGGTTTACTATTAAGAGTGAATCAGAATACACTGTTCCTTTCCATTCTTGAGGTAGATCAAGAATAAGGGCATACAAGGCTGTCCACTCCGCAGCATTATTTGTCATAGGGGTATTTTCTTTGATAATAAAGGTTTCTCCGTCCATATAATATCCATACCATCCTTTCGAACTTCCATCAATCCAAGCTTCCTTTATTTCATTTGACATGCCTTTCACCACTAATTTAAATATGAGTTAGCCAGATCGTTTTGGTTATTATCCGCACCAACTTTAGCTTCATTTGCGTTTTCTATTGTATCCAAACTTGTTTCTCCAAGTTGATGGTGGTAATTCTACACAGTCTTCACATAAGATTAAATCTTCTTTATTATTGAAAGCCCATATAACATGATGTAGATCTTCTTTTGGTACTATCCGACCACAATTGTGAACCAGAAGGTTATTGACTTCATATGCAGAGTTTCTTGTAGCAAAATTGAAGACTTCGGATGGTTGTTTTCTTAATATTCTCTTCTCTACTAAGGGAACGAAGAAATACTTAGGACGTTCCAATACCTGTCCTCCTTGCCCATTCTTCTTTACCCCAAATAAGTTCTCATAATAATATGGTGAGAAGCTGATATCATAAACATTATGAATATGGCAAAGCCTGTTTTGAATAGAGGCCAGACCTTCACGTTTTATTTCTGAGATAGTGGACCAAATATTCAGTTTTGAAAGGAGTTTCTGAAGTTGTAAGGCAAGTTTCTTGGAAGAAGTTTTGAAGGAAGTGCGTCCACGTTTATCTAAGTGCCCATCTCCTTTGAAATAGTATTGTAAGAAACTTCTCACCTTTTCCTTTTCACCATAGAAGATCTTGTATGGTATTTGTTTGTTCCATGCTTTTCTTCCTATTGATTCTTCAAGTTCTTTTGCTAACCTGCTATTATGAAAAGAAAGGAGTAAACTAGTCTTTGTCTCTTTTAAATTACAACTTCTGTTAAATTCTTTTGTGCAGAGTTCTTTGATTTCTCTTGCTAATGGCATTTCATGTTTGCCAAAAGTAAGGCATATCCTACCATATCTAGATTGACAGTTTTTTCTCTTACTTCTTCCAAGACAACCTTCGGCTAGATATATTCCTAGAAACTTTGCTTTATCTTTCGAGTACGTATATTCCCTAAATAAATGTAGCTTAGGAAATGCAAGGTAATCTTTCCTAACCTCTAGAGCTTTTGCTTGTTTCCAGTATGGTTGTGTGAATGCTCTCTTCTCTTTATCTATAAGAGTGACTACTTTAACGTAATGTTCTGGTGTTACTTTTAAGGGTAACATTCCTTTCCCTCTCAATTCTAAAAAATCAGAAGCAATTCTCTTAAACTTCTTCAAGACAGTAACTAAATAACCTGAAGACAAGATTCTTGAATCAGTAAAATCTCGTGTTTCATAACACTTATATCCTATAATCATCTGATCTCCAGGGATGCAGTTGTCACAATAGTCCATTCCTTCAGGTATTTCTCCTTCACGGCCTCGGTAGATCTTCCCAAAGAAGTCCCACCACGGCTTCTCTTTCTTGGTCATTCAGTCTTCACTTTCTTTAAAGAGGGGTTTTGCTTTATTCCATTTACGATAAACTCAAGATAAGCTTTAGCACAAGCCCAGATCTCTACTTCATCTTTTGCTGCCTTTGCACCAGTTCTTGCTTCCTTCAGGCGCTCTTCAACAGTTTCAAGTAATGCTTCTGCTCTTTCCTTAGTCATTCTCAAGTTAGTTTCCTCTCCATTAGATAAGTAAATTCATTCTCTTTTTTCTGATAAAATCCTTGCTTCCTAAAGAAGCTTATCCCTATAGGATTGTCTTTTTTAACTTCAAGATATATCTTCTTGGAACCATTAAGTATTGTTAAAGCAAACATGTATTTGACTAACTTTGTACCGAACCCTTTATGCTGCAGATCATCTCTTACTACTAGGCATGAAAGATATATATCATTTTCCCATTCACTTAGTTTACCTACAGCGATTACTTCATTTTCATGATACAGGCAAACTGGTGCCTCTTGTAACCATCCTTCTCTAAATGAATGATAAATACTCTTCGGATCTATGCCACTGATTGAAAGCATGTCTCTCGTACTTATTCTCAACTTCTCAAGAAATGCAATTACCTTTCTCTTTTGATGTGGAGTAAATCTTTCGAAATGGAACTCAAACACTAATATTATCTCCTTGATGGATTGATAGCGAAGCGTCCACAGGCTTGCAAGAGCAAACGGATAGACAATTCTAGATTCCTAAGTTCTTGTTCTGGGATTTCCTTGTCTGCAAACGTAATCTCTAGTTCTATCTTACTTGCACTACCTGACTTGATTGTAATCTCGAAATAATCTCCTTTCATTGTAAATTTAGCCACAAGTCTCTCCACCATTATTTTCATTCATGACCTATTTCTAACTTCCTTGCCCCTTTATTCCTATGAACATGATTTTGAGATTGATATCAGTAGGAAACATATCCCACACTTTCTTCCCACGTTCCTCAATGTCAATAGCTACATCTTCTATGAGGATAATCTTGAACGTATTAGTTAACTTAGTAAGCGCTATTATTCTGTCTTTAGTTTCTCCGAAATCTGAGATGTCCATATCTGAGACCACTACCACATTAGCATCCTTGTATTCCTCTTCAGTGAACTGATCTAATCCAGTTGCTAACCTAGTACCACCATTCCATATTCCATAGCCAACCCTTTCTCTAGCATCTGCCCAGAATTCCTTGAATCTCTTCTTGTCTACTCTGACTCCTCGATCTGAAAAGAGAGCAAGTAAGTATTCAAAAGCTAACTTCTTAGTAATCTCATAGATCTCCTTGCCTATTAAGAGTGCTTTTCCTATCTTACCAGCATCTGTATCTGATCCTCCAGAGATCATGCTTCCTGAACCATCTATGATTATTAGAAACTTGATGCCTTTGAGTTCTTCAGTGTCACGTCCTTTGGTTATTCCATAGACTTTCTTCTGCATGGTTACTCCTGGAATCATTCTCAGATCGTCAACACCCATACTCTTTACTTCTGAAGAGGCCAAATCTACATCTCTGAAAGAGTCACCCATTAACCAGGGTTCGGTAGCAACCACATATTTCTCCCCACGTTGTTGTTTCTTCTCCCTACTAATCTTCAAGTTTTCCAGTAAGAACTTCCTCAGCGCAAGACGTTCTTGAGCATCTTCCCAGTCACTAATTTGGATGAGAATTCCTAGCTTCTCTAACTCTTCTCTTGAAGCACCTTTGGCTACTTCAAGGAGTTTGTCCAGCGAATCTTTGTCGATTTTAATTCCAGAAGCTGGATTCTTGCATCCAGGTTTAAGACTACCTAATGGATTTACTCTTAAGTTAACCTCAAATTCGTATCCACATTTTTTGCAATGTAGTCTTACCTTGATTTCATTCACTCTCCATCCATTCTTTGAAGAAAATCTCTCTATATTTCTTAGGTATGTATTCCCTTTGGTAATTCTTTTCTACAATTTTCACACGTTCGCATTTCATCCACTTGTGAAGAAGTAGGATTTCAAATATTAAACCCTTGCACTTGAGTCTAACTTTCACCTTTCATCACACTTCCTCTTACTGAAGGATTGAAAGATGTTGGTTTCTTCTTCTCCCGTTCTTTTTCCTCATATGCACAAGATTCATAATATTCGGCCCAATTATGAAATGTGTAATAAGCTTCACAATGAGGGCAATAATAACCTATTTCAAAAGGATCTGTGTACGCTACATTGGGTTTCTTGACCATTGATGTTCTACATTTAGGACACTTAATAGTACTTTTCTTTACCATCTACTTTCACTCCTGCGCTAAATCCTCTAAAAGAAGGATTTGTATGTGATTTCTTTCTCGTCTTCAATTGATGAGGTTTGAATGTGTGCCCACACTTAGGACATCTAATACTTCTGAAGATATCAGTTATAATAATCTCTGCATCACACTCAGGGCATTCAATGTAAAATTCAATCTCAGCAATTAGATCGTTAAAGGTTATCTTCTTTCTCATATCTTAGTCCAACTTCCATTCTCATTCTGATAAGCAGTGATTTCCCATTCTCCGTCTGTATGACACTTAGGGCATTCCATCTTTCCTTCTTTCCCTTCACCACCTTCCTGCCCTTCTTTGAAATCATTCATGATATTCTCGTGGAATAATTTGATTAATTCCTTCAATGCATAAATTGTGGAGACTCTTCCTGTTCTGCATTCTCTGATAACCTTGGCTATCTTGGGTATCTTATCTATTGATGCCTGTTCTTGCACTTGGATCTTTGAGAGACCAGACACTAGTTCTGGATAGACTGCTATATATAGTAAGAAGGTAGTATCTCTCTTAAGCGCCTTTTCTTTAGAATAGAATGTTCCTTCTATGGCTAGGAAATGCCAAAGATCATTCCATATCGTAGGATAATTATCATGAATATGTAAGTTGATTAAGTAGTCACCCAAGATATTCTCAACAAACTGAAACTCTTCAACAGGATGGCCAAACTTGGACCAATCTTCTTCTGTAATCCACATTGATCTATGTTTAATCTCTGGCTTGAAGCCTATTTCTTCTGCCAATAATTTACGTGCTTCAAAAACTTCCTTGAGGCTTCTGAAGATATCTACAGGATATATATTCCAATGATGTCCCTCATGAAAAAGTATTGAAAGTGCAAATACGTCTCCACGCCAAAATGGTGTCACCCACCAGATCTGCCCTGCTGTGGAAAAATAAGATTCAGTGGGAAATACCCTAAAGTCTAATCTCATTCTCGGATATAGAGGTCTAGACATCTTCCAGCAACGAACAAGCAATTCCTCTAATCTATGGTGAATCTTAGCATAGTTTCTTGGTGTAATTAGTTCCTTTGTCATTCACATTCCAACTCATCTTTTAATAAGTGAAGCCCTCTGTGCAAACTGTAATCGCGGGAAAGGAGTCAATGGAATCTGTCCCCCACATTTACTCACGCTCAAGAGAATCTAGTTCTTGGAATTCATCTTCTTTGATACAAGTTCTAATCCCAAACTTTCGTTTATAATAGTCAACAAAGAGGACAAGTCTGTCTATTGGTGTTCCTGATTTTTCTTCCTCATTTAAAATAATATGATTTTGATAGACGTAGAAACCTGCCCCTTCGATTTCTTGAAGCCCAGGATCTAGGGCAGATAAAGTAGTGAATGACCACATTCCCATTGCCTTCTCATCTGTCGGTCTTTGATCTGCGACATTAGCGAGATATTCATTGAACTTAAGGAAGAAAGAAGAAGTGTTGTCTATGAGAGATATTCTTATTCCACTAGTCTTGAGAGTCGTCTTGTACTCCTTAACTTCTAACTGGATCCCTTTGATTGTGATTTGTTCAATCTTTTCTTTCTTGATGGTATATGCATAGATTTCAGGGAAAGTCTTGAGTACATCTTCGGGTAAAGGGGTCGACATTAAGGCTTGCCCCATAGTTTAATGAAAGTACTTCGGTGAGGTTTGTCCTCGAAGAGGATTTGGATTTCTCCTAGATGTTCTCTGATTTTAATTAACTCGGAATCAAATGCTACACTTTCTCCAAACTTCCGTGTGAGAAGCATCTTATCATCTATCAAGATCTGCTCTTTCTTGTGTAGTGCTATCAACGTATCTACTAACTTCTCTATGTTCTCTGGTGTAGATGGTACTGAATAGGAGAGTTTCTTGCTTCTAAGAATTATTTCATAGACTAATTCTTCTTTCTCGAAAGCTTCCAAACCCGATTGTTCAAGGAATTGCTTAAGATCAGTTAAAGTTTTATAATCAGAGATTACACCTTCTGCCAGATAGTATCTAGCGATATCCTCTTTCGCTGATTGCAGAGTTTCTGCAACGAAGTCCTTGAGTAAATGAATTTCTGACACATCGGCAAAAAGATCCCGCCCTACTTTCTCTTCATAAACAGGAGGAATCTTCTTGCTTCCTTCAATTACCTTAGCTAATTCAGAAAAGATCCCACGGTTCTTCCATGCAAGCATCTCATCATTGAACTGTTGCATCAATTCTGAAACAGACTCTAATGATTCGGCATATGATAGATCTTCTTGTATCCAGGTAATTCTGTGAGGTAAAGTATATTGTATGGCCTCATTTATATCCTCAAAAGTGACAATGTTCCGTCCGCCTAGCCAAGCAAGGCCTTTGGCGAGGATTATAGTCGCTCGGAGGAACCTAGGCTTGGATAACAGCACCCTAGCGCAGAGATGGCCATTTTCGTTACAATTTATGCATAATTTCTTCATCTTGGCTACTGATACAGACCACTTGTCTGAAACATGCTTACAGGAGGCCATAGAGTGAGCGAATAGAGTTAGCCATATCACCACTCTTGAAGGCACTATCACTTGAACTATTTCTTCTTTCGCTGCTAAGTAATCTTCCCAGGATATTACCTTCTCTAGAGGTTTCTCCTGCCTACCAAACTTGGAGAACTTTCTCATCATCGATTCACAAGGTACTATCTTAGGTTGATTAACAGGAATGAACAAATCTATTCGATCGACTGTAGCTAAATTCTTCTCTTCTATTTGCCCAGCATAATGTTCAGATAGAGGATTTGATAGAAAGGTATATGTCTTGGTGAGTACGTCTAATCCAGCATAAGTATGTTCTTCTAATAACTGGTGCAATTTTGCTCGGTACTTATTAAGCCATAGGAAGAATTCGTCAATTATGATGTGCTCTTTTTCCATAAGTTCTCCTCTACGCATTTGGACTAAGTTCTTCTCACGGAAAATAGCAGGATCAATGAAGGCAATAAGTGATTCGTCAACTTCTGATGATGTAACTACTCGATAACCGAGTCCAGTGGTTAGAGACCACATTCTAGCTAATGAAGACTTGGCAGTTGCATGAGCTCCCAGAAGCATTACCGTTAAATCACATGCTTTGCTTAAAATGTAGATTTTAATCACCTCA
>Ga0100403_1002529_pt1 | contig 14520 bp, 4 predicted proteins | sample CryGeymet201501t_FD_83663 | JGI IMG/M metagenome (GOLD analysis project Ga0100403, IMG submission 83663) | Groundwater microbial communities from Crystal Geyser aquifers in Utah, USA - Crystal Geyser metaG 2015-01t | ecosystem: Environmental > Aquatic > Deep subsurface > Groundwater | place: USA...
AGCTTTTGTGGGAGGTGGGTTAATGGCCGGAGCAGGTGGTCCCACTTGGATTAAATTGGATATGAATTTTGGTTTTGGCCCTGGCACCACCTTATTTATTTCGATGGCTCTCTTGTTGAGGCTTTAGACTCTCTCGGATCTGGGCGATAGGACTCTTTATTGAGTGATCTTAAAAAAGATAAAAAAAGCTCGAACCAAAGTGGGTCCGAGCTTTCTTCTCAATAGAATGTGGGTGAGATCAGTCGCCGGTAACGAAAGATTTCACCAATTCAATGTAGCCAAGAGCGGAGTCAGCAATGTTTTCTTGCGCGTCTTTGTCGCCGGTTTGGATGGCAGCAAGAAATCCAACAGCCATGTTCCAGTAGTCGGTGACAGACTCAGAAGCAAAAGCAGCTGTCAGGCCGAATCCAGTCTTATCCGCAGACAGATTTGCATTTAAGCCAAAGAGCACACTCCCAAAAGTCTCTTCTATCTTAAGCTTCAAAGAGTCTCCTTCTCTTGATAGAGAGAGCTTCTCTAAGGTTGCGATAGAATCTTGAGCGTTGGTCAACTGATACTCTAGCCACTCTTTTTGATCGGGATCTTGCTCCTGATCAATCATATCTTCGACTTCAACAATAAAAGCGGGAATCCACTGGTTAAGAAGGCTATCGTAAAGACCAAGTGAGAGGTCAATAAGTCCATTGATTTCGGTTAAGCTTGGGATCTCAGCCTTTAAAAGATCGCAGGCTCTAGTGGTCAAATAGTCGGAAAGATTTAAGTCTGTTTGTTCACTGGTGGAGCAATAGTACTCGCTGTTTTTATTAAAAATAAACTGAATCATAGCGACGGTGTTTGTCCCAATGCCAAAATCCGCTAAAAAATCCATCTTAGGAATTTGATCCTCGTTGAGAGACTTTTGTACACCAACATTAAAATCCACAGTCACTTCATCGTTGGTCCAACCCGATGAACTTGTGGCGGCATTCATATTGGCTTTAAGTAAACCCGCCTCAACATTTGATTCAGGAAGAAATTTTGCAGAAAGTTTTGTGACAAAGTCTTGTCCGGCTAAGACAGCTTCGGTGATTTCTGCAATCACGGAATTGACCTGACCTAAATCAATTTTTGGTTGCTCTTGTTGGTCATTGGCAAATGCTGAAGTGGCCGAGAAGGCGATCAGTCCAGATAGCAAAAGGCTTTGAATTTTCATATAAACTCTCCTTTGGTTTAGAGAAATCAGTCTCTCATTGGGAAAAAATTTTCAAGTCCGAGGCCTCGAAAGATCTGAAATGAATATATTTCAGGGAGACCAGGATTGTGACTTTATTAGGTGATGGGCAATCCCAAATTGACGGAGTGAAATTCTAAGCTCTCATACCTAGGAGTCTCCTAGATAGACCCCGAAGGTCGATCTGAAAGAATGATCTCAAGTAGAAAAGTGGGGGCGAACCCCATTTAGGACCAAAAATGAGACCTCTGGTTCGAATCCCTAATCAAAGAACTGGATGAGTTCTAGGTGTTTAGTGCATTGAACTGGGTCAGTGAGGTGATTGGAAAGATTGAAGTTTCTTAGAACCTGATATCTCGATTTGGCTTTCAAGCCATCTAAAGTGATTCCGGCTTGATAGGGGTTCTTCATCGGATAACTTTCAGGTTCGATTTCAATACTATTTCTGATTATCGAGACATTGATGCTATAAAGCCTTTTTTTCTCAGTGAGTTTGCGGCAGAAATTCTCAATTTCATCGAGAGAGAGGGGGAGTGAGCTAGGACTGAGATAAAAATCACTTATTCCGCTTGGGTTGCTCTTAAGATTGAAGGCAACAAAATCTCCTTTTTTAATTTGAACTTCAGAAGAGCTCACATTGTCCAAGAGCAAGGCCATATTGAGATCGGACAACAGGATCTCTCTGAAGGCTTCACTGGAGGGATCACTGCTCTGAGAAAAGATGGTTCGAACAAGGTGGCGCGCTTTGGCTGCATCTTGAAAGCAATCGTTAGAACTTTTGCATTCCGGCTTCAGCAGGCTTGATATCAATTCATGAATAACAAGTCCGACTTTATGCGTGGAGGGCATCTTTAAATAGGAGTAATATGAGATATTGATCCGTTGATTGATCCGGCTTGCAATTTGAATATGAGTGTAGCGCATAGACAAATCTAAATTTGGCTCATTGTTTGATGTTGGCACTGGTGGCTTCGAAACAAAAGCCCACCGATGAGAGGTCAAGGCCTTAGCGAGGACACGTCCTAAGGGAAAGCCAGGGACATCCAGTCTGGTTAAAAGCATCGCCAACTGAGCTTTTTCGTCCTCACTCATGTGGAGATTGACGGATTCAACTTGATCTCTCATTTCTTCATCAATGCTCCATCCATGAATCTTTAGAGGAGCCCTGTCCATTTCTAGAAAGTCTCTGAGAAGAACCCGTCCTTCACTATTGTAGTAAGCGTCTCCAGCATTTCCGATGACAATCCCCGGTCCTGCAAAACTCATAAAAGTAAACCAGAGGGAATAAGATAGATTTAGAATCAATGCGAGTCTCCCTGATGAGGTTGTTTGGGTGGCTCTGTGAGAGGAAAAAGCTGTATGTTTAAGGTGTAAAGCGTGTCTCTCTTAGCACCTTGCATGGCTTGCCTCAGTCGGTCCCGGAAAATTCGAATTTCTTTTTTGGCAAACTCCATTCCTTCGGATGAGCCATCAAAGGTGATAGAAGTGATTTCTCTGAGGTCCGTCTCTATCTCCTCCAGAGCTTGAATGGATCGCTCAGAATACTCTTTTAGGGCGTTGCGAAAGGCCGCGGAGGGAATGTCCTCAGTGGTCTGAAAGTGTTGGTTCGTGCTGAATAAAACCTCGTTTTCTTTTTTTAAAAAGCCAAACTCGATGAGTATTTGAACGGCTTGGTCGCAGGTTTCAGAATCCAGCTTCAGCAAGGCCGCGGCCTCTTCAGAATTTTTTGGGGGAGAGTCTAAATCAAAAAGTCCAAGAAGAGCGGAGTAGTGCCAATGACTGGCCAACTCGTAGGCCTCCTCTGGCAACAAGATTCTTTCGGGAGCCACAGGCTCTGAGATCATCTGCTTTAATTTTTCTCGCTCTTCATTTGGTAGGTCTAGGTTTCGAATGATTTTACTGGCTGTTTTTTGACCGAGCTTGCGGTTTTCCTTGAGCATCTCTGAAAGAGCGCCTGGACTGATTTGGAGCTTTTGGGCAAAAGACCTCAAGGAGAAGGACGGATTTTTTGACCTCGCCTCTTCAAGGTGATCTTGAAGTTTTTTAACCAAGTACCTTTGCCACATCTTGTTCACTCTTTCGCTATTTTGCGTTTGTAAAAATAGTCCAAAAAGTTTGGCCTTTCACGGAGGCGATAAAAATCCGACTTTAGGTGAGCTTCTTCAAGAAAAAAACAATGAATCTCACCTTTCTACGTCCTAACAGGCCAAACTGACTGGAAACCTACAGCGAAAACAAGAGTAGAGCAATGGATGTCATTGTTTTTCGCCGGTCGTTTTGTTTCAAATTAAATGAACAGAGCCGCTTTTATCGGAGTCAGGGCCAGATGGAGTCAAATCATTGCCCTTAAATCCTTTAAAAAATCATTTCGCTGCGGTGAGCTTCAAGGAGCGGGAGTCCTAGTGCTGCTTAAGTTTGCTGAGACGCCTCCTCTCGGTCAATTTTGCCTTTTTGGGAGAAGATCTCTTTGTTCGGCTTGCCTTGGAAATTTTTTTCAATGAGAGGCATTGAGGTCCCTGTTCCAAAGAATTTGAACACATAATGAGCCAATTTGTTCGCACACTATCAGGTTTGCTGTGTGAACTCCGATTCGAATACAATGAAATTGTACGTCATCTTATTTTTTTATAGATTCGACCCCTGCGGCGGTTTTGTGAAATCGATCTGGAGAACTGTGAGGATTTTCATCCTGGCGTTTTCTATCTCTCTGGGCTTAGAGGCCCTCGCAACTTCTGGAATCACCTATCAGGGCCGTTTAATTGGTCCAGATGGAAATCCAGTGACAGCGAGTTCCGTTCAATTCAAAATTCAAATTCGCACTCCAGGCTCTGAAGATTGTTTAATGTATGAGGAGCTTCAGACCTTGGATCTCTCTGCTACGAAAGGCACTTTTGCCATTTCCATTGCCGATGGAACGGGGGTGCGCCAGGACTCTAACTCCTGGCCCCTTTTCGACTCTTTAGCGAATAGAAAGTCATTTTCTTTTTCAGGATCAGACTGCACCGGATCCACCACTTACGCTCCAGGACCAACAGACAACCGTAAATTTAGAGTGTTTTTTAATGACGGAACTTTTTCAGGTTGGGAGGCGCTTCCCACTCAAACAATGAACTACATACCGATGTCGATCGAAAGTTACGCGGTTGGAGGCTATCCGGCGAGCTCCATTTTAAAAGTGGCCGACTCAGGAACTTTGGGAACGACAACTCCGCTTTCCACAGCTCAGTACAATGAGATTCTGGCGTTAACTGCAGGGACATCAAGTTTGTACACGAAGGCGGGACAGCTGGGAGGTTCTAACCTTCCAACACTTGGCTCTGGACAGGCTATAGTTTCCGATGGCTCAGGTGGCTGGACCGCGGCCACACCACTGACAAGTGAGAGTGATCCGAATGTTTCGGCCTTTGCTAAAGCTTCTCTTCCCACTTGTGGAGCTGGTGAAGTTTTAAAGTCAGATGGAACCAGTTTTTCTTGTGTGACGGATTCGACGGGTGGGACGCCAGCGGATGCGACGGCGACGGTAAAGGGAATAGCAAATTTCCCTGCGGCAGGTGGTTTGAGTGTTTCCAGTGGAGCGGTGTCTTTGCCGGATGTGGCTACAGCAGGAACTTCAACTAAAGTGACTTACGATGCTAAGGGTCGCGTGACTTCGGGAACCACTTTGGCCGAAGGTGACATTCCTACCTTGTCGACAGCTGGAAAAGTCTCAGGAAGTGCATTGACGAGCGGAACGATTGCTGGTTCTACGGCAGTGAACACTTCTGGAAACATTGCAACGAGCGGAAATATTTCTGCAACCGGGAGCGTGACCTCGGGCTCTATGTCTACACGAGCCATAGACCTTTATGATTCAGATAACACCAATTTCATTCGTTTCCAAACCCCCGCTACGGGAACTTTGACTTCGGATTACAATTTAACTTTTCCGAGTTCCCTTGGATCAGCCAATCAGGTCTTAGGAATGAACGCCGGAGGAACGGCTCTAGAGAATAAGTCCATCGTTGCAGGAACTGGAGTGACGATCAATCACACAGCAAACAGCATAGAGATTGTGGCCTCGGGATCAGGTGGAACAGTCACCAGTGTTTCAGGAACGGCTCCAATCAGTGTGGCAACAGGGACTTCGACACCAGTGATTAGCATCGCAGACACAGCTGTGACTCCAGGAAGTTACGGGAGCGCCACTCAAGTGGCCACTTTTACGGTGGATCAAAAGGGAAGGCTGACAGCTGCAGGGAACACGACGATCACTGGCACATCGCCCGTTGGAAGTTCCTTAACGGATTCAAGCATTTGGGTCGGGAATGGATCCAATCAAGCAGCCGTAGTTGCAATGAGTGGCGATGCCACCCTTGCAAACACAGGAGCTTTAACAGTCACGAAGATTCAAGGCACTTCGGTCGATGCAACAGGTCCAACAGCTGCTGGCCAAGTTTTAAAATATGACGGTTCGACTGAATACGTTGCAACATACTTTGGAGCTTCGGATCTTAAAAACTCCCTTGGCAATGCTCAATTTCCATCAAGCTGTACGGCAGCTCAAACTTTGGTTTATTCCGCAGTAACTGATGTTTACACCTGTTCAAGCATTGGAATTGCAGCTTCACAAATCACTTCGGGCACGATTGCAACGGCGAGACTTGGATCAGGCACGGCTGATGGAACCACTTTCCTAAGAGGAGATGGAACATGGGCTGCCGCTGGTGGTGGCAGCGGAGATATCTTAGATGGGGGAAACACAACTGGAGCGACAGTTGTTATTGGGACCAACGACGCTCAAAGTCTACAGTTTGAAACAAACAACTCACCTAAAATGACCATTTTAAGTGGGGGGAATGTGGGAATAGGGACAGCGAACCCAACATCAAAGCTTACTCTCTACGATTCTGCTGTAGCGCCCGAGATTGTTCTCGTTGACGACACGGCAACGACAACCTCCTTCAACTTGGTAGGAGACGCTGGTGCCAAAGGGATAGTGAGTTTGACTACTGTTAGTACCCCCCGTATGAACGTGGGTTTGGAGGCCAGTGGCTCACTTCGCCTCATCACGAACAATACGCCACGAATTGAAATTCTGGCTGATGGAAACGTTGGTGTGGGGACGATAACTCCCGCTCGCCTTCTTCACGTTAACGGTCCGATGCGCGTGACCGCATCGGCTCTACCAGGTTCTCCAGTTGCCGGAGACATTGCCGTTGATAGTGGGGATTCAAATAAGCTTAAGTATTATGATGGATCCGGTTGGGTTGCCGCTGGTGGCTCAAGTGGTGGCATCACCTCTCTTGGTGGACAGACAGGTGCCACTCAAACTTTTGCAACACCAGGAACCAGTGGAACAGCTCCAAACTGGTCGTCTGCTACAAATGCACACACATTAAATATTCCGATGGCCTCAACGTCTTCGGTGACAGCCGGACTTTTAAGTAAGTCGGACTACGACACATTTAACTCTAAACTCAGTGCCGTTGCAGGAAGTTCTCTAACCAATGGAAGTTTTTGGGTTGGAAATGGATCCAATCAAGCGGCTGCTGTTGCGATGAGCGGAGATGGAACTTTGTCAAATGCTGGAACTTTGGCTGTTACAAAAATCAGAGGAACTTCAGTCAATGGCACAGCACCCACTGCATCAGGACAAGTCTTAAAATATGATGGCAGTACAGAATATGTGGCCACCTACTTTGGAGTGAATGATTTAAAGAACTCTCTTGGCAATGCTCAATTTCCGGCGAGCTGTACGGCGGCACAGACCCTCGTCTATTCAGCGGTCACGGATGTTTACACCTGTTCAAGCATCGCGATTGCCAGTTCTCAAGTGAGCGGCTTAACAGCCGCAAATATCTCTAATTCAGCTTCAGGAAGTATTTCAGCCACTACAGTCCAGACGGCAATCAACGAGCTCGATACTGAAAAAGTCGCAAAAGCGGGAGACGCTATGACTGGCGCGCTGACCATGAATGCGACCAACGAATTGAGATTTGCTGACACAGATTCATCAAACTATGTGGGATTTAAATCCCCTGGGGTTGTGGGAACAAATCGAATTTGGACTCTTCCGGCCGCTGATGGTTCATCAGGACAAGTCTTATCGACGAATGGTTCCGGGGTATTGAGTTGGCAAACTCAGAGCTCTGGTCTGACTGGGACGACTTCTGGATCTGAGACAAGCGTTGGAGTTAGCGCGACGGGCAGCAGTGGCGGAACAGCCGTTGGGGTGAGTGCCACAGCAACGACTGTGGGAACATCCATTGGTGCTAACTCGACAGGTACCAATCGAGGGGTTGGTGTTGGAAGTTACTCTAATGGTGATAACTATAGTGTTTCATTGGGAGCCTATGCGGGATCGGGAGTGAATGGAGTAAATACGGACGGCAACGGAAACGTGTTTCTTGGCTACAAAGCTGGTTATCTAGCTGGATCCACTCTGACCAATACTTTTGTTCTGGCAAACAACGACATGAGCTCACGAACTCCATTGATTTATGGAAAATTTGATTCAGGGTTTGTGGGGGTGGGAACTGCAACTCCAGGAACCAAACTTCATGTCGTCGGGACATCCGGGAACACTTTAAGAATTGTGGATGGCAATCAAGGCACAGGAAAAGTTCTGACCTCTGATGCTAACGGTGTTGCCAGTTGGGCCGCCGCCAGTGGTGGAACCGGTGACTTTATGAAAGATGGATCGGTCGCAATGACTGGCCCTCTCGAGCTCACGTCGGGGAGTGCGGGTGCGCCTTCACTCAATTTTGGAGGTTCCTCTGGTTTTTATGCGAGTGGTGCGGATGTGGCAATTAGTATCAATGGCACTCGCAATGCGACCTTTGGGACGGGTCTCATTTACGGAAATACGAACTCATACCGCCTTAATAGTACAGGTAGCGGTGCTTCAGCTCCACCTTATTCATTTAACTCTACAGGATCATTCGATACAGGAATGTTTTCGCCCCTTGATGACAATCTTGCATTTTCAACATCAGGGACTGAAAGAATACGTGTCAATAGCTCGGGAAATGTTGGGATTGGGACTTCGACTCCCGGCCAAAAACTTCACGTGGTTGGAACATCAGGCAATACACTAAAGATCGTTGACGGCAATCAGGGCGTTGGAAAAGTATTAACCTCCGATGCGAACGGTGTGGCCAGTTGGGCGACTGCGAGTGGCGGAACCGGTGACTTTATGAAAGATGGCTCAGTCGCGATGACAGGTGACCTTAATCTTGGGGGCAATGACCTGATGAACCCGCTAACAATCACATCCTCTTTGGGTCACAAGATAGATTTCTCTAGCAATGGTTTGGTGATTGGAGGAAAAGCCTTCAATAATGGCATATTTATTCGGCCAGCGGGAGCTGCGGCAACCGGGGGGTCCTATATATTACAGAATTATGAACATGCTTTTAGAAATTCTTCAGCGGAGGTAATGAGAATCAATTCGACGGGCAATGTGGGAATTGGAACATCCAATGCTGGAGCTAAGCTCCACGTTGTGGGTACAAGTGGGAGCACCTTAAGAATCGTAGATGGCAATCAAGGGGCTGGAAAAGTTCTGACCTCCGATGCAAATGGTGTAGCCAGTTGGACCACGCCTTCTGGAGGTGGAGGCTCTCCAGGAGGAGCCACAAAAAGTGTTCAACTTAATGATGGTTCAAGTGGGTTCACAGGCAGCGATAGGTTTATCTACGATGAGGCGACTCATGCACTGACTATCTATGGGGACACCTACATGGGATTTGGTGATGATGAGGGGCCGAAACTTATTTTAAATGACAGCGGTAACGAATACGGCAAGGCGAAGATAGAGTTAGGTGGAACAAGTTTGCTGACGAACTACTATGGGGCATTAAGTATGGTTCACGGTGGCAACACCTATTTTGCAATCGATAGAGACAATCAAGAGATTGACATTGGGGGAGCGCTCAATGTGGCACAGCCGAACAATTCCGTGACTTCAATTGAAGCTCTTAAACTATACCGAAGCTTATCCTCAGCAACCGTTCCCACGACGGGAATGAAGGGAACAGTTGATTTTGAACTTGAAGGGTTTGCAAACGGATCTCGTCGTTTGGGTGGTGAAATCATTTGGGGTTGGGAGAACACCCAGACATCTGATTCAAATGATGAAGATGCCTACTTGTCGTTTTCGACTAGATTGAACGGTGCGAATCCTCAGGAGAGAATGCGAATTAGTTCTGCAGGCAACGTCGGGATAGGGACAACAAATCCCACTCATAACCTTCACGTTATTGGAACGGCTGGCCTGTCGACGGGAACTGCATGGACCAACACTTCGGACATTCGATTGAAGGATATTCACGGAACTTATGACTACGGTCTTGGTGAAATCTTAAAGCTCGATACGGTGCGATTCAGCTACAAAGAGGGAAATCCTTTGGGACTACCGTCAGATAATGAGGTGATCGGTTTTGTTGCGCAAGACGTTCAAAAGGTGATTCCCGAAGCCGTCAAAACTCGTGATGACGGTTATCTCGAATTGAATGTGGATCCAATCCACTGGGCCGTGGTCAATGCAATAAAAGACCTTTACCACTTTATTGTTGGGCTAGAGGAAAATCAGATGGAACAGAGTCGTCAGATAGCCAGCATAGAGTCATCGAAGGTCGATGAAGCCGTTGTTAGTACTAAATTTAGACAACTCGAGTCCGAGATTGAGGAAAAAGATAGAAGGATCCGTGAGCTAGAAGCTCGACTTGAGCAGATAGAGAAAGCTCTGAATTCAAAATAGGTCTTCCAATGGCCGCCTCTAAATTCCAAAAATTGAATCAAAATGAGATTCACTTAGCCGTATTCGAACTTATTGAATCTCTTTGTGAGACGAAACCCTTCCTTTTGTTTAGGTAACCGAAAGAAATTGCCGATAAAAGGTTCTATGGAACTGCACGTTTTTTCTTATCCATACTTCATTAGTTTTTTGATCTTTTTAAAAAGAGCTTGTTGGGACGTCATGAGAATTTGCACCGCGACTCTATTTTTGCTTTCATTTAGTTTTGAGGCTCTGGCGACCTCAGGAATCACCTATCAAGGTCGATTAATTGGTCCCGATGGAAATCCAATTACGGCCAGTTCGGTTCAGTTTAAACTTCAAATTCGTACTCCAGGCTCAGAGGACTGTCTGATGTACGAAGAACTTCAGACACTTGACCTTTCATCGTCAAAGGGGGCTTTTGCGATCTCTCTTGCGGATGGGACGGGTGTGAGACAGGACAGCAACTCTTGGCCTCTCTTTGAGTCCTTAGCAAATCGAAAATCATTTAGCTTTGCTGGATCTGATTGTACGGGAACAACCACTTACACTCCGGGCCCCACAGACAACCGAAAATTCCGCATGTTTTTTAATGACGGAACTTTTTCGGGCTGGGAAGCTTTGCCGACGCAAACCATGAACTATATACCGATGTCCATTGAGAGCTATGCGGTCGGAGGATACCCAGCCAGTTCGATTTTGAAAGTGGCGGATTCGGGGACGTTGGGTACAACAACTCCGCTTTCTACGGCCCAGTACAATGAAATTTTGGCTTTAACAGGCGGCACCTCCTCACTTTTTGAAAGGGCGGGACGACTGAATGGTTCGGCCATCCCAAGTTTATCTTCAGGAAACTCTCTTCAATGGAACGGTTCGGCGTGGGTGGCGATCACTCCACTCACTTCAGAAAGTGATCCAAATGTTTCGGCTTTTGCGAAGGCTTCTCTGCCCACTTGCGGAACGGGTGAAGTTCTAAAGTCAGACGGAACGTCTCTAAGTTGCGTCACAGACTCCACTGGTGGAGCGACGACGGATGCAACAGCGACGGTTAAAGGTATTGCGAACTTCCCGGCGGCGGGGGGCTTAAGTGTTTCAAGTGGAGCAGTTTCTCTCCCGGATGTGGCCACAGCGGGAACATCAACCAAAGTGACCTATGACGCTAAGGGAAGAGTCACCTCAGGAACCTCGCTCGCTGAGAGTGATATTCCAACTCTGGCAACGGCAGGAAAAGTTTCTGGCAGTGCGATCACCTCAGGAACCATTGCTGGGTCCACAGCCGTCAACACTTCCGGCACCATTGCGACCAGCGGAAATATTTCTGCAACTGGAAGTGTGACTTCGGGTTCTGTCTCCTCCCGCACCATCGATCTCTACGACTCGGACAATACCAATTACATCCGCCTTCAAACTCCTGCCACAGGGGCTTTAACTTCAGACTACAATTTAACATTTCCAAGTTCACTAGGATCAGCCAATCAGGTCTTAGGAATGAACGCCGGAGGAACGGCTTTAGAGAATAAGTCCATCGTTGCAGGAACTGGAGTGACGATCAATCACACAGCAAACAGCATAGAGATTGTGGCGTCGGGATCAGGTGGAACAGTCACCAGTGTTTCAGGCACAGCTCCAATCAGTGTGGCAACAGGGACTTCGACACCAGTGATTAGCATCGCAGACACAGCTGTGACTCCAGGAAGTTACGGCAGCGCCACTCAAGTGGCCACTTTTACGGTGGACCAAAAAGGTCGACTAACTGCCGCAGGAAATACGACCATTACTGGGACCTCTCCGGTTGGAAGCAGTTTAACAAGTTCAAACATTTGGGTCGGAAATGGCTCGAATCAGGCAGCAGCAGTTTCTGTCAGCGGAGATGCCAGCTTAGCCAATACGGGAGCCATAACAGTTACGAAAGTACAAGGCACAGCTGTTGATGGAACCGCTCCGACTGCAGCCGGCCAAGTTCTTAAATATGATGGTTCAACTGAGTATGTGGCAACTTATTTTGGGGTCGCGGATCTTAAAAACTCCCTTGGAAACGCTCAATTTCCATCAAGCTGTACAGCCGCTCAGACCTTGGTTTATTCCGCAGTTACTGATGTTTACTCATGTTCAAGCATTGGAATCGCCGCTTCCCAAATCACTTCGGGCACGATTGCAACAGCAAGGCTTGGATCAGGAACGGCTGACGGAACGACTTTTCTTCGAGGTGATGGAACTTGGGCTGCTACTGGTGGCGGCAGCGGAGATATAGTAAATGGCGGAAACACAACAGGGGCCACCATTGTTGTAGGAACCAACGACGCTCAGAGCTTGCAGTTTGAAACGAATAATTCGCCAGCGATGACAATATTGAGTGGCGGGAATGTTGGGATTGGCACTGCTACACCTGCGGCAAAGCTTGATGTTTACGGTGCGGCTTCGCAGATGGTCGACCCATTCCCCGGGGGGACGGCACTTGTGCTAAAAAGTCGCCCAGGAGTGGGTGTCTATCCATCAGTCCTAAAGGTTGATCAGACAATCGCCCCGACAAGCACGGACAGTGGTACACAGATTGAATTTGTTGGGCGCGACAGTGCAGGTACATCTTATGCGGGAGCAGCCGTTCGAGCTCAGAATATTGACATTGCTCCAGGAAGCTCGGCGACTGAACTTCAGTTTTTTACATCTAACAATAAGGTTATGAGTCAGAAAATGACTATAGACAAGTTGGGCAATGTAGGTATTGGAACCTCAAACCCGAGTGCTGAATTAGAACTCGTGTCTGCGGATTCTCCGGAGATTAAGATCGTCGATACGGGGGCGATGAATGCAAGCCTTCGTTTGCTAGGAGACTCGAGTGCAGAAGCTGTGATAAACTTGAATACGATCAGCACCCCATGGCTTACCTTTGGAACAGTTTCTAATGATAAGTTTTCACTCATCACAAATGACTCTACGAGAGTCACAATTCTTGAAGGCGGTAATGTTGGTGTAGGAACGACAACCCCAGCTCGTCTTTTTCACGTTAACGGTCCGATGCGCGTCACGGCTTCAGCTCTACCGGGAACACCCGCCGCAGGTGACATCGCGGTGGATAGCGGGGATTCCAACAAGCTCAAATATTACGATGGGTCAACTTGGGTTGCCGCCGGTGGCTCTAGTGGAGGAATCACTTCGCTGGGTGGCCAAACGGGAGCCACTCAAACCTTTGCAACACCAGGCACCAGTGGAACGGCCCCAAACTGGTCTTCAGCGACCAACGCTCACACTCTCAATATTCCAATGGCTTCCACAGCCTCTGTGACCGCGGGACTTTTAAGCAAGACGGATTACGATGCATTTAACTCAAAGTTGAGCGCCGTAGCTGGAAGTTCTCTGACTGACGGTAATATTTGGGTTGGTAATGGATCGAACCAGGCTGCCGCAGTTTCGGTGAGCGGAGACGCCACTTTAAGTAACGCAGGAGCATTGAGTGTCACCGCGATCAGAGGAACCGCAGTGGATGCCACAGCTCCTACGGCAGCTGGCCAAGTCTTAAAATATGATGGTTCTACCGAGTACGTCGCCACCTACTTTGGAGTGAATGACTTAAAGAACGCTCTCGGAAACGCTCAGTTTCCATCAAGCTGTACGGCCGCTCAAACTTTAGTTTATTCCGCAGTGACCGATGTTTACACCTGTTCAAGCATTGGAATTGCGGCCTCGCAGATCACCTCGGGGACTATTGCTACGGCAAGACTTGGATCCGGTACAGCCGATGGTACCACATTCCTTAGAGGAGATGGAACCTGGGCCGCTCCATCAGGTGGCTCACCCGGTGGCTCCAACACTCAACTTCAATATAACAATTCAGGGTCATTTGCCGGAACGAGTGCCTTGACCTACGCGTCTTCTACGTTGACCTCGACTCAGTCTTCAAACTCAAACTCGGGGCTACTCGTTGAGTTTTCAGACGCGGGCCCTGACAATTACAGATTAAACCTCTATCCGAATAGGGTTTCAGTTAGAAATAGTGGTGGGGGTACGGATGCTTTTAGCTCTGGCACTGAGCTTGGGACGAGCACTCTCATATTTAGAAATGGTACGACAGGTGAAACAGCTTCAGATGGCCTTCAAATTAATATGTCAGGTTTAAATGCGACGATCAACAACCGAGAGGCGGGCAGTCTTTCCCTTCTAACAAGCAACACGGCAAGGATGACAATTTTAAGTGGTGGGAATGTAGGGATTGGAACGGCCACTCCCGATACAAAACTTCATGTTGTTGGAACCTCAGGAACGACGTTAAAGATCGTTGATGGCAACCAGGCAGCGGGTAGAGTTTTAACTTCGGATGCCAACGGTGTGGCCAGTTGGGCTGCAGCTTCCGGAGGCTCAGGAGACATCGTCAATGGTGGAAACACAACGGGTGCAACGGTTGTCGTTGGAACAAACGATGCGCAGAGCTTGCAGTTTGAAACAAACAATTCACCAGCGATGACCATTTTTAATGGCGGCAGTGTAGGGATTGGAACGACCGTCGCAGGAAATGTTCTTCAAATCAGAAAAGATCAAAATGCCAGCACATCGGTTG
>Ga0100403_1002530_pt1 | contig 14509 bp, 15 predicted proteins | sample CryGeymet201501t_FD_83663 | JGI IMG/M metagenome (GOLD analysis project Ga0100403, IMG submission 83663) | Groundwater microbial communities from Crystal Geyser aquifers in Utah, USA - Crystal Geyser metaG 2015-01t | ecosystem: Environmental > Aquatic > Deep subsurface > Groundwater | place...
AACACCGCGCGCGGATCGGCGGTCGCGTCGTTCAGCCCGTCCACGGCGTATTTGAATGCGACCGGCGTCGCCACGGTGGCGAGCTTGGCCAGCAGCAGGAACGCCAGCGCCGCCACCACGCGCCCCCGCGCCTCGCGGTCGCCCGGCGGCCACAGATGCGGCGCGACGCGGCCGATCACGCGCAGGTCGGAGGCGTCCGCGGCCGGGTCGGATGTGGGGGCGGCGCGGCCTGCGGCGCGCATCGGGCGTCTCCTGAAGCGTGGGGGGCGCCGGGCGCGTCAGCGCGGCGCGTCGGCGCTGGGGTCGGGGTCGGGCACGGCGAATATCTGCCCCGGATAGATCAGGTCGGGGTTGCGGATGCGCGCGGCGTTGGCCTGATAGATCACGCTGTAGCGCACCCCCTCTCCATAGCGGTTTTCCGCGATGGCCCACAAGGTGTCGCCCGGCTGCACCACGATCTGGCCTGCGGCCAGCGTGGCGGCCTCGACCGATTCGCGGCGGAAGGGCGACTCGACCCGGCTGCGCACCGCGCCGTCGTCGCCCAGCAGATCGACCCGCAGCCGGTAATCGCCCGGCGCCAGCCCCGCCGCCGCCCGCGTGCTCCAGCGCCCGTCGGCGGCGACCCATGTCTCGGCGATCATCACCGCGTTGGCGTAGATGCGCAGGTTGCGCAGCGCCTCGGCGCGGCCGCTGATCTCAAGCCAGCCCTCGTCGGAATAGGAGACGAGATCCAGCGTCACCGGCTGGTCGGTCGGGCGCGGCTGCGCCTGGGCGATGGTCACGCCCGAGGGGCGCAGCTGCGCGACGATCGGCGCCTGCTGCGGCGGCGGCGCGCCGGTCTGGGGCGCGCGATCCGCCGCGTCGCCGCGCGGCGGGGCCAGCAGCACCGACACATCGGCGCGCGCCATGGCGCCGCCGCCGCCGTCGCTCCACACGTCAAGCCGCTGGGCGTCTTGCGAGACCGGCGCCTTGCCATAGGCGACGAAGGCGCCGTCGCGCCCCGCGCGCGCGGTGGCGATCACCGTCTCGCCGATGCGGATCTGGACCTCGGCGCCCGGCGCGGCGGTTCCGGCGAACACCGCGTCGCCGTCGCGCGCCACGCGCACCACGTCGAAGGCCGGCGCCGACGCCGCGCCGGGCGCCCCGGCCATCGGCGTCTCCGGCGCGGCAGCAGACTCGGCGGGGGTCGCGGCCGTCTGCGGCTGGGGGGCCGCGGCGGGGATCTCGGCGGTCGCCACCGGCGGCGGCGCGGCGGGTTCCTGAAGCCGCCACAGCGACAGGATCGCCGCAGCCGACAGCGCGGCGGCGCCCATCAGAACTGCGCGCGTCGGCGCCATGCCTGCTTCACTCCAGCGCGCCTCGATCCTGTCATCCAAGCGTCAAAATACGAATACCGCATTGCAGCAGATACTTCAAATGCGGCGTTGACACAGGATCGGATCGGCGCGCGGTTCAGGCGCCCGTTCTGAGACGCCAGCCGATAAACGTCTGCGGCGTGCGGCGTCTCACCCGCGCGGCGCCTTCAGCGAGGGCGGCCGCGTTGTGGCGCAGTTTCTGCGCCGCCAGGGCGGTGGCGGACGCCGCGCTGGCGCTGCGCGGCGTCCGCTGAGGGCCGCGCCTCAGGCGCTGGCGAGCCGCTCGGCCACGTTCTCCCAGTTCACCAGCTTGTCGAGGAAGTTCTGGATGAACGCGGGCCGCTTGTTGCGGAAGTCGAGATAGTAGGAGTGCTCCCACACGTCGCAGCCCAGCAGCGCCGTCTGGCCAAAGCACAGCGGGTTCACGCCGTTGGGCGTCTTGGTGATCTTGAGCGCGCCGCCGTCCGCGACCAGCCAGGCCCAGCCCGAGCCGAACTGCCCGACGCCCGCCGCGACGAAATCCTCCTTGAATTTCGCCACCGAGCCGAAGGCGTCCACCAGCCGCTTCTCCAGCGCGCCGGGGATCGCGCCGGACTTCGGCGTCATCATCTCCCAGAACTGGTTGTGGTTCCAGTGCTGGGAGGCGTTGTTGAACAGCCCCGCCTTGGCGTCGTCGCCATAGGTGGCGACCACGATCTCCTCCAGCGACTTGCCCTCAAGCCCGGAGCCCGCCAGCAGCTTGTTGCCGTTGTCCACATAGGCCTTGTGGTGGAGGTCGTGGTGATACTCCAGCGTTTCGCGCGACATGCCCGCGCCCGCCAGCGCGTCGTGAGCGTAAGGAAGATCGGGAAGCTCGAAAGCCATGATGGCCCCCTGTCTGTGAAAGGATTTCAGGCGACGGCGCCCGCCGCTGTCATGAGTTATAGAGCAGTCCGCCGCGCGCTGAAACCGCGATCCGCTAAACGGCGATCAGCGCGGCGGCGACGCGGCGATCTTCGGCCAGCAGCACGTTGAAGGTGCGGCAGGCCGCCGCCGTGGCCATGGCGTCAACGCCGATCCCCGCCGCCTCCAGCGCGTCGCGCGCGTCGCGCGGCAGCGGCCGGATGTCGGCGCCCATGCCGACCAGCAGGATGTCGATCTCGCCCGCTGCGGCGATCACGTCGGCGAAGCACGCGGGCGTGATCGGGTCGGCGGGCGTCCATTGCCCGATGCGCGACGGCAGGATCAGCAGCCCGCCCTTGTGGGCGTAGCCGCCGATGCTGAACACGCCCGGCCCATAGCCGTCGATCGGCGGGCGGCCGGAAAAGGTGACTTCGTTCAGGCGCATGGCGCGCTCACGGCGCATCCGGCGCGCCGAAGCGCACCCCCGCCGCCGCGTCGGCGTCCACCGTCTCGCGCGTCAGCCCGGTCCACAGCAGGAACACCGCCGCGATGAAGATCGAGGAATAAGTGCCGATCACGATGCCCCAGATCATGCCGAAGGTGAAGCCGCGGATCACCTCGCCGCCGAGTAAATACAGCGCCAGCAGCGCGATCAGCGTGGTGCCCGAGGTCATCAGCGTGCGCGACAGCGTCTCGTTGATCGACAGGTTGAGCAGATCCGCCAGCGGCATCTTCTTGAACTTGCGCAGGTTCTCGCGGATGCGGTCGAACACCACCACGGTGTCGTTCAGCGAATAGCCGACGATGGTCAGCAGCGCGGCGATGATCGACAGGTTGAACTCGATCTGCAGCACCGAGAACAGGCCGATGGTCAGCATCACGTCATGCGCCAGCGCGATCACCGCGCCCAGCGAGAACTGCCATTCGAAGCGCAGCCAGATGTAGAACAGGATCGAGACCACCGCCAGCACCACCGCCAGCGCGCCCGACAGCAGCAGCTCGCCGGAGACCTTGGCGCCCACCGCGTCGGTGGACAGGATGTTGACGGTGGGAATCGACGCCTGCAGCGCGCGGATCGCCACGTTCACCGCGTCGAGGTCGGACCCGTCGCCCGCGCCGATCCGCACCATCACCGCGTTGCGCGCGGCGCCGGTCAGCTCGGCGGCGGGGTCGGAGATGCTGGTCACCGACACGTCGCCGATCCCCAGCCCGCCCAGCGCGCTGCGGTAGGCGGCGATGTCGGCGGGCTGTTCGGTCTCGGCCATGATCATCACGCCGCCGCGAAAATCGATGCCGAAGTTCAACCCCAGCGAGAACAGCGCTGCGAGCGACGCCAGCGCCAGCGCCGCCGAGGCGCCCACCGTCCAGCGGCGGATCGCCATGAAGTCGAGGTGGGTGTCCTGATTGACCAGCCTCAGCCGCATCTCACAAGCCCCCTCACAGCGCCAGAACCTTGGGACGGGCGCGCGCGAACCATCCCGCCACGATCAGCCGCGTGACCAGCACGGCGGTGAACACCGAGGTCACCACGCCGACGCCCAGCGTCACCGCAAAGCCCTTCACCGGGCCGGAGCCCATGGCGAACAGGATCGCGGCGGCGATGAAGGTGGTGATGTTGGCGTCCACGATCGCCGACAGCGCGCGCTCGTATCCCGCCTCGATGGCGCGCGCGACGCCCTTGGACCGCTTCAGCTCTTCGCGAATCCGCTCGAACACCAGCACGTTGGCGTCAACCGCCATGCCGATGGTCAGCACGATCCCGGCGATGCCCGGCAGGGTGAGCGTGGCGCCCACCGCCGAGAGAAACCCGATCAGCAGCGCGATGTTGACGATCAGCGCGACGTTGGCGAACAGGCCGAACAGGCCGTAGCTCAGCACCATGAAGATCATCACCGCCGCAAACGCCACCACGGTCGCGATCTCGCCCGCCGCGATGCTGTCGGCGCCGAGGTCGGGGCCGACGGTGCGTTGCTCCAGCACGGTGATCGCGGCCGGCAGCGCGCCCGCGCGCAGCAGGATCGCCAGCCGGTTGGCCTCCTCCACCGTGAACGACCCGGTGATCTGCCCCGAGCCGCCGGTGATCGCGGAGATGATGCGCGGCGCCGAGATCACTTCGCCGTCGAGCACGATGGCGAAAATCTTGCCGACGTTCTGGCGGGTGTAGTCGCCGAACTGCCGCGCGCCGGTGGTGTCGAAGCGGAAGTTCACCGCCGGGCGGCCGTCCTGATCGAAGCCGGCGCTGGCGTCCACCAGGTTCTCGCCCGCCACTTTCGGCGCGCGCTCGATGATGTAGAACGCGCCCGGCTGATCGGCGTCGGGGACGATGACGTTGCCCGCGCCGGCCGCCGCGTCGGGGTTCTCGGTCTGGCCGATCACGACGTGAAAGGTCAGCTTGGCGGTCTCGCCCAGCAGCGCCAGCAATTCCTCCGCCGAGCCGATGCCGGGCACCTGGATCAGGATGCGCCGCTCGCCCTGGCGCTGGATGGTGGGCTCGCGGGTGCCCGCTTCATCGACACGGCGGCGCACGATCTCCAGCGACTGCGCCATGGTGCGCTCCAGCACCGCCGCGCGCTCGACCTCGGTCAGCGTGACGCGGATCACGCCGTCGGCGCCGCCCGCTGCGTCGAAGGTGCGCCCGGAGACGCCCATCAGCCCCTGCTGCACCGGCTGCGCCAGATCCTGCACCGCCGCCACGGCGGCGCTCACCGCCTGCGGGGTCGGTTCGTTGAGGCGGATCACCAGCGCGTCGGTCGCGCCCTCGACCTGCCGGAACGGGCCGACCGTCTCACGCACCGCGCGCAGCGCGTCGCGCGCCGCAGGCCACAGGCCGACAAGCTGATCGCGATAGACGTCCTCGACCGCGACCTCGACCAGCAGATGCGCGCCGCCGCGCAGGTCCAGCCCGAGGTTGAGCACGCTGGCGGGCAGGAACGACGGCCAGCGCGCCGCCTGCGCCAGCAACTCCGGCGACGGCGCCTCGCCCCGCGCCTCGACAAGCGCGATCTGCGTGCGCGCCCGCGCCGCCGTATCCGCCGCGTCGTAGAACACGTTCGGCGCCGCGAACAGCGCGCCGAGCAGGCATACGCCGATCACCAGCGCCTTTTTCCAGAGCGAGAAATACAGCATGACCGGCCTCAGGTGGGGGCGCTGGGCGCCGGGATCAATCGGCGCCGCGCGTCGGCGTCAATTGTCGTTCGCCGGTTCCGACTTCGAGACCACCGCCGCGATGGTCGCCTTCACCAGCTTGACCTTCACGTTCGGCGCGATTTCGGCCTCGACGTCGCCCTCATGCACGCGCACCACCTTGGCGTGCATCCCGCCCTGGGTGATCACCTGGTCGCCCCGGCGCAGGGCGTCGAGCATGTTCTTGTGCTCCTTGGCCTTTTTCTGCTGCGGGCGGATCAGGAAAAAGTAGAAGATGACAAAGATCAGCAGCAGCGGCAGCAACTGGATCAGAAAGTCGCCGCCAGCGGCCGGGCCGCCCGCCTGCGCGTAGGCCGGTGAGATGAACATGGCTGTCTCCGTTTTCACATCGCGGCGGACTATAGCCAGCGCAAGCCCCGGCGCAAGGCGGGCCGCGCAACTGGCGCGGCGCGCGGCGATGGGGCATAAGCCGGTCGCGAGTCACAGCCAGAGCGCCCCCATGCACGACATCCGCCTTCTCCGCGACGCCCCCGACGATTTCGACGCCGCGCTCGCCCGACGCGGGCTGGAGCCGCGCGCGCAGGACTTGCTGGCCATCGACGCCGCCCGCCGCGCCGCCATCGCCGCCGCCGAGACCGCGCAGGCCGAGCGCAACGCCGCCTCCAAAGCGGTCGGCGCCGCGAAGGCGCGCGGCGACGACGCCGAATTCGAGCGGCTGCGCGCGCTGGTCGCCGCCAAGAAGGACGAGATCGCGCAGCTTGAGGCGCAGGCGAAGGCCGCCGACGAGGCGCTGACCGCCGAGTTGATGGCGCTGCCCAACGCCCCCCTGCCCGACACGCCCGACGGCCCGGACGAGAGCGCCAATGTCGCGCTGCGCCGCTGGGGAAGCCCCCGCGCCTTCGACTTTGCGCCGCGCGAGCATTTCGAGATCGGCGAGCCGATGGGCGGCATGGACTTCGACGCCGCCGCGCGGCTTTCCGGCGCGCGCTTTGTGGTGCTGCGCGGCGCGCTGAACCGGCTGCACCGCGCGCTGGGCCAGTTCATGCTCGACACCCATGTTGACGAAAACGGCCTCACCGAGGTCTGGACGCCGGTGCTGGCGCGCGACGAGGCGCTGCTGGGCACCGGGCAGTTGCCGAAATTCGCCGAGGATCTGTATCGCACCGAGAACGGCTGGTGGCTGATCCCCACGGCGGAGGTGACGCTGACCAACCTTGTCGCGGGGCAGATCCTCGACGACGCCGCCCTGCCCCGCCGCTATGCCGCGCTCACCCAGTGCTTTCGATCCGAGGCGGGCAGCGCGGGCAAGGACACGCGCGGGATGCTGCGCCAGCACCAGTTCGAGAAGGTCGAGATGGTGTCGATCACCCGCCCCGAGGACGGCCGCGCCGAGCTTGAGCGGATGACCGCCTGCGCCGAGGGCATCCTGCAAAGGCTGGAGATCCCCTATCGCACCATCGTGCTGTGCACCGGCGACATGGGTTTCGGCGCCCAGCGCACCCACGACATCGAGGCGTGGCTGCCGGGCCAGAACGCCTATCGCGAAATCAGCTCCTGCTCGCTGTGCGGCGATTTTCAGGCGCGGCGGATGAACGCGCGCTTCCGGCGCGGCGAGGGCGCCAAGCCCGAGTTCGTCACCACGCTCAACGGCTCCGGCCTCGCGGTGGGGCGCTGCATGATCGCGGTGATCGAGAATTTCCAGCAGGCCGACGGATCGGTGACGATCCCCGGCGTCCTGCGGCCTTACATGAAGGGCGCGACGCGGATCGCGCCGGACGGGAGCCTCGCCTGATGCGGATACTGGTGACCAACGACGACGGGATCATGGCGCCGGGGCTGGCGGTGGCGGAGGAGATCGCCGCACAAGTCGCCGGGCCGGACGGCGAGGTGTGGGTGGTGGCGCCGGACAACGAGCGCTCCGGCGTGTCGCACTGCATCTCCTACACCCGCCCGATCCGCCTGACGCAGATCGCCGAGCGGCGGTTTTGCGTCGATGGCAACCCGGCGGATTGCGTGATTCTGGGGATCCACCACATCCTGAAGGACATCCGCCCCGATCTGGTGCTGTCGGGCGTGAACGCGGGGCACAACGTCGCTGAGGACACCGCCTATTCCGGCACCGTCGGCGGCGCCATGGAGGGCGCCTTTCAGGGGGTGCGCGCCATCGCGCTCAGCCAGTTCTACGGGCCGGGCGACGACGCGCCCGTGGAGCGGTTCGACCCCGCGCGCGCCTTCGGCGTGGCGGCGGTGCGCAAGGCGCTGGCCTGTCCCTGGGGGCGGGACGTGTTCTATAACGTCAACTTTCCCGCGTATCGCCCTGACAAGGTGCGGGGCTTCACGCTGGCCGGGCAGGGCCGCCGCGAAGGCGGCGTGTTCGATTGCGTCGAGTATATCGCGCCGTCGAAGCGACAGTTCTTCTGACTGTCGCACCGCACCGCCAACAGCTCCGCCGCGTCCGGCTCCGACGCCGCCGCGGGCGACGACGGCTGGATCACGCTCACGCCGATGCGCCCCGACCTGACCGCGCGCGACCTGCTTGACGACGCCCGCGCCGCGATCGCAGGCTGAAGCCATGAAGGAATGGCCGATCGAGGGAGCGCCGGACCGCGAACAGATGATGCGGCTGATCTTCGCGCTGCGCCAGCACGGGGTGACCGACCCCCGCGTGCTGGCGGCGATGGAGGCGACGCCGCGCCATCACTTCGTGGACCGGGTGTTTCGCGATCGCGCCTATGAGGACGTGCCGCTGCCCATCGCCTGCGGCCAGACCATCTCGCAGCCTTCGGTGGTCGGGGTGATGACGCAGGCGCTGGCGCCGACGCCGCGCTGCAAGGTGCTGGAGGTCGGCGCCGGGTCTGGCTATCAGACCGCGATCCTGGCGCGGCTGGCGCGGCGGGTGTACGCCATCGAGCGCCACAAGCCGCTGGCGCGCGAGGCGGCGCGGCGCTGCGCGGCGCTGGATCTGGCGAACGTGTCGATCATCGCTGGCGACGGCGCGCTGGGCTGGCCCGATCAGGCGCCCTTCGACCGCATCATGCTGACCGCCGCCGCCGAAGACCCGCCCGCCCTGCTGCTGAAGCAATTGCGCGAGGGCGGGGTGATGGTGCTGCCGGTGGGGCAAAGCGACGACGTGCAGCAGTTGCTGCGGATCGTTAAAACGCCGCAGGGTTTGCGCTATGATGAGCTGATGCCGGTCCGCTTCGTGCCGCTGATCGAAGGCGTGCCCGAATCGGACTGAACCTTTGTAAGAAGCGTCCAGGGGCGCCGCGCGCCCCGTCCGAACGATCAGGAGTAGCCGCCATGCCGATGCGCCCCATGCCCCTCGCCCTGCTTGCGGCGGCCATCGCGCTCGCGGGCTGCGCCGAGCGCCCCGAGCCCGCGCCGGTGGTGTTTCGCGGCACGACGCCCGCCGCGCGCCCGGCGGCGCCGCGACCGGCGCCGGTCGTGGCGCCTGCGGTCCCTGCGGCGAGCGCGCCCGACGCGCAGGGCGTGGTCGATTACGGCGGCTACAGCGCGATCGTCGCGCGCCCCGGCGACACGGTCGCCAGCATGGCCGGCCGCGTCGGCCTGTCGCCGTCGGCGCTGGCGTCCTACAACGGTCTGCCGTCGGGCTATGCGCCGCGACCGGGCGATGAGTTGATCCTGCCGCCCGCGCCGGCCGGCCCCGCGACGGTGGAGAGCGCCGTGCTGGCCCCGCTGGGCGCGCCCATCGAGGGCGGCGCCGCGACCGGCGCCGACTCTGGCGCGGACGCCGCCGCGACGGGTGCGGCGGCGCAGCCTGCGCCTGCGCCGCCGGCGCAGTCGGCGGCGACCGGGTTCGACCTGTCGCAGATCGAAGCCGCCATCGGCGATACGCCAACCGCGCCGACCCCGCGGCAGACGCCGCCGGTATCCGCCTCTGCGCCGCCCGCCCCCGTGCCGCAGGCTGCGGCGCCGCTGGTGGTCGCCGCCAAAACGCCCGACGCCACGCCCGCCGCCAGGCCGGAAGCCCCGGCAACTCCGGCGGCGCAGGCGGCCGCCGCTCCGGCGCCTGCGGCGGCGCCCGCCGCGCGCTTCGTCTCGCCGGTGAGCGGCGCCATCGTCAGGCCATTCAACCGCACCGAGGGCGCGCGCAGCGACGGGGTGGACTTCGCCGCGCCGCAAGGCGCCGCCGTCGTCGCCGCCGCGCCGGGCCAGGTGGCGCTGGTGTCGGAATCGCTGGGCGGGCTTGGCACCATCGTCCTGATCCGGCATGAGGGCGACCTGCTCACCGTCTATGGCCGCGTCGATGGCGTCACGGTGAAAAAGGGCGACCGGGTGCAGCAGGGCCAGACCATCGGCGCCGTGGCGCCGGGCGCCTCGGGGCGCGATCCGTCGCTGCATTTCGAGGTGCGGCAGGGCGCCGAATCGGTCGATCCGGCGCGCTACCTGCCGGGGTGAGTTTTCCGCTGACGCGGGGGGTCGCGAAACGCTACAGCGTTCGCCGCCCCGGCTTCTGAGCCGGGCCCGCGCCGACGCGGGGGGCGGGAAAGGCCCCGGCGCGGAGGCCGGGGCCGCGCATTTTGCAACGATTGGCGAAGTTTCGGCGCCGACGCGCGCGTGACTGCGCGTCTGGTCCAGCCTGCCGCCTGCGCGTCAGCCCAGTCTGACGCCCGCGCGCCCGGCAAGGTCGGTCACCAGTTGCCACGCCACGCGCCCCGACATCGCGCCGCGCGCCTGACGCCAGGCGATGGCCTCGGCGCGCAGGGTGTCGTCGTCGAGGACGATGCCGTAGCGGTCGCAATAGCCGCGGATCATCGCGATGAAGGCGTCCTGCGAGCACGGGTGGAACCCCAGCCACAGACCGAAGCGGTCCGACAGCGACACCTTCTCCTCGGTCGCCTCGGAAGGGTTGATCGCGGTCGAGCGCTCGTTCTCGATCATGTCGCGCGGCATCAGGTGGCGGCGGTTGGAGGTGGCGTAGAACAGCACGTTCTCGGGCCGCCCCTCCACGCCGCCGTCCAGCACCGCCTTCAGCGACTTGTAATGGCTGTCGCCCGCGTCGAACGACAGATCGTCGCAAAACAGCAGAAAGCGCGCAGGCGCGGCGCGCAGGATGCGCAGCAGGCGCGGGATCGAGGGCAGGTCCTCGCGCTGGATCTCGACCAGGATCAGCCGCGCCGCCGCCGCTTGCGCCGCCTCGGCGTGCGCGGCCTTGACCAGGCTCGACTTGCCCATGCCGCGCGCGCCCCAGAGCAGCGCGTTGTTGGCGGGCAAGCCTTGCGCGAAACGGCGGGTGTTTTGCAAAAGCTGGTCGCGGGCGCCGTCGATGCCCACCAGCAGCGCCATCTCGACGCGGCTGATGCGCGGCACGGGTTGCAGACGGTCCGGCTCGACGCTCCACAGATAGGCGTCGGCCTCGGTGAAGTCGGGCGCTGGATCAGGCGGCGGCGCGAGACGCTCCAGCGCCGCCGCGATGCGGGTCAGCGGGTCGCTCATCCGCGCGGCGCGTCGCTCTCGCCGGCCATCTCGCGCTCGAAGGCTTCCTCCTCGGCCGCCTCGCGCGCGGCGCGCTTGCGCTCGGCCAGCCGCACCAGGATGATCGAGATCTCGTAGAGCAGATAGATCGGGATGCCGAGACCGATCTGGCTGATCGGATCGGGCGGCGTCAGCACCGCCGCCGCCGCCGCGATGGCGACCACGGCATACTTGCGCTTCTCCGCCAGCCCCGCCGCCGACACGATGCCGACGCGGCCCAGCAGCGTCAGCAGCACCGGCAACTGAAAGCAGATGCCGAAGGCCAGGATGAAGGTCATCACCAGGCTGAGATATTCGTTGACCTTGCCGAGGAACTGGATCTGCGTCGAGCCGTCCTCGCCGGTCGCCTGAAAATCGAGGAAGAAGTCGATCGCCATCGGCATCACGAGGAAATACACCAGCGACGCGCCCATCACGAACAGCACCGGCGTCGCGATCAGGAACGGCGCGAACGCCGCCTTCTCGTCACGGTAGAGCCCCGGCGCCACGAACTTCCACACCTGCGCGGCGATCAGCGGAAAGGCGAGGAAGAACCCGCCGAACACCGCGATCTTGAGGTGCACGAAGAACGTCTCGTAGAGCTGGGTGTAGATCAGCCTTGGGTCCTGCCCGCGCGCCAGCATACGCTCGCGCAGCGGGCCGGTCAGCACGTCATAGATTTCCTGCGCGAAGAAAAAGCAGATCAGCGCGGCGGCGCCAAAGCCCAGCAGCGCGCGGATCAGCCGGGTGCGCAGTTCGATCAGATGCTCGATCAGCGGGGCTTTGGAGGCCTCGACATCGTCGATCTTCATGCCGCTTCACCCGAAGGCTTCGGGCCTGACGGGGCGGCGCCTGCCGGAGTGGCGATTGACGGGGCGGGATCGCTCAGCGGCTTGAGATCGATGGACTGCGCGGGTGGCGGCGCAACCGGCGGCGCGGCGGGCGGCGCAGCGGGCGCCGCAGTCGGCGCGCCGCTCGCCGGAGCCTTTGGCGCGGCCTTTGCGGCGGGCGCGGGCCTGATGGTCTCGAACGGCAGTTTATTGAGGCTGCGCAGATCGTTGGCGGCGTCGCGCACGCCCTTGAGCTGGCTGATGTCGGCCTCGCGCGCAGCGTCCTCCATCGAGCGCTGGAACTCGCGCGCCATGCCGCGCGCCTGCGCCACGTATTGCCCCAGCGAGCGCAGCAGCTTGGGCAGGTCGCGCGGCCCCACGACGATCAGCGCCAGCGACCCGATCACCATCAGTTCCGCCCACCCGATGTCGAACATCGCGCTCTCCCGGCCTCCGTTCGGCTGTCAGCGGTTCAGGCGTCCTTCTTCTGCGCGGCGGGCGTCACGTCGATCGGATCGTCCTCGGCGCGCTCGACCTTGCGGGTCTCGGTCGGCTCATCGTCGGCCATGCCGCGCTTGAACGCCTTGATGCCCTTGGCCATGTCGCCCATCAGCGCCGAAATCTTGCCGCGTCCGAACAGGACCACGACCAGAAGGACGACAATCAGAATCTGCCAGATGCTCGGGCTCATCGGTTCATCTCCCTGCGCGCCCCGGAGGCGCCGCTTTTGGTTTGCTCGATCTCACATATGGGAAAGCCGGGCCTGCGGAAAGAGCCTAGCCGGGTCTTTTTCCGCGCGGGTCGCGATCCTCCTCCCACGGATTGGCCACCTTGCTCTGCGCCTCGCAGGGAAACACGAAGCAATGCTCGCGCCTTAGCGACAGCCACAGCGGCGCGCACTGCGGCGGCAGGAAGGCGCCCGGCACGGTGGCCCGCAGCAGCGAGCCGTCGTGCTCCATGCGCACCTCGATCAGGCTTTCCGACCCCATGAACCGCGCCCGCGCCACGCGGCCCCGCGCCGCGACCCCGGTGCGCGGGCTGGCGGGCGGGGCGCCGCCGCGATCCTCGTCGATCTTGAGGTGCTGCGGGCGGATGATGATCTCGACATCGGCCTGATCGACCATGCCCGGCGTCAGGAACAGCCCGAACGGCGTGTCGGTCTGGCGCGCGCGCACTTCGCCGTGGATCACGTTGAGATCGCTGAAGAACGCCGCCGCCTTGCGGTCAACGGGATGGTTGTAGATGTGATAGGGCGCGCCGATCTGCACGATCTCGCCCGCGCGCATCAGCGCCACGCGGTCGGCCATCCGCATCGCCTCGCCCGGCTCATGCGTGACCAGCAGAACGGCGGCGCCCTCCTCCTTCAGCAGCGCCAGCGTCTCGTCGCGGATGTCGTCGCGCAGCCGCTGGTCGAGGCCGGAGAACGGCTCGTCCATCAGCATCACGCCTGGCCTGGGCGCCAGCGCCCGCGCCAGCGCCACGCGCTGCTGCTCGCCGCCCGAAAGCTGGTGGGGATATTTCGCGCCGTAGCCCGCCAGCCCGACGCGGGCGAGATACGCCGCCGCGACCCTGCGCCGCGCCCCGTTGAGCGACCGCTTCAACCCGAAGGTCACGTTGTCGGCCACCGTCAGGTGCGGAAACAGCGCGAAATCCTGAAACATCAGCCCGATGGAGCGGCTCTCCGGCGGATCGTGGCGCGTGGCGTCCGACACGGCGACGCCGTTCTCCAGCACCGCGCCCGCGCTCTGGCGCTCGACCCCGGCGGCGATGCGCAACAGCGTCGATTTCCCGCAGCCAGACGGCCCCAGCAGGCACATCACCTCGCCCGGCTGCACGTCGAACGTGACGTCGCGCACCGCGCGCACGCCGTCATAGTCCATGCTCACGCCGTCGAACGCCAGCCGGGGCGCGGGCGGCGCGGCGGCGGCCCCTGTCCTTGCGCTCTGCGCCATCGCGGTCATTCCCAAGCGTTTCCGTCAGGCAACAGGTAACAACCTGCGCCGCCGGTCGCAAGCCTGCGGCCGGCGGCGCCGCCAGCCCGGCCGCTAGAGCGTCACGTTGGTCTGGCCGCCGTCCAGCAGGATGTTCTGGCCGACGATGAAGCCCGCATGCTGCGAGCACAGGAACGCGCACATGGCGCCGAATTCGGCGGGCGTGCCGTAGCGGCCCGCGGGGATCTCGGCCTTGCGCTTCTCCGACGCCTGCTCGCGGCTGATGTTGAGGCTGCGCGCCAGATTCTCCTCCAGCGCCGCGATGCGGTCGGTGGCGTGGCTGCCGGGCAGCAGGTTGTTGATCGTCACGCCATGGCGCGCCACCTGCCGCGAGGTGCCCGCGACGAAGCCGGTCAGCCCCGCGCGCGCGGCGTTGGACAGGCCAAGCTGCGCGATCGGCCCCTTCACCGACTGCGAGGTGATGTTGACCACCCTGCCCCAGCCGCGTTCGATCATCCCCGGCAGCACGGCGGTCGCCAGCAGGATCGGCGTCAGCATGTTGGCCTCGATCGCCGCCTGCCAGGCCTCGCGGCCCCAGTCCGACCACAGGCCCGGCGGCGGGCCGCCCGCGTTGTTCACCAGGATGTCGGGTGCGGGACAGGCCGCCAGCAGCGCGGCGCGGCCGTCATCGGTGGTCACGTCCGCCGCCACCGTGGTCACCGTGACGCCATGGGCGCGCAGCGCCTGCGCCGTCGCCTCCAGCGGGCCGGGGGTGCGGGCGTTGACGACAAGGTTCACGCCCGCCGCCGCCAGCGCCTCGGCGCAGCCGCGCCCCAGGCCCTTGCTCGCCGCGCACACGATGGCCGTGCGCCCCCTGATGCCGAGATCCATG
>Ga0100403_1002531_pt1 | contig 14509 bp, 12 predicted proteins | sample CryGeymet201501t_FD_83663 | JGI IMG/M metagenome (GOLD analysis project Ga0100403, IMG submission 83663) | Groundwater microbial communities from Crystal Geyser aquifers in Utah, USA - Crystal Geyser metaG 2015-01t | ecosystem: Environmental > Aquatic > Deep subsurface > Groundwater | place...
CTCCTTTTGACCACTTTCCCAAAAGTCTTTGACCAGCTGATTGGGGAGAGACGTGTTGACCCCAACCCAAGACTCTTTGGTCTTTAGAAATTGCAAAGTCCCTTTGAGCTTCCTCTTTGGATCATCTGTCGGGGTGTAGAGGCAGTCGGCTCCTTCTTCGAGGCACCCCTTCATGCTTCCTGTGTTAGGAACATGAATGGTGAGTGGTCCCTTAGAGGTTTCAATATCGGCAAAGAAGCGCTTGTAGCGTTTTTTGAAGGTGGCTTTTTCTAAAGAAGGAAAGGGTGTCATAGCCTTTTTGTATATATTGAGAAGGGGCGTTCATTAAAGGAGCGATTGGCGCGTCAGGTTCCTTTTTTCTCGAAAATTCTCTATTGTTAGAGGCCTCTTTCAAGAGCTCATGCGGTAAGGCCATCCAAAAGGGGACCTTAGGATGGGCGGACCTCAATGATGCGCCATTTAATCACCTGAGTCCTCTAGGTTTTGCGGCCTCTGAGTGGACTTTTTGCCAAACTGTGAGAGATTGAGGCCTTCTCTGATAAAGGAGTCTTTTGATGTCAGAAGCTTCAGAACAGGCTCTTGGAACTCCCAAAGTTCCGAGTAAAAAGCCCAGTCGTCATCCCAAGCCCTCATGGGTCAAAATTCGCCCCGCAAGTGGGGAGCGCTACCTTGAACTCAAGGAGATGTTTAAAGAGCTGAAGCTTGCCACCGTTTGCCAAGAGGCTCAGTGCCCAAACATTGGTGAGTGCTGGGCTGGTGGAACGGCCACGATAATGCTCATGGGAGAAGTCTGCACTCGGGGCTGCCGATTTTGCAATGTGAAGACCGGAAATCCGAAAGGTGTTTTGGATTTGGAAGAGCCTCAAAAAGTGGCCTATGCCATTTCAAAAATGGATTTGGAGTATGTGGTTCTCACCAGTGTGGATCGAGATGACGTGGAGGATGAGGGCTCTGGACACTTTGCAGAGACAGTAAGACTCCTAAAGGAACTGACTCCAGGCCTTATCGTTGAAGTGTTGACTCCGGACTTTAAGGGAAATCCCGATTTCGTCAGAAAGATTGTGGAGGCAAAGCCGGATGTTTTTGCTCACAATGTGGAAACGGTAGAAAGATTAACTCAAAGAGTGCGCGATCCTCGAGCAGGTTACAGACAATCCCTTGATGTTTTGGAAATGGTTAAAAAAATGGATGCCACTCGGTACACGAAGTCGTCTATTATGTTGGGACTCGGTGAAACGGAGGAAGAAGTTCGCGCCACCTTAAGAGACTTGAGGGCGGTCGACTGCGATGTGGTGACTTTTGGTCAATACTTGCAGCCTCGAAAGCGACATCTGCCTGTGGAGAGCTTTGTGTCTCCTGAAAAGTTTCAGGAGTGGCAGCGCGAGGCGGAGGCGATGGGATTTCTGTACGTTGCCAGTGGTCCATTGGTGCGCAGTTCTTATCGAGCGGGCGAGTTTTTTATGAAGGGTATGATCGAAAAACGAAGATTTAAGGAGGAATTTTAATGGCTACTCAAGATGTGCGTCTTCCAGACATTGGCGAAGGTGTGACCGAGGGAGAATTGATCAAGTGGTTGGTGAAAGAGGGAGACAGTGTCTCTGCAGATCAGCCTATCGCCGAGGTGATGACTGACAAGGCTACGGTTGAAGTTCCAACTCCTTATGCGGGAACCGTAAAATCTTTTAAGTACAGCGAAGGGGACATGATTCCCATTGAAACGGTGATGCTTGTTTTAGACGCCTCTGGTGGAGGAGCGGAGAAAAGCTCCTCTAAAAAAGAATCCAAGTCTGAAGCGCCTCCAGCTCAGGCTGCCCAATCGGCTCCAGCGGCCAGGACATCTCAAGCGCCGGTAACAGCGGCTCCGGCCCCGCAAGGAGGAGGAATGGATGTTTATCCTCCGGCTTCTGAAATTCACGTGTTGGCCACTCCGGCGACCCGACGACTCGCACGAGAAATGAATGTGGATATCAACCAAATTCAGGGATCCGGACTGGCTGGTCGTGTGACTCGCGAAGATGTGATGTCAAAGCAAAGTCCTTCGTCTTCTGGTGTAAACGCGGGTGTGACTGCGAAAGCTAATATTCCAAGACCGGCCTACAAAGGTGTTGGTGGAGATTTGGAAGAGAGAGTTTCTATGCGCGGCATTCGAAAGAAGATTGCCGAAAACATGCAAATGTCAAAGCATGTGATTCCTCACTTCACCTTAATGGAAGAAGCCAGAGCCGACGAATTGATGAAACTTCGCTCTCAAGCAAAATCTGCTGGCGAGAAGTATGGGGTGAAAGTCACTTACATGCCTTTCATCATGAAGGCTTTGATTGCAACTTGCAGAGAGTTTCCAATGTTCAACGCGAGCATTGATGATGCGGCTCAAGAAATTGTCTACAAAAAGTATTTCAACTTGGGCTTTGCGGCGGACACTCCAAATGGCTTGATGGTTCCGGTGATAAAGAATGCGGATCAGAAAACGCTTTTGGAAGTCAGCAAAGACATCAATGAATTGGGTGCAAAAGCCAGAGACGGAAAGTTGGCCCTTGAAGAAATGAAGGGCGCAACGATCACCGTGACCAATATTGGTAGCGTGGGCGGCCTTTATGCCACTCCAATCATAAACCATCCAGAAGTCGCAATTTTTGGAATGTATAAGATTCAAGAGCGACCCATTTTTGTGGGTGATCAGGTCAAAAAGGCCCACTTTATGAATTTCACAATCACTTGTGACCATCGTTTGATTGATGGGGCGGTTGCCGCCAATTTTATGAAGGCCTTTGTTTCTCGAATCGAAAATCCCAGCCATTTGATGCTGGATATGATCTAAGCGGAGTGTAAGAGATGACTAAAAGTTTTGATGTTTGTGTGATTGGTGCAGGACCTGGTGGATATGTGGCGGCGATTCGAAGTGCTCAGCTGGGTCTTAAAACAGTGATCGTAGAGAAAGAGTATTTGGGGGGCGTGTGCTTAAATGTGGGCTGCATTCCATCAAAAGCGATGATCACGGCCGCTCACTTTCTTCATCGCCTCGAGCATCAAGCTCCAGAGATGGGAATTGAGATTTCTGGAAAGCCAAAGCTCAACATGAAAAAATTGGTCACTTGGAAGCAGTCCGTTTGCGACAAAATGTCGGGTGGAGTTTCACAACTTCTAAAGGGCAACCAAGTTGAAGTTGTTTTTGGAGAAGCGGAATTTAAGGATTCAAAGACGTTGAAGGTGGTTGGGAAAAATGTCGATGATTTGATTCAAGCAAAAAACTTCATCATTGCAACAGGCTCACGTCCCATTGAGATTCCTGGATTTAAGATTGATGAAAAAGAAGTTCTTTCTTCAACAGGAGCCTTGGCCTTGGATGAAGTGCCGAAGAAGCTTGTGGTTATTGGCGGTGGTTATATCGGACTTGAAATCAGCTCCTACCTTCAAAAATTGGGCTCTGAAGTGACCATTCTTGAAGCGATGCCCACTCTTCTTAAAGGTGTGGCTGATGCCGATTGTGTGCAAGTGGTGGCGAGAAAGCTAAAAAAATCTGGTGTTCAGGTGCATCTCAACGCCAAAGCGAAGTCCTATAAAGCGACCGGCAAGTCCTTTGAAGTGACCTACGAGCTGGATGGAAAGTCTGAAAAATTGAAGGCGGATAAAATTTTGCTTACGGTTGGGCGTAAACCCAATTCGGATCAAATGGGGCTTAAAAAGATTGGTCTTAAAATAGATGAGAGAGGTTTTATTGAAACCAACTCTCAAAAAAGAACCAACCTTCCAAATATTTTTGCGATTGGCGATATCGCTGGTCAGCCCATGCTGGCCCATAAGGCCAGTCATGAGGGAGTCTTGGTTGCGGAAGTTATTGGTGGGCAAAACCGAGCTTATGATGCCAAGACGGTCCCTGCTGTGATCTTTGTGGATCCAGAGATTGCCTCTGCGGGATGGATGGAAGACGAAGCAAAGGCCAATGGCCATTCTGAGCTGAAGATTGGGAAGTTCCCCTTCGGAGCTAACGGTCGAGCGGTTTCAATGATGGAAGCTGAGGGCTTTGTGAAGATCATTGCCGATGCAAAAACTCACATTGTTCTGGGTGTGCACATTGTGGGGCCAGAGGCATCGAACTTGATTTCCGAAGCGGCGTTAGCCATCGAAATGGGAGCGCGGCTTGAGGACTTGGCGTTGACCATTCACCCTCATCCCACTCTTGGAGAAACCATGATGGAGGCGGCCGAAGCCACTTTAGGTCATGCGATTCATATGATTCAAAAGCCCTTGGGTGGGGCGAGCAAAAGCACGGGCTCAACGTCCACAGCGGCTCGGGTTCATTAGTCGTCGCTCAGTTGAACTTTTATATCTATAGCTTTTCGTTGGCGGATGAAACATTCGTCAATGAAGGCTCGGATCTATAAAGGTCAATGAAGAGACATTTGACTTTAGTTGAGTCGATTCAAGGAGAAGTTTAGTTTTGAAGTTTGAGGACTGGGGACTGATTGATTATCAGACGAGCTTCGATAGGCAACTTCAGCTGGTTGCGGAGATTGCTGATGGTAAACAAGAAGAGCGAGTCGTTTTTTGCTCCCATCCGCCGGTGGTCACGCTAGGACGATCTTCTCACTCAAAAGATTTGCTTGGATGGAGTGGCTCCGTGGTCGAAATCAATCGTGGAGGCCGAGCCACCTACCACGGGCCGTCTCAGATTGTTATTTATCCCTTGCTTGATCTTTCCCATCCAAGGGAGGGACTTCCCACGAAGGACATCGGTGCCTATTTAAGAGCCTTAGAAAATTGGATGATTGATGGATTGGCTGAGTTTCAAGTGAAGGCTCATAGAGTGGAAGCGACCGATCCGTCTGACAAATCTTTTACTGGAGTTTGGGTGGAGAATCGAAAGATTGCATCCATCGGAATCGCCGTTAAGAGATGGGTGGCCCACCATGGGTGTGCCCTCAATTTATGGGAGGATCCCATTGCTTTTACTGGCATCAATCCCTGCGGATTTAAGAAGGACGTCATGACCCATCTCGAGGCCGAGGCCGGTCGAAGAGTTTCTTATGATGAGGTCATGAAAGCGCTTATGCAAAGTTCTCTTTGGGAATAGAATATTTTAGCGAAAAATAAATGGATAGGACTGGACTTCGATCTTGATTCCATCTGGAGGCTTGGGAAATTTCCACAACTTCAATTTTGAGATCAGACATAGATCAATGTCCTCGCTCAATCCTTTAGAGACCTTCGCGTTTTCAACGTGCCCATCGGTTTCAATGGTCCATCCTAAGAGAATTTTCCCTTTAATATCGTTATTCGCTTTTGCAGCTATGTCTCGGCAGGATCTAATATCTTTTAAATTTTTTTTAATAGTTAAACGGATGGCTTCTTTATCTATCTGACCAGCATTGCTGGAGATCGACGAAGAGAGCAGGATCAAGATTAAGATTTTATACACAATGACTCCGGCCAGTTGGTTATCAAATAGGTCTTTTAGTCTAAGCTTACCGAAGTGGAACTCTCATTACTTTTGTTTTTCAATAGTGATGGCGAATCGCTTCACTCCACCAGACTTCACTGCATCAATAATTTTGACGACTGTCCCATGGGAAACATCCTTATCCGCCGAGATGATCGCTTGGGTTTCAGGAGCCTTTTGAGAAAGCTCTGTGGAAAAGGCCTTAACGGCTTCCTCACTTGAGGGAGCTCCATTCAATGAGATTCCCCCTTGGGCGTCAATGGCGATGGTCAATTCGGAAGGAGTGGTGTTGTCTCCACTTCCGGCTTTGGGAAGGTTCACATTGATTGACGGCTTAAGGATGACTGGAGCTGTCACCATAAAGATAATCAAGATGACAAGAATGATATCAACAAAAGGAACAATATTGATTTCTGCTATAGCTTCGTCAGAACTGTCGTTGATCTTTGCGCCCATAATTTTTAAACCTTCTTCGTTCTTGCATAGGCCAGGCAAACATCTTTGACGCTATCGAGGCTATTCATAATTCCGCGAACTTTTCTTTGAAAGATATTGTAAGCAATCACAGCGGGAATGGCTACGGCGAGGCCGATGGCCGTTGCGATCAGGGCCTTCGAAATTCCGAGCATCACCATGGCCTGGTCGGGCTGAGCTGCGGCCAATTGCTTAAAGGCATCCATCACTCCAAAAACGGTTCCTAAGAGACCAATAAAGGGAGCATTCGACCCAACGGTGGCTAGAAAGTTTAAACGCTTTTCAAGCTGTGGTCTTTCAACCAAAGCAAAACTTGAAAAGATCTCTTCCAACCCCGAAAGTCCCTTCTCTTTTAAGTGTCTTAACGCATAGGAAAGGGCCTGACCTTCTATGGAGTCTTTGTCTTTTGCTAGGTCTTCGATCTCGTCCAGTTGGTTGGCTTTGAGAATGTCGCGAATCTTGTCAGCCACCTCTAGACTTTTCTTTGAGATGCGACTCAAAGTGAAGTAGCGCTCCAAAATAAAGCCTAGGCTGAAAATGCTGAGTAAAATAAGAATAACCACAGTGACTTCGTGGCCAAATTCTGCGATCTGAAAAAAACGATCAATCATGCTGCCTCCAGTGATCCTTGATTATCCCGATTTTGCTTCGACTTGGTCAAGAGATGGACGGATGTCCTAAGACCTATTTCAAAAAATAATCTTCTTTTTCCAGTTCCATTTTGAGCTCGCAGGCTCCATGCCTTCACCCTCATTTTAAGGCCTAAAGGCCTTAAAAGCGCGTCACGCTTGAGGGAGGAAGCTCAAAATGGAACTGGAAAAAGAAGATTATTTTTTGAAATTTGGTATTAGAATGAGCCAAGCGCAGGATTGAATTATTTATGTTAGGTATATGTCGTATGAAGCCCGCATGGATCCTCTTATCTCTTGTCTCCGCAACGTCCCTACTTGGGTGTGGGCTTAGGCGCTCCCAACCTCAGAATGTCCTGGTGGTTGCTGTCGAAGGCCTCGGCTTTGATCGAGTTCCTTGCCAGAATGAAAATTTAGACGACGGATTTGCAACGCTGTGCAGAGAGTCCGTTCGATTCACACATGCCTATGGAAACTCCACGAGCGGTCTTGCCAATTTGGCCAGCCTCCTCACAGGAGAGTTTCCGTGGGTCCATGGTTTGCGGGGTCAGTCGGAATGGCTTGAGCCTAAGGTAGAGACGGTTGCTGAAGCTGCCGTCAGAAACTCTTATCGGAGCCTGTTTGTATCGAGTGGTTTGCCGGTGCTTTCAAAAACTGGGCTGGCACAAGGGTTTGAGACCTTTGATGACCGTATTGATCTCTTCAGCCGACCTCATTTTCGATCCGCAGAAGAAGTCGTTAACCGATGGCTCAGTTGGCAAGATCATGAGGAGCCAGATCAATTTTTTTCTGTCTTGCATCTCTCGGATCTTCTTTATCCCTTTGAACTTTCTCGCACAGTAGAAGGGGAACCGCGTGAGCTCAGTGTGACTTCTCAGCTGGAAGAGGTCAGTGAGGAGCTCGGACGACTGATTTCGGAACTCAAAAGTCGGGGGCTCTGGAATTCCACATTCTTTGTGTTGGTTGGTTTGAACGGAGGCAGTGATCCCTCTAGCTTGAAGTCTATTCAGACTCAGGTGACCTTGATGATCAAGCCTTCACGGGCAAAAAAAGATCAAGGAACTTCTTGGGGAGTGGATTTCAATGTGTCGCTGACAGATCTTGGTGTGACTCTTTACGAAATCGTCACAAAGCGACTTCCAGATTCGATGGTCAATAAAACCACTCTCACCTCCGTTTTTTATAGTCCCACACCCAACTGGGACAAAGAGCGAAAGGTCAGAACAGAGATGTATTGGGCCTTTGAAAATTTTGGTTTGGACGTCGTTCAGTCCTCAAGAAGTCAGAGCTTTTTTTATGTTCATAAGAACCCCGCACAGTTTTTCAATACATTGACGGACCGCCAAGAGGTTTCTCCTCTTTCAGAAAAGAACAGCCTCAATGATCAGCGTTTGAGTCAATTTCGAGAGGAGTTCACGGAACTCAACATTCCGGCCTCCAGTTCCCACTCCGTGCCTAATTGGTTTTATCAAGGCGTAGAGGGTTTTAGAAAGGGAGTTTGGCCCAGTGAAGGCGGAACGGCTTATGGAACTCCGTTAAGGGGATGGACTTTGAGAGATCAAATTGAAAGCCGTCAATGGCAAAAGGTCGCTGAAGATTTTAAGGAAGAAAGATTGATTCACTTTGTTGCTCAGGAAAAGTTGTCTCCGGGCTCAGGCGTAGAATCCTCTCTCAAAGGTATCGATTGTGCCACTTACTTTTTTTCGAGCTCGGCAAAGAAGTCGGATAAGTTCGGAGAAAATTGCGATGCGGAAAGGCTTCGACAGTTTTTAGATTGGGCCCGGTTTAAAGGCACGTCAGATGAGCTCTTCTATGAAAGTCGGTTTCGGTGGTCCTTTCAACTTTGGTGGGCCCGACTTGAACTGGGTGCGATGAACTACGCCGCCTTTGGAGGTCTTGGTGTCCCCCTCATGTGGCCGAAGGCTCCGGACGTGAGTGAAATGTTCCTTATTCACAGTGAGAGAAAGCCCCACAATAGAACTTTGATGAGGGGCTACACAGCCAAGGGGAAGTATTAGGTTTAAAATGCCTTAACATGAGACTCAGATCCAGATTTTCTTAATTTAACCTTTGGTAGTAGATACGGAGAGCTATCCAGGTGGGACAAGCTTCTCGAAAATGAGCGTAAAAGGGTCCCAGCAGTTAAATTTCACTAAGATATGTAGCCTTTATTAGGTGTTTCTATCGTTGCATTGAATTGAGTGGCGATAATATTCTATCAGCAATTTTTTTGATTAAATTCCCATTTAAAGGACAAATCTGTGATTGAGTTTGCACCAAAATATGGCTATCTACCCATCACTTTTCCCCGGGATCCCGTTGAAGTAAATCAGTTTCCTGAACATATTGTTCTTGGACAGATTTTGTCCCCACTCATTGAAACCGATGCAGATGGAAACCTTCTTCCTGGTATTGCAAGAAGATGGGAATTCTCGAAAGACCGTAAAACCATTATTTTTGAGTTAGACTCCAGTTATAAATTTGATAATGGCAATCAAGTGACGAGTGGAGATGTGAAATATTCGATCGATCGACATCTTAGCGGCCGTTCTCAATCAAGAAATTTTTTGTCTAGCATTCAGGAGATTCAGGCTCCAAGCCCTAATGAAATTCACATCATTCTTAAGGAGCCTGACACTGCTATAATCAAAGCTTTAAGTCGAGACCACTTGGGGATTTTGCCCAAAGGTTGGGTTTTTGATAAATCTAGTGATCGTCCCTATATCAGCAGTGGTCCATATAGCCTTATAAAAGAAGGCGAAAGATGGCATTTGAAAAAGAATCTGCACTATGGAAAAGCTCGCGAAGTGAATATTCCTAATTGGGATCTTATCTATTTTGCAAGTTCCGGACTTGAGCTTCCAATTGATGAAATTCCAGACGTTGTGCTCTTTGCGAGTTTTGAGATGGTGCAAGAATTTAAGAAATTGGTGGATCGGAATCTAGAGGACTTTAAGATAGATCCTATCCCAAGTTTTCTGCAAACTTCAGCTTGGTTTTACCCTCACGGTAAGGATTATGGTTCTGAAGCTGCGAGATTTGAAGTCATGGCCTTAATTGATCGTTTGGTTTCAGAGTCTCTTGAGAGTACTGAGTTTGAAAGAGCCACCGGCGTAGTGCCGATGGGAGTCGCTGGTCATCTTTTAAGACCAATGAGATTTCTGGATGTCAAAGTTGCTAAGAATCGAAAGGTAAAAATCGCCCAATTGGGAAATTTATATGATTTTATTTTTGAATCTGATTTTTCAAAGAACTTTTTAGAGAAGCAAAATATAGATTTAGAAATCATTCGCGTTGGTGGCCCGACAATTGCCGATTTACCCACTAAGAGGCCCGATGTGATATTCGCTGCCTGGGCCGGTGGATTTAATGATCCGGATGGATTTCTTCCAATTCTATCGAGCATATTGCAAACGGATGCAAAACAATATCTTTCACTAGTCTCTAAGTCTTATTTGGAAGCGCGGTCTGAAGGAGATTGGACAAAACGATCGTCTCTCTTCGAAGAACTAAATTCAAAATTGGTCGAGAACCGACATATGGTTCCAGGCTGGAAGATTCCAACCTATTCTATTACACGTAATAAGTACGTGAATGCTCAAAAAGGATTTAGATATACCCCACGTCTCTCTAAGGTCGTTAGACAAGTTCAAGTTAATTTTCAGTAGAAAGGCGAGCGAGCATCGACTCTTAGGCCATCTTTCGAAAAAAAGGATTTTTTATTTTTAAGAAGGATCAAAGTCCTAAAGAGAACTGACGGCCAACCAGAAGGGAATTTCGGAGTGATCCTTTGATAGAACTTGAGAAAGCTCATTCAAATTCCGCTTTTGAGATGGAAGCGAGAGAAACTCCATTGGGAAGTGAGAACGGGAGAGAAACACCAGTTGATCGCCTTTCTTCCAATGAAAGCTTTGAAGGGTGAAGTTCGAGGTTGAATAAAGCCCCAAGAGCGCATGAGGCATTGGAGCCATTAGAGTTGAGTTCTCACTGATTTCACTGGCCATATCACTCCCTAAGGTCAAAGGCTGAAGGGGCATGGATTTCCGACTGAGAAAGCAATAGGGTTGTCCCACTTGAGCGATGGTGATCTCGCTTTCGTATTTGGCACAGATGGCAACTTCGATGCCATCTGAGTACTCTTCTCGATTTTCTTCTCTGTAGAGAGTGTCATTGAGAAGCATCATGGCCACTCGCACATTGTTGGCCAATGGAGTTAAACAGGTCATCTTTTGAAAAGGGGACGTGGCCTCGCTGTCATTGCGACTGGATAAGATAAAGTCCGCCACTATGTCCTTAGCTCTTTCAGCCGTTGAAGCCTTGCCCCAAGAGGTGATGATCAAAAGCAAGCTTCCATCCTCTTCCAAGTGAACAAATGGAGTGGGTCTTTGAGATTTCCCTCTGTAAGATCTGAAGTCCAGCTTCATCTATTTGACCCCATACTGTTTGAGCTTGATGCTTGAGCGCTTGTAATATTCACCCACACTGAGATCTTCAGCGACGATCTTTCTCCACTTTTCTTTAGCGGTCTCCAGATTTCCGAGACTCTCTTCAAGCTTTGCGTCCTCATACAGAGATCTCATTTGTCTCCTTAGAGCACTCATATAGTTTTCTTTAGCGACAATAGCTTCTTTGAGGGAGGGATCCACCTTTAAGGCCTCTTCGCAAGCTGCAAAGGCTTCTTTGTACTTTTGAGACTCTCCAAGGCTAGTGCACTTGGACATTGCCAGAGAGACCTTGTCGTTGAGATCCTTTGAGACAGAAGCCAGTTCTCTTTGGGCTTGAGGAACTTTGTCGGGAAGTCCCTGGGAGGCCTTCGAGATAAAGGTTTTATAAGTCGAAATGGCGCGAAGAAGATCACCATTTCGTTTGTATCTCTGAGCTTTGGAGAGAATGCTCATCAGAGATCCACGAACTCTCTCTTGCTCCGCTCTTCGTTGTGCGAGAAGTTCCTTATCGCGAAGACGATCTTCCGCAGCTTGAAGAAGCTCTATGATTTTTGGATGATCTGGATTCAATTCAACCGCTGAGGAAAGACAAGCGCGGACTTCCTGAACGGTGCCAGAGGTCGCATACTGCTCCGAGCAGGTCGTTGCGATATCTACAATCTTTTGCTCGACAAGGGCTTTTTCTCGCTCTTTCCGATCTTCATCAATTTTTCGTTGGGTGAGCTCATGCCCTTGAACGCAGAAAGACTCCAGTTCCTTTGAGTTCTCGTAAAAAGGGACAGTTTCATGGAGCTTTGCGATTTCCGCCAAGCAAAGGGCGTATTTTCCTTGAACGTAAAGGTTGCGCGCCAGATTGAGAGAGTCTTTAATCGCCATCTTTTGCTCATCGGAAAGATGATCAAAGCCAGCGTTGATTAGGTCGCCCCCTTCTGGAGTTGCCTTCTTTGGATCGTCTGAGTTTGTGAGCAGTCCAATAAGAAGCAATGGAACCAAGGCCATCAAAGCCACACGAACTTTATTCTTTTTCCAATCGTAGGCTTTCAGCTTTTCTTTGAAGCTTTTTGGTTCGGGGGAACCACTAAGCCCCATTGGCCCAGGAAGGCCACCAAACTGAGTGGGCTCTTCTTGATAGTGGGTGGGAAGATGGTTCGGAAAACCTTGTGGATTCCAGCCCGCCATTGGAAGATTCAACGGCGGTGCTGTCACCGCAGGAAGATTGGCGGCTTTGACTTCAAAGTAAATCTCAATATCTAGGACCTTGAGGCAATCCCCACTGATGAGGCGAGAGGGCTCATGGGGGGCGAGCTTTGTCCCATTGAGAGAGGTTCCATTTGAGCTCCCTAGGTCTGTGACAAAGAAGCCCTCTGGAGAGCGAGAAAGCTCAAAATGCTTTCGACTCACCTTTGGATTGTGAAGTTGAATTTCGCAATCGGATTCTCGTCCAGCCATCCAAACTTGGCCTTCAAGTTTTAAAGTTTCATTGTCGTCCCCAAAGGGGTAGCAAATTCTTAAAGTGGAAACGAGTTGAATCGAACCCACTTGAGTGGACTCTCCTGAAAAGTTTGGATTGGTGCTTTCTTGTGGGTCCTCGTCGTAACCAAGACCTTGGGAAGTGGAAGCCGAAGGGACTAGAGCTGAAGAGGGAGCCACTTCATCGGAGGCCTCATGAGAGTTATGAAATTCTTCAGACAGAGTTTCAGGATCAAATTCAAAATCATAAGGGGGAAGCGAGAAGATCACATGCTCGTTCATCTCCAAGCTTTCAAAGTTCTCTTCGCCCAATTTTGGGTGTAAGAATTTTGATAGGCTTTCGCAATACCACAGCCCGGAGCTTTCATAGAATTTCAAATGGTGTCTTGAGATTCCGCGATAGTCTTCCATAGGGAAGTCACAATCATCGGCTCGTCCGGCGATATAATCTCTTCTGGGTTCAAGTTCTTTACTTGAAATGACTTTTCCGTTGAGCTTAAGGATCAGTTTTGCCATTAGAAACGACCCTCCACCATGTTGTTGCAGGCCACGTAATTGCTTTTGGCCTCTTTATAAATGGAGCTGGAAGGGTCTCGAACCATCACCATAACGTTCTTAAAAGCAGACCGACATGCGCGATATTGATTTTGATCCCGATACTTTCGGCCGAGAACCATGTGATATTGGATGAGCTCACCAAACTTTTTCTGAGAAAGCTTAAGGTACCTGTTGCATAGGGGATGATTTGGGTTCAAAGCCAAACAGGCTTGAAAGGAGCTGATGCTTCTCTCATACTGTCCCTTTCGAAAGTCTCTAAACCCAGAGACATAATTCTCCTGAGCCTTTCTTTGGGAAAGTGTTGGATTGAGGCGCTCAGCTCGAGTGGCCTCAGCGGCCTTTTGTAGTTCCTCAGCATCGTTGATGTCGGCTTCAATTTGCTTTTCATTGCGAATGTCAAAAGGGTTCTTTTTCTCCTCTGTAGGACTAAAGCTAAGCAATAAAATTCCCGCGAGCAGTCCATAAATAATCAATCTCTTTGGATTCAGAAGAGAGGTGGAGGATTGTTTTGGAGGCTTTCGTTGAGCGTAAGGATTCGGAGCTTGCTGTGTGTGCTGATAGGGTGCAGAAGCTGGTGTTCCATATGGTTCTTGAGGCACGGGGGCCAGATGAGGAGATGCAAGCTCTTCCACTTGAGGAAGTGTCAACCCCCCTCCATGTTCGATAAATCGGATTTGGCTGTCACCCAATTGGATAATGGTTCCCGAATGAATTTCTGAGTCAGAGATTGGTTTGCCATTGATCAGAACTGGATTTTCTTTTGAAAGGCTTTGCACATGATAGGTGGTGCCATCCCAGTAGACCTTGGCGTGCATGCGACTGATTTTAGGATCATGAGGAATAGAAAGGTCGCATTCCTGGCTGCGCCCAATAGAAAACTGAGGGGATTGGATTTTCACCTTTGACCCAGAGAGAGGGCCAGAGACGATGGTCCACTCCGATTCGGGATGAGAATGAAAGGAAAGCGCTTTGCTGCTCATCCGCCTCCTTCATCAAGTGGAATAAGGATCACAAGATAAGACGCTAGGCCACTATCGCCGGAGATTCCTTGAGCAATCAATTGATACTTAAGCCCTGAGAACTCCAACTCATTGTGCGCAAGTTCATGAGGATTTGCATCCAATCTCTCAACCAGGTCTTTGACGTTCAGTTTGAGAGCCTGATCATTGATCTCATTGACAGTGAGGCCCTGAAGGCTCATTGCTGATGTGCCCGTCTTCGCTTCAAACTCCTCATTGATTGAAACAATGGATAGATCAACGGCATCAATTCCCATTGCAGCAAAACCCACCATCTGAACAAGATTTTCAACTTCTCTCCGTCGATCCACCTGAAATGACATCGACTGCTGTAAGCTTTCTTCGGGAGCCACTCGACTCAGGGCACTTCCAATATTGGAGGCCAATTTTTGAAGAGGAGGGAAGAGGTACTTGATGGACACATGGTCATGGCCCTCTTTTAAAGCCTGATCCATTTGTCTATTTAAAGAGACGAAC
>Ga0100403_1002539_pt1 | contig 14479 bp, 13 predicted proteins | sample CryGeymet201501t_FD_83663 | JGI IMG/M metagenome (GOLD analysis project Ga0100403, IMG submission 83663) | Groundwater microbial communities from Crystal Geyser aquifers in Utah, USA - Crystal Geyser metaG 2015-01t | ecosystem: Environmental > Aquatic > Deep subsurface > Groundwater | place...
AACTTTACCTTCGACCATGGCCTTACGAGCTTGCGAAGATTCGGCACTAACGTAATGAACCTCACCTTTACTTAATTTTGATAAATCCATCATGAGTTGATCTTTGCTAAGATCGATTTTAACAGTGCTTCCATCTGCCGTTCGGTAATGATGAATATAATTACCATCTGGCAATAACTCTGCTCTTTCAAGCGTTGCCCCTTTTATTCTAATGCCACTCTTAGGGTCGACAAGATCCACTTTTTTGTTATGAAGAATAGAAAAAGGTCCTAGCCTATCAGCAACATCGTCAGAAATTCTTGAGACTAACCGAAGTCCATCATCAGTTTTAGTTAAAGCTAAACTTGCTGCGGGAACCGGAACAGGTAAATTTGAAGCAGGGACCACTTCATCTACATCATCAATGATAGTACTTAGGTCGTCTTTTTTATTTGCAGCAGAAATCTGTCCAATGTCTGAACTTGTATCTGCCGCTTTCATGGCCTGCCCCATAGGGTCCTGACCATTTCGTGTGAGTCTCACATTACCAACATCAAGATCTCTAGTTCTATAGGTCACCGACTTTCCATTTTCACCAATGAGGCGAATTGATTTGTCATTGACTCTTTCAATTTGACCAGAAATTCTTTCACCTTTTGCAGATACTAGAACAACATTATCTCCAGGTTTAGCAATATTTAGCCCAGGAATGTTTGAGGTTTCAAAAAGGTTTTTAGTTCTTGCTCCATCAATGTTACGAGCAGAAACACTCACCTCAATACCATCTGCTTGACGAATAGTTACTCCATTTGGAGAGGAATCAATAATCTTTCCTCTCAATGGCTCTGGACTACCTTTAACTGCAATTTCTACTTTATCCCCTTTTGCTCCTAAGTTTTCAGGAACAATTGGTTTTTCAATGGTAACAGCATCATCAACTTTACTAACTCTTGGACTAGTCGTTGGTTTAACTTCCTTGGGACTACTAGTCCTTCTCTTTGCAGAACCTGAAGTTGCAACCGGAGTTGTATCAGATTTCAGAGTAAGTGTTCCTGCATCATCAGCTTTTGTTGCATCAGCGACATCATCTGTCTTAGTCATTTTTGTAGCGTCTGCAGCATCATCTACTTTAGTTGCTTTTGATGCATCATCCGCATTATTGGTCAAAAGAAGTTTGCGTGATTGTTGTGCGCGAGCTGCTTCTAATGCAGCTTTTTCTTGTTCTGCAATTTCAGTCGCTTTACGACTAGCTTCTGCCGCCTCTTCTGCTTTTTTCTGTGCTTCCAACGCTAATCTTTGCTTGCTCGCTTGCTCCTCAGCAAGTTTCAATTTTCTTTCTGCTTCGGCAGCATCTGCAGCTTTTTGAGACTCAATCAAACGGGTCTGATTTGCTTCTGCTTGTTTTAGTTTTCTTTGTGCTTCAGCCGCATCTGCAGCCCTTTGCGTTTCTATTGCTCTTTGTTGAGCTGCTTCTGCTTCTCGAACTTTTCTCTGAGCTTCAGCAGCATCTCGCGCACGTTGTTGCTCTTGAGCAACTCTTCTAGCTTCTTCATCAGCTTTTAACTTTCTTTCGGCCTCAGCTGCTTCACGCGCTTTCTTCTCTGCTAATAATCTTTGTTTTTCTGCTTCAAGAGCTTTAGCTTCCGCTTCTTTAGCTCTTGCAATTTGCTGACCTTTGGCAACATCGTCTAGTTTGACTTGGTCTTGAAGGGCTTTTCGGGCTGCGACCATTCTCTCAGTTGCATCATCAATACCCTTCTTGGCCGCTTGAAGCGCAGCTTTTGAAGCATCATCAGCTTTACCATTTTTAGCTGCGGCCAACAATTGTTCACGAGCTTTTTTAAGATCATCAGCGGCCCTTGCAACATCATCAAACTTTGAAACGGCAGCTTCACTCATTCCTGCTGTTTTTGCGGCACGAATACCTTCTTGTGATTTTGAAGCTAAGCGAGCAACTCGCAACTGAGCGACAGCTTCTCTACTCATTCCAGAAGCACCAAAAACAAAAGCTTCTTCCATTAAATCGGCATATTTTTTTACAGGATAAGCTACGGCTTTTAGAGCGGCTTTTCCACCTCTTAATACCTTTAACAATAACTCTGATTTTTTAGGAGCAAACTTATATAATTTACCACCAACTTTAACAGCAATATTCCCACCTCTGGCCATAATTCCAAGAGCTGTTCGTTTAGAAACAGAGAAACCTTTCATCGCGATGTCGACACCTTTCCATCGAGTCGCAAATCGCCCACCGGCTTTTAACTTATTTGCAATTGCTACGCCTTTCGCTGTCTTGCCTAACTTAGCAGCTCCGTTAACAACTCCACCAGTTAAGAAAGAAAGAAGAACTTCTCCACCCAAGAAACCAGCTACACCACAGGCCATGTTTAGCTTTTGCTCACAACTGGCACATTTAAAACTCACAACTGGTTTTGCACATTTTGGGTGCAAGGGACTAGTCAAACGATTATCTTCCCATTCAGCACAACCAAAATTGTCTTGAATGGCATCCCCAACATAAGAGCCCATTGAGGACATAAATTTTGAAACCATATCAGTAAAAGCACCGACTGGATTTTTTAGAAATTTTGAAAAGAATGAATCAGGTTGATTTTCTAAGAATGCTTGTTTAATCGAAGAAGCATCTTCTGCAGGACTAGATTCTCCCCACCAGCTAGATACCCATCCCCATGCCTTTGAAGCAACGCCTTTAACTGCACTCCATCCCATTTTGGCAATATCCCAAATTCCTTCGACATTGCTGACGAGATCTTTCCAAACACCCCAAACCACTTCAGTTAGACAGTCCGTTTTTGTTGCTTGTTGCTTACAAAAAGGAAGTGGAACACCAAAGACTTCCATAACTTTTGACACACCTAGAGTGGCCATTGCCATTCCGGAGCGAAGGACATTACATCCCATATTTTTTATACATTCAGAGTTCGATTCATCCTTGCTAGGACAACTAAAATGCTCATCAAGCCCGTGTTTTAGCTTGCCCATATTTTCGAGTTGTTTCGCAAAATCCATTTTATCTTCAGTATGCCAACCTCTCGTTGCGCACATCAAGGCTGCACTCTCTCCAGAAAGTCCATCTCCTGCTTGCTGTTTTAAAATTTCAAACTCGAGAAGGGCCAATTGTGAACAGTCAAATGGCTCTGGTTCTTTAGGTAATTGAACAGTGCCCTTTTTCCATCCACCATTTTTCTCTTTACACATTTCGACTTGTTCAGCAACCATTTGAATGGAGTAATCACTAGCAAGTTCTTCTTCTGTTTCTGGTATTTCTAATTCTTCTCGTGCTTTCGCTTCTTTCTCTTGAAGCATCGTAAGGACCTGAGTGGATACGTTTGCTGTTTGAGCTCTTTCTCTTTCTAAACGGACTGATTCAGGCTCAGTTCCTGCACTTTCAACAGCAAAAGCTTGAAAATTCAAAAGCAGTAAAGATAGCGAACAAAGCAGTGATAATATTTTTCTCATCACGGAACCTTCTTATTTTTGCAATCGAAGGATTTTACAACTTCTTCAATATGCTTCTCTTCATTTTTATATTCTTCATAACGGTAAAGAGATTTGATATGAAATATTTGTTTTTCACATTCGACGTAGTACGAATGTTCAGTGTAATGAACATCTGCTAAATAATAGCGATGTCCCACGTGATGTATATTTTTAATGTTCTTCCAATTTTCATTTTGATACGGGAAAACGACATCTGAATTTCCACCAACTCTTTTGAGCCAGTTGAGCCTTCCCTCTTTGTATTTACTCCAGCCCTTTTCAAGTCCTTCTGAAGTTAGACCTGCATCTTCGATTCCTGTTGGAGTGATAGATATAGTGACTCTTCCATTTTCTTTTATAGGACTATAAATGACCAATGGCATACCTAAGAGATCTTTTTGGGCGGTCCAATTTTTTGGAAGTTCTATTTTAACATCCGCTTTATTGAGCTCAATCCATTCCCCGCTAGAAGCAGTTGCTACAGAAAGCAAAATAAAACTAGTCACTATTATAGGAGAAAAAAATTTCATCTCATTCCCTTTCAATAAACTTCATCGAAAGCTTTTCGGGTACTTGACTAAAAACATTAAACTTATTTCAACTGATTCAGTTTAATCTAGGATTGCGAACTATCGAAAAAGATTGGAGGACAAAGAGCTAAGTCCTTGAGATAATATTGTTACAATAAATCTTGGGTGCCTCAAAAAAATGTCACAAATCAAATGGAATTACCTCCTTTTATCTTATTTGGCCCTCTTTTGCTTAGGTCTCATTGATAATACTCGCGGAGCTTTCTATCCTGAATTTTTAAGACAAATGGAATTTACCGCCAGTGAAGGCTCGAGACTATTCTCAGTAGTGGCCCTGTCTGGATTCTTAATGAACTTCACAACTCGCTATTGGCTTCCCCATGTGGGCATAGTTAAGGCCATTCTCACTTCTCTCTTTTTTATGTTCTTCGGAACTATTCTGGTCAGCATGATGCCCTTTTTTATGGAGTACAAGCACAGCTTGCTTATTATTAGCGGTCTTTGTTTGGGACTGGGAATCGGCGGCAGTACCATCAGCATGAACCTTCTTGTGACTAAAGCGTCACCGCCTCAGTTTATGTCGCGAGCTTTTGCAGGTCTTCATTCGACCTATGGTGTTTCATCCCTCATTGCACCACTCCTCTTTAATTTTTTATTTCTTCTTTTCGGAAAATGGGATTTGGCCTATCTCAGCTTAAGTCTTCTTCCTTTGGTTATTCTAAGTATCTATTTAACAAAAAATTTGCCAGATATCGGAGAGATTCCAAAAACGCCATTGAAGGCGCCAGTGGGTTTAATCCAACGGCTGCCTTTTGGTTTAATGCTAGCTTCTTATGTTGTCGCCGAGATTCTCGTCTCAACCAGACTGGTTTATTTTTTGACTGAGAATGAAAAAATGCCTCTAACAGAAGCTAATTATTTGCTCGCTCTCTTTTTCTTAGGATTGGCCTTTGGAAGAATTGCCTTTTCTGTGCTCAAAATTCCTGGTCCCCTTTTTGTTCATCTCCTCATTTCTCATGCACTCACTTTGCTCTTCTTTTTCTTAGGACTTTCCAATCATTATTTCTTAGCTTTGACGGGATTAACTATGTCTTGGTTTTTTCCAACGACAATGGCATGGCTTCAAACTCACTTCAAGTCAGGAATTGAATTCATGACGGCTTCAGTTTTAACCCTTACAGGATTTCTGCTTTTAGGCATGCATGATTTATTTGGCAGAATTGTTGAAATGTACGATGTGAAGGTGGCTTTTTTAATGGGCCCGTTAGCTTCTGCCATCAGTCTTTTGCTTCTCATTTTTATAGAAGTGAGAAGAAAGATTCAATCTTCTTGATCGTACTTTTCTAGAATCTTCCAGGTATGGTCATGAAGCAAGCATACTTTTGCGATACATTTTTCATATGACGAATTTTTTCCCCATTCATGAGGTCCAATAATTGAAATGATATTTCTACCTGTGCTTTTCTTATAGAGATAATAATTTTTACCAAGCACAGGTTCGAACTTCATTTCTGCCAGATAGATCATTTGAGAAACATCGACTCGATCTTTAATCTCTTGCGCTTGTTTGGCGAGTAGTTTCATTTGATCAAATAACATACTCAATTGATCTTGAGTTTGTTCTTTCATCGCTTCCATCGCCTTAGACTTAATATCCCCTTCCTTAGTAGGTGTAATTGCAAAACCGCCAACAGAATGAGCGTATTCTAGCAGGCCAGGAAGATCGACTGTTTTAGTCTTCATGACCTCAAGCTCTCGATCTGAAATAGTAATAGGTTTTGGTTTTAATTCATCCATAAGGGCATGCTACCATAAACAATCCTGACGAAAAGGGGCGAGCAATCTTTTTAAGATATTTTGTCTAACTGTCGATAAGATATCTATAAGAAATTTAAATGATTTGGAGCCAAAACTAATTATGGATCAGTCCTTTAAAAGTATTCCCTTGAAATTTTTTCATCGCTTAGAAAATACAAAGTGTGATATCTACTTGCGCCTAGGTGAAGAAAAATACGTCAAAATCGTCAATACTGGTGACAATGTTTCAGATGATATTTTAAAGAATTTTGAGAATAAGAATATTGCTTATTTTTATGTGACTCAGGATGCGTTTCAACAAATTGGATTAGAATTAACACCGCTTTCTCAGGCTCCAAAATCCAAATTGAGCCTACCTGATCATGGCGAGCTCAATCAATTGCTCACCTCTTTTGGGGTTAACCAATTAACTTGTTCAGAAGTCTCAAAAACCTATGAGAAAATTCTCACCGATACAGCAAAATATGAAAAAATATCGTCTCTCTTGAGCAACATGGTCTACAGTAAAAAGCGTTTCATTTATGACCATAGTTATCTTGTTGGTGTGATTAGTGTTGAATTAGCAAAGAAAAGTGACTGGGGAGTAGGTGCGACGAAAGAGAAAATGACAATGGCCGCACTTATGCATGATCTTCGATTGCCTGAAGATCTCGCGACCATGGCCGATACCAATGAACAAAGTCCAAATGTCACGATCAGTGTTCGCCAAGCCCATCTCAAGCATGCAGAGATGATGGCCAGTGAGCTTCAACATGAACCATCAATTCCAGATGACGTGGTTAAGATTGTCAAAGATCATCACAATCTTCTTAACCCTCATCTCTCAAGACTCAGTATGGTTTTTATAGTTGCCCATGAATTTGTAACAAGAATGTATAATTATCAACTGACTTCCGCCATGGCCCAGCAAGCTTTGAAAGACGTGAAGGCTTTTTTTCAAGGTTCAGATTTTGATAAATACGTTGAGCAATTAGAAAGTATTATTAACCAATAAAGGAACTGGCCCTGGTTAATCGATCAAGAATAGCAGTCCATAATTCAGATTCAGACCACTCTTGTTTAAGCACGAAATAAAGAAATTCAATTCCCTCTTTACAGCTATTTCTCATTTCAGAATATAGCATTCTCGCGGCCATCGATGGTTCTCCAGACAAAATCAATTCACTTCCTAACTTTGAATCAATTCCACAAAGAGTAGATGCCACTTTGGCGTTTTCTAATGAACTCCCTCTATCTTTTACTAGCACCAAAGGAATTTTGGGCATGTAATGATGTTTGATTTGGCCAGGGGCCAAAATCTTATGGGAATCAGCTTCAACAATACTCAAGCCGAATTGATCGCAATACGGCCTTATCATCGAAGGTGTTATAGCTCCTTTGCGCAAAAAGAGCACTTTGCTTTCTTCGATTTGAATGATTGTAGATTCAATTCCGACTTGGCTTTCGCCACCATCTAAAAAATAGACGTCACTCGAATTAAATTCTGATTTCACATGATCAATTTGAGTAGGAGAAGTCTTGCCAAATTTATTAGCAGAAGGTGCTGCCAAGGGAATTCCTAACTCTTTGATAAACTCTAATGTTAAAGGATGATTCGGACAGCGAATCCCCACAGTCTGCAGTCCTGAAGTGATCATATCTGAGACGTTGTCATTTTTAGGAAGAACAAAAGTGAGAGGACCTGGCCAAAATTTTTCCGCCAATTTTTGCGCGAGTTCAGGCCACTTTCCACACCATTTCTGAGCTTCTACAATGGAACTGACATGGACAATAAGCGGATCGAAAAAAGGACGCTCTTTTAATTTAAATATGCGTTCAATCAGTTTGGGATTATTTATAGGAGCACTTAAACCATAAACGGTTTCTGTCGGTATAGCGACGAGCTGACCCAATTTAAAAGCTTCAATGGCCTGAGTGACTTCTTTCTTCATTCGTTAATAGACTTTCCAATTTAATGCCTCTGCTCCCTTTAATAAAGAAGGCAGAGAACTTGCTCTTTAAATCATTCATTTGGGGTTTTAGATCGTCCGGATGAGAAAAGCAATGACCTTGACCAAAACCACGATTATAGGCTTGAGAAAACTTACCTACAAAATAACAATGAACAGCTTTCATGTTCTTAAGTTCTGCGCCCATTTCTTGATGATAAGATTCTTCTTTCGCCCCTAATTCGTACATGTCGCCTAAAATATAGCATCTCTTTTCAAAGGGAATAGCTTTCTCTGCACACCAATGATTAAAGAGTTCTAAAGCGGCCCTCATCGATGATGGGTTAGCATTATAGGCATCTAGAAAGATGGTGGTGTTTTCGAGATGAATAAACTCAGATCTGTTATTTTTTGGAAGGCTCACCTCTTGAGCAGAAAGAAGAATTTCCTCTTTCATCGAAGGCCATAATGTTTGGGCAAGAGAAGTGGCCATGGCAAGGTTAACAAAATTATGTCGACCTTCGAGTTGATCATTTTTTAATTCAAAATGATTTTTTCCAAAATTAAAGGCAATGGTCTTCTTGGACCATTCCAAATTGGAAACTTGATGAATAAGAGAATCGTCTTTTAAAGTCGCTAATAAGACATCTTCTATGGGCAGAACAATCAGACCCTTTGATTTTTTATGCATTTGAAAAAAGATTTCAGCTTCCTCTTTTAAAACATTTTCACGATTGTGAAAAAACTCCAAATGAGTATCGCCTATATTGGTAATAATCCCCGCATCGACTTCACTTATGCGACAAAGAACTTCCATCTCCCCTGGATGATTAGAACCAAATTCTAAAATCAAGACTTGATGAGAATCTTTCACTGATAAAATGGTAAGAGGAACTCCAATATGATTATTATTATTTTTTTCAGTGGCACAAACAGAGAATCCTGTGTGCTCAAGCAAAGAGCGAAGAATTTCTTTGGTTGTCGTTTTACCATTGGAACCAGCAACGCCAATGACCTTACCGCCTTTTTGGCCCCATTCATAACGCCGAAGATGGGCCAACTCTTGTAGGCTCTTGGTACTATCGCTTACCCCAACGAAAGTAACATTATGAAGCTTGGAAAGCTCCTGGGCTTTTTTATCTTTTTCTTCTGAAAATTGAAAAAGAATGAGTGGACAGCCTTGTTTAATGACTTGTTCAACAAATTGAAAAGCATCAAATTTTTCTCCTACCAAGGCGATGAAAAAATGAGTCTGATCGGCTTGACGAGAATCTGTTGATAAACTCAAATTCGAAGTCGGCCATTGCCCATGCAATGACTGATGCTTAAGTTTTTGTATAAGTGAAATCACAATCATCCTTTCTTGAGTTTCCTCCATTATGCCAGAGCGAAAAGAAGTATGCACCTGTCGCGGGACAGAATATAATGAATATATGTCTGAGATTGAAAAAACTAAATTATGGCTGGAACAATTCGTCATAGGCCTGAATATCTGCCCCTTTGCAAAAGTTCCCTATGAAAGAGGATTAATTCAAATCACCATCTGCCATGATAGCGTTTTAGAGAAGAGAATGGATTTTTTCCTTCAACAAATTGATCTTATACATAGAAGTTCGGGAAATGAAATTTCAAATATGCTTTTAGTATATCCAAAAGCTGAAACTTCCTTTTTATCCTTTCTGCAGTTTGAAGATCGTCTCTCTGATCAATTGCTTGAACGCGATCTTCAATCGACCTACCAACTCGTGGCCTTTCATCCTCAGTTCCAATTTCAAGGTTCCAAGCTCGATGATCGGGAAAATCTGGTGAATAGCTCTCCTTTCCCTATGATTCATTTGCTGCGCCACGAAGAAGTGGCCCGTGCTGCCAAAGCCTCCACCCACCCAGAAGACATTCACCATAAAAATGTTGAAACACTTGAAGAATTAAAGATTGAGCAATTGGCCAAACTATTCCCATGGAAAAAAAACTTGCGCTGAGACAAATATTGAATTAGTTTTAATATATATACTAAAGTTTGATATATAAAACTATGATCGTGAGACAAACAAAATTGTGCAATCATCTGTCCGAAATTGAAAAATGGTTTTCAATTTCTGAACAACTTCATCACAACTTAGATGTCGAACAATTATTAGGCTTACTCGAAAAATGGGCCCTTATAAAAGAGCAGATGCTCCTCTATGATAATGAATATTCTAAGAGGAGAAATAAATGAAACATATTTTTGGGATTGCTTTAAGTTCACTATTGCTCGCAACTTCTTGCGCTCATAAACAACATTTACCCGTCGATGATAAATCGGTTCCCCCTGGTTCTGCTGTTCATTTCAATGGTAAAGCAATTGATCTCTACACCGGAAAATTTAAAAAAGGTGATAACTTTGTTTCTCTCACTTCGAAAACTGATCTTGGTTTCAAGTTCAATAATAAAGTAACCATTGTCAGTATCGTCCCTTCAATTGATACTCCCGTTTGTGAGGCTCAAACTCATCTCTTAGGTGAGAATTATAATTTACCTAAAGAAATCGATTTGGTGACCATCAGTCGCGATCTTCCAATGGCGCAACAAAGATTTTCTAAAGAAGCCAAGCTAGGTCACATTGCCTATTACTCAGACTATAAGACGGGTTCATTTGGTAAAAAGATGGGACTTCTTATGAAAGAAAAGGAATTGCTTGCTAGAGGAGTCATTGTTTTAGATAGCAAGGGTGTGATCCGCTACTTTCAAATAAATGACGAAATCACCAAAGTTCCAGATATGAACAAAGCTTTCCTCGAAGCCCAACTATTATTAGGTAAATAATGAGTCGTTTTGTCTGCTCACTCTCTCTCGTTTTGTTGGTAAGTTGTTCGCATCACTTACCCGATTTTACTTCGCGTATGTCGACTCGATTGCCAGTAGAGGGAGAGCCGCAAGCAATTGGTGAATATGCCTTGGGTTGCCTTCAAGGGGCGCAAACTTTTACTGGTCAAGAGAAGGGCATCATCCTCTCCCAAATGAAACGCGGTCGTTATTGGGGACATCCCGATCTGATTCAATTGCTCACTCAAGCAGGTGAAGAGACTCATAAAAAGAAAATGTCTTTAATCATTGGAGATCTCTCCCAATCTCGTGGCGGACCAACAATTACCGGTCACAATTCTCATCAGACAGGTCTCGATGTTGATGTTTGGTTTAAAATGCCTTCAACAAAAGAAAAATTATCTTTGCGAACTATTGAAACAGAAGAAATGAAACCCGTTGCAAATTTAAATGCTGAACAAATTAAAATGATTCAGTTTTTCACTCGCGATCCTAGTGTTGATAGAATTTTTATTAATCCAAGTTTTAAGAAAAAACTCTGTTCAGACTCTGCTCCCCATAGATTAAGTGCAGAAGATCATCACAAATTGCGCGCTTGGTATGGTCACGATGATCATATTCACGTCAGGCTAAAATGCCCTAGCGACAGTCCTCTATGCGTTTCCCAAAAACCTATTCCAGAGGGAGACGGTTGCGATAAAAATTTAGATTGGTGGTTCACTGAAGAAGCCAAAGAGGGAGAAGCTGACATCTCTTGGGAAGAACTCAAGAAAATCTATCTTGGCAAAGTAGAAAAACTCCCCGCCCAATGTTCTTTCTATCACGAGACTTTTTAATTAAGAGACTCTGAAAATTCCAAGATGATGGCCAATGATCAAAGCAATTTTTTGTTTTTGATCTTGATTCAATTCAACAAAACGAAAAGAAACTTTTTTATAGCCATAGGGAATGTTTTCAAAAACGAAAGGCTTTATGGGCGTAAGCTCTTGCACCACAGCTGAGCAAGTGACGACTAAGTCGTCGTAAGTGATCTTGAGTTGAGCAATCTTTTGACCTAACTCAAAAGCACTCTGTTCACTCTTGGTGTAAATGACAGAGAACCCACCACGAGAAAAATCATAACAATTTTTATGAGTTCTAAATCCTGTGCTTTTAAACTCAACTTTGATTAATTTTTCGGGATGAAAACGTGGTGCTTTACGACGATCAAAAAAAATCATCTGATTGGGAAATGTCGTTAGTAACTCTCCATTTGGAGTAATTCGCTTAAAAATCAGCTTCAGATAATATGAACCATTGGGAAGATAAAAAGAGACCTCATCCAAGCCCCATAATTGCTCGATCATCCCGATGTACTCACCTGATATTTTGAGTTTTAACTGATGCCCTTCCCTATCGACTTTTAAAATCTTAGTGGGAAATTTATAAAAATGCTCAGCACTTTCTTGCCAAAGGAAAAGCTCATGGTTGGCCGACTGAGCTTTCAGCAATGTGCGATAAATCGCCAAAGGGTCGTGAATATCATGATCTTGATGCAAATGATCCTCGCTTCGACTGGATATGCCTCGCAGCATTTAGCGTTATTTTCCAATCTACCATAGGCAAAAAAGGGAAAAATCGCTAAACTGGCCGCATAAGTTTTCAATCAAGGATAGCGTAAAATGGGAAGAAAGTGGAATAACATTAAAGACAAGAAAGCTGGTCAAGATAAAGCTCGTGGTCAAATCTATACTAAAATTTTAAGAGAAATAACGAAAGCAGCCAAAGGTGGCGAAAATCCTGATTCAAATTTTCTCTTGAAACTTGCCCTCGATAAGGCCAAGGCCAATAACGTCCCTCGTGATAATATTGAACGCGCGATTAAAAAAGGTGCAGGCGGAGATGATGAAGGATACGAAGATATCAACTATGAAGGTTACGGTGTTGGTGGAGTTGCGCTTTTCATCGAGACATCAACCAATAATGGAACTCGAACTGCCGGCAATGTGAAAAGTTATTTTAATAAGTATGGTGGTTCACTCGGAACTCCTGGCTGTCTGCAATTTGTGTTTGAACAAAAAGTTGTCTACGAACTTAAAAGCGAAGGAATCGATGAAGAGAGTTTCACTCTCGAAATGATTGATGCCGGCGCTGAAGATATTGAACGTGATGATGAAGGCTATTTTATCGTCAAGGGGCCGTTAGAATCTTTTGGTTCTATTCAAAAGAAAATGGATGAACTGGGCTTGACCGCTGAAGAAGCTGGTATGGAACGACTCCCTCTCAATTTCAAAGAAGTTGATCAGGAAACCTTCACTCAAGTCATGAAGCTCATTACAACCCTTGAAAATGACGATGATGTGAACAAGGTTTATCATAATATTCAATATGATGAGGCCCTTTTCGCAGATTAAATCCTCGCTATTCCTATACTTTTTACTGAGAAACCCATGGGTAGGCTTTTTCCTGTTATAGTCCCGAAAAATGACTATATCAGGAGCACCCAATGAAAAAAATGGTCTTTTTGGCAATGACCTGCTTAAGCTATTCAACCATGGCAGCTAGCTTTGGAACTGATGGCGCGTCTTTAGAACCTGTCCCCACCAAGAATTCTGTTCAACAGGCTAAAGAGCTTTATATGAAAGTGAAGGCGGTCAAAGGCAAAAAGTTTGGACCCTCAGAGATGTCAATAGCACGGCGATGGATCTCGAATACCTAGTAAATGAAGGAGCGATGACCAAAGCACAATCAGATAAATTAATTAAAGCAATTGGATACTAAAAAAAAGGGCACCCTAGGGTGCCCTTCTTATTTCAACTCTCATTTCTAAGATTATTGAATAATTCCATGATGCTTAAATTTTTCTTCGAAAACCTGAGCATGAATTCCATTTGGATAGAGTCTCTTCGCTGCTTGAACAGTAGCAAGAGCGAGGTCTCTCATTTTAGCGCCTGAACCAACACCATAGTGAGCTTCAAGAACAATTTGATCGACTTCAGAGTGAGCAACACCTTTTCCAGTTAACTCAAACAAAGCTTGGAATAAAGGAGTTGACCAAAGTTCATCAGAAACACCACCACTAACACTGCTGTGAGCAGAGTAAGTTCTAGAGTGATCGTATCTCATGTTTAAACGACTAAGAACACGGCCATCCCAACACTTGTTATGTCCATCCCACTTGAAAACCCAATCAGGATGAAAGTCACGACCATTCTTCTTTGTTAAAGAATAAGAAGCTGCCCAGTAGTCACCAAAGCCTTCGCCCATAGCTCCAGTATCTCCACCTCTCCAATTTGGAGTAATGTTATGTTGAATAGCATGACCGTACTCGTGAAGGATAACGTCAGAATCTTCGTTATCATCAACACAACCGTGACCAAAAGCTAAGCGATTTGATCCTGGAATAAAGTGAGAGTTATCTTGTCCTGATAAACCATCAGAATCCACTTCCACTGGAAAGTTCAAGAAAGCTTTAGCTCCAGTAAAACCCAAAGACTGAATATATCTTTGACTTTGATCGATATGATAAAAAGTCATGGCATCATTGAATTTGTTGTCACCTCTTTGAGCATCCCAAACTCCATTATTTGTTTGGCTTGGAGCTGTACGTGGAGATTCAAAGTCTGCAATTTTAATAAAAGGGCCGTTTAGTAAATAATTTTTTCCTGACATGGAAACTTCTGGAAGATCAATTTTCACATAAGCATCTTCAAATTCAGTACCACGTGTATTGTCACTTAAAGTTGTGCTCATAAGTGTTACAACTGGGTTTGGATCAAACACTGTTGCTTCAGCCGTTACATAAACTGGATTCTCTTCCAACTCTTTCATCATCATTTTGCTTCTCAATTGATTTTGAGATTCAAGACGAGAAACTGTATTGCCTTTGAATTCAGAGAAGTTCTTTTCCCAAACTTTTGCTTGGCGAGGAATTGAAGT
>Ga0100403_1002548_pt1 | contig 14450 bp, 12 predicted proteins | sample CryGeymet201501t_FD_83663 | JGI IMG/M metagenome (GOLD analysis project Ga0100403, IMG submission 83663) | Groundwater microbial communities from Crystal Geyser aquifers in Utah, USA - Crystal Geyser metaG 2015-01t | ecosystem: Environmental > Aquatic > Deep subsurface > Groundwater | place...
GACAATCCCCCGAGCCCTTGTTGTCGATGATAAGGTAGAAAATCGATTGGTTCTTAAAGAAATGCTTGAACGGGTAGGTATGAGCTGTATGGAGGCAGAAAATGGAAAAGAGGCCATAGAAAGGTTTACATCGTACTATCCCGATCTCGTGTTCATGGATATCAAGATGCCTGTCATGGATGGCTACAAGGCTGCCCAAGAAATTCGAATCCTTTCTGCCGATAAAGTTCCACTTTTTGCCCTCACTGCTAGTGCCTTTACCCACGATGAAGAAAAAATTAGAAATGTTGGTTTCACCGACTACCTTTCGAAACCTTTTAAACAGTCGAGTATCTTTGCCCTTCTCGAAAACCATACTTCAATCGACTTCCTCTACGAAGAGTACTCTCCAAGAAAGGAAGATTCTAGACCTATTTCTCTCGAGGATCTTGATGTAACTGTCCTTAAAGAAATTGTAGGAACCGATTTCTGGGATTCCCTTGGGGATTGTATAATAATCAATGATTTCTCGGGAATCGGCCAACTAATTTCCCAACTTGATGATCCAAAAACCGAGGATCTATCAGTTTTCCTTCGACTACGGGTAGATCAGTTCGATGAACGAGGACTCGATTCTCTCATTCGTACAATTCGCGGAGGTTCCCATGAGTTCTAGTTCTTCTCGAATTCTTATTGTCGACGACCTTGAAGATAACTTGCGAGTTCTGACCGAAACCCTTACTGAGCAGGGACTTTCTCCACTCCAGGCAAAGGACGGTAGCCGAGCCTTGCAAATAGCGAAACGGGCTCATCCGGACCTAATTTTACTGGATATTCAAATGCCCGGTATGGATGGATTCGAGACAATCGCCAAACTCCAGGCGGATGAAGATACCAAAGATATTCCAGTCATCTTCATTTCTGCTCTCGGGGACATTGAAGATAAGGTCCGCGGCTTTCAGGCTGGTGCCGTAGACTATGTGTCGAAGCCCTTTCGTCGAGAGGAAGTAATCGCCCGGGTGACTACCCACCTTCGACTTCGCCAAGCTCTTGCCCAGGTAGAATTAGAGCGCAAAAAAGCCCATAATCTGCTTCTTAATGTCATACCGCCTCCGGTCGCAGAAGAACTGAGCAAAAAAGGATTCTTTGCCCCTCAGGCTTACCCCGACGTGTCGGTGTTGTTCAGCGACTTTGTAGAATTTACCCAGTTGTCGTCTACCCTTAGTCCAGGAAAGCTTATTGATGAGCTCAATACTCTTTTTACCGCCTTCGACGAAATAATGGATCGCCACGGATGTGAGAGAATTAAGACCGTAGGAGATGCTTACCTTGCCGTAAGTGGTATGCATGATTCGCAAGTTGATCATCCGCAGCGAATTACCCGTGCAGCCTTGGAAATGAGAGATTTTGTTGCTGGTTTTAGTGGTACCTCCGAGACTCCTTGGAAAATTCGAATAGGAGTTCATACCGGCGAGTTAATAGGTGGAATAGTTGGGGTCAAGAAATACTTATTCGATATATTTGGAGACACCGTGAACATAGCCAGTCGTATGGAGACCCTGAGTGAACCAATGCAAGTCACAGTATCTGATGTTCATGCCGAACGAATACAAGGAACTTTCGACCTTGAGGTACGCTCCCCTCTTCCGGTCAAAGGAAAGGGGACTATGGGTAGTGCCCTTGTCCGAGGGCTAAAGGACCAAGGAACGTAGACATCAAAAGAGAAACTACGTACTATACTTGACATGAAAACACTAACCCAAGTTGTAATTCTCGGTGCCAGTGGAGATCTTACGGCTCGAAAACTTATACCCGCCCTTTATGCAAGTTTTAAGGAGGATTGGTTTACAGAACCAATTCAGATTGTGGGTGTCGCAAGACGGGACTGGACAGATCAAGACTTTGCCGACCATATAAGTCAATTTCAAAGGCTCGAATCCGATGAAGAGAAAGAATCGTGGAAACGATTTCTTGGTTGGATAAAGTACAGTAAGCTTCACCTCGATAAGCCCGAGGAGTACAAAGCCCTTTCCGATAATCTTCAAGGTCTGGCGGGGGAACAAGAGTCGGTCAGTCGGGTATTTTATCTGGCAATAAAACCCGAGCTGTTCTATTCCACCGTATCCGGTCTGGATGGTGCCGGGCTACTGGATCAGTGTCAGGGATCATATTCCCGGGTGGTTGTAGAAAAGCCCTTCGGACATAATCAAGAGAGTGCGGCAACCTTAAATCGACAGCTTTTGTCCCTCGTAGAAGAAGAACAACTTTATCGGATCGACCATTACCTTGGAAAAGAAACGGTCCAGAATATTTTGGCTTTTCGGTTCCGAAATGCCATGTTCGAACCCCTGTGGAATCAAAAATATGTCGAATTAGTACAAATTACCGTTGCCGAGGAAGTAGTCGTCGGGAGTCGGGGAGGCTACTACGACAGTTCGGGGGCAATTAACGACATTATGCAAAATCACCTGCTTCAACTTGTGGCCTTGGTGGCCATGGAGCCCCCGGCTACCCTGGACGGCGATGCTATTCGAAACGAAAAGGTAAAGGTCCTAGGTAGCCTGCGGCTTCCCGAGACTACTCGCGACCTGGAATCTCATCTTGTTCGGGGCCAGTACGAGGGCTACCTCCAAGAGCTCGGAGTGCATCCCGAGTCCCAGACCGAGACCTTTGCGGCGGTTCGAACCTATATCGATAACTGGCGTTGGGGGGGAGTGCCCTTTCTCCTACGCACCGGTAAGGCTCTGAAAGACCGATTTACCTCTATAACCTTGCAGTTCCGAATGCCCCCCCATAACCTCTTTGGTGGATACGACGGTGACTTTTGCCACTTTCGCCCCAATAGTCTTCGAATTCGTATTCAGCCCAACGAGGGTATCGACCTCTATTTCGACGTCAAAAAGCCCGGGTCCGGCACCGACATGCAGCCGGCGAAACTCACCTTTGATTACGAGGAATTTTTTGGTGTTCCGTCTCCCGAAGCCTACCAGCGTCTACTCCAGGACGTAATTTTGGGGGACCAGAGTTTGTTCATCCGGTCCGACGAGGTTGAACAAAGCTGGCGTTGGACTGACAGTCTAAGGGATACCATAACGAAGGTGCCGATGCAGACCTACCCGGTAGGTTCCTGGGGCCCCGATAGCTCGGGCGAATTGTTTCAACACTGCGAAGGCCGATGGATGCACCACTAATGGTTCCAGAAATCCTCGCCTACGAGCCCGAGAAGCTCGCCGAGAACATTGCCCGTTCCTTGGACTACTGGGTCCGAGAGCAGGGCAGGTTCAGCCTGGGGCTTCCGGGAGGACGTAGCCCGGGAGAACTCCTGGGACTCATTGGGAGAAAACTTCACCCCGAAACCCGGGAGGACCTCGGACTCTTTTGGGTGGACGAGCGGTGGGTTCCAAAGGGACATACAGACCGAAACGATGGGCAAATAATCGAAGCCTGGAGGGCAGGGGGGCAATTGCCCAGTAATGTGTTCCCGATGCCCGGTTCCGATGAATATGTTAATCCCGAGGACGGAGCCCATGAATACACAAAAGCCTTAGAGAAATGGAAGCCCGGTCCCCTTGACCTGGCAATTCTTGGACTAGGCGAGGATGGTCACGTCGCGAGTCTTTTTCCTCATCACCCGGGATTAATGGAAACTGCCCCGGTTTTTGTATGTAATAATTCGCCCAAGTCGCCCGAAACCCGGCTTAGTTTGAGTCTACCCTATCTAAGGCAGTCCCGGGCCATTGTAGTACTGGTACTTGGAGCGCAGAAAGGTCGGGCCCTGGCTGAGGCTCTCGAGTTTCCCGGAGCCCAGAGGCCCGTGAGTCTGTTGTTTACTCTGCCTTCACCGTCCGTTAAATGCTATCTTGATTCTGCAGCTCTCGAGCAGTTACCCGGAGATTTTAGACCGAAATCCTAAATCGGGAGGTTTGTTCGTCGACCTTCTGAATTCCTTCGGCATTCTTTTGGGTATTTTCTTTCATTTCTGTTATTGCAGTGGAAATGGTCTCTGCACTCCTATCGAGGGAACCAAGGGCGATCGACATTTGTTGGGAACTTCCTACCAGTTGGTGAACTTCCCGCAATATATCTTCACTACCGGTACTCATTTCCTTTGAGCCCAAAGTAACCTCTTGGGTAATTCGATGAAGTTCTTCTATCGAGTTCAGGACCATCTCGCTCCCGGTTTGTTGTTCCTTCATAGCCGTTCGCATTTCATTTTGGAGTGCGAGAACCTGTCTCACCGAAGAGCGTACTTCTTCGAACGAGTGACTGGAATCTCCGGCATCTTTTACGACCGATCCGATTGCATCCTGGAGAGCCTTCAGGGTAGCTCCGATCGTCAGGGATTGTTCAGCGGAATTCTCGGCTAACTTTCGAATCTCATCGGCTACAACCGCGAAGCCCTTACCAGCCTCACCGGCGTGAGCGGCTTCTATTGCAGCATTCATTGCCAATAAGTTCGTTTGAGAAGCTATACTGGTAATAATACTATTCGCCTCTTCGAGGCCGTCGGATTGCTCGGCGATCGAACTGATTGTTGAGGTGACTGATGAGAGTTGGTCAAAGCCCCGCTCAGAAACCTGGTCGAGTTTTTCGAAGCTCTTTCTGTTGGTTTCAAGGTTATTCGTAACGGACTGAATATTCGCTACCATTTCTTCGATTGCCGACGAGCTTTCGCTAAGGCTACCCGCTTGCCGCTGGATGAGGCTATTGAGGCTTTCAATATTCCCGGAAATTTGTTCTACAGTTGAACTCATGGTCTGAATGCTGAGGTCTTGGTTACCCATGGTTTTTTTTACCCCATCCAAGGCCGATTCGATCTCCGAGTGTCCTCGTACTGTCCGGCTCATATTCGTATCGACCCCTTCGCCCGCTTCTTTCAGCGATTCTAAAGCGATTCGAATGTCGCGGATAATGTGATTGAGGTTGCCGACAAAGGAATTGAAGTCCTGAGATAAGGCTCCAAGCTCATCTCGAGTGGTGACCTGAAGTGTACGGGTAAGGTCGCCCTCGCCCTGGGCAATGTTCGAAAGCCCTTCCTGGACATTTTTTAGAGGACGTAGAATCTTCCCCGATACCGTCATTATAGCTGTCACAATGAGAAGAAATCCAAAAAGCAGAATGAATGATAGTTGGGTTCCTAGGATTCGAGTACTAGCGTAGACCTCGGAAGGTAAGACAACAGTACCAAAGTACCAGGGCCGCGGAGTGTTTCCAACTTGGATTGGAACAAAAGCCTTGAAGGTTTCTTCACCCGTAGCAACCGATATATAGAGGTCGGTAAAAATGTTTCCCTGTTCGAGGGTGTTGAGCAGTTCTGAAGCTTGGCTATCGGACCATTCTGGGGCTGGTTTATTAATTCGGCTGGCTGAAGGGTGAACTACTACCGTTCCAAGAGCACTCATAAGCCTTCCAAAACCCGTGTCAAAGAGTTTTACTCGGGACAATTGTCGGGCAAGATGATCGGTTGTAATATCTATACCAACGGCGCCAATTACTCGGCCATTTTCGGTAATTGGTCCTATTAGGGAAATCAGGTACAGTTCGACGCCCCCGACGGTCTCGTAGAAGGGCTCGCTTATTTGCTCGATATTGGACGAGATAGCCCCGTCGAGGGCCTGGGCTTGCAACGAATTCGACGGAACCCAGTTCGTAGGACGTCCATTCCCAACATTTTTGGTTACTGCCACCCCCTCTTGAGTCCCCCCATTCAGGTAGAACCATACCCTTAAGAAATCGGAGTTTTTCTGTAGTAAGACTTGAGCTTGCTGCCCGGAAAGTTTTAAGGCATCGTTGGGTAGCGATTGGGAAAGTGCTTCGTAACCTTGGGCGAGAGTCCGGGCAGAATCTAGCGGAACTTCAAGAATAGCGTCGGCCTCATTCGCAAAGGCCAGAGACAAAGCTTCCATATAAATGATTGAACTTTGGGTCTTTTCATTGGTTACTTGATGTATGACAAACCAACTGATGCCAATAAAGATAAGGGCCAAAAAAATGCTCGATATTCCGGCAATTTTTCTACGGACAGTGGTGATTCGGGTAGCTTTCATTAGTAATCCAACTTTCTTCAATGGATAAATAAGCATAGTCCAGGAGAGGTGAGTAATTCAAGAAGCTTTCTAGGATTTAGACCTTGAAACGTCCAGTCTGTTCTTTAACTTGAAGAATTCCTTCTTCGTTTTGTTTGGTCAGTCGCTGGGCCCCGGACATCGTATCATTAATTCTGCGGGACTCTTCGGTCATTTCTCCTACCCCTTGGCTCAGATTCTGTGACATTTCGACCAGTTGTTGAATTTCTTCCAAAATACTTCGACTACCCTCACTCATCTCCCGGGAACCGTCCGAAACTTCCCGGGTAATTCTGTTCAGTTCTTCGATGGCAGCGAGGACCATGACACTACCGGTTTTTTGCTCCTCCATAGCAGTACGTATTGCATGCTGTAGCTGAAGAACTTGTTGGACCGATTTACGAATTGCCTCAAAGGAACTACTCGATTCTCGGGAATCTCGGACCACCGAGTCAATCGATTCCTTGAGGCTGTTCAGGGTAGTTCCTATGGTCTGACTTTGTTCGGCTGCGTTCTCGGCTAACTTGCGGATCTCGTCGGCGACGACCGCAAAGCCTTTCCCCGCATCACCAGCGTGGGCCGCTTCAATTGCTGCGTTCATCGCCAGAAGGTTTGTTTGGGAGGCAATTGCGTTAATTATGGTATTTGCTTCCTCAAGCCCCTCGGACTGTCGGGCTATTGAACCGATGGTAGTTGTTACACCAAGAAGCTGGGTGTAGCCTTTTTCCGATACAGAATTAAGCTCTAGAAAACTGGTTCGGTTGCTCTCGAGATTTTTTGTGACCGACTGGATATTGGCTACCATTTCTTCAATCGCCGAAGAACTCTCGGCCAAGCTCGATCCTTGGCGCTGTATGAGGGTATCGAGGCTGCCGATATTTCCCGTAATCTGTTCGACCGTCGAACTTACGGAGTTCACGCTCATATTTTGGCCCTCGGCGACTTTTTGGACCTTGGTCAACGATCGTTGAATTTGGGTAAGAGACGAACCCGTAGTCTCCATACTGGAGGCAAGACCAACTCCTGCCTCGTCGAGAATTAGAATCGCTTCCCGGGTACTTCGGATAATTGTGTTTAAATTTGCCACAAAGGAATTAAAGTGGGTTGCTAGTTCGCCAACCTCATCTCGGGAAGAAATTTCCAGGGCCTGGGTCAGGTCACCCTCGCCTTTCGCAATATTTTCTAATCCCCGGCGAACATTATCTAGGGGTCTTAAGAGCAAGGTTGTAAGCCAGTAGATCGACAGGATAATGGCAATTAATGACCCTAGCATAAATCCAACCATTAGGGTTATTACCTGGTAAGTAGACCGATAGACCTCGGCAGGGTCAACCACGGTGCTGAAGAACCAGTAGTCTGGGGAGTTTCCAACCCGAAGGGGAACAAAGGATTTTAGGGTAATTTGGTTGTTCACCAAGGATATGTATTCGTCGGTAAAAATATCGCCCTGGAGTATTACCGCCCTTAGGTTTTCGGCCCGGTCGTCATTCCATTCTGGGGCAGTTTGGTTAATTCGCGCCGGGGAAGCGTGGACTACAACGGTCCCTTCGCTACTCAAGAGTCTGCCAAAACCCGTATCGAAGAGCTTGGCCTTGCTTAGCTCGGTTTGAATTTCTTCGGTCGCAATATCAATGCCTACCACACCGATTGGGCGGCCCTGGATTAAAATGGGGGCAGCCATCGAAAGGGAAAAGAGTTCGTCGGCGTTTACAATAGCATAGAAGGGCTCACTCAAGGCTTCTTTGCCGGTTCGGAGAACTTCGTCGACAATGATCTGCTGATTTTCCGGTAGCCTCGACAACCGGTCTTCGTACGCTCTACCGCTGGCCCGCAAGTAAACCTGAATGAAGGGATCTGATTTATCACCCAAGATTGAATTAGGGGTCCAATAGACCCAAACTCGGGTAAATCGAGGGTTCTGTCCCAAAAAACTTCCAAGTTGGGCACCATAAGTGTCGATCCGCTGGAGCTCGGCCAACTGTCGATACCCAGAAAAGGTTTGGGCTAGGGTACGAGCAGAATCCATTGGCACTTCGAGCAGGGCATCGGCCTCATTTGCATAGGCAAGAGTTAAAGCTTCCATGTATGAGACTGCGCTTTCGGTTTTTTCGTTCAGGACATCTCGGGTAATAAAAAATCCCGCGAGGGCAAAGATTACAACAATCACGAGACTGGTAAATATAACCAATTTTTTTCGAATACTCATGGAGGTAATCCTTGTATTTTTTTGATGGGTAGGAGACCCTCGATCTTCGATTTTCCTGACCGACAGGTCCCGCCTATTGTACTGGTTTTTTTTAAGAAACATAGCTATTTTTACCCTATGAAATCAAAATCTACAGGATTTTTACTCCTTTTCGTTTTGCTGTCTACATCGTTTCTTTCGGCCCAAGACCAATTACCACCGGTTGTTGAACAGACTCTCAAAGATTTAGGAATGATACCCTTTAACGACCTGGTTATAAGTGTGGATTTTTCGCTTCCTGGTCTCGATGGGCAAGAGTTCGGTCTGGCGAGCTACCCCGATTCCCTCCTAATGCTCAACTTTTGGGCGACCTGGTGTGGCCCTTGCCGAACCGAGATGCCTTCGATGCAGGCTCTCTACGACGACTACGGTTCAAGAGGTTTGGAACTCATCGCTATAAATCAGCGAGAACCCTTATCGATGGTGCAGGATTTTGTGGACGAATTTGGGTACACCTTTCCGGTTCTTCTCGACGGGCCCGGGGTCATTGGTTTTCAGTACGGGGTTAGGTCTATACCCTTAACCTACCTCATAACCCCCGACGGCAGAATTATCGCTGGAAAGCCCGGGGCCCAAGACTGGAACACCCCGAAAGTTCGCGAGGCTCTCGAAGTGTTGTTGGACTATTACCTGTAATATTTCAGGATCCCCAGGGGAGAAATTTCTTGAAGAAGCTTTCTTCCTTCTCTTCGGGGTCGTAGAACTCTCCAAAGGACAGCCAACGTCGGGAACGTTCTTTGAGTACGGTCTCGAGCTTCTTAGAACTAAGAGCCTTGTAATGGGTCAAGATGTTCTCTTTGAGACGGGCGGCGACAAATGAAAGGTCCGTATGAGCACCGGCTGGGGGCTCGGCAACAATACCATCGATGATTCCAAAAGACAGAAGGTCCCGGGCGGTCATCTTCATGAGCCCTGCGGCTAGTTGGGCCTTCTTTGCGTCTCGAAGTAGGATAGATGCACAGCCCTCGGGGGATATAACCGAATACACTGCGTTCTCCAGCATAAATACCCGGTCTGCCACGGCAATGCCGATGGCTCCTCCCGAACCACCTTCACCAATAACAGTTGTAATTATAGGGGTCTTGAGAACCGAAAATTCTTTGAGATTTCGGGCGATAGCCTCGCTTATACCCCGCTCTTCGCTGGATATGCCCGGAAAAGCTCCCATAGTATCGACAAAGGTAATTATAGGACGGCCAAATTTTTCCGCCTGGTAGGCCAAGCGGAGAGCTTTGCGGTATCCCTCAGGTTGGGCCATTCCGTAGTTCCGGCGGAGGTTTTCCTTCATGTTCTTGCCTTTTTGGTGGCCGATGAAGGTGAAGGCTACGCCGCCTATTCGGGCTATACCCCCAACCATAGCTGGGTCGTCGCCAAAGACTCTATCACCAAATAACTCCAGGTACTCGTCGCTTATTTTTTCGATGTATTCCAAGGTTGTAGGGCGGTTTGGATGCCGAGCCAACTCCACCCGTTGCCAAGGGGTAACGTCGATAGATTCGCTTCCTTCAATTTTGCTGGCTATGCGGCTTAGGTCTTCGTGAATATCGAGCTTGTGATGGGCCGCAAGATTTTTCAGCTCGCGGATCTTCTTTTGCAGTTCTCGTTGGGTCATTTCTTCCCTCCTCGGATTGCTATATGAGCGTCGATAAGGAAGGTGAGGGTTTTCTTTAAGTCTTTTCGAGGTACTACCCGGTCGACAAATCCTTTTTCTTGAAGGAACTCGGACTTTTGGAAACCCTCGGGAAGTTTTTGTTTAATAGTCCCCTCAATTACCCGGGGTCCGGCAAAACCTATGAGAGCTTCGGGTTCGGCCAAGGTAATATCTCCTAACATAGCAAAAGATGCGGTTACCCCACCGGTAGTCGGGTCGGTTAGGACGACGATGAGGGGCATCCTCGTTCGTTCGAGCAGTGCTATTGCGTGACTGGTTTTTGCCATTTGCATGAGGGAGTAGATGCCTTCCTGCATTCGAGCTCCCCCGGAAGCGGTAAAAAGCACACAGGGTAGGCCCCGTTGAGCCGCTAAAAGTACCGCCCGGGTAATCTTCTCACCCACTACCGAGCCCATCGAACCACCCATAAACTGAAAGCTCATGACGATGACAACCGTTTCCCGACCACCGATCTTGCAGACTACGGTTTTTACTGCCTCATCGAGGCCACTTTTTTCTTTAGCTGCGGAAAATCGTTCTTCGTAATCGGGAAAGTCCAAGGGATTTAGAGAGCTTAATCCCCCTGAAAATTCTTGATATTCCCCATTATCCGCCAATAGCCTGAGGCGCTCAGGGGCACTTATGCGAAAGTGGTGGTTACAGTGGTAACAAACAAAGGCATTTTCTTTGAGCTGATCGGTTTCCACGGGATTACTACAGGTTGGGCACTTATGCTCCTTCTGCACGAATACCCGATCGTCGACCATGCCGTATTGAAGATTCCGTTTTGTTCGGGGAAGGAGTTTTTGAAAGAAGGTTTCTACGTTAATTCTTGCCATTGCCTAGACCCCCTCGGCCAGGATGTGCTTGAGGACATCGGTGCCATATTCTCCTGATCGAAAGATCTTGGAATTAATAATCTTTTTCTGGAGTTCGATATTCGTTGGAATTCCATGGAGTACCAACTCGTCCAGCACTCGGTTCATTCGATCCAGCCCCTCGTCACGGGTTTTTCCGGTGACAATTACCTTTGCGACCATAGAGTCGTAAAAAGGACTCACCTGATACCCGGTATAGAGAAAGCTATCGATTCGTACTCCGTATCCACCGGGCGGTAGATAGTCGGTTACTTTCCCGGGCGCTTTAGCGTTCACCCGGCACTCGACCGCGTAGCCGGCCAGGTCGATATCTGCCTGGGTAAATTTGAGGGCCTCACCGGAAGCTACCCGAATTTGTTCGGCAATAATATCTACCCCGGTCACCATCTCGGTTACTGGGTGTTCTACCTGGACTCGAGCGTTTACTTCCATGAAGTAGTAATTATTCTCGTAGACCAGGAACTCGATGGTGCCCGCTCCGCAGTAGTCTAATCCCTTAAAAAGTCGAACGGCGTCTTGACCCATACGGCTTCGCATTTCCGGCGTTACAACGGTGGAAGGGCTTTCTTCTACCAATTTTTGGTGATTTTCTTGGACCGAACAGTCTCGCTCACCGAGGTGAATAACGTTGCCGTGGGAGTCGGCCAGAATTTGAACCTCTACGTGCCGGGGATTTTCCAGATATTTTTCCAGATACACTGTCCCATCGTTAAAGGCTTGTTCGGCCTCGGAACTGGCGATTTTCATTGTACCGATGAAGTCTTCGGGGTCTCGGACTATGCGCATACCCTTTCCACCACCGCCGGCTGCGGCCTTGATAATAACCGGATAGCCCATTTCTTCGGCTGCTTGGTAGGATTTTTCGACATCCTCTATTGATCCTTCGCTTCCGGGAATTACTGGCACCCCGTACTTTCGGGCGGTTCTTTTTGCTTCGACCTTATCGCCCATAGCCGAAATTGTTTCGTGTCGGGGACCAATGAAGATAAAGCCACTATCTTCTACCAACTTGGCGAACTTGGGATTCTCGCTCAAAAAACCAACCCCGGGGTGAATTGCGTCGCAGTGAGCAAGACTCGCTGCGGCAATAATATTTTGCATATTGAGGTAGCTTGCTTTCGATGATGGGGGCCCGATACACACCGCCTGGTCGGCCATGCGTACCGGCAGGCTATGTCGGTCGGCTTCGGAGAATACTATTACCGATCGAATACCCATCTCTTTGCAGGCCCGGATGACGCGTACTGCAATTTCGCCCCGGTTGGCAATGAGAATGGATTTAATCATATCCTGCGCACCTCAAAGAGGGGGGCTCCGTATTCAACCATTGTTCCGTTAGGCACGAGGATCGTAACCACTTCCATATCGAAGTCAGCTTCAAGTTGGTTCATAATTTTCATCGCTTCGATGATGCACAAGATATCACCGGACGTTACTTTCGACCCTTCCTCTACAAAGGAAGGGCTGTCGGGTGAAGGAGTACGGTAGAAGGTTCCGACAATTGGTGCCGTAATGACTTCGGTGTCAGGAGTTTTCTTGGCTTCGCCTAAAGCGGCCGGTTCAATCGGGGTTCCTTGAGCCACCGGACCTGGGCTCGCCATCCCGAAGGGTGGCGCATAGGCCGGAGCGTGAGAGTAGAGAGGAGTTCCCTGAATCGCGGGTTCAAATCCCTTCTGGAGAGAGATCTTTACCTCGCCCTGGGAGAGTTTCAATTTCGATAATGTACTGGTGTCAAATGCTTCGATTAGGGCAAACACATCCTTCATGTCCATAGGACTACCTCCTCAGGATTCGCTACAGTGGGCTTAGAGGGCTGTGGAGTGCCCGCTACTGTTTTTCGAAACTATATCTTTCTCATAAGACTGTCAACATTTCCAGGGGGTAATTCCTGAATGGGATTCAAAAATATCGCTCTAAACCGCCTCGAAACCTTGAGTAACCTTGGGCACCGTGGCATACTTGGTAAACCAATAATCCCTTAGAAAGGAAACAAGAATGAAAGATATTAAAGAACTTCTTCCCCATCGGGACCCCTTTTTGTTCATCGACAGACTCGAGAAGGCCGACGCAGAGGAAATTATTGCCTACCGAACCTACACAAAAGACGAGCCTTTTTTTAAGGGCCACTTTCCCCAGTACCCGGTAGTTCCTGGGGTTATTTTGGTCGAGACTATGGCCCAGGCCGGTGGTGCGGGGGTAAGCCAGACGGGTATCTTGGGTGACAATCTCTTTTTTCTGGCCTCAGTCGATAGGGTAAAATTTCGCCGGCAAGTTCGCCCGGATGAATTAGTGAAACTTGTCATAAAAAATCTCCGGGTGAGTCCCCGAATGCTCAAGCAGAGTGGGGTCGCTATGGTCGGTGATGAGGTTGCTGCCGAAGCCGAATGGATGTGTGTAGTAGGTCCGGCCCCGGTCTAAATTGTCCTCTTCCTATTTTCGGTTGGAAAGGGCTGGGATTTTTGAATCCCGGCCCCATCGTTTTTTGGTTCTGGCCCGGGACGAGTTTACCGGGGAAGAAATTCGGGCCCATTGCCCAAATCCCGGTCGAATGTCGGAATTCCTTACCCCAGAACACACCCTCTACTTTCAGAAAGCCCTCAATCCTTCCTCTGTTCTGCCCTACTCCCTTGTAGCCGTCGATTACAAGGGGTCCTTGGTTCCCTTGCGTTCGAGTCTGGCAAATACAGTAGCCCAGGATGTAATACTCCCTTCTCTTTTTCCTACCTTTCATTCTTCTAAGTCGATTCGTTCCGAAGTAAGGGTAGGAAATTCTCGGTTTGATTTTGTCATCGACCGACCATCGGAAACACCTTTGGCAATTGAAGTGAAATCTTGTAGCCTGGTAGAAGAGGGGGTAGCACTTTTTCCCGATGCCCCGAGCTCTCGGGCTCTGAAACACCTGAGGGAACTGGAGAAACTTCAGACCCTGGGGTGGGGGGCTATGATTCTCCTGGTAATAAGTCATGGGTCACCGAGGGTTTTTCGTCCCCTAGTGCATGCGGATCCGGAACTTGCTCTGGCCTTGGCACGTACAACCGTCGAGGTGAGGGCAGTGAGTATCCACTGGTCCCGAAGGGGCAGGGCCGAAATTGACAACCTCCAGGTACCCTTAGACCTAGGATTCGGGGAGTTGGCCCTGGAACAGACGGGTACGGTGTTTGTTCGCCACCAAGAACCGGGTACAAATTCCTGGTGGATTGGTTATGGGGGTGTGGAAGGGGATTTTCGAAAATGGTCCCGTAGCCTGGGCACTGGGGCGGGGATTCGACAGGTATTTGGCCAGGAACTCTCTTCGGTCCAGGAAGAATTTGAGTCTGTGGCTTCTCGAGCAGGGTGGGAAAGAGGGAAAAGCCCACCCCGAGGACACGAAAAATACCGCCGAGGTGGCAAGGAATTGTATTGGTGGAGGGTAGGGGATTTTCCCCCCGAGTACTACCGACCCTATTTAGACCTCGTCTTTCGTTGCATCGTCCGTAGACTCTAAGCCCGAAGAGAGGGCGAGGAATTCTGCCTCGTTTACTATAGTTAATCCGAGTTTTTCTGCCTTGGTCAGTTTACTACCCGCTTTCTCTCCTGCCAACAAATGGGTGGTCTTTGAGGTTACATCGGATGTAACCTGCCCCCCCCGGGAC
>Ga0100403_1002551_pt1 | contig 14446 bp, 10 predicted proteins | sample CryGeymet201501t_FD_83663 | JGI IMG/M metagenome (GOLD analysis project Ga0100403, IMG submission 83663) | Groundwater microbial communities from Crystal Geyser aquifers in Utah, USA - Crystal Geyser metaG 2015-01t | ecosystem: Environmental > Aquatic > Deep subsurface > Groundwater | place...
CAGCGACCTGGCTGGCGAGGGCGACGAGATCGAAGAGGACGCTCCGGTCGCCGAGCCCGTGCGGGAGCCCCAGCGCTCCGGGTACGACCTGGCGCGGGTCGTGTTCGCCGACCTGGCGAACGAGCCCGCCCCGACCTCGCCCGATGAGGACGCGGTCATCAAGTTCAAGGAGCGCGCGATCGCCGGTGGCTATATCGACGCGGGCACCCCGCTCGACGACGTGTGGTCGCCCGAGCTGAACAGCGTGCGGTTCGAGATGGCGTTCGACGAGTACGACTCGGCGATGCGCGGTGACCGGTACGGCGCGGTCGACGCCCGCAACTTCCTCGACGTGCTCGGTGACTGGACGCAGCCCACTTCCCTGCTCTCGGCCGCCACCGAGCTGGACCTGTGGTGGGACGCTGGCGCGGTGCGCCAGGAGTTCTCGTCCTGGGGCAACAAGTTCCGCAAGCTGCAGGACTCGAACAACCCGTGGGAGTTCGGCAAGAACCTGGTGGACGCACTCACCGGCCCGATCGACGACATCGTCATGCCGATCGTCAACTGGGGCCTGATCGCGTCCGGCGTGGGTGGCGTGTACGCCACCGCCCGTGTCGGGGTCTACGGCGCCCGGCTCGGCCGGGCAGGCAACTTCGTCGAAGGTCTCTACCGGTCTCGTGTGGCGGCCAACCTAGCATCGATCGCTGAGCCCTCGTGGACCGCCACGAAGCTCCTCGGATCGGGCTCCAGGGCGGCCCGTGGCGCCGGTGGCGCCCTCAAGGCCTGGCGTGGGCTCCCGGGCGTCGTGGCGACGAAGCAGGGCGTTCAGGCGGGCATGCGGCTCGGTGTGGCGTCCCAGGCCCAGGACTTGCTTCCCGGCTACCAGGGCGGGCTCGATCTCGCTGGCAGCGAGGACAACCGCACCGCGATCGGCCGGGCGGCCGACCTGGTCAAGGACGTCGGCATGTCGCCGCTGTTCCTGCCGGTCGAGCTGGCCGTGGCGCCGTACAACATCTTCAGCCCGGGGGCGTTCCTCGGCCAGCGCGGAGCGATCACCCGGACCGCGTCCGGGCTCTACACGCTCGCCGGGACGGCCGGTGGCCGCGCTGCGATCGGCGGAGCGATCGGCGCCGGTGCCGGAACGCTCGCCGGTGACGACCTCGGCGACGTCGGGCTCGGCGCCCTGATCGGTGGTGCCGGTCTCGGGTTCGCCCCGAGCGTGGGTGCGATCGGCAACCGGGTCTCCCGCGTGCTGGACGGGACCTCGTTCGCCGGTTCGAAGCGACTCGCGAACGGGCTCCACAAGTGGGTCGGCAACCCGTCCGACTTTCTGGAGACGATGTCCTTCAAGCCGCTCGCGGACGACCAGCGCAACGCTGCGGCGTTCGACCGGGCGTACCGGCGCGTGCTCGACGAGGACCAGCTCCAGCGCTACGAGGAGGGATGGCGCCTGCGCGGCACCCTCTCGGGTGCGGTCGGCCACATGGAGGGCGTGGACGACGAGACCGGCGCGGCCATCGTCACCTGGCGCATGATGACCGCGGCGGCCGACAACGTCGCCGCCGGTCTGGCGAAGGCCGTCAAGAACGGATCGTTCAAGGCCCGGTACCACGACTTCCGCAACGCCATCATCGGTCAGCTCCGCACGTTCGACCTCGATGACGTCACGGCCTGGAAGGTCGAGGACCTGGTGCGCTCCGCCGCGCTCACGAAGTGGAGCGCCGAGAACCCGCAGAAGTACAACAAGACCGTCCAGGACCTGTATGACCGGGTGAAGGACGACCCGGCCGCCATCCTGGAGCTGGCGAACACGCACAACCAGAACGCCCAGCGCACGCTCGCGGACCTGCTCTCGCCGGAGAACCTGAACGAGGACGCCCTGTTCTCGCACCTCGGGCAGTCCGAGATGACCTTTGGGCGCTGGCCCGCGTTCGTGTCGGCGGACGCCCAGATCACCGAGCTGTTCCACGCCGGGATCCTCGACCAGGCCGAGTTCGCCACCTGGACGAACGCCGGTGGCAACGCCACCAAGTTCCGCGCCGGTGGACCGAAGATGGCGACCGCGACCCGCATGGTGCGCGACGGGCTCACCGACACCGTGCTGAGCGAGTCGGTCGACCTGTCGAAGACCGTCACGAACCGGAACCTGTCGACCCTGGTGACCGAGGCACCGAACGGCGTCATGACCGTCGCCCGGTACGACACGCCGACCGCCCAGGAGCTGACCGAGTTCTCCTCGCAGTTGAAGCACCTGCGTGGCATCGTCGAGGGGCTGCAGTCCGCATCCCGGCAGGGCGTCGACTGGCGAAAGGTCGAGCAGGCCGCCGGAGCCCCACTCACCGAACTGGACGCGAACCAGCTGAAGGCCGCCCTGAAGGCCACGAGCGGGTCCGGCAAGTTCTCCGGCACGGCCGAGAACGTGGTCCGGATGGCGAAGCGCATGGGCATGGACCCGCACGAGCTGATCGCCCGCATGGACGACCACATCCAGTCGATCGTGGACGACGCCGACACCTGGACCGCTCTCGGTCTGGCGACCACGGTCCGCGACGACAGCAACAAGATGGTCGGGGGCCTGGAGGCGCTGAAGCGCCGCATCAAGGACCTGGACCACGAGGCCCACTACACGGCCGCCCAGATCGACGTGGACGGCCTGATCGCCAAGCTCACCGACGCTGGTGACCTGGAGAGCGCCCAGCGCGTCCAGGAACTTGCTGAGGGCCTCATGGCGGACGGCTACAAGCTCGTCTACGGCAAGGAGTTCATCGCTCCCCACGACCTGCTCCAGGGCTTCAAGCCGTTCCAGGACATCACGACCCGGCACCTGCACGCCGAGACCATGGGCAACGTGTTCCGGCGTCGAGTACCGGCCGAGCGTCGCCTCATGGAGGAGCGCCGCCACCGGCTCGCGATCGCCACGCAGCTCGGTCGCGCCACGGGCCGCGACGTGCACGCGGACGACGCTCAGGTCGGCGAGATCATGCGGGACCTCCGCAAGATCCTGGAGAACATCCAGGAGGAGGCGTCCCCGACCGTCGACCACCTGTGGCAGGAGAACTTCTTCAAGCGGCGCGTCGCCGCGCTCGACACGACCTTCACCCCGCTTCGGGTCGAGGACCTAACGCCGAAGCAGGACTACGTGATCGAGGGCCTGGTCGGCATGGGGTACGAGCGCGAGGTCGCCAACGCGGTCTGGCGTGCGATCCCGAAGATGCGCTCGACCGAGTTCAAGGACGTCGGCCTGTACGGCATCGAGGCCTGGCTCCGCTCGAACAACCAGGGCGCCCAGTTCCTCAAGTTCGCCACCGGCGGCAAGGGCAAGGGCCTGATCTCGGGCCGGAACGCCTACACGGCCGCCGGAGGCTACGCCGGGTTCCAGGCCGGTTCGGACTTCGGACCGGAGTCCGAGGACGGCAACCTGGGTGCAGCGCTCGTGGGCGGCGCACTCGGCGCCGTCGGTGGCAACCTGGCCGCCAGGGGCGCCTCGAAGGTCGCGAGCCCGCTCCTGCGGCGCGCTGAGATGAACCGCCACGGCTACATGGCGAACTCGCTCGTGCAGGCCCGTGACGCGATCCGGTTCTCCCTCTCACCGTTCTTCGACATCTCCCGCTACACGGAGGGCCTGATGCTGGCCCAGACCGCGGCACCGGTGCGTGGGATGGACGGCGAGCGCCTGGCGCTCCACCTGAACATGTCGCCGACCGCCCTGCGGAAGCGGTACGTCAAGCAGTCGCTGGCTGGTGTGGACCCGGCCAGGGCCAAGGCCATGTCGCATGAGTGGTTCGCGCGTGAGCGCGAGCTGTTCCGGGCGGCCGCCAAGGGCGACTTCGATCCGGACGTGCTCGACTCGTCCGGCAAGTGGTTCTCCCAGATCGGCATCATGGGGTTCAACCCGACCGACTGGATGACCGCAGCGTTCACCGAGCTGCGGCTCGTGGGCGGCCTTGACCCGGAGACCGCCTACCGGGCGGTCCGTGAGATGTACACGTACGGCACGAACGGCCGCTCGGCGGCCGAGCTGTCCGTGAACTTCATCCTGTTCCCGTTCTCGTTCCAGAAGAAGGCCCTCGGCCACCTCGGCAAGTGGATGACGACCGACCTCGGTCGATCGATCCTGATCCACGACGCGTTCAAGACCTACGAGATCCTCGACGAGAAGTACGACCTGAACACGTTCTGGCGGGACCACGTCCCGATGCTGGAGCAGCTCCAGAAGTTGAACATGTTCGCTTACGGGCTCTCGGGCGGCCAGCTCGGCGGCATCAACCGCCGGTACATCGAGCCGTTCCTCAACGCCGGGACGAACTACGCGCAGCAGCTCTTCCTGCCGCAGGGTGCCTCGATCAAGGATGCGGTCGCGGCGGCCGAGTTCCAGGAGACCTTCAAGCGCCTGCTGCCCGCGATCAACGACATCAACTGGATGGCCGAGTCGGTGCGCCAGCAGACGAACGTGTTCACATCGCAGTCCCACATGACGATCGACGCCGAGATCCGTGCCGGGTACGAGGAGTGGAACGCCTACCGCGAGGAGATGTCGCAGCGCCTGGAGAGCCGGGGCTACACCTGGGGCGACCTCCGGAACAAGCCGTACCTGGCGGACCAGTGGGGCCAGTACGAGGCGAAGCGCGCCGAGCTGGGGCGCAGGTACCCGGCCTGGTTCGACTCCCGCACCAACACCACCCAGAACCGTGTCGCCATCGAGATCGAGAAGAACGACCACCTGGCCCGCTACGCGGCGGGGGTGGATGTGACGTTCGAGGACGCCGCCGTGGCGAGGATGGAAGACCTGCTCGCCCAGATCAAGCAGGAAGGGACCTACAGGGGCATGGACTTCGGTGGCAGCGACGGGTGGGAAGACGCCCCGCCCCAGGTGTTCCGGTACGTGCGCCGGATCGCCATGAACGAGCTGCAGGCCAACCCCGGGTTCATCGGGGTCTGGGAGAAGTTCTACCGCAAGGAGTGGGGACCACTGGAGGCTGAGGTATGACCAGGGAAGAGCTGCTGGAGGCCATCCGGGCTGCAGGGTTCCAGAACGTCGAGGGCCTCGTTGCCCGGTCCGGTCTCACCGGCCAGGACATCAACTGGGTCGCGAACCGGGTGCTCGAAGAGACCCGCGACAACGAGATCTACCAGACGATCTTCCAGGCCGGGCAGACCGCCATCACCGATGAGCGCACCAGCGAGGTGCAGAGCCAGCGGGACGCCGCGACCGCCGCCTCGGTCGAGCAGCTGGCGGGCCAGTTCGAAGCGTCCGGCATGTCCCGGTTCCAGGCGGAGCAGCAGGCCCGCGCGCAGGCTGGCGTGGAGGAGGGCTCCGCTGCCGACCCGTTCGCTGGTCAGGGCGAGTTCCTGCTCTCGAAGGAAGTCGAGCAGGTGCTCGGCTGGAACACGGCCGACCAGGACTCCTACAACCGCGCGTTCGATGTCCTCCAGGAGATGTTCCCCGACGTCGAGGACTTCGACGATGCGCTCGCGAAGGGCTACATCGCCGACCCGCTCACGCAGAAGCTCCTGAGCGTCGCGGTCAGGCCTGAGGACGACCCGGACCAGCTCCGCGGGCTCGGCATCCAGGGCAGCGGCTACAACGTGTTCATCCCGAACACGATCGCCGCCCAGGCGGTCGAGCAGTTCGGACTGTCCGAGCCAGCGCTCGTCCAGAGCGTCCGGCAGGCCGAGGCGTGGGGCTTCCAGACCGCGGCCGGTGAGGTCGCGTGGCAGCCGTACCTGGCGCTCCAGAAGGCGTACGGGACCGTGGTGGAGCCCGGCAACCGCGAGGAGATGCTCGCCGAGCTGATCCCTCGGCGCGAGGACCTGAAGGCCCAGCTCAAGAAGATGGAGTCCACGGGCCGCGGCAGCGCACCGAAGTACGCCGAGATCCAGCGCGAGCTGGCCGACATCGAGAGGCGCTTGGCGTCCGACCGCAAGACCGGCGCTTCCAGCATGGCGGGCCAGCGCGAGATGCTGAACACCTGGAAGGAAGGGATGCGCCTGTACGACTCGGAGACCTTGGCGTTCTTCCACGCCCTGAACCCGGGTCTGGCGTCACGGATGAGCGGGTCCGAGACCTTGTCGCTCGAAGACGCCCGCATGTCCCTGTCGCTCATGGCGAAGGCTGGGCTCTCGGGCGACGACCCGAACGACTTCGCCAAGAACATGGGCGAGCTGGGGTTCCTGGATCCGTACGCCACGCTCCTCGTCGAGGCGCAGCGCAAGGCCGCTGCCAGCGCCAGTGCTGGCCGCACGGTCCTGAAGCCGGACCCAGTGGCGATCCGTCAGGCCACGAAGGACATGTACCGGTCCCTGTATCTGGAGGACCCGTCCGACGACCAGTTGAACGCGATGGCCGCCAAGGTCGAGTCCGCGATCGTCGGTGCGCCGGACGACGTGAACGTGTCGGGTGAGGCCAGGATCCGCGACGTGGTCGAGGGTGACCCGAAGTACCAGATGTACTACGGCAAGAAGCCGGGCGGCATGTCCGAGCAGGAGTACCAGAACATGCACCGGGCCGCCCAGAGTTCGATGCTCGGCGAGGAACTCGCCGACAACCAGGCGGTCCGGGTCGGCATGCGCCAGGGCGACTACCAGACGACGGTCGGTGCCGCGATGGGTACCGAGGAGGCGTGGGACAACTCGACCTTCCTGGGTCGCTTGGCGCGGGCCGCTCAGACGGTCGGCCGCAACACCTGAGTGGGGGAGTAGTCGATGGCACTCACCGGCGAAACGGTCGCACAGATCTTGTACCAGGCCGGGTTCCGCGGCCAGGACCTGATCAACATGGTCGCGATCTCGAAGCGGGAGTCCGGCTGGATGCCGGACGCTCATCGCACGGACCAGGACCCTGCCGCCCTGTCCGGCGACCGCGGCCTGTTCCAGATCAACTACATCTGGGACGACCAGCTGATCGCCGCCGGGATCATCTCCTCCCCGCAGGACCTGTTCGACCCGGTCAAGAACGCCATGGCCGCGAAGTACGTCCTGGAGCAGCAGGGCTACGCGGCGTGGGGCGCCGCCTCGGGCGGATGGACCCAGGGCGGTGACCCGTTCTACGGCACCGACAGGACCGCGGCACAGAACTACGTGAACTCGGCGCAGTCGCAGGGACTGTTCGAGACACCCTACTCAGGGGGAGGAAGTGTGGCGACGACGACGGGAGCACCCACTACGAACAACGGGCCGCTGACGATCCCGTCGGACATGACGCTCATTCAGATCGAGTCGACCGGCGAGATCTACGCGATCAAGGTCCTGGGTCCGGGATGGCACATCTCGTACGGCGTGCCGCAGGACGGCAGTGTCCAGTACGACCCGGCCCAGGTGAATCGGGTCAGCCAGGCCACCTCCGACGCCACGTACGGTCGTGGCGTGTACGCGGGCGACGCGGCCGAGCTGGCGACAGTGACCCGGGCGTTCGGCACGTTCCAGGGCATGTGGGACTCGATCATCGGCCAGGTGCTCGGGTACAACAACCCGGCGAAAGACGACCCTGGCGTCCTGCAGGTCATCGCCGAGTTCGCCGCCCGGCCGGACATGTCCGACGCCGAGCTACAGAACCGGCTCCAGGCCACCGAGTGGTTCCAGAACCGCACCACGCAGGAGTTGGAGTGGAACTCCCTCTCGGCCGAGGAGCGCCGTCTGCGGCTCGAAGAGACCGCAGCCCGGATGGCTGGGACAGTGTTTCAGTTCCAGGGCCAGGACGTCGACACGTCCGACCCTCGGATCGCGAACTACGTCGAGCAGGTCGCGTCCGGCAAGCTCGGGTTCGGGGCCTACACCGAGATCATCAAGGGTCAGGCGCGGGACATGCCGGAGTCCCCATGGGCTCGTCAAGTGCGCGACGAGGAGGAAGCGCAGCGCGAGCGCCCGATCACCATCGAGAACACCGCTCAGCGGATCCGTGAGACCGTGGAGCGCTGGGGCGTCGGGTGGTCCGCGGAGACGATCCAGCAGTGGGCGAAGGACATCGTCGAGAAGCGCTCCTCGGACGAAGACCTGATCACCACACTCCGCGACCAGGCCGCTGTCCTGTTCCCGTGGAAGCCGTACGAGCTGGAGACCGCCACCGCGGCCGCTCCCTGGCTGGAGACTTACAAGCGCGTGATGGAGGCCCCGGCCACGATCAACACGCCCGAGGTGATGCAGGCCCTGCAGGGCGGGAAGGCTGCGTTCGACTTCGAGGTCGAGCTGAAGAAGTCCGACAAGTGGCTCAACACCCAGAACGGGCAGGACACGATGTACTCGGCGATCAGTGAGCTGGGTTCCAGGATGGGGTTCGTCTGAGATGGCTGACGCGAACGACTTCTTCAACGAGCTGAAGGCTCAGTTCCCGTGGCTCGATTCGATCGGGCTCGACCCGCGCTGGTTCCAGGAGAACGCTGCGGAGTCGTCCGGCACGGCCGAGCTGCTGAACCGGATGCGCCAGACCCCGCAGTACAAGGCCCGGTTCCCCGGCCTGTACCGGGACGACGGCTCGGTCCGCATGACCGAGGCCCAGTACCTGTCGCGCGAGAACGATTTCCGTACCCTGCTGCGCCAGTACGGGTTCGACGTCGACAACACGTACCAGACCCCGGCCTCGCTACTCGGGTTCTTCGACGCCGAGTTCGACCCGAACGAGTTCCAGAAGCGCCTGGAGACCTACCGGAGCGTGCAGCAGTCCTCGCAGGCGAAGAAGGACGCGTTCTACGTGTACGCCGGGCTCGACATCACCGACGACGACCTGTACGAGGCGATCATCGATCCGGCGGCAGCCCAGAACCTGACGGACCGGTACAACGCGGCGATCGCCGCTGGCTCGTTGGACTACGGGACCTGGATCACCCGGGCGACCGAGGTCGGCCTGCAGCGCGTGGCCGAGGTCCTGACCGAGATGTCGCGCCAGGGCGCGGTGACCGGTCGGGCGGTGCAGGCCGTCCTGAACGTCAGCTCCGAGTTCGCTCGCACGATGATGGACGCGATCTACACGGGCGGCTCGGGTGACGTCGCGGGCTCCACCCTGTCGCTGGAGGACCTGCTCTCGTCGTTCGAGTACGCAGCGATCGGCGCCGCGGCCTCAGAAGCGGGGCTCCAGCTCCCCTCCAAGGAACGGTTGGCGGAAATCCGTCAGGCAGGCATCGAACGCAACCAGGCGATCCAGGCGTACATCAGCTACGGCCAGCAGGCGGGCGCCATCTCCGGCGCCGTGCAGCGCGCCGGGTACGACCAGTTCACCCAGGACGAGTTCGAGCGCGCCCAGTTCCTCGGCGACGGTTCGCTGTCACGCCAGCTCTCCCAGGGCCTCGCGGCGGAGGAAGCCGCCGGTCGCGGCGGCGGGGAGTTCCGGTTCTCCGAGGACGCTGGGCGGCTCGTTCAGCGCGGGTTTGGCGTCCGCCGCTAACACCCTCCGGGGGGGCCTAGTAGAACCCAGGGGATCCGCCCCACCCGGATCGGACTGGCGTAGACGACAGGTGGCGTAGGAGTACATAGTGACGACGCAAGATCCTTCCGAGGAAGGTACGGAGTCGGGCGGTGCCCTTCGAGACAAGCTCGAAGCTGAGATCGCAGAGAAGCGGGCCCTCCGGGAAGCCCTCACGAATGAAGTCGTGGGTCGTTTCCAGTACGTGAAGCCCGAAGACCTGGCGGACGCGGCACCCAGCGAACTGCACGAACGTGCAGCCCAGATCGAGCAACAGCGCGCCCAAGAGCGGCGGGAGGTTGTGTCAGCAGAGCTGGCAGCGAAGGGCTGGACGAGTGAGCAGATCGAGGAGTTCCTGGGAGAGAAACCCCAGAGCACTCCGGCCCAGCAGGCCCCGAAGCCGAACTTCGACGGAAACGTCGGAACACCTCCGGCCAGGCCCAAGCCCGGTGAGGGCGATGGACTGTTCGGACCTTCTCGGATCAGGGCGGCGCTGGGGTCCTAACCCAACATCGTTTCCTGAAGGAGGAAGTTCACTATGCCTACCGGCGCAGTGAGTCTGATCGAAGCCACCAACAGTGGCTCCGACATGCACAAGCTCGGTGTGGTCGAGACCATCATCCAGGAGAATCCCGTCATCGAGATGCTCCCCTGGCTCCCGTTCGCGGGTAACGCGCTCGTCCACGACGAAGAGGGCACCCTGCCCGACGTTCAGTTCCGCCGAGTCAACGAGGGCTACAACTCCTCGTACGGCTCCGACAACCAGCACTTCTGGGGCGTCGCCATCCTCGGTGGCGAGATCAAGGTCGACCGGTTCCTGGTCGACGTGGTCGGCAACGAGAAGGACATCGAGGCCAAGCAGTGGGCCAAGCTCGCCAAGAGCAACGCCATGCGGTTCGGCTACGAGTTCTTCAACGGCACCGGCTCCGCAGCCTCGAAGGGCTTCAAGGGCCTCAAGGCCCTGATCGACGAGGGCTTCGGCCAGAAGTACGCGAACAGCACCACCGGTGCGGTCGTCAACCTCGACAAGCTCGACGAGGCTCTCGACCTGTTCGTGAACCAGGGCCGTCCTGACCGTGCTCTGGTGAACCGCGCGCAGCGGCGCCAGATCACCAATGCCGCCCGCACGACCCACTCCGGCATCAGCCTCATCGATGTCGGCACGGACGTGTTCGGCAAGAAGGTCATGTTCTACGACGACATCCCGTTCACCATCATGGGTGATGTCCGGGACGCCTCGGGGAACACCGTTCCCGCCCTCGGCTTCAACGAGGACCCGGGTGACGGTACGTCCGACACGTCGAGCCTCTACTTCATCAAGTTCGGTGAGGACGACGTCACTGGTCTGCTCGGCAAGGGCGGATCGTTCGTGGCGAAGTCGTTCGGCGAACTGGAGTCCCAGCCGCAGCGTATGGGCCGCCTTGAGTGGTACCCCGGCGTGGCGGTGTTCAACCGATACAGCGTGGTCCGGGTCACCGGCATCACGGCGAGCTGAGGAAGGAGTTACGACATGCCTGGAACGTTTGTTCGTGACGCACTGGAAGTCGACCTCCTTGCGGACGTCGACCTGGCCGACGAGGGTGCCGCGCAGAACGGCACGGCTCGGGAACTGGGCTGGTCCGGTTGGACTCAGTTCGTGCTGGAGATCGCTTCGGTCACCGGCAGCACCCCGACCCTCGTCATCGACATCCAGGGCTGTGAGACCTCGGACTTCACCACGGATGACGTGGTGACCCTGGGGACGATCAGCGCTGGCGACGAGGCCGATGGCACCGTCCTCGCCATCAACGCGTTCGTGGACGTCAAGTACGTCCGCGCCGTGGCTGATGTCAACGGCACCACGGTGGTCTACACGGCGGAACTGTTCGCGGTTCCCCCGCACGACCGCCGGACCCGTGGGGCTCACCCCACGGCCAAGGCCCTGGCCTGATCCCAATCCCCCCGACAAGGGTGAGCCCCTCGGCCTCCGGGCCGGGGGGCTCTTGTCGTTCTAGGGGGGTGTTCACGATGAAGGAATCCACCCGCGCCTACTGGTACCGCGTAGCGAACGCGGTCATCCCGATTCTGACCTCGTACGGCGTGATCGCCGAGCAGGATGCGGCCGTGTGGTTGGGCCTCGTCGCGGCCGTGTTCTCCACTGGCCTCGCCACCTACCACACCTCAACCTCGAAGGAGTCCTGAACCATGGCAACCGGACACATGCTGACGAACCGCGGGAAGCTGTTCCTGCTCCAGGGTAAGTGGGACTCGCTCGGCTCGACCCTCGTCCGTGTTGGCCTCGTGGCGTCTCAGCCCACCGGCGTCGACACGGCGACCGAGGTCGCCGACCTGAACACGGTTGCCGACCTGCTCGTCACTGCTGGCGCGACCGAGTGCACCTTCACGAACTACACGCGCCAGAACCTGTCCCGCACGAACGCGGCCGAGGACGACGCGAACGACCGGATCAATATCGATGCGGCCGATGTGGTGTGGTCGAACGCCGGTGGCGCCGCGAACGACACGATCTACGGGGCGTTCATCTATTCGGCCGAGACCGACACGAGTGACTCGACCCGCGAGCTACTCAGCATCGACTGGTTCGCTACGCCGCTACCAACGAACGGCGGCGACTTCACGTACGCGATCTCGGACCTGTACCGAGCGTCCTAGCCCCCAGTGGGGTGGCGCGCGGCGCCCTTGACCCTGAAGGGAGGCTGAGATGACGATCGCGATCGGCGGGGGGCAGATCGGCGGGGCCCCCATCGCGGGTCTCGCCGAGGCTCGTACCGTCACGGCCCAGGTGGCGACCGTTACGGTTACGCCCGTCAACGGGGCCTCGACGCCTGGTGCGGCGACCCGCACCGGACAGGGCTCGCTCGTCCTGTCTGGCATCGCGCCCACGCGGACCTTCGGCGCGGTCTCGAAGAGCGCACAGACAGGCACTGTCAGTCTGGGGCCGGAGACCGGTGCAGCTATCGGCGGGCCCGTCACGGTCACAGCGCAGACCGCAGCGCTCACTCTCACGCCGGTCGTCCCGACCTGCGTGGCGGTCGCGTCCAGGACCGCGCAGCTCGGCATGGTCGCGGTCTCTGCTGTGGCTGGTGCGCCCAGCGTGGGCGCCGGTCCAGCAACCATCAACGCCCAGACCGCCTCGGTCACCCTGGCCGCGATCGCCCCTACGAGGGCCGTCAGCGCGGCAACGAGGACCGCACAGATTGGCACTCTCGCGATCTCGGGCATCGCCCCGACCAGGATCTCCGCGGTCTCCAGGGCGGCGCAGACGGGCACCGTGACGTTCGAGGCGGTCGCCGGTGCACCGGCCGGTGCACCCATGTCCAGGAGCGCCCAGGTAGCGGTGACGTCTCTGACGGCCGTGGTCGGTGCGTCGACCTTCACGTCAACCAGGAGCGCTCAGGTCGCTGACCTTGCGCTCACGTCGGTCCCTGGTTCGATCTCCGCCGTGGTGACGGTGTCGGCGCAGCGGGGAGAAGTGCTCCTGGTTGCTCTGCCCGGCGCGCCGGTCGTGGCGAGCAGTGAGATCGTGGTAGCTCAGTCGGCGGTGCTGGCGGTCGGTGCTGGCGTCACGAACGCCAGGAACAAGGACCCGTTGCCGGAACCACTCACGTACCTGCACGCGTCCGGGATCGACGGACCGAACCGCCCCCTGGAGGGGACGTTCCTGTCGAGGTTCAGGTGAGGGGGGTGTTGTTGCCATGCAGACCACGACCGTGACCCTCGGGTCCCTCATCGATTCGGCGCTCTACGAGATCGAGCACCCGTCCGAGCGCGGGATCGCGCTCGTCATGTCCTCGTCGAACTACCTGGAGAACGCCACCGACGCGCAGTTCGCCTTGCAGTCCGGTGCGCTCAAGGTGAACGACCTTGCCGAGTTCGGGTCCGAGCTGGTGCTCGTCACCGAGAAGTCCGCGGACGTGACGCCGATCTACACGGTGCACCGCGGGTACTACGGCACGACTGCGGTGGCGCACGGCGCCGCCGCGACCGGCCAGGCGAACCCGCAGTTCCCTCGCCGTCGGGCCGCGGACTTCGTGAACAAGGCCCTGACGCGCATGTCCGCTCTCGGGGTCCCGTTGATCTCGTCTGGGACGTTCAACCGGGAGTCCGGTAAGAGGCAGATCGTGCTCCCGGAGGACGTGCATCAGGTCCTCCAGGTCCTGTACGTGAACCCGACGACCGGTCGGGTTCTGCCGTTGGACGGCTGGCAGGAGTACGACAACCTGCCGACGACACTCGCGTCGTCCGGGAAGGTGCTGTCGATCCCCTGGTACGTGATGGACGCGGATGACATCCATGTCGTCTACTCGGAGCCGTACACCTGGACCGGGACGTTCCCGGAGGAAGACGCCACAGTGACGCTCCCGGCCGCCGCGGTCGATCTTCCGGCAACGTACGCGGCCGCGATGCTGGTCGCTGGCCGTGAGGTCTCCCGGGCGCAGCTCGACCGGGTCGAGGAGTGGGCGCAGACCGAACCGCTGCGGGGCCAGGGCGGCGGCGCGCTGGTGCGCGCCAAGTGGCAGGAGTTCTATCGGCTCCTGGATGAGGCCCGGCGCGTGGTGGCGCTGGAGGTCCCGCTCCACCGCCCGATGATCAAGCGCCCCAAGGTGGGGGTGTAGTAGATGGCGACGCTGTACGAGAACCTGCAGGGCGGGTCGATCACCGACAACCCACTCACGTCCGGCGCGACGACAATCAACTCGTCCGCGTTCCAGTACCTGCCGACCGTGGCCGACCCGGACGTCATGTACCTAACCTTGGACCCGGCTGGCGAGAACGGCGCCCCGGAGATCGTGAAGGTGACGGCCCACACCGCTTCGGCCACGTCCGTGACGGTGGTGCGTGCCCAGCAGGACACGTCGACGCGCGAGCACCCGACCGCCACGACCTGGATTCACGGCCTGACAGAGGCCGACGTGGCTGAGTTCTTGAAGGTCGTCACCACGGCCGACATCGAGGACTTGGCGGTAACGACCGCGAAGATCGCCGAGTCGAACGTGACTACGGCGAAGATTCTGGACGCGAACGTCACCACGGACAAGATCGCTGATGACGCGGTCACGACCGCCAAGATCCTGG
>Ga0100403_1002552_pt1 | contig 14434 bp, 13 predicted proteins | sample CryGeymet201501t_FD_83663 | JGI IMG/M metagenome (GOLD analysis project Ga0100403, IMG submission 83663) | Groundwater microbial communities from Crystal Geyser aquifers in Utah, USA - Crystal Geyser metaG 2015-01t | ecosystem: Environmental > Aquatic > Deep subsurface > Groundwater | place...
GAGAGAAATCGCCTCGCGCGGGTTTTTTCTTTCCGGCGTTTTCCCTTGAGGTGGATATTAATTACGCCTCGCTCTCCTACTGTCTTTATTCTAATGAGAATCATTCAATTGACCTAAATGCCTTTTTGGGCGTAAAGGTTGCCTGCATGATGTATTTGTCCCAGGGTATAGCTACTGTAGTTAGTAGTAATAAAACGATCCGTTTAATTCCTGATGAATATATTGTACTCGAATCTAAATCTTTCTCTGACATTGACCATATAGAATTTCCCAAAGGCTCCCAAGCCAAAATCACTATTATGGGGGAGTTCCTCAGGTTTCACAATATACTTACTAAGATTGCCCATCTTACATCAATAAGCTTGTAATAGTGAGTTTATGCCCCCGAAAAGAGAGTAATCTCCCGGGGGCATAAAATCGATTTAATAAAAGGCATAATTGATCACCCCTTAACCCTGCTATATAATTGCTCCCGTTAATTAAACGAGGAAGCTATCAATAATACCGAATACGAAGAGTTCGCGAAGCTGGTAAACCAAATCCATGTATGGATAAGACAATCCTATGCCGCGGCTTTTATAGGTTTAAAGAACGTTAAACTTGCCAGTGATGAAGATCCTGAGAACTGCGCTTATGTAAGAGACAGCAGGAGAAAGTCCATAGAAACGGGTGAACCTGAAGCTTTCCTTGAATTACTAAGAAGAATACAGGAGAATCTATGTATATAGAGGAGAGACAAGCCAATCTCGAAAGAAGTGTAAAACGGATCGAGGAAAAGGTTGACGCTAATGCCGCCATCCTAAATGAGCTTAATGAGCTTTTAGAATATCTTAAGACTGAAGCAAGTCAGACTGAAGTAGATCAGAAGGAATATGCTTTATCTATAATGAAATCAGATCTAGAGGATTTAAGCAGGGAAGATCTAATAGGGATCGCTGTTAAATGCCCCGAATATTTTACTACAGTATCAAGAGATGCTATCTGGGAATATACCAAAAGAGGAAAGGTACATCCTGTTTATGAACGCTATAAACACTTAGAACGTTCTAATTGTGCGGAAGGTGATATTATCAATCTCTTTGTTCTCAAAGAACTTTACGATGAATATGAGAAAGAGAAACTAAATGATTTTAAGATCGCTCTAAAAGATGCTTTCTTCCCTAAAGCCTTTGAGTACATACCGCCTTATATGGACATGCCTATTTATCCGTATCATCCAGATATCTATCCGCCTTATTGGACAGGCACAGCTGCACCTACTCCATGGCCGGACTATTATACACTTACATAATGATAGATCCCATTGAAAATGACTTGGATGATTTCCAGGCAAAAATAGAAGAGGCTGTAAAGAAGCGCGAAAATACTGAAAAGCTTAATAAGGCTTTAGAAGAAAAAAAAGCCGAGCTTCAGGTAGCCACCGTAAAAGAGGTTAAGGATAATCTCCCCGCCCAAAATGCCGAGAAGCATGGTAAAATAGTTCTCACACGTATGGATGGGATTGGATTGACTGAAACCGGTGAGCTTACTACTAATAAATTTTTCGAGCGTCAACGTCAATACAGAGATGAGCTTTACGGCGATATAGCGCTCACCTCGGAAGAGGCAAGAACGCTGTCCATCTCTTATGGCTCTCTTGCCTCAGGAAGCAACTCTACAATACCTCTTATATGCACAGGTCCGGATTGCTTCTTCGCTCACAATTGCCCATATCAAAAAATAGATAAAGCTCCGATTACACTTCCTTGTATTTTAGAAAATGATCTTCTTCTTTATCACACCGAAAGGCTTATGCGCCATTTTGAGGTGGACCCCGAGAATTATGTAGATATGATGCTGATCCAAAAGATCTCAGAGAACATTATCTATGAGATGAGAATGAACCGTATACTTTCAGAGGGAGAGGGCGCGCTCTTAATGCAGGAAGATCAATCAATGGATGCTGCCGGTAATCTCGTTATTACAAGGAAGAGCCATTGGGCATGGGAGGCTAAAGAGAAAACACATAATAGAACCCTTAAACTTCTAGATGCGCTCATGGGAACAAGAAAGAATAAACAACCCAAACAGGAAAAGGCGGACGCGGGCAGCATACTTGGGGGAATGTACGCTCAGTTTGCAGATCTAAAAGATAAATTAGTACAGATCCAAAAGAACCAAATACAAGACGCCACATACGTCAAGATTGAAGAGAATTAATGATGACATACTCCACATTACCTAAAGAATACCTTTTACACCAACCAGCTAACTATGATGAAGTTAAAGTAATGGCATGGGTAAAAGCAATTATAAAGACCTATGGATTCACCTTTCTATATAACGATTCTTTCCCCTTTTATAATATAGTCAACAAGGGCGAGCACCTTGAAATATTTACAGACATATTCCGTTACCTTGTCGATATCAAAGTAAAGGAAGATGAATTTATTAAACATATGCATATAGCCTTAATAGATGCAGGATTCTTTGGAGTATAAATGGATACAGATACGTTAATGAAATGCGCTACAGAGTTTGCATGTAAAATGGCTGAGCTGCATCGAAATGTTTTATCCTTTTACGAACTTACGGAATTTGCCCTTGAGTGTTATAAACAATTTATAGATAATCATTTAAATATCAAAGGTTAAGAGGTGGGAGTATGTTGATATTAGATCATAGATTCTATACGCCCGATAATTTTAAGACTGTCTGGGATGTGCTGAGAGTCAAGTACATAAGACAGGGAAGATATATCGGCTCTACTAAATGGACAGACAGTCCTAATACTATTAATGTGATCGGTGTAAGGAGCAACCCGGAAATAGCTTTTAACGATCAATCCACATTTAATGATGATATGCTTTTGATATATGAGAACACCTCTACAGGAGGCGTAAGACTTTACAGTCTTCCCTGCACTATGGATCCAAAAGCCAGGAAGAAAAGTATAGCTCACCTTTTAAAAGGGATATATGCAAGCTATCGGGTGCGCCCGCATAGATGGATTTTGGGGCGTGACGCTCTCTGTCAGGATGTAAATAAAGTTAATATAGCAAGAACAGATATTAAAGGTAATGTTATTAAAAGAGAAACAGACTTCTTTGGTATTAACATACATGATTCGGGCGGATACAGAAACTCATCTTTAGGCTGCACTATACTTGCCAGCAATGATGATTACAAATATAAATTTAGACCACTCATCCTAAGACTTAAACAGCCGGTTATCACTTACCTTGTTACCGATCTTGAAGATATCAACCAGGTGCTTTCCAGCATTGTAGAGTTTAGCCCGATTAATGCCGAAGGTCTTGATATTATTAAAAAAATATAGGAATATATGTATGCACTATTAGGAGCGATAGAGCTTTTTCCTCCAATACCACATGTTTCAGAAGCCACACTTCATGAAGTAGAGCCTCAAACATTTTGGTACGATCTAAAACAGTTTATTAAAAAACTGTTTCGCAAAGTTGCCCAAAAAAACAAATTAGATATTGACTTTGATTTCCATTATGCAATAGGAGACAGTATGCCAAAATCTTCTTTGATTAATTTTCCCGGATGTATGGACACCGTTGTCAAGTTAAACAATAAAGAGACATACTATAATCAGTCTTTTCGTTATATCAATGACGAGAGCCGGGATAGTTCTCTTATACAGCTAATCGATTTAGTAAACTCAGACGAGCAATTAGATTATGCAGATGTAGATAAAATTTCTCTTGAAATCAAACTGGACAAAGATAAAACTATGATCCTCGATTTTGGAGATGTTAAGTATCTTGGTTCTATAGGTTCTCTTACTGCTGATGATCTTGTTTTCGAAAGACAGCATTACTTCTGGTCGGCACCAGTAGTAGAAACCGTAGAATATTAGCCTGCTACCTTAAGGCCGCCCTCTATATAGTAAGCATAAACAAAGCTTAAGGGGGCGCAGCTTTTTCCTTTTCCTTCTCTTTTCTTTCCTTAATTAAACATAACCCTTAATGACAAATTATCTCCAAAAGCTTAACAGCCAAAACGCGATGTTCTTTGATACGGAAACCGGTGGTCTCCGCAAAGGGCAAAGAATGTTCTCTTATGCTGTTATGCCTTATGGTTCTGATAAGTACAGCGAGTATATCAGAAATGTAGGGACAGAAGAACTTAAGGGTTTCTCTTCTTTTTCACGCGAACTCTACAAGAGCCATGTCCCAAATTTTTCGGGCGATCTAAGCAAATCCATTGCTGCTAATGTTCTTAAACCTATGGAACAAGGTGCATTCACCATAGGTCATAATCTTAATTTTGATTTCTCTATAGCTTCGGAAGAAGGAATATATGCCGGCTATGATATGTCCAGGATTAAGAAAAATATGGGCATACACCCGGACAATCCCCTTACAGTACAATACCCGGATAATTTTCATTCTCAGATTAGATCGGGTGACTATTCCTTAGCATATAAAAGATATAAAAATTATCTAAATGCTGCCATTGAATCCAAAATAGGCGGCGGTATAGATACCCTGCAGCTTACCAGAATGGCAATGGGTTATGCCGAACAAAAAGGTATTGCAAATTTTGGGGGCGATTACTTTACCGGCACAAAGATGGAAGTTATTTCCCGTATGCTGGGAGAAGTACAGCAGACTCATCACTCCGGCGAAGACGTTGAACAAGTTAAGGGCGTATTTAATTGGGCAACATCTTCTTTAGAAGAATTGAATGAAAGAGGATCGCTTACAGGTCAAAGACTTGAAGCAATGCAACGGATTGCGGCGGCTCAACCTAAACTTGCCGAATATAACTTAAAGAGCAAGCTTCTTGAATACGCTAATGAGTTTGCCAGCACAGGACAGGTAGTAACTAAAACTACAGATAGAGTACCTACTCAATGGGCGACAAGCGTAGATGAGTTTTTCGGGCAGCTTCCATACTACGGAGATAAGGGGCTCTATACTAAGAACTACAAATATAAACCCAGGGAAGTTTTCGATCGGTATTTAAATATTCTTCAGCCCCTTGATGAAACCAAGAGACAAAGCGTATTTGCCAGTCTTCAAGCAAAACAATCAGCTTTTGAAGAAAGAGTAATAGCCAAGGGTTCAAGGTTGGTAGTCCCTAATGGCAAACAGTATACGATCCCTACAAGAACTAAAAGTTTTCTTAAATATGGGGCCATGGCTTTTGGCGCATGGGCTTTATATAACGCCATACCCGGTGGAGACGATGCTTACAATACGATCGAAGGACTAAGACATGGAGGTATCGCTCAAGAACTTAGACAGGAGAATACTGATTTTGGATCGGGCTGGCAAGGACTATTTCCAGGTATATGGAGAAATTTTAAAACGGGCGTAAAAACCTATAAAGGCACTGCTCTTGCCGCTTCCTTACCAGGCTTTATATATGGATACCATAAAGGTAAAGAGTCAGGTAAAATAAAACCCGGTTCATTTATAGCCGCTATGGCCATAGACATGGCTGATGATGCCTTAATATTTGGAGCAGCTGAATTCGGTAAGAGAGTCCCTCTGCTTGAAAAGATCCGTCCAGTACTAGAGCATCCAATAACCCAAAGGGCCGGTATTGGTTTCTTTGGATTTACAGCAGGTAAATTAATTGGAGAAGTCTTTGAAAAGATCTCAGGCAGAGATGACGTCTATAATACGATCCAAGGACTTCATCATGGCGGGCTTGCACAGGTCTTAAGAAAGCAGAATACTGATTTCGGATCAGGCTATCAAGGCCCTAACCCTCAGTTAAATGCCGAATATAATGAAGCCGAGGATGTTTACCGTTTTGAGGCTTTTAGAGCTTCAAAGATCGGCTTATCTGAAGCTGAGCTTTATAAGTGGATGACTCAGGAAGATAAAGAAACTTCCGAATATGTAGCTGCCTCGGCAAGCGCAGGTACGGCTCTTCATCAGTGGAAACAAGCAGAACGCCACGGAACGATCCCTAATTATAAAGATGAAATATTAACGCTTAATGCCCAGTACGGAATTTCCGGGCATATCGATGAATGGACAGATAAAGGCATAGGCGATATTAAATCTGTTCAAAATGGTATATTCGATACCATTGTTAAATCCGGACGCCCCAAGCCTATGCATTACGATCAGGTCCAATTCTACTTAGGTAACGAAGGTGTTGAGTCTGGCTATATTAATTACGTTTCTCGCGAACAGCCAAACAGAGAAAAAACCTTTTACTTTCAGGCCAACCCTTACAGGTATCAGCAATTACTGCGTAAAGTAGAGAGAGTTCAAAGAAAAGTAAAAGATGAGATCGCTGCGGGTAAACTTGTCAAAAGCAACCTGCCCAAAACAGCTTCCGTACAGAGATTAATAGAAGACAGCAGGGACAAAGAAACGCCCGATGAAATGATCGGTAACACCGAACACTACAAGAATGTCTTTAAGCAGGAGATGCAATATCTTCAGTCTATTAAAAGAGGCATGCCTCAGTCCGGTCCAGGACGCACAAGAATTCAGCAAAGAGAAAGAGAAAAGAGAGAACAAGCCATGGTATCAACTCAGGGTATCGGTTTGCAGTTATTTAATACCCGCAAGGGTAGCCATTATCTTTAGGAGAATAATTAAATGTTTACAGGTTCATTAACAAAACTTGCGTCCTATTTAGGAGCAGGCCAGGGGTTAGCAAAGGAAATAGGACAAGTAGCCGGCTCATCCCTTACCGGAGCTGCCATAGGCGCAGGGGGCACTGCAGCTTACAATGCCGCCTTCGACGGCGATAAGTCTATTTGGAAAGGTGCTATGATGGGCGCAGGAGTTTTTGGGGCGAGACGCTTCCTTAAAAACACAGTCCCTTCTATGGCGAGCAAAAATCTGCCAGGACAAGCAAAAGAGCTTTATAGTAAAATGCAAGGCAAAGGACTGTTTAGTAAAGGCAACCAGTATGCCGGTGGTTTTTCTAAAGACGCATACAGCTATCTAAATAAAAAAGGATGGGACTGGTATAAAAACATGGATAAAAGAAACGTAGGAAGACTAACCCGCGGAATAGGCGGCGCAGGCGTAGGCGCTATACTTGGCGCTGGCGGTGGAGCTGTTTATGGAGCATTTTCAAATCGTGACTCTATGTTCTCGGGAGCTTTCAAGGGCGCTGTTCTGGGAGCTATGGCAGGGGGATTATATAAAGTATACGGGGGTACGCTTAATAGAAAGTTTACAAACATTAAGGGGGCTATGGGCGGAAGCACTACTAAAGGCGGAGGCGCCCCCGCCAGACCATTCAAGACCTATGATAGTTCCAACGATCTGTATCGTACTCGCTCTAATATGGGACGTAATTATTCAAATGTAAATCCTAGTCATCCAGCAAACCAAAAAACTGCATACAACGCTAGACGTGCCGCAAATCCGGCGCGAGTTTGGCCATCGTAAACTATGTACTCACCATATGATCAATATCTAGAAAACTTTTCTGATTCTTATGATCTTCAGCAGGGATGGTCGTCAAAGGAAAGCTATTTTACGCCCGCAAAAATGTTTATGGGCGCCACTCTTGCCGTGGGCGCCCTAGGCTTAGGTGTAGGTTTAGGTACTACCAGTCATTTCATAGAAAAGAATATGAGGCAGAACAATCCGGCCTATAAAGCCAGAATGGAGAAGTTTGCCAATAGTGAAATATATAAAGGCACTACACACTTAAGAGAGTTCAGTAAATTCTATCGTCCTCATTATCGTGAAGTGAATGCACTTGATAAAGGTTTCTATGGTATGTTCAAGAAAACACCGGGCAAAGGAGGATTTCCTGCATCTTATCTTGGGCGATCAGCAAACATGTCAACACGCAGAATGTTATCCCTTCCTGTTATGGCTCCGGCACTAGCAATGCTCTCTATGACATCAGAAATAGAACAGATGGGATCGGGCGGGCTTGCTGTAGGCGCTGTAAGAGCCGGGCTGACAGAAGGCGGAGCTCTTGTAGGCTTAAAGGTAGGAGCGACTGCAGGGCTATTCGTAGGCGGTCCTGGCGGAGCTTTTGTAGGGGGTATAGCAGGCGCAATGGTAGGAGGTACCGTAGGCGCTGGAGTAGTAGACGCGATAAGCTGGATGAAATCAAAAGGAAGGCAATGGTCACTGCCCGATTTGGGAGGCTCTTTTAGGGACAGCCAAATGGGACAAACTATGAGGCAGCGATCCTTAAATGCTATTTCTCAAAGTCAGTTTAACGTGAGGTCCAGCTTGGGCCGCGAGGGGTACTATTTGAATTTCGGATATTAAAAGAATTTGAGATTTAAATATAATTCTCCCAGCTATAAACTCTGGCGAGCAAAATGTTTCAAGCGCGATAGATTTACGTGTAGACTTTGTGGACATAAAGGTGGGGCGCTCAATGCTCATCATATAAAACGAAAAGTAGATTTCCCACATCTAGTATACAGAGCGGATAACTCGATTACCCTCTGTAAAAAATGTCATGATATCGTTACAGGTAACGAAGTCCTGTTTGAGAAGTTTTTTATGAAGATCGTTAAAGACACACTCACCATAGATTATGTATATCAATTCTTTGCATCTGTAATTACAGGATACCCCAAAATAGTAAAGGCTCTCAAAGATAAAGGCATGTGGCAGTTAATCCCCCAAAATTTAGTTAATCAAGTAAAGAACATGTGAAAGCAACAGCAGTAAATAGAGCAAAAGAAAAGCAAAAAGCTATTGATGATCCGTATGGCTTTTATTATGATGAAGAGTATATCGATGATGAAGATCTCAAGGTGGAGATCGATCAGGACAGCCACCTTAAATACGATCCTAGGCATTTTCGGGAATACCTTGATAAAGAGATCTTTACCGATGATATAAAGAGCCGCAAAAAAGAGTGGCTTATCAACGGTATGAAAAACGATCCGGCCTTTATGGTCGATCCGGTAACAGATTACTATTTGCAGAAAATCCCTAATGAAGCCCTGACACAGCTTAGCAAAGAGGAGGTCCGTCTGCTTGTAGCTATGGAAGATCCGGTTACATGGGGGGAGATATTCCTGCTCAAAAAATCAGGATTTAATAATAAGTGGTCACCCCGCTTCAGCAAGACAGGTATCCCCTATCAGTCAATGATAGCGCGTACTAAAAGCAAAAGAGTTGCACTAAGAGCTGGCCGAAGATGTGGTAAAACCGCCGGAGTAGTTGTCCGTATGCTTCACCGCGCTTTTACATTTGTGCCTAAGCCCGGCAAAGGTACTTACAATATAATCGTCTTTACACCTAATCAATCCCAAATAAGAACGATCTTTAAAATGATCGAACTTATGATTGACGGTAATCCCGATCTTCTTTCAATGATAAAGGAGAAAGGTAAGATACCTACACGTCAGCAGCCGTATATGGAGCTTGAGTTCACCAATGGCGTTACTATCATGGGTTTTGTGTCAGGCTCTCCCGCGATCAGATCAAAGGCCGCGGATTTTCTATGGCTTGATGAAGGTTCTTTTCTTACAAGCGATGACATCGATCCTGTAATTGCTCTTATAAACGAACACAAAGATGTTGAATTTATTGTTTCCAGCACACCAAAAGGACTTAAGGATTGGTTTTACGAAAGAGTCAATGATCCGTCCTATGTAGATTTTTATTTTCCCTCAGACAGATTTCATCCTCTTTGGGATAGAAAAATGGAAGAAGAACTTAAGGGCTCGCTATCTTCATCTGGTTACTCACATGAAGTGCTCGCGTTATTTTCCGGCGATGGTGAAGGCGTATTCCAGCTCCCGTTTGTTGAAGCGGCAGTAGCAGATTACAGCTATTCTCTTCAAAGGCCAAAAGAGGGATGGATATACACTATGGGTGTTGATTGGAATGATCCTGAAAATGGCACACAGATCAAAATAGTAGGATATGACACTACCCAGACGGATCCCGCCGCAAAAAGATATAGAGTAGTTGCCACGGAATCTATACACATAGAGAAGTGGACACAGCTTACAGCGATCGATAAAATAATAGAGATGAATAGGCGCTGGAAATGCTCTCATATATATGTCGATGCTGGCCACGGATCCACTCAGATCGAAAGATTACACCAAATAGCGTCTCTTGCGCCGCCAAAATCTATTGATAGAAGATTAAAAAATGTACAGGGTATTGGCTTTAAAAAATCAATAGAAGTATATGATCCATGGAGTAAACAGATAGTCAAAAAAGAAACCAAGCCCTTTATGGTTAATCATGCGGTTAGGATATTTGAAAATGGACTGATTGAAATACCTAGGGAAGATGATAAACTTATCCATCAGCTTGAAGGTTATTTGGTTGACAGATATACGCCGGCAGGCGTTCCTGTTTATAAGAGAGATAAAAAGTACGGAGATCATCATCTTGATGCTCTTGTCCTTGCTCTCCTCCCCTTTGTTCTTGAATACGATCAGCTCGGGAAACCTCGCATGGCTACAGCGATTGCTGTCACTGAGGCTTTTCATGGATATAAAGAAGGACAGGCAGCAGGTTCGCGCCAAAAAGAAATGGATAATGCTCTTGCCAGAGATAAAGCCTTAGAGCAGAAAGAATATGATGACTCCCATAGCACTTCCAGTATCTTTGGCGGCAAGCAGGAGCCATTGGCAAAACGAGGCAGGATAATTGCCCGCCATAAAAAAGTAATCCCGAAACGGGAGAATTCTAGAATTAAGTTTTAAGTAAAGAGAAATTAAACAATGTTATCACTCTATTTTTACGATCCATTCTTAGAAAAATATGTAGCTCTTAACGACATTAATGGTCCTATAGTTAAGAATAAAAATGGCTTGGGTTATTCGATCTTTTATCTTAAAAATGAAACATCAGATGTGATATGCGATATAACCACACTGCTTACAAACTCCGGATCTGAGACTTTAACTTCGGCAGTAACTGCTCCGGGAGTATATCCTTCTTTGAGTGATTTTATATCAGGGGCAGACTACAGCTACACAGCTACTACGCTGCTTAAAGCAATTGAGCCCGGCGATGGCTTCATGCTTTATGTATCCGTAACCGATCCTAATGGAAATACCGGTATTGATTTTAACAACCTTACGCTTGATATCTCTTACTGCCTGTCGCATTTTTCAACCTTATCTCTTGCAGCTCATTTTGAGTTCACCGAAGCTCAGGAAGCCTTAGCCACATTTGACAGCTACTCAAATATTGAGGCTACGGTAGTATTAGGCGTCCCTAAGCAGAATGTTATCAAAGGCAGTGGAAGAGCTTATTTTGCCAATAGCGGCGATAAGATCTCTTTTACTCTGCCCACTATATCCGGAGCGTTCTCTCTTTTTGTAAAAGGAATAGTTAAGGCCACATCGTTAAAGTCGATCTTTCTTCATGCAGCTACAGCAGAAATAGGGCTTGATGCTGCCCGCCATCCTTATTTAAAGCTCATTACAGGAACAGGAACGATGCTCTTTACGGCAGATAATCCCGTAGATGATATCCTAGGCGATCATATATTTGGCTTCTCAGCGTCTTTAGGCGCAGCGCTTTTAACTGTAGATGGATCGATCCAGAAACATACTCTTACTTATACCGGCAATGCTGAACAGAGTGTAATTACCCCGGCTCTGTCTGCTACCGGCGTTATCGGTCTTGCCTCAGGTGGTAATCAGCTTATAGGAGATATAGACAGTGTGACTCTTTTCGAAGATTTCAAAGATGTAAAGTTTCATAAAATAATGGCTGATCGTTTATAATGCCCGAAGAAAAACCAAAACCTAATGCTAATGCCGCTCAAATCGGGATGTGGAATAAGACTATTACCCCTGAAAGTAAACAGTTTAAATCTATTAACCGAAGCCCGGTGGAACTAACAGAAGACCAGCTTATTCAGCTTTATATGCTCCTCTACCCTTTTATAGCGTCAGAGTTTTCTCACAGGCAGGATATTAAAAAATGGGCTGATGATTTTATGAAGAAATATAATGACGATCAGTCAAAACAGTCTTCGGATATTTTGGGACATACTCATTCGAATGGAAACAATGGAAGCCCTACGGGAGCTCCTCTCCAATCAATAAGTACCCCCGATCTCAGTATATATCCTGAAGATAGCGATTATAAAAAAGGCGAGGCGCTAATAGCGAAAACATCAAAATTCTCAAAACTACTCTTACATAGACACCCAGCTCAGGATTCCGGTGTTGACGGAAAACTTAAAGTGCCGGATGAATATAAACGTCAGGATATACTTATACCCTTTGATCTTAGTGATGATGAAGGCTTTATTAATCAGGACACTCAAGGTGCCGCCATATGACAGCCGAAGAATTAAAAGAACTCTTTAAGAAACCTACGATCGTAAGAGAAGATCCTAGAGTTAATAGTCTTAATATCGAAGATATTGAATCTATTGCCAAAGAGACCAATATAGAGACCGACGAGAAAAAGCTTGAGATATTCAATGAGAAAATAAGAAAACTTGCCGAGGGTTTTGACAGTATAATTATCGAATACGATAAGCTTCTTGAGGTTCTTAGTAAAAGAGCCGATATGCGCTCTCTTATATTCGATATGGAGGCTGCAGCTCTCAAGTCTCCTTCCCTTTCCTCTGCCAGTCATCTTATTTATGGCAGCCCCAAGAAAGCATTTAAATTCTCGGACTATATTAATCTCCTTAAATATGAACAGTCCATAGCAGCTGAACATACTGCCCGGCTTGTCACCGATCAGCCCAAAGAATTAAATCAAACTCTTGAGAGTCTTCAAATGGTAAGTTCTCCTGAGATTAGCGCTGTATCTGTAATTAAGGATAGCTATAAAAAGTTCCTGATCGATAATCAGGCTGAAGATCTTCTTATAGCCGAGCTTTTTCAAAACTTTCAGATAACAGCGGCAAGCGATAAATCTTCTCTTTATAATGCTTCGGAGAAATTAGACAACAGCAATCAGCTTGATGGAAGATCCGGTAATAAAGCAGAAGCAAAGGTCAAAGTCAGTGATATTGTCAAAGACTGTCTGCCATGTTTAGAGCGCGAGATCAATACTGTACTTAACTTTCCCAAACATAGATTATGGCAGGATTTTATTGACCTGTCGCTCAAAAGTTATCTTTCAGCGCTTCTTCAACTCGCTAAATATAAACTTGTGCTCTCCGGTTATTCATTTACCAGATCAATATGCTCAATTATAGACATATTGATGAATACCGTATGCCTTCCTGATCTGGCATCTTTGATTAGCGCTATTAAGATGATGCTTGCCCACACTAAAGATCTTTATATGAAGAACTTTACGATAGGCGGTCCGAGGTTTTTCTCTGATTTTGCTATGCTGCTGCTCACCCCCGTTATGGATGCCGCACTCTCTACATTAATGCGCGTACTCTCAGCAATTCTCTCTCCTATTGACTGCGTACTCCGTTCATTTAATCATGAGCTTAATAAGATACTGCCCGCGCTCAATGAAGCTGGTATAACAAATAACGCCTACGCTGATGATTCAGGTTCCGGAGCGTTAAGAAAGCTACTTAGAGATACTGCCGGATATAAATTCTATATAGAGAATATGATCCGGGGCTTTATAAACGAAAAGACAGAGAATTGGGAAGTTAAGGTTTTTAAAGGGGATGAGACTATTGACCTTTACGAAAATATATCACTCTATACAAGATCCCTTACAATGTTCGTAGAGTGCTATAGTATCGCAGGTAAATATACCAAATATATGGCGGCGCTCATTACAGGTAAAGAAAAAGAAAATCTTTACAAGTCGATCTGTATGCAGTCTTTCCGAAATGAACCATGGATAAAATTCTTAACTGTTGGCTCCTCTTCCAGTCCATTTCAAAGAGATGACAAATCCAAGGATGATAACAACTCTTCTAAATTAGGTGAAAAGGGTAATGTAAGTCCAGATTATCTAGACATAGAGGGTAATCTGAGCGACGTAGAAAAACAAATGCTTAAAGACCTTACCCTTACAAGCAAAGACGGATATATAATGATCGATACCTCTTTGCCGGATGATTTCTTTGATGATTTTGATATAGCATCCGTACTGGACGATCCGTATTTCAAAAAACTATTTGATAGTCTTGATTATTCAGGTACTATCGAAAATGGCAAGGATGCCTTTTCTCTTGATCTAGGCTTTATCAAAAAGTTTAAGACTGAGAAGGAAAACAGAAAAACATTAAAAAAGATCATGCCTCTTATTACTCCAGCTACCCAAAATAACAGCGGATTTATTCCGGCAAGCGTAATAGGATTCTCCGGCTGTATCAATGCTAACAGTCTTTCCGGTTACAGTCAGGAAGAACTTCAAGAGTGGATTAACCGCGCAAAAAGCTAAGATAACTTTCACATTTTTAATTATTACCAAAGATAACCAATGGAACTTAAAGCACAGGCAGAAGCCTTTAATATTGCCTCCGGCGGCAAGGATATTTCAATTCTTGAGCTTCCGAGCAAACTATCCGGAAAGCCATCAAAAGAGACCATAACTTTAAGAAGTCTTCCTTA